>PVBE012796745.1_pt1 | contig 55110 bp, 50 predicted proteins | sample 1631181 | NCBI WGS metagenome assembly PVBE01 (sample SAMN08397723, study PRJNA350692) | Marine metagenome, whole genome shotgun sequencing project. | isolation source: water | place: Pacific Ocean | collected 2012-04
CGCCTCGTAGCCTCCTGCGCGCAGGAGGCTACGAGGCAACCCAAACACTTGCATCCAGGGACCTCCTCTCTCTCTGTTGGCCCCTGGAACTCTACTCCCTACCCAAGGAGATGTCTCACATCTATCTGAACCTATACAGATCCTCCGTAAGTCTCGGAGAATGAAGGTTCATATAAAATTCACGCATTTCGCTTGCCATCCGTGTCATGGAATTGCTAAACTGCGCTAAAGGAGAGGTATTATGCGCCTTGAGGGTGGATCAGTCTTGTCCACGAAACGCGACGGTAGACAGACTTTAGAGTGAATCCGCAATTGGCGAGTCCTAACGTATGGTATTGAACCGGCTTTTTGGGTTTCTGTCGGACGACTTGGCCGTGGACCTCGGGACGGCCAACACGCTGGTCTACGTCAGGGGAAAAGGGGTTGTGCTGAAAGAGCCTTCGGTGGTCGCCATCCACAAGGATACGCAGCACGTCCTGGCCGTCGGGGCCGAGGCCAAAAACATGATGGGGCGGACGCCCGGTTCAATCGAGGCCATCCGTCCGATGAAGGACGGCGTCATCGCCAATTTCGAAATCACCGAAATCATGCTCCGTCACTTCATCACCAAGGTGCACAACCGCAAGATGCTCGTCCGGCCCCGAATCATCGTCTGCGTTCCCTCGGGAATCACCCAGGTCGAGCGCCGGGCCGTTCGGGATTCCGCCGAGTCCGCCGGCGCCCGGGAAGTCTTCCTCATTGAAGAGCCGATGGCCGCGGCCATCGGCGTCGGTCTGCCCATCCAGGAAGCCTCGGGAAACATGATCCTCGACATCGGGGGCGGGACCACCGAGATCGCAGTGATCTCCCTGGCGGGAATCGTGTACAGCAAATCCATTCGCATGGGCGGCGACGAGATGGATGAAGACATCGTCAACTACGTCAAACGCAGCTACAACCTGCTCATCGGCGAGCGGACCGCCGAGAAAGTCAAGATACAGATCGGCTCCGCGTACCCGATGGAAGACCGCCGGACGATGGAGGTCAAAGGGAGAGATTTGGTGACGGGTGTTCCCAAGACCATCATCATCACCGACGAGGAGGTCCGCGAAGCCTTGAACGAACCCGTCCAGGCCATCGTGGATGTCGTGAAGATCGCCCTGGAGCGCACGCCGCCGGAACTTTCCTCCGACATCGTCGACAAAGGCATCATGCTGGCCGGTGGCGGGGGTATGATCCGGGGGCTCGACATCCTGCTTCGGGAGGAAACCGGTCTGCCCATCACCGTAGCCGAAGATCCGCTTGCCGCCGTGGTTATGGGGACGGGCAAGGTGCTGGACGAGATCGACTTGTTGCGCAAATTGACCATCTAGCGGCTCGGAGAACGTCTGTTTCCATGAGGCCAATCGGCGAGCGGCGTCAAGACTTCCTGTTGGTGTGCGGCCTGATTATCTTCTCCCTGACCTTGATGACCCTTCAGGTGCGCCACAAGAGGCTCGCCCTTCCCGTTGAGCGGCTGATGGTGGCCGTCGGCGGTCCGATTCAATCCCTGGTCCACAAGCCGGTGGGGGGCCTTCGGCGGCTGAACCTCAACCTCTCCTCGGTGGAAAACCTCCGGGAGGTGAACGAATCCCTGAAGGCCGAGGTGCAGCGTCTGCGCGCCCTGGAAACCACCTACCGGGAGCTTGTTCTCAAGAACGCGCGGCTGCGCCGGCTCCTTCTTTTCCAGCAGCAGATGTCCTTCCAGACCGTCACGGCTTCGGTGATCGCCCGGGACTCCTCCAACTGGTCGAAGACCATCACCCTGGACGTCGGGTCTGACTCCGGCCTCAAGGAAGGACTTCCCGTCCTGAATCATCAGGGGATTGTGGGCCACATCATCCGGGTCGCCCCGAAGCACACGCAAGTGCTCCTCATCACCGACGCCCGCGGCGCGGTGGACGCCCTGATCCAACGCACCCGAACGAGCGGGGTCTTCATCGGCTCATCCAACGGCCGCAACACCGGATACCTGCGGTACGTTTCCCGGGAGGAGGACATCCGGGTGGACGACCAGATCATCTCCTCGGGTTACGGGGGGATCTATCCCAAAGGCGTTCCGGTGGGCGTGGTGAAGGCCGTGGATCGCAGCGGCACGGAGATGTTTCAGACCATTGACGTACGGCCCGCCGTGGATTTTTCCCGTCTTGAAGAAGTCCTCGTTGTGGTGGGCCGGCGACCTCCCCGATGATCTTTCTGTATGACCTCGGCCTGATCGTCGTCATTCTCGTTTTACAAACGACGCTGGCCGAGTTTGTGGCCGAATTGGCGGGCGCCAAGCCGGACCTGATCCTCCTGCTGGTCGTCGGCTTCGGGCTGTTGCGGGGGAAGAAGGCCGGAATCGGATACGGTTGGGTGTTGGGCCTTCTCCAGGACGGCCTCTCGGGAAGCCTTCTGGGCCAGAACGTCCTGTCCAAAGGGCTCATCGGGTACGTCACGGGGGCGATTCACCGAAACTTGAGGGACCATACGACGATCACCCAGCTTCTGGTCGTCCCCCTGGTCACCCTGTTCGACGCGGCAATCCACCTGGGCACGGTGTTCCTGCTGTACGGGGTCTCGGTGGACAAAACCGTGTGGGCCACGCTCGGCACCATCGTCTTGCTCAACACCGCGGTCAGCCCCCTGGTGAGTTGGGCGGTCCGGACTTATACGCACCGGGTGAGGCGGTCGGCGGGCGAGGTCTCTCTGGGAAGGTCTCGATGAACTTTCGAAAGCTGCGCCGGCTCCAGTCCGAACCGCAGACGGAAAACCTGAACCGGCGTCTCATGTCGATCGGGATCATCGCGTTCGTCCTCATCGGCTCCCTTATCATCCGGCTCTGGGACCTGCAAGTGATCCACGGAGAGGACTTCCGCCGCCGCTCCGAGACCAACCGGATCGAGACGAAAGTCGTTCCCGGTTTGCGGGGGAAGATTCTCGACCGCGATGGACGGTTGCTGGCGGGAACCCGGGCGGCCTTTCATCTCGCCCTGATCGTCCGCTCCGTCCCCGACCTGCCGAACACCCTCAAGCGCCTGCACGCGCAAACCGGCCTCGACCCCGATTGGGCCCGATCCCAGATTCACCGGGGCAATCCCTTCAAGCCCATCATCGTCCAGAAGAACCTTCCCCGCGAGGCGGTCGGGCAGGTGATGGAGCACCGCTGGCAGCTTCCCGGCGTCCTGCTCCGGATCAACCCCCAGCGCGAGTATCCCCTGCGGGACACGGCCGCACACCTGATGGGGTACCTCGGGGAGGTCTCGGACGCACAACTCAAGAAGAAGCAAGGCTACAGGCGCGGCGACATGACCGGAAAGCAGGGCATCGAGCGGGAGTTCGAAGGGGTCCTGCGAGGGGCGTACGGCAAGCGTTGGGTCGAGGTGGACGCCTTCGGCCGCGAAATCAAGCTGATCGGAGCCCGGCCGGCCAAACCCGGCCGGAACCTGGTTTTGACCCTGGACCTGGATCTGCAGAAAAAGGCCGAGTCGCTGTTGGCCGGCCAGCCCGGGGTGCTGATCGCCATGGACCCGCGCAACGGCGAGATTCTCGCCCTGGCCAGCAACCCGCGGTTTGATCCCAACACCCTGACCCGGGGGATGAGCCCATCGTCCTGGAACTCTCTCCTCCAGAACCCCCTTCGCGTCTTGCAGGACCGCGCCACCCGGGGCCTGTATCCCCCCGGCTCGGTCTTCAAGATCATCATGGCCGCCGCCGCGCTGGAGGAGGGCGTCATCGACCCTTCGGAAACCCTGTATTGTCCCGGCCAGTTCAGGTTCGGCAACCGGACCTACCGGTGCTGGCAGTCCCGCGGGCACGGCAACGTCAACCTGCATCGGGCCTTGGTGGAATCGTGCGACGTGTATTTCTATCAGCTCGGGCTGAAGCTGGGGATTGACCGCATCGCCCGATACGCCTCCGGCTTCGGCATGGGACGGCCGACGGGCATCGTCAGCCGGGGGGAGAAAGGCGGCGTCGTTGCGTCGTCCGCATGGAAAAAGAAGGCGCTGGGCCAGCGGTGGTATACCGGGGAGACCGTCTCCGTTTCCATCGGGCAAGGCTACACCCTGGTGACGCCGATGCAGATGGCCGTCCTCATCGCGGCCGTCGCCAACGGAGGGACCCTCTTTCGGCCGAATCTCGTCCGCCGGATCGAGGAGAACGACGGCACGGTCAGGGAAACCTTCGGGCCGGAGATCCGAGGACGTCTTCCTGTCAGCCCGAAAAATCTGAAGGTTGTCCGGACCGCCTTGCGGGGCGTCGTCCAGGATGCGCGCGGCACCGGATTCCGGGCCAGGGTGCCGGGAATCCAGGTCGCCGGCAAGACCGGAACGGCTCAGGTTGTCCGGCTCAAGCACCGAAAGGACTCGAAAGAACAGCGAGCGGGACGCCGCGAGTTCCGGGACCATGCCTGGTTCGTGGCGTTTGCGCCCTATGAAGAACCCGTCATCGCCGTTGTCGTCCTGGCCGAACACGCCGGCGTGGGGGGGAGCCGCTACGCGCCCCTGGCCCGGGAGCTGATCGCCCACCACCTCGGCATCCGGATGGAAAAGCGGCCGCCGGGGGCGCAGTTCTCCGGAACGCCCGCCGCCGGGCGGAGGGCATCCGCCTCGGCGCGTCCGCGCGGGGCCGAAGCCCGCCGTGCGGGAGCCTTGTGATGTTCGAGCGCCGCCTCCTCGCCCAACTGGACTGGGGAATCATCCTTGTCACCTTCCTCCTGGCCGCGACGGGCGTCACGATGATTTACAGCGCCACCTATTCCAAGAGCGGGGGATTGGAGGGACTCTACATTCGCCAGCTCTACTGGTTCGGACTTGGCGTGCTCGGCGTCATCCTTTTGCTCTTCGTGGATTACCGGCTCGTTCACCGCCACGCCTATCTGCTGTACGGCGTGGCCGTAGCGCTCCTGATACTGGTTCCGCTTTGGGGCAGAAGCATCGGGGGGGCTCAGCGGTGGCTCGTCTTCGGTCCCGTCCGTGTTCAACCCTCCGAGATCGCCAAGCTGGCGGTCATCATTGCGCTGGCCCGGTATTTCTCGAACGAAGAGATGGGGAGATTGCTGCGTCTCCGGGACCTGGCGATACCGGCCGCCATCATTCTGGCGCCGGCCGCCCTGGTGGCCAAAGGACCGGATTTGGGCACGGCCCTGGTCATCGTCCTGATCGGCCTTACGGTGGTGGCAACCGTCGGTCTCCGTTTCGGGACGATCATCATCCTGGGGGTGTGCGCCGTGGCCGCGACCTCCGTCGGCTGGTTCTTCCTGGAGGGCTATCAGAAGGAACGGGTCTTGACGGTCATCCATGGGGGGGATACCCTGGGCGCCGGTTACCACAGCCTGCAGGCCAAGATCGCCATCGGCTCCGGCGGTCTGCTGGGAAAGGGGTTGCTCGCGGGCACGCAGAGTCAGCTCCATTTCCTTCCCGCGCAACACACCGATTTCATCCTGGCGGTTCTGGCGGAGGAGGTGGGGTTCGTCGGCTCGATGTGGATTTTGGGTCTTTTCTCGATCCTGATCGCCCGGGGGTTGACCGTCGCCTACCGGTCCCGGGACTTCTTCGGGTCGATCTTGGCCGCCGGGGTGGTGGGCTATATGTGCCTGCACGTTGTTCTCAATATCGCCATGACGACGGGCATGCTTCCCGTCGTCGGGCTTCCGCTTCCCCTGATGAGCTATGGAGGTTCGTCCATCGTGGTGACCCTGCTGGGGATCGGTTTGCTCCTAAACGTCCGGATTCGGCGGTTCGGTTTCTGAAAACCGGAAATAGCCCGGATCCCGCGGGAGGCCGTTTCCCCGGGCGTTTCTTGACATTTCGGAGGCGGGCGTTAACTATCTATAAGGTCTGGGCCCCGAAGCGCCGGCGCTTGATCGTCCCCCTGGGGGCGTCGCAGGGTGGAAGGGGAGGAGCAACGGCCTTCTCGATCGGCCCGACCCATTGAGCCCTCCCTTCAAACGGCCTCCGAAACCGGAAAAGCGACTCCAAACGGCCGTGCCGGTGATGACGCCGCGGCGGCCGGGAACGTCCGAGCCAACCCTTTTCTCGATGTCTGCCATGTCTTCCAAACTCATCGTCAACGTAGAACCTCAGGAAAGCCGGGTCGCCCTGCTGGAAAACAACCTTGTCACGGAGCTGTACATCGAGCGCAAGCAAGACGAGGGGATTGTCGGCAACATCTATAAAGGAAAGGTCACGAAGGTTCTGCCGGGCATGCAGGCGGCCTTTGTCGACATCGGCCTGGAAAAGGCGGGGTTCCTCTATGTGTCGGACGTGGACGTCGACCGGGACAACCTCGACAACTTCCTGGAGCAGAGCGAAGACCTGGAGATTGAATACGAGCGTCGGGATCGAGGCCGGCGGGCGCCCGCCCAGCCCATCGAAGATCTCCTCCGCAGCGGGGAGGAGGTCATGGTCCAGGTCACAAAGGAGCCCATCGGAACGAAAGGGTGCCGGCTCACCTCCTACATTTCCCTTCCAGGCCGCTATCTCGTCTTTATGCCCTCCGGGGACCAGATCGGCGTCTCCCGCCGGATTGAGGACGAGGTCGAGCGGAAACGCCTGAAAAAACTGGTTCGCCGCCTCAAGGGAAACGGCGGGGGTTATATCGTCCGCACGGTGAGCGGAGGGGTCACCGAGACGGAGTTCGAAAGCGACATCCGCTTCCTGACCACGCTCTGGAGCCGGACTCGGGAAAGCAGTGAATCGGCGAAGCCGCCGACGATCATCCATGACGATCTGAATCTCGTTTTGCGGATGATCCGGGACCTGTTCACCGAAGAAATCTCGCAAATGGTGATCGATGACCCGGAGGTTCACGCCAAGACCGTGGAATTCGTCGAGAGCTACTACCCGCACCTGGCCCCGCGCATTTTCCTCCACGACGGGCGGGAGCCCATCTTCGACGCCTATGGCGTCGAGCTCGAGATCGAGCGCGCCCTGGGCCGTCGGGTCTGGCTCAAGTCCGGCGGGTATATCGTCATCGATCAGACCGAAGCCCTCGTCAGCATCGACGTCAACACCGGCCGGTTTGTGGGCAAGCGCGATCCGGAAGAGACCATCCTCAAGACCAACCTGGAAGCCGTGCGGGAAGTGGTCTTTCAGATCCGGCTGCGCAACATCGGCGGAATCATCATCATCGACTTCATCGACATGGAGCGCGAGGAGAACAAGGAAAAAGTATTCGAGACCCTGGCTCAGGAGCTCAAGGCCGACCGATCCAGGACCCGGATCCTGAAAATCTCCGAAATGGGGCTAGTCGAGATGACCCGAAAAAGGGTTCGGGAGAGCCTCAGCCGGACCCTCTGCCAGCCCTGCGCCTATTGCGACGGCCGGGGGACCATCAAGTCCACGACCACCGTCTGCTATGAAATCCTCCGGGAGATCAGGCGGGTGCACACCCACGACCCGCGGTCCCGGAAACTCAAGGTCAACGCCCACCCCGCGGTCGTGGATCTCTTGTTGGAGGACCAGAGCGCCCACCTGGAGCGCCTCGAGCGCGAGCTCAACATCCGGGTCTCCGTCAAGGCGGACAAGGGCCTCCACCAGGAAGGTTTCGAGGTGCTCCCCTTTTGAAGACCCGACGGCCGGCCCGCTTGACACCCTAAAACCCCCATCTTATATATAGTCGCCGGTTGCCATCGGCCCCGCGCTGAGCGGGGCGGACCCGCCTGATTGAGGGCCCGACGGAGGCGCGGGCGGGAACCCCGCGGTTCCGCGGGTTTCCGGAAAGGGAGGGGGCGGTTAGCGGATCGCGAGAAGCGGGCGGCCTGGATTGCGCTCAACTTGGCGATGGGCTTCGGGTCCACCCAGATTAGACGCCTCTCGGACGCCTTCGGGGATCCGCGCGAAGTCCTGCGGGCAGACGCCGAAACGTTGCAGCGGCGCGGCGGGCTTTCCCCCAAATCCGCCGCCCGGCTGGCCTCTTTTTCCTGGGAGGCCGCCGTGGAGGCTGAATTACAGCGCGCCGACGGGCTCGGGGTCCGCATCCGGACAGTGGAGGATGAAGGGGAGTACCCCGTCCAGCTCCGGGAGATTTACGATCCGCCCCCGGTCCTCTACGTGTTAGGCCGGCTGCCCGCCGAGGAGGGATGTCCAGTCGCCGTCGTCGGCACGCGGCGACCCACGGGCTATGGGCGTCGGATGGCCAGGACCTTGGGCCGCGATCTCGCGCAAAGGGGTTGCATCGTTGTCAGCGGAATGGCCCGAGGCATCGACATCGCGGCTCACGAGGGGGCCTTGGAGGGCGGCGGGCGGACGGTGGCCGTGGCCGGATGCGGTCTCACCCGCGTTTATCCGCCCGAGGCGGCGGCGTTGCAGGACACCATTATCGAAAAGGGGGCGGTCATCAGCGAACGCCCCCTGGAGGACCCGCCGCTGCCCCGACACTTTCCGCAACGCAACCGCATCATCAGCGGCTTGAGTTCGGGAACGGTCGTGATCGAGGCCGCCGAGCGGGGGGGCGGGGACGACGCGGAGCCTTTTCTGGCGGGCGACGAGGCGAAAATCTTCGGTCTGGTCTCTGAAGACGACAAACAGATCGAGCAGTTGATCACGGAGAGCCGCCTGAGCCCGGCGGACGTTTCCGGGGCGCTGATGGCCCTTGAGCTCAAGGGGCTGATTCGACAGTACCCGGGGAAGGTATTCGCGAGGGCCTGAACCGGGCCCCATTGACGCCGACCGGGAGAGCCGATTCCGATGCGTGAGCGAATGTTTCACATGGTGAACCTGATCATCGAGCATCTCCTCAAGGACAGCACGCTCTCATTATACGAGCCGGAGATGACCGACATGCTGCGTTCTCATGGCTTCGACGCCGATGAGATTTCCGAGGCGTTCCATTGGCTTCATCATTTCGGGGCCTGGGGCGAAAGCGGGTTCGGGGGACGGGAGGGAACCGGCGCGGCGTTCCGGGTGTTCAGCGACGAAGAGCGTCTGGCCTTTACGGCCGAAGCCGGCGGATATCTCCTTCAGCTCCATCAGATGGGGTTGATCGACGATTCCATGCGCGAGGAAATCATCCAAAGGGCCCTCAGCCTGGTGGAGGGCGAGATCACCCGTGACGACGTTCGGGCCATGGCGTTGCTCGTGGCCTTTCACCGCTCGCAGAAGCACTGGCAGACCGATCTCATCCGGTTTCTCAACTCCGAAAACAGGAGCTTTTTGAACTGACCATGGCAGACTCCCTACTCATCGTCGAGTCTCCCGCCAAGGCCGCCACCCTCAAGAAATTTCTGGACAAGGGATTCCGCGTGGCCGCCTCGGTGGGGCATTTGAGAGATCTCCCCCCCAAGAAGCTGGGCGTGGACGTCGAGAACGGCTTCACCCCCCAATACGAAGTCATCGAGGGCAAGAGCAAGGTCCTGGCCCAGCTCAAGGCGGCCGCCGCCAAAAGCAACGCCATCTACCTGGCGCCGGACCCCGACCGGGAAGGCGAGGCCATCGCTTGGCATATCCAGCAGGAGATCGAGCTCGTCACCAGCGCCAAGATCTACCGGATCACCTTCAACGAGATCACCAAACAGGCCGTGACCCGGGCGGTCGCGCAGCCCGGGGAGATCGACCGGAACAAGGTCGAGGCCCAGCAGGCCCGCCGGGTCCTGGATCGGCTGGTGGGCTATAAGCTGAGTCCGCTCTTGGGCAGACGCCTTCGAAACTGGGGGCTGAGCGCCGGGCGCGTCCAATCGGTCGCCCTGCGCATCATCTGCGACCGCGAAGACGAGATTGAAAAGTTCGTTCCGGTGGAATACTGGACCCTCACCGCTCGGATGGCGGTCGACGCCCCCCCGGCGTTCGAGGCGGCCCTGCACCGGATCGACGGGAAAAAGGCGGAAATCCCGAACGAGGCCCGGGCCCAGGAGATCCTGGCCGACCTGGAGGGAGCGGAATATCGGGTCGCCAAGGTCGAGCGAAAAAAGCGCCGCCGCAGGCCCTTTCCCCCTTTTATCACCTCCACCCTCCAGCAGGACGCCTCCCGGCGTCTGCGTTTCACCGCCCGGAAGACCATGGCCGTCGCCCAGCAGCTCTATGAGGGAATGGACCTGGGGGAGGAGGGTCCGGTTGGGCTGATCACTTACATGCGGACCGATTCCACGCGCATCGCCGGGGAGGCGCTGACCGAGGCGCGCGGCTTCATCGCCAACGAGTTCGGCCCGGACTATCTGCCCGACAAGGCCCAGGTCTACGCGTCGAAGAAGGGCGCGCAGGACGCCCATGAGGCCGTCCGCCCGACCTCGGCGTCGCGTGCGCCGGCCACGCTGGAAGGCCGATTAAGCAAAGACCAGCTTGCGCTCTACCGTCTTATCTGGAACCGGTTCTTGGCCTCGCAGATGAATCCCGCGGTTTACGACCAGACGGCGGTGGACATCCAGGCGGGAACCTACCAATTTCGCGCGACCGGCTCTGTTCTCCTTTTCCCCGGATTCACCCGGGTGTACGAGGAGCAAACCGACGAGGCCGTGAAGGAGGAGGATCGCCCGCTGCCGCCCCTCCAGGAGGACGAGGGCGTGCGCTGCGAGGCCCTTGTCCCCAAGCAGCACTTCACGCAACCCCCGCCCCGGTTCAGCGAAGCCAGCCTCGTCCGCGTCCTGGAAGAAAAAGGGATCGGGCGGCCGAGCACGTACGCCTCCATCATCGGCACATTGACCGACCGGGATTACGTCCGCCTAGAGAAAAGGCAGATGCATCCGACCGAGCTGGGGCGGATGGTCTCGGACCTTTTGGTGAAGAACTTCTCCGACCTGATGGACGTGGGGTTCACCGCCGAAATGGAGACCCGTCTGGATTCTATCGAAGACGGAAAGGAGAACTGGACCCAAGCCCTGAAGGAATTCTACGCCCCATTTGAAAAGGATCTGAGCCGGGCCGAAAAAACCCTGAACGAACCCGAGCCCATCGGCCGCAAGTGTCCCGACTGCGGCGGCGAGCTCGCGAAAAGACCCAGCCGGTACGGGATGTTCATCGGGTGCTCCAACTATCCGGACTGCAAATACACCGAGTCCACGAAGAACCGCGAGGCCGCGCCCGTCATCGAAACGGATCAGGCGTGCGAGAAATGCGGCAAGCCCATGGTCATCAAGAACGGACGATTCGGGGCGTTTCTGTCCTGTTCGGCCTATCCCGGCTGCAAGAACGCCAAGCCCATCCCCACCGGGGTCTCCTGCCCCAAGTGCGGCGGAGACATCGTCTCCCGGCGCTCCAAGAAGGGCCGAAGCTTTTACGGCTGCGCCAAATATCCGGACTGCGATTTCGTGACCTGGTCCCGCCCCTACCCGAAGGCCTGTCCGGTCTGCGAATCGCCTTATTTGGTCGTCCAGCGGCGGGAGCTTCGCTGCCCCGACAAGGCGTGCGAGCACACCGAATCGCTCCCCGAGAATTGGGAAATGGTGGGGGTGACACCCGCCCGCCCGGTCCACGCCGGCGGGGAGGAGACCGCCCTGGAAGGAGGGACGTGACCGCTTCGGTCACCATCGTCGGAGGGGGCTTCGCCGGAGTGGAAGCCGCCTGGCAGGTGGCGGAGCGGGGGGTCGCCGTCACCCTGTACGAGATGCGCCCGGTCCGGAACACTCCGGCCCACAAGACCCCCGACCTCGCCGAGCTCGTTTGCAGCAACTCCTTCAAAGCCGACTCCCTCGCCACCGCTTCGGGCCTTTTGAAGGCCGAGCTCCGCGCCCTTGACTCGCTGATCCTTCAGGCGGCCGATGCGACGCGGGTCCCCGCGGGCCAGGCGTTGGCGGTCGACCGGGAGGAATTCGCCCGCGAAGTGACCCGGCGCATCGACGGGCATCCCCGCATCTCCGTCTTGCGGGAGGAAGTCCGGACCATTCCGGACGGAGACCCCGTCATTCTCGCGACGGGCCCCCTCACGTCGCCGGACCTGGCCGAGGCGCTGGGCCGGCTCGCCCGCCGCGAACACCTCTACTTCTACGACGCCGTCTCGCCCATCGTGGACGGAGAATCCATCGATTATGACGTGGCTTTTTTCGCCTCCCGGTACGGAAAGGGCGGGGACGACGGCTATTTGAACATCGGCCTCTCCCAAGAGGCGTACCGCGCGTTTCACCGGAACCTCCTGGACGCCGAGAAGGTTCCCCTCCACGCCTTCGAGGCCCAAAGGTATTTCGAGGGCTGCCTGCCCATCGAGGTGCTGGCGGAGCGCGGCGAGGAGACCCTGGCGCACGGCCCGATGAGGCCCGTCGGCCTGAGCGACCCGAAGCGCGAGGGCGCCTACCACGCCGTTTTGCAGCTCCGCCGGGAAAACACGGCCGGCTCGGCTTACAACCTAGTCGGGTTCCAGACCAAGATGACCTATCCTGAGCAGAAGCGGGTGTTCCGCTCGCTTCCGGGAATGGGGGAAGCCGTCTTCTTCCGGTACGGGAGCATCCATCGCAACACGTTTCTGAACGCCCCGGCGCTCCTGCTCCCGAGCCTTCAGATGCGCGACGCGCCCCGGTTGTTCATCGCCGGCCAGATCACAGGCGTCGAGGGATACCTCGAGTCGGCCGCCATGGGCCTGTTGGCCGGTTTGAACGCCGCGGCCCGGGCTCGGACGTATCACCTCCCCGCTCCCCCGCTCCCCCCGCCCCCCCCGGCCGCCACCGCCCTGGGGGCGCTGGTCGCCTGCATCACCGGGGCAGACGCGAAGAATTTTCAGCCCGTGAACATTCATTACGGTCTTCTGCCCCCCGTCCCCAAGAAAGGGTCCAGAGAGGACCGCAGGCGGCGGATCGACGACCGGGCGTTGAAAGAGCTGGATCAATGGCGGAAATGCCTGCCCTTCGACTGAGCGGCGCGATTCGCTCGTTCGAGCGATATCTTCGCCTGGAAAGGAACGTCTCCCCCCACACCTTGAGAAATTACCTGCGCGACTTGAAGGACTTCGAGATCTTCCTGCGGGCGGACGCGCGTCCCGACCCCGCGCTTGCCGAGATCGACCGCTTGGACATCCGGAGCTACCTCGCGCATCTTCACCGGCGCGGAAACCGGCCGTCCACCGTTTCCCGCAAGCTGAGTACGCTGCGCGGCTGCTTCCGCCAGGCGCACCGGGAGGGGTTTGCCGGGCCGGACCCCGTGTCGGGGATCCCGATGCCCCGGAAGGAGTCCCGCATGCCCCGAACGCTCACGGTGGACGAGACCTTTCGGGTGATGGATTCCCCGGCGCCCCGGCCGTCAACGAATCCGGCCCTCGCGATTCGCAACCAGGCGATGTGGGAAATGTTATACTCGACGGGTGTCCGCGTCAGCGAGTTGGTCGGCGCGAGTCTCGGCGCCTTGGATCTGGAGGAGGGGATGCTTCGCGTCCGCGGGAAGGGCTCCAAGGAGCGGCTCGTCCCGATCGGGCGCAAGGCCCGGGCCTCCCTCTCGGACTATCTGGAGGCCCGGCCGTCGCTGGGCGCGCGGGACGAAGGGGCGGACGCCCCCCTGTTCGTCAACCGGCGGGGAAAGCGGCTCAGCGGCCAGTGGGTCCGTGACCTGCTGGCGAAGCGCATGCGGGAGATTGGACTGCCCGGAAAGGCATCTCCGCACACCCTCCGCCACTCCATGGCGACCCATCTGCTGGAGGCGGGCGCGAACCTGCGGGACATCCAGGAGATGCTGGGGCACAGTTCCCTGTCGACGACGCAGAAATACACCCACGTGGCCGTGGACCGGCTTTTCGAGGTGTACGACAAGTCCCACCCGCGGGCGCTTCAGGGCCGGGGCCGAAGGCGCGGGCCTGCTGCGCGGCGGCCCGCAACGGAGGATGAGGGCGAGACATGATCCGCTCGACGACCATTCTCTCCATTCGCCGGGACGACCGGGTCGCCATGGCGGGCGACGGCCAGGTCACCGTGGGGCAGCAGGTCATGAAGAACCAGGCGTCGAAGATTCGCAGGCTCTACAAGGACCAAGTCCTCGCGGGGTTTGCCGGGGCGGCGGCGGACGCCCTCGCCCTGTTCGAGAAGTTCGAGGGCCGGCTGGACGAGTATCACGGAAACCTGCCCCGGGCCGCCGTCGAGTTGGCCAAAGACTGGCGGACCGACCGCGTGCTCCGGCGGCTGGAGGCCCTCCTGGCCGTCTCGGACCGGGACAACACTTTCCTCATCTCCGGGACCGGCGATCTGATCGAGCCGGACGACGGCATCGTGGCCATCGGATCCGGAGGGGCCTACGCCCTGGCCGCGGCCCGGGCCTTGCGCAAGCACACCGACCTCGGGGCGGAGGCCATCGCCCGGGAGGCCATGCTGGAGGCGGCGGCGATCTGCGTTTACACCAACACGGAAATCCGCGTCGAGACCCTGTGAGATGGAAGACCTGACCCCCCGGCAGATCGTCGAAGAGCTGGACCGGTACATCATCGGCCAGAAAGACGCCAAGCGCGCCGTGGCCGTCGCCCTGCGGAACCGCTGGCGCCGGCGCCGGCTCGACCCTGAGCTCCGCGAGGAAGTGTCGCCGAAGAACATCATCATGATCGGACCCACCGGCGTGGGCAAGACGGAGATCGCCCGGCGCCTGGCCCGGATGGCCAAGAGCCCCTTCGTCAAAGTCGAGGCCACCAAGTACACGGAGGTCGGGTACGTGGGCCGGGACGTGGAGAGCATGATCCGCGACCTAGTCGCCAACGCGATGAACACCGTGGAGGCGGAGCACCGTAAAGACGTCGAGACCCGGGCGAAGGACCGGGCGCTGGAGCGGCTGTTGGACGCCCTGCTCCCCAACAGCGAGCGGGAAATCCTTGAGGCGTCCCGGTGGGAGAAGACCGAACGGCTCGCCGGCGAAGGGAACGGGGGGCAGCGGTTCGACTACATCGGTCCCGAGACTCCCCCGCAGGACCCGTCGCCCCCCGTCTCCGGCGCTCGGAACACGCGCGAAAAGCTCCGAGAGCTGCTCTTCGCGGGCAAGCTGGACGATCGGGAGCTCGAGATCGAGACGACCCTTCAGGCCTCCCCCGTCATCGGCGTCATTCCGGGCGCGGGTCTCGAGGACCTGGACATCAACCTCAAAGAGATGCTCGGCAATTTCCTCCCGGAAAAGAAGAAACTCCAGAAGGTCAAGGTGCCCGAGGCCCTGAAGCTCTTTGTGGAGGAGGAGACCGCGAAGCTCGTGGACAAAGACAAGGTCGTCCTGGAGGCCATCGAGCGCGTCGAGGAATCGGGCATTGTGTTCGTCGACGAGCTGGACAAGGTGGCGAGCCGAAGCCAGGCTCACGGGGCCGACGTTTCCCGGGAGGGGGTCCAGCGCGACATCCTGCCCATCGTGGAAGGCTCCACCGTCCCCACGAAATACGGGCCCGTCCGGACCGACCACATCCTGTTCATCGCGGCCGGGGCCTTTCACATGTCCAAGCCCTCGGACCTGATTCCGGAGCTTCAGGGGCGCTTCCCCATCCGGGTCGAGCTCGAGGCCCTGGGCGAGGAGGAGTTCGTCCGCATCCTCACCGAGCCGGAGAACGCCCTCATCCGGCAGTACACCGAGCTTCTGGCGACCGAGGGGATCACCCTCGATTTCACGCCCGAGGGCATCCAGGAAGTGGCCCGCCTGGCGGCCCAGGTGAACGGCCGGACCGAGAACATCGGCGCCCGCCGCCTACACACCATCATGGAGCGCCTCCTGGAAGAGATCTCCTTCGACGCGCCCGACCTGGAAGACAAGGAGATTCTCATCGACGCCGCCTACGTCCGGGACCGCCTCGCGGGCGTCGTCCAGGACGAGGACTACAGCCGGTACATCCTGTGACCCGCCGGGGCCGATTCGAAGGCCCTGCCGCACGGAATTCATGACCGACCCACGAAACCGGGGCGTCGTCTTCGACCTCTGGAACACCCTGGCGTATGCCGCCGTCTCCCCCAACCCGGTCGTCTGGATGGCGGAGCGGCTGGGCGTCTTGTCCCGGCCGGACTGGGGGGACCTCATCGAGCGGGCCTACATGGCCGAGCCGGTCCCGGGGATCGAGGAGGCCCTCCGGCGCGTGGAGGAGGCCGCGGGCCTTTCCCCGACGAGCCCCGCGCCGTTTGTAGAGGTCTTCCGGCGCGCCGACCGCTCCACCCGGCTGTTCGACGACGTTCTTCCGACTTTGAGAGAATTGCGCCCCCGTTTCCGCCTCGCCCTTTTGACCAACACCCAATCCTTCGGCCTGGATTTCATTCGCGAAACGGGTCTCGCCGGCCTTTTCGACGTGACGTGCTACTCGTTCGAATGCGGCTATCTCAAGCCGGACCCGAGAATCTTCCAGTGGACGGCCGACCGCCTGGGCCTGGGGCCGGAGCATTTGACGATGGTCGGGGACAACCTGGAAAAGGATGTCCTGGCCGCCGAAGCGGCGGGGTGGCGGGGAATCCTCATCAAGCGCTCAGAGGCGTCGCTTTCGCATTCCGAGACCGGCGACCACCCCCTGACCGTCCGCCTGCTTTCTGAAATCGTTCCGCTTCTGGGCGACTGAAACCGTCTCTTCCCTCATCCCGCGCCTTCTCTCGGGATTCTTCCTGCATATTCAGTTGAAACCCCGCCGGGCCGGGTCCATAATGACGAATTCGATCCGGCCATTCCCAGCGAGAGCGATCCGCGAGATGAACCTGACGCCCGGCGACAAAACGAACGTCCTCGTCCAGGCCCTCCCCTACATCCGCCGCTTTCACGGCAAGACGGTCGTCGTGAAATACGGCGGGGCGGCCATGGACCAGGCGGACCTGCGCGAATCCTTCGCCGAGGATGTAACGCTTCTGAGCTACATCGGCATCCGGACGGTCATCGTCCACGGCGGCGGCCCCCAAATCGGCGAGGTGCTGGAGCGCCAGGGCAAAGAGACCCGGTTCGTCATGGGCCTCCGCGTCACCGACCCGGAAACCATGGACATCGTCTCCATGGTCCTGGGCGGCAAGGTGAACAAGGACATCGTCGGCTGGATCAACGCGCACGGCGGGCGCGCCGTCGGGCTCTCCGGCGTGGACGGGGGCACCCTTCAGACCCGGAAGCTCCAGATCGACCCCCCCGAAGGCTGGGAGGGCGAGCCGCCGGATTTGGGCATGGTGGGAGAGATTCGGGAAGTCCGGCCCGGCCTGTTGGAGCTTTTGACCGAAAACGGATTCATCCCCGTCGTCGCCCCGATGGGCGTCGGCGAAGACGGCGCGCTATACAACATCAACGCGGATACGGCCGCAGGACACATCGCGGGCGCCCTGCGGGCCGAAAAGATCGTGGTGCTGACCGACGTCGCGGGAATCCAGGACGATGACGGCGGCCTCCTGACTTCTTTGGACAAAGACACGGTTCAGTCCCTTCAAAGCCGGGGCGTAATCGCCGGCGGAATGCTGCCCAAGGCGGACGCCTGTCTGCGGGCTCTCGAGGCCGGGGTCGGGAAGGCCCACATCATCGACGGCCGGGTCCCCCACTCGATCCTCCTGGAGGTCTTCACCGACCAGGGGATCGGGACGGAGATCGTCCTGGACCGACGGGAATAACGGGCGCCGCGCGCCAAACACGGATGCCTGTCTCGGGCGTCTGCCTTTGGACAGAGGGAAAGGGTCGACATGAGATCCGAAGATTACATCCGCGAAGCGGAGAAATACGTCGCCAAGACCTACGGCCGGTACGCCATGGTCCCCGTCCGGGGAAAGGACACCCGCCTCTGGGACGCGGACGGCAAGGAGTACACCGACTTCGTCGCGGGCCTGGCGGTCCTCAACCTGGGGCACTGCCACCCCAAGGTGGTCGAGGCCATCCGCGAGCAGGCGGGGACGTTGATGCACACCTCGAACCTGTTCCACATCCCGCCCCAGATCGAGCTGGCGAAGCGGCTGGTGGAGTCCTCTTTCGGCGACAAGGTTTTCTTCTGCAACAGCGGCGGCGAGGCCAACGAGGCGGCCATCAAGCTGGCCCGCAAGTACAGCTTCGACAAGTACGGCGAGGGCCGGGGCGACATCCTCGCCATGCTGGACTCCTTTCACGGCCGGACGCTGGCGACCATCGCCGCCACGGGACAGGAGAAAGTCCGCAAGGGTTTTTACCCGCCCTCTCCCGGATTCGTCCACGTCCCCTTCGACGACCTGGAGGCGGCCGAGGCCGCCGTGACCGACGCGACGTGCGCCGTCCTGGTGGAGCCGATCCAGGGGGAAGGGGGCGTCAACGTCCCGGGCGAGGGTTACCTGGCCGGCCTGCGCCGGCTGTGCGACGAGCGGGACCTGGTCCTTCTCCATGACGAAGTTCAGACGGGGATGGGCCGGACGGGGACGCTGTTCGCCTATGAGCAGGACGGTGTTGAGCCGGACGCCATGACCCTCGCCAAATCCCTGGCCGGCGGGACGGCCATCGGGGCCCTGGTGGCCCGGGAGCCTTTCATCTCCGCCCTCGGCCCCGGTACGCACGCCAGCACGTTCGGGGGAAATTTCCTGGCGACGGCGGCGGGCGTGGCGGCCATGGACGTTCTGGCGGAAGGGGGGCTTCTGGAGAACTGCCGGGAGATGGGAGCCTATCTCGTCTCCGGCCTGGAGACCCTCCGGGAAGGCCATCCCTGCATCCGGGGGGTTCGGGGCCGGGGCCTGCTCGTCGGCGTCGAGCTCGACCACGACGGCCCGGAATACGTCCTTCAGGCCATGGAGCGGGGGTTCCTGATCAACTGCACGATGGGCAACGTCCTCCGGTTCCTGCCGCCCTTGACGATCACCCAGGCCGATATCGACCGCCTCCTGGCCCTCCTGGACGAGATCCTTCCCGGGAAAAGCATTAATGGGAGCGATAAATAATGGACAGGTTCTTCCAGGGGGGCTTTTTTGAAAAATCGCCCCCCTTGGACCCCTCCCAGGGGTTGGGAACCCCCCGAAAAACTTTTTTCGGCCCGGCAAAGCCGGGCCTTCCTGGGGGTGGGTGTCGGGTAAACAGGACTGTTTGTCTGTGGCCCATCGATGGCGTCGGTCGTTGACCGGATGCCCGTCCGCCTACGACACTCGCGTGTCTTCGGCGGTCGCAGCATCCGGCCAAGATGCCAGTTTTTGCGATGGTGTGCGAAGCACACCATCGCACTAATGAAAGTTTTGCGGGGGGGGCGGGGGGGCGCCTTTCAAAAAGCGCCCCCCGCAGCGGAAAGGCAACTGGTGAAGCACCTGGTCAGCCTGGACAACATCAGCGCGGAGGAGGTCCACGCCCTCTTCGAGCGGGTCGATGAGCTTCTGGACGCCCGGAGCTCGGGGAAGACCGTCGCCCCGCTCCGGGGCAAGACGCTGGCCATGATCTTCCGGAAGCCCTCCACCCGGACCCGGATCTCCTTCCACGTGGGCATGAAGGAGCTGGGCGGCGACTCGATCATCCTTCGGGAGGACGAGATCCAGATCGGCCGGGGAGAGACCATTGCCGATACGGCCCGGGTCCTCTCACGCTACGTGGACGGGATCATGATCCGCACCTTCGATCCGGCCGATGTCGAGGGTCTGGCCGAGTTCGGGACCGTCCCGGTGATCAACGGCCTTACGGATCTGGAACACCCCTGCCAGGTCCTGACCGATCTTTACACCATCCGGCGGAGATTCCCCGCGGGCCGGCGCCCCGAATGGACGGATTGCAGGATCGCCTATGTGGGGGACGGCAACAACGTGGCCAACTCCTGGCTGCTCGCGGCGGGAAAGCTTGGTCTGCGCTTCTCCCTGGCCACGCCGGCGGCGCACCCGGCGAATCCGGACATCGTCCGGCGCGCCCGGGAATCGGCGTCCGCCGGCGGCGCGGAGATCGAGATCGGCAACGACCCCCGAGAGGCCGTCCGGGAGGCCCATGTGATTTACACCGACACCTGGGTCAGCATGGGGGCCGAGAAGGAGCGCGCGGGCCGGCTGTCGAAGTTCGAGGGCTTCCAGGTCAACGCCGGGCTCCTCGCCCTTGCCGATCCCGAGGCCATCGTCATGCACTGCCTCCCCGCCCACCGGGGCGAGGAGATCACCGACGAGGTCATGGACGGACCGCAAAGCGTCGTCTTCGATCAGGCGGAAAACCGGCTTCACGTCCAGAAGGGGATTCTCGTCAGGTTGATGGCCGACGAATCGGAAGGATAACGCCTTGAGCAAAGACGTGAGCAAGATCGTCCTGGCCTACTCGGGCGGGCTCGACACTTCGGTCATCATCCAGTGGCTCCGGGAGACCTACGGATGCCCGGTCGTCGCCTTCGTCGCGGACGTCGGCCAGGGGGAGGATCTGGAGGCCGTCCGCGAAAAGGCCCTGAAGACCGGGGCGACCGAATGTTTCGTGGAGGACCTCCGGGAGGAGTTCGTCCGGGACTACGTTTTCCCCATCATCCGCGCGGGGGCCGTCTACGAGGGAGGGTACCTGCTGGGGACGTCCATCGCCCGGCCCCTCATCGCCAAGGCCCAGATGGACCTCGCCCGCCGCGTCGGGGCCGACGCCGTCGCGCACGGGGCCACCGGCAAGGGCAACGACCAGGTCCGCTTCGAGCTGACCTACCTGGCCGTCGATCCGAAGATCCGGATCATCGCCCCCTGGCGGGAATGGGACTTCAAGGGCCGGGAGGACCTCATCGCCTACGCGAAGACCCACGGCATCCCGGTCCCCGTCACGAAGGAAAGGCCCTACAGCACGGACCGCAATCTTCTGCACCTCAGCTTCGAGGGCGGCGTCCTGGAGGACCCCTGGTCCGAGCCCCCGGAGGACATGTACGTCTTGACGGTCTCGCCCGAGAAGGCCCCGGACCGGCCCGAGTACGTCGAGATCGAGTTCGAGCGGGGCGACCCCGTATCCGTGAACGGCGAGGCGTATACGCCGGCGAACCTCCTGGCCCGGCTGAACGGCCTGGCGGGCGCGCACGGGATCGGCCGGGCCGATCTGGTGGAGAACCGCTTCGTCGGCATCAAGTCGAGGGGGGTCTACGAGACCCCGGGCGGGACCCTCCTGCACGCCGCGCGCTCGGCCCTGGAGTCCATCGTCCTGGATCGGGAGGCGCTGCACCTGCGCGATCAGCTTATGCCGAAATACGCCGAGCAGGTCTACTACGGCTTCTGGTTCGCGCCCGAGCGGGAGATGATTCAAGCGGCGGTGGACAAGGCGGCGGAGGCCGTCACGGGCACGGCGCGGGTGAAGCTGTTCAAAGGATCGTGCGCGGTCGCCGGCCGGAAGTCCCCCCGCTCCCTCTACAGCGGCGACCACGCCACGTTCGAGGCCGATGAGGTTTACGACCAGCGCCACGCGGAGGGATTCATCCGCCTCAACGCCCTGCGCCTGATGATGCGCGCGGCGGTCGAGGGCGAAAAACCACAAGAGTAATCTATTCTTGGCGAAGTTTTGAAACGCGACCCGTTTGGGTCTGTCGCCTCACGCACCCTCAAAAGCCCTAAATCCTGCGCGGGTTACGCGCCTTTTTTCCGCTTCCGGAGGGACGTGGCGGCGGCCTGGGCCGGCGTCCAGGCGAGGATGATGGGCGCGGCGATGTAGATCGACGAGTACGTCCCGGCGAGGACGCCGACCAGAAGCGCGAAGGCGAACCCGCGGATGACTTCGCCCCCGTAGAAATAGAGCGCCAGGAGGACGAACAACGTCGTTCCCGACGTGAGGATCGTCCGGCTGATCGTCTGGTTGATGCTGATGTTGATCAACTCGCCGATAGACTCCTTGCGGAGGTTCTTCAGGTTCTCGCGGATGCGGTCGAAGACGACGATGGTGTCGTTAAGCGAGTAGCCGATGATGGTCAGGATCGCCGCGATGACCGGAACCGTGAATTCCAGGTCCAGGACGGTGAAGGCCGCGATGGTGATCAGGACGTCGTGCGCCAGGGCGGCGATGGCGGCGACGGCGAACCGGAACTCGAATCGCCACGAGATGTAAATCAGGATCCCGATCATCGAGTAGAGGATGGCCAGCAGGGCTTTCCGCCTGAGGTCCGCGCCCACGGTGGGGCCGACCGTTTCCACGCGCCGCACCTCGAAGGCGTCCTCTCCGCCGAACGCCTCGGCCAGGGCCTTCCGGATGAGTCCCGACAGCTCGCTCATCTCCACGCTGGACTTCTCCACGCGGATCAGAACCTCCCGGGGATCTCCGAACTCCTGAACCAGGGCCTCGCCGGCGTTCAGCTTTCCCATGGCCTCCCGGACGAGACGGATCGGCTTCGGCGACTGAAACCGGACCTGGACCATCGTTCCCCCGAGGAAGTCGATCCCGTAGTTCGGCCCGCCGCGGACGAGGAGCGCCGCGACCCCCACCAGAATCGCCGCGCCTGAAAGAAAAAGCGCGTACTTGCGGAAGCCGATGAAATTGACTTTGGAGTCGGGGTTGAAGAACTGCACGGCGGTTTCCTCTATGCTCCGCGCCCCTAAATGCTGAGCGCGCGCACCTCGCGGCGGCTCAGGATCCTATCGAACACCACCCGGGTCACGAAGACGGCGGTGAACATGCTGGCCAGGATTCCGACCGAGAGCGTGATGGCGAACCCCCGGACCGGACCGGTTCCGAATTGGAGGAGGACGAGCGCCGCGATCAGGGTCGTTACATTGGCGTCCAGAATGGTGAGAAAGGCCCGGCCGTAGCCCTGGTCCACCGCCGCCCGGATCGTCTTGCCCAGGCGGAGCTCCTCCCGGATGCGCTCGAAGACCAGGACGTTGGCGTCGACGGCCATGCCCACGGTGAGGATCAGCCCGGCGATTCCGGGCAGGGTCAACGTGGCGCCGAACCCCGCCAGGACCCCCATGATGATGACCAGGTTCAGGACCAGGGCCAGGTCGGCCAGGAATCCCGAAAGCCCGTAGTAGACCACCATGAAGATGAGGACCACGATGCCGCCGACGATGATCGCGGCGATCCCCGCGCGGATCGAGTCCCGCCCGAGCGAGGGGCCCACCGTCCGCTCCTCGAGGATCTTCACCGGGGCCGGCAGGGCGCCCGCCCGCAGGACGATGGCCAAGTCGCGGGCCTCTTCATCGGTGAAGCTCCCGGAGATAACCGCGCTCCCCCCGCTGATGCGCTCCTGAATCACCGGGGCCGAGTAGATGCGCTTGTCCAGGACGATGGCGAGACGCTTTCCGACGTTGGCGGCGGTGATCCGGTCGAAGATCCGCGACCCCCGGCCGTCGAATCGGACGGAAACCCGGGGCTGGTTGAACTGGCCGAATTCCACGCGCGCGTCCACCAGGGAATTCCCCGTCAAAACGGTCCGGCGCTTGACCAGGAAGGGGGTCCGGCGTTCTTCCTTGCGGGTTTTCCGGTTGATGATCGGCTGGTAGAGGATCTCGCTGCCGGGCGGGACGCGGCCGGTGAGCGCCTCGTCGACGCTGTTTTGCTCGTCCACCAGCTTGAACTCCAGCAGGGCCGTGCGGCCGATGAGGCGCTTGGCCCGCTCCGGGTCTTTGACGCCCGGAAGCTGGATGACCAGCCGCCGGTTCCCCTGCCGGATGAGGCTGGGCTCGGCCACGCCGAACTGGTCAATCCGGTTTCGCATGGTCTCGAGCGCCTGGCGGACGGCCAGGTCTTTCACCCGGGTCTTGGCCGCGGGGGCCATCTCGATGAGGTGGGTGTTCCCCTTTTCGCGCTTCATCCGGAGGTCGGCGAAGTCCTGAACCAGGGTCGAAACTTTCCGGACGTCCCTCTTCTCCGGCAGCGTAACCTTCAGGATGTCGCCCTCGCGCGAGAAATTCACGTACTTCACGCCCTTTCGGTTCAACCGGCCGCGGATCTCGCCGAAGGCGCGCTCCATGGAACCTTCGATGGCTTTTTCGGCTTCGACTTCGAGGACGAGGTGCATCCCGCCCTGGAGGTCCAGTCCCAGCTTGATGGTCTTGTTCAGGGGCAGGGCGTACCAGAGCGAAGCGGCCAGCACAAGGACAATGAGCCCGATCTTCCAGGCGAAAGGCGATTTCATGGCCCCGGCCTCACACTCCGCGTCGGTCTGAAAAATGATGGACGGAACAAGTCATGGAAAACAGGGGAATCCATCAAAAAGGAAGGGCCGGTGCGGATCCCGGCCCCGACTCGAAATAACGAAGTTCCTCGCTTCGCCCGGGGCGGAACCGAGGGGAAAATGAGCGGCGCGCTCCCCGCCCGTTACCGGCGGCGCGGGGAGGACGCCGCCCTACTCGTCGTCGTCGTCCTCATCCTCGTCGTCGCCGGCCTTGGACTTCGCCGCACCGCCTCGGCCGATCACCGAGGCGACGTTGGACCGCTGGACGCGAACCCGGACGTTTTCCGCGATATCGAGCCAGACCTTGTCTTCCCGGATCTTGGAGACGATCCCGTAGAGCCCTCCGGAGGTCAACACTTGATCGCCCGGGGCCAGCCCGTCCAGCATCCTCCGGTGTTCGGCCTGTTTCTTCTGCTGCGGGCGGATCATCAGGAAATACATGATGGCGAAGATCATGCCGAAAACGACGATCATCTGCCCGAAACCGCCACCTCCGGGACCGCCGCCTCCGGCCCCCCCACCAAGCGCATACGCTGTATCAATCCACACCGGTCAATCTCCTCATCGGCCGCCGTTCGTCCCGGCGGCATTCATGGAAACCGTACTTTACTATCAGACAAGCCTCCGGGTGTCAATCGGGGCGCGGCCGGCCCCGGCTCGCCGCCTTCTTCCGCTCAAGGGACCCCGGCGTTCTCCGAGACGGCCTCAAGCCACCGTTTCGCCGCGGCGTCCACGTCGCCCGAGCGGATTCCATCCCTCAGCTCCGCCAGTATCCGGTTGTAAAAGAACAGGTTATGCAGCGTGTTCAGCCGCAGGGCCAGGATTTCTTCGGAGACGAACAGGTGCCGCAGGTAGGCCCGGGTGAAGCCCTGACACGCATAGCAGCCGCAGTCGGGGTCCACCGGGCCCGGGTCTTCGCGGTGCCGGGCGTTCTTGATCATCACCCGGCCCCGGGAGGTGAACAGGCATCCGTTCCGCGCGTTGCGGGTCGGCATGACGCAATCGAACAGGTCCACGCCTGCCAGGACGCCCCGGACCAGGTCCTCGGGTGTGCCGATCCCCATCCAGTATCTGGGTTTTTCCGCGGGGAGAAACTCCATGGCATGCTCGGCCATGTCGTACATCAGCCCTTTGGGCTCCCCCAGGCAAAGGCCTCCGACGGCGTATCCCGGCAGGTTCAGGGTGACGAGCGCCTCTGCGCTACGCCGTCGCTCATCCGGCAGGACGCCCCCCTGGACGATTCCGAACAGCGCCCCTTTCCCGGCCGGCCCGGCGGCCTGAGCGTTGTGCGCCTCGAGGCCCCGCCGCGCCCATTGCGTTGTCACCGCGACCGAACGCCGGGTGCGGTCTTCGCCGCACGGGTACGGCACCGGGTCGTCCAGGGGCATCAGGATGTCTGAGCCCAGGGCGTGCTGGATCTCGATGACCCGCTCCGGCGAAAACCGGTGGCGGCTGCCGTCCAGATGGGACTGGAACTCGACGCCGTCCTCGGAGACGCGCGCCAAGCCCTTGAGGCTGAAGGCCTGAAAGCCCCCGCTGTCGGTCAGGATGGGCCGGTCCCACCGCATGAACCGGTGGAGCCCCCCCTGGGCGCGGATCAGCTCGTGGCCCGGGCGCAGGAACAAGTGGTAGGTGTTGGCGACGATGATCCCCGTGCCGACCTCGCGTAGCTCGTCCGGGGTCAGGGTCTTGACGGCGGCCTGGGTGCCAACGGCCATGAAGGCCGGCGTCTCGACCACCCCGTGGGCCGTCCGCAGGCGCCCGGTCCTGGCCCTTCCGCCGACGGCCCGGGACTGGATTTCGAAGGAAAAGCTCAAGAGAGTCGATGTCCGCCCGGCCCGCTCACGCGACCTGGATGGGGCCGTCGGCGCTTCCGGTGATGAACTGCCGGACGACGGGGTCTTCTGTGTTCCTGATTTCCTCGGGCGTCCCGGAGGTCCGGATCCGGCCGTCGTGCAGCATGGCGATGCGGTCGCCGATCTTGAAGGCCCCCTCGATATCGTGGCTGATGACCACGGAGGTCACGTCGAGCTCTTCCTGCATTCGCATGATGAGCCGGTCGATCGTGTCGCACAGAATGGGGTCCAGCCCCGTGGTCGGCTCGTCGTAGAGGATGATGGGCGGGTCCAGGGCAATCGCCCGGGCCAGGCCCACGCGCTTGCGCATCCCCCCGGAGAGCTCGGAAGGCATCTTGCCCTCCGCCCCGTCCAGACCCACCAGCCGAAGCTTTTCGCGGACCCGATCTTCGATCTCCCCGCGGTTCAACCGGGTGTGCTCCCGCAGGGGGAAGGCGACGTTATCGAAAACGTTCATCGAGTCGAACAGGGCCGCGTTCTGAAACAGCATGCCGAACTTCCGGCGGACGTGGTCCATTTCTTTGATGGGCAAAGGCGTGACATCCTCGCCGTCGATCCAAATTTGCCCTTCATCGGGTTTCATGAGGCCGATGATGTGCTTCAGGAGAACGCTCTTGCCGATGCCGGACCTTCCGATGACCACCGTCGTCCCGCCGTGCGGCACGTCCAGGTCTACACCCGCCAGCACCTGCTGGTCGTTGAAAGCGCGATGGAGGTTGCGGACGCGAATGACGACATCATCGGACATGGGGCGCTCCCTTCTTCCAGCGGCGGGTCCGCTCTGCCGGACGGGCCGAGGTCTCTGTTTCATCGCGCACGGACCCGAGGGCCGCCGCGTCTACAACGCCAAGTCCTCCGGACCCGCGTCCGGCGCCGGAAGCGCTCCTTCGGGAAACAGGGCGTCCGGATAGGTGGTGCGAACGGCGCGGCCTCCCTCCAGATACACCCGGGGGACCCGCCGTGACAAGCCGCAGAGGATCTCATACGGGACGGTGTCCGCCAGGTCGGCCAACTCCTCGGCAGTGACCTGCTCGTCCCCCTGCGCGCCCAGGAGGACGACCTCGTCGCCCACCGCGACATCCGGGAGGTGGCCGACAGAGACGGCCAGCATGTCCATGGAAACCGCCCCGATGACCGGGGCCCGCCGTCCGCGCACCAGGGCGTCCGCCTTGTTGCTGAGAATTCGCGGATACCCGTCCGCATAGCCCATGGGGACGATGGCCAGCCGGCTTGGGCCGGACGTCCGGTGCGTCCGGCCGTAACCCACGGTCCGGTCGGATTCGGCCTCGTTGATGTGGACGACGCGACTCTCCCACGACATCGCGGGCGAATAACCCTCGATGGGCCGGCCGGCCCACGGGGCCGCGCCCAGGAGCAGGATCCCCACCCTCGCCATGTCAAGCCGGGACTCCGGCAAGGAGAGCGCCGCCGCGCTGTTGGCGCAATGAAGAATCGGCGGCTCCCCTCCGGGCGCCGGCGACAGGGCCCGGGTCCGAAGGGATTCCACCAGGCCGAGGAAGGAATCCATCTGGCGATCCGAGCCGCCTTCGGGGTCCTCGGCGTCGGCGAAATGGGACATCAGCCCCCGGACCTCGATCCCGTCCAGGCCCGAGAGGAACGACAGGAAATCGGCCGCCTCGCCCGGCTGGACCCCCAGTCTGCCCATCCCCGTGTCCACTTTGACGTGGACGGGGATCCGGCGCCCCGCCGCATGGCCCGCCGCCGACAGGGCCTCGGCCAGGAAGGCGTCGCAGAGGACCACGTGAAACCCGCCCGCCGCCAAGGACGGGGCCTGGTCGGCCAGGGCTCCGGCCAGGACCAGGATGGGCGAGGCCACGCCGGCGCGCCGGAGCTCCCATCCCTCCTCCAGCACCCCCACCCCCAGCATCTCGGCCCCGGCGGCGACGGCGGCGCCGGCGATCTCCGCGGCCCCGTGGCCGTAGCCGTCCGCCTTGACGACGGCCAGGAGCTTCGTGGAGCGGCCGAGGAGGGAGCGCACCCGGGCGGTGTTCCGGGCCACGGCGTCCAGGTCGATGCGCGCGACCGTGGGCCGGAGGGTCTGGACTGCTTTCTCTTGGGGCGAAATCGTCGGGTTCAATCCGGGGAGACCCGCCAAGGCTCAGGGGGAGACGGAAACATTCGCTGCGCGGAAGGCCGCTCAGAAAGGAACGGGTTCATCGGTCGGCGCGTAATACTCCTCGCTGGTGGCGCTTTCAAACCGGGCATAGTTCTTGATGAAGGTGGCTTTGACGACGCCAATGGGGCCGTTTCGCTGCTTCGCGATAATGATTTCGGACTTTCCTTCCATTTCCCGGAGCTTCTCTTCATCGTCCCCCCGATAGTAAACCTCCGGCCTGTACAGGAACACCACGACATCGGCGTCCTGCTCGATGGCGCCGGACTCGCGAAGGTCGGAGAGTTGCGGTCTGTTTCCTTCACGTTGCTCGACCTGGCGGCTCAGTTGCGACAACGCGATGACCGGGACATTCAGCTCCTTGGCCAGCTCTTTCAAGGAGCGGGTGATCTCTGAAATCTCCTGCTGCCGATTCTCCATCTTCGCCCGGCCTCTCATCAGTTGTAGATAATCCACGACGATCAGGGAGAGGCCTTTCTCGGCTTTCAATCGCCTGGAACGCGCCCGGATGTCCAGGGCGGTCAGGGCGGCGCTGTCATCGATATAGATCTCCGCATCCTCGAGGTCTCCCGCGGCTTTGGTGAGGGCCACCCATTCTTTTGGGTCCATACGGCCCGTCCGCAGCTTCTGAATGTCAATCCTGCCGATCGAGCAGAGGAGACGAATCAATAACTGCTCCTTCGACATCTCCAAGCTGAAGATCCCGACGGGCGTCTTGTCCCCTTGCTGCGCGCCCAGGTTCTGGACAATGCTCAGGGCGAAAGAGGTCTTCCCCATGCTCGGCCGGCCAGCGATGATCACCAGATCGGAACGTTGAAGTCCAGCCGTCAGCCGGTCGAAATCCAGGAAACCGGTGGGGACGCCCGTCACCAATTCCTTGTGTTCGTAAAGCTCCTCGATCATCCCGAACGTGGACTTGATGACATCGCTCATGCTGACGAAGCTTTGCGAGGCGCGGTCTTGCGAAATCTCGAAAATCACACGTTCCGCCTGATCCAGGTAAACCTCGGCGTCCTCGGTCTCTTCATAACCCCGCGCGATGATTTCGGTGGCGGCTGAAATGAGGTCGCGGACAATGGCCTTCTCTTTGATCAGCTCCGCGTGGCGCGCGACGCCCGCCGCGGTCGGCACCGCGTCCACCAGGGCGCCCAGGTACGCTTCCCCCCCCACGGCTTCCAGGCAGGCGCTCTTGCGGAGCCGGTCGGTCAGGGTCAACAGGTCGATGGGCTCATTGCGCTCGAAGAGCTCCCGCATCCCGGAAAAGATCTTGCGGTGGGCCTCCCGGTAAAGGTGATTCTCTTTGAGGATTTCGAGGGCCTTGGGGAAGGCGGCGTTATCCAGCAGAACGGCCCCGAGGACGGCCTGCTCGGCCTCGATGTTTTGGGGCGGGAGTCTGCGGAGGGCTTCTTCAGGGGATGTCATGGGCCGTCTTTCGGATTGCGTAAGGCGGGCGCTCTCCCATCCGGGGAGATCCGCACGGGGCCTTCCGGGCGGCGGCGCAACGCCCCCCTCCACTCTCAGGCGGGGGTCCCGGCTACTCGTTCTCTTCCACCGACTTCGCGTCGCCGGCTTCCGAAGGGTCTTCCCCGGCTTCCTCTTCGCCCGCGGGGTCCGCGTCGCCGGTTTCCGAAGGGCCTTCCCCGGCTTCGGCTTCGCCCGCGGGGTCCGCCTGGGCCTCCGCCGCGGGCGCCTTCTCCGGAGAGGTCTCGGCCGGATCGGTCTCCTCGGCCTGGACCCTTTCGCCGTCCACCGTGACGCTCAGCTCGGCCGTGACCTCCGGGTGCACCTTGACGGGCACCTTGAACTCCCCCAGGACTTTGATGGGGGCCTCGAGCTGGATCTTCCGGCGGTCCACCTTCTCTCCGGCCGCCTGGACGGCCTCGGCTATCTCCTGGGAGGTCACCGATCCGAACAGACGGTCGCTTTCTCCGACTTTTTTCTTGAAACGCAGGGACAGCTTCTCCAGCCTGGCGGCGAACTCTTCGGCCGCGCCTTTGAGCTTCTGGAGGCGCTGGGCCTGAAGGCGCTTTTCGTGCTCCATCGCCTTGACGTTGCGATTCGTGGCCTGAACCGCCAGACCCTGGGGGATCAGGAAATTGCGCCCATATCCGTTCGCCACCTCGACCAGGTCTCCCATATCGCCGAGGTTCTCGACCTCCTCCCGAAGGATCACTTTCATGTTGTCACATCCTCCTCAGCCGCCTTCTTTGTCCGCGGAAGGGGCGGCGGTCCGGATCCTGCGGAAGTCAAACCACAGGTCGAACAAGCCGAGCGCGGCCACGACATAACTGAAAGTCAGCACGAAAAAGCAAAGCGGAATCCGATAGACCACGGCGACGCCCGTCTTGCGGAGCAGAAAATGGGTCACCGCAATCCCCTGCAAGAAATAGCCGAAGAGGAGGATCAGAAGGACGTTGCCCATCACCCAGGCCATCGAGGTCCCCCTCAGGAAGTACAGCAGCCCGGCGCTGCCGATCAGCGCCCAGACCGCCGGCTCCGCCATCGACCACCGGCCCAGATCCCGGGCCGGAAAAAGACCGCCCGCCCCGCGAAGGGTCCAGACATGCCGCAACAACATATAATTCAGCAGCGAGGTCAGGGTCGCCTGCATGACGGCGAACGCGGGAATCAAATGTCCCATGATCCGGATCAGACGGTTGATCTCCTCCTGTTGCGCTCCGGCGGCGCCCCCGGAGAACCGGCGCAGCACCTTTTCCCCCTCCGGCCCGAGTAAGACGCTGAGCCCTCCGCCGTCTCCCCCCAGGGTCAGCACCGCATACAACACCCCCAGACCGACCGCCGCGCCCAGGATGCTGACGCCCACGGCCCGCTCGATGGGGCGCCCGGCGGAGATGGACGCGGCCAGCAGCCAGACGATCACGCCGATGGACGCCAGGAACTGAAGGGAGATTTCCCAGCCTTCGGCCCAGGCCAGGGCGACGGCCACGCCGAAGATCACGCCCGACCCGGCCCCCGTCCCCCACCGAAGGAATACCTGAATGGCGGGCGCGGGGGAGAACAACCCCACGACCGCGCCGAGAACCCCGATGACGCCGCCCATCAGCGGCAATCGCTCCAGGGCCAGATAGAGTAGAAACGTCGCGCCCCCAAAGGCCAGAATCTGGGCCGCGTCGGACAGGAGAATCCCCCCGGGCTCCGGAAGGTCCCGCCGGTCCGGGGAGTCCCCGCCGGGGGTCGGAAGGTCGGGCGCGGCGCCCGGCCGGGGAGTGGATGCATCGGCGCCTCCCGCGTCCCCGTCTTCAGCCGGCCGGGATGTGTCAATGCCCATGTCCGAAACCTCGGGAGTCGCTTCCCGCCGGGCTGAGTCTCCGGCTTGAATCCGGTTTTTCCCGCAGGCCCGGCCGGGAAGCGCCCGGGCCGCCTGAAGGCGGCTCGCCCAGGGCCTTTCCGCCGCCTGTCATTGCCGATCGACGGCGAAGGGCAACAGGGCGATGTTCCGGGCCCGCTTGATGGCCGCGGTGAGCTGTCTTTGGTGGCGCGCGCAGTTGCCCGAAATTCTCCGAGAGATGATCTTCCCCCTCTCGGTCATCAAGTTCCGGATGCGGCGAAGGTCCTTGTAATCAATGTGTTTCACCTTGTCCGCACAGAAGCGGCAGACCTTCTTGGGCACGTAGCGCTTCTTCTTTCTTCTGACCGGTTTCCTGAGTGCCAAAGGAAATGTCTCCTAGAAGGGAATGTCGTCATCGACGGAAGGGGGGGGCGCGCCCTCATCCGGGTCTTGCGCCCGGGGCTTTCGGCCGCCGTCTCCCGCCTGGCCAGCTTGGCCGGCCTGGCCCGACTGGGGCATGAATTCCACGCTCTGGGCGACCACCTCGTGCTTGCTCCGCTTGGCGCCATCCTGCGCTTCCCAGGTGCGGTATTGGAGCCGGCCTTCGATCAGCGCGGAGCGCCCTTTGGAGAGGTATTCACCCACCAGCTCGGCCTGCCGCCCGAAAGCCACGATGTCCACGAAGCAGGTGTCCTCCCGCTGTTCTTCGCCTTGACGGTACCGATGATTGACGGCGAGGCCGAAGTTGGCCACGGGCGTGCCTTGGGGCGTGTAGCGGACTTCCGGATCGCGGGTGAGGTTGCCCAACAGGATCACTCGATTGTAGTTGGCCATCTCGCTTCTTCCTCCTGACCCTCCGGCGCGGGGTTACGCCCCGGGTTCCACGTCCGGCGTCTCGGCTTCCGTTGCGGCCGGCTCGGGTTCCACCGCAGGCGCCTCGGCTTCCGCTACGGCCGGCTCGGGTTCCGCCGCGGCCGGCTCGGCGGCTTTCTCATCGGCTTCTTCCGGCGCCGGGGGGGCCTGTTCCGAAACGGATGATTCCGCCGGCGGACGCGTCCGCTCCGGCGCGCCGGGCGACGTTTTCTCGGCGGCTTCGCCCCCCTCCGCGTGTGTGCGCTCGCCGCGCAACAAATCGGGCGGGGTCGCTTCGTCGGCCCCGCACCGGACGGTGAGGTATTTCAGAACGTGCTCGGAGATTGTCAGGTGATTCTCCGTTTCGCGGATCACCTTGGCGGGACCGGTGTATCGATAGAGGACGTAGTGGCCGTACCGCTGCCGGCGAATGCCGTACGCGAGGCGTCTCTTCCCCCAATGCTCGAGGTTCGAGAGCTCGGCGCCGCCCGCCGTCAGGCGATCCCGGACGGCCTCGGCCTGGGTTTCGATCTCTTCATCGGACAGGTCGGGATGGAAGATCAGAATGGTTTCGTAGTGGGTCATCCAGTTCTCCTCTCGGGTTGGCAGCCCACAGGCCGAGACCGGCCCCGCCATGGGGCACCGGCCGCCTGGAGCAAGGAGAAATACGAAGCGGGGCAACCCTATCACAAGGGCTCCCCTGAGCACAATCGCTGTTTTCCCTATCTAGTCGGCGCCGGCCGGATCGGCAACCCGGGTTCTTACAAAAGCAGGGGGGCCATCACCAGCGAAATGATGGACATCAGCTTGATGAGGATGTTCATCGAGGGTCCCGACGTGTCTTTCAGCGGGTCGCCCACGGTGTCTCCGACGACGCCCGCCTTGTGGGCCTCGGAGCCCTTTCCGCCCAGGTTTCCTTCCTCTATGTACTTCTTGGCGTTGTCCCAGGCGCCGCCGCCGTTGGCCATCATCAGCGCCAGCAGAACGCCCGTCAGCGTCGCGCCCGCCAGCATCCCCCCCAGGGCCTCGCGGCCCAGGAGGAAGCCGACCAGGACGGGCATCACGACCGCCGTCACGCCGGGCAGGATCATTTCCCGCAGGGCCGAGGTGGTGCTGATGGCGATGCACCGCTCGTGATCGGGCGTCCCCGTCCCTTCCATCAGGCCGGGAATCTCCCGGAACTGTCGCCGGATCTCTTCCACCATCTTGAAGGCGGCCTTGCCGACGGAGGTTGTCGTGACCGCCCCGATGAAGAACGGTATCGCCCCGCCGATGAGCAGTCCGACCACGACCGTTGCGTTGGTCAGGTTGATGATGTCGAGCTTGGCGGCGGCGGTGTAGGCCGAAAAGAGGGCCAGGGCCGTCAGCGCGGCCGATCCGATCGCGAAGCCCTTGCCGATGGCGGCGGTGGTGTTGCCGAGCGAATCGAGACTGTCGGTGATCTTTCGCGTCTCCGGGCCGAGCTCCGCCATTTCGGAAATCCCGCCGCCGTTATCGGCGATGGGTCCATAGGCGTCCACCGACATCGTGATGCCGATGGTGGCCAGCATCCCGACGGCCGAGATGGCAATCCCGTACAGGCCCGCCAGTTTCGACGCGGCCAGGGTGGCGGCGGCGATCACGAGGACGCTCGGGGCCGCGCTTTCCATCGCCAGCGCCAGGCCCGCGATGATGTTGGTGGCCACGCCGGTCTTGCAGGCCTCGGCCAAGCGGATCACCGGCTTGCCCGCCGTGTAGTATTCGGTCAACCGGCCGATCAGGATGCCGGCGACCGATCCCGACAGGACGGCCCAGAACACGTTGGCCGAAAGCCCCATCCGCACCGTTAAGAAGTAGGAGGGGACGAGCATGATGGCCGCGCTGAGGTACGTGGAGTACCGCAAGACGGCGGTCGGTTCCATGTTCTGGAAGAGGCGGACCGAGAGGATTCCCAGCATGGAGGCGATCAGACCCACCATCGTGATCACCAGCGGGAGCGCCATGGCCGCCGGGGCCGCGGCGCCGAGGGTGGCGCCGATGGCGATCACCGCGATGATGCTCCCCACATAAGACTCGAAAAGGTCCGCGCCCATGCCCGCCACGTCGCCCACGTTGTCGCCGACCAGGTCGGCGATGACGCCGGGGTTTCGGGGATCGTCCTCGGGAATTCCGGCCTCCACCTTCCCGACCAGGTCGGAGCCGACATCGGCCGTCTTGGTGTAGATACCGCCCCCCACGCGGGCGAACAGTGCGATGGAGCTGGCCCCCATGGCGAACCCGAAGATGGCGGAGGTGTCTTGGCCCGCAAACAGCCAGAAAAAGAAGCCCACGCCCACAAGCCCGAGGCTGGCCACCGAAAGCCCCATGATGGAGCCGCCGAAAAAGGCCATGCTCAACGCCTTGCCCTGGCTGCCTGCGCGGGCGGCCTCGGCCGTGCGCAGATTGGCGCGGGTCGCCGCCTTCATCCCGAAGAAGCCCGCCAGGACGGAGCAGACGGCCCCGCCGAGAAAGGCAACGGCCGTCCTGATCTCCAGGAACGCCGCGATCAAAATGAACACCACAACGACGAACACGGCCAGGATCTTGTATTCCTGCTTGAGGAACACCATGGCCCCGTCGTGAATGGCCTGGGCCAAGCCCCGCATCTTCTCGTTCCCCGCGGGCTGAGCCATGATGTAGCGATACAGCAGTCCGGCGATCAGTAGGCCGATCAACCCGAGAATGGGCGCCCAGCCGGTCAATCCTTCCATCGAGCTCAATCTCCCTTCCGACCCTCTGGGATCCGATCCCGGTCCCAAGTTCGGATCAATCCAAAAACCCGATCGACGGCCATGTCGATCACCGCTTGTAACTCCCCGCGCTCATGGCGGGTAAACGGGCTCAGGACGTAATCGGCCTCGTTTCCCCGTTCGGACCCGCGGCCGATCCCCACCCGGATGCGGGCAAAATCCCCTCCGCCCAGGCTCGCAATGATGGAACGGATTCCGCGTTGCCCGCCGTCTCCGCCCCCGCGCTTGAGGCGGACCTTTCCAAACTCGATGTCCAGGTCATCGTGGACGGCCAGCAGGTCCGCGGGCCCCAGGCCGTGCGCTTTCATCAGCCCCCGAACCGCCCCGCCGGAACGATTCATGTAGGTCTGCGGCTTGGCCAGGATGACGCGGCGGTCATAAAGAGAGCCATTGTCCGCAAGCGAACAACGGCCCGCTTCCTCGAACGCGACGCCCAGCCGGGCCGCCATTTCATCCACCACGAGAAACCCGATGTTGTGGCGGGTCTCTTCGTACTCGGCCCCAGGATTTCCCATCCCGATGACCAGAACGATTTCACCCGGTTCCGGCCTGGGGCGGGGCTTGAAAAGCCTCAATCCTTGGAGGGCTCTTCTTTGGCCGATTCGGCCGATTCGGACTCCTCTCCCTCCGCCTTGTCCTCGCCTTCCGCCGCCTCGACCTCTTCGCCTTCCTCCACCTCGGCCGGGGCCTCTTCCTCGACCGTTACGATGGTCACGCTGGCGACCGCCTCTTCGGTTTCGGTCAGGACGGTGACGCCCTCCGGAAATTCCAGGTCTTCCACATGGAGGACCTGTCCGATCAAGAGCTCGCTCACGTCGGCCCGAATGACGGGCGGGATGGCCGTCGGCAGACAGCGGACGGTCAGGCTCGAGAGCAGCTGGCCGAGATAGCCGTCGTCCTGGGACACCCCGATGGGCGTGCCCTCCAGGTTGATGGGGATCTCGACCTCGATCTCCTGATCCATGGAGATCCGAAGCAGGTCGGCGTGCAGGACCTCGCCCCGGACGGGGTCGCTCTGCAGGTCCCGGACCATGACCACACGCTTGACGTCCGCATCCCCCTCGACCCTGAGGCTCATGAGGGCGTTGACCCCCGCCTCCGTGTTCAAGAGCATTTGGAACTCCCGTGGGTCAAGGACAAGGGAGAGGTTCTCCCCTTCCCCGTACATCACCGCCGGGACGCCTCCGTTCCGGCGAACGCGGCGGGCGGCGCCTTTCCCCCGGCCTTCCCGGGGCTGGGCGTTCAACACCAACTCTTCCATGACCTTCCTCTCATCAGACAAACAGCGAGCTGACCGAGCTTTCGCTGTGAATGCGTTCAATCGCGTCGCCCAACAGGTGGGCGATCGGCAGGGCGCGGATGCGCGGGCACTCGACCGCGCGGGGATTGAGCGGGATGGTGTTCGTGACCACCACTTCCGTCAGCACGGAGTTTTCGATCCGGTCGATGGCGGGACCGGAGAAGACCGGGTGCGTCGCGCTCGCGTATACGGTCTTCGCCCCTTTCTCCATCAAGGCCCGGGTCCCCTCGGTCAAGGTTCCCGCCGTGTCGATCATGTCGTCCACGATGAGGATCGTCCGGTCTTTGACGTCCCCGATGACGTTCATCGCCTGGGCCACGTTTTCCCTTTCCCGGCGCTTATCGATAATCCCCAGCGGGGCGTTCATCCGCTTGGCGAAGGCCCGGGCCCGCTCGACGCCGCCCGCATCGGGAGACACAACGGTCAGGTCCGGCATGTCCAGTTGAAGGAAGTAGTCGATGATGATCGGCGCGGCGAACAGGTGGTCCACCGGAATGTCGAAAAACCCTTGTATCTGACCGGCGTGCAGGTCCATGGTGAGAATGCGATCCGCGCCCGCGGCCCCGAGAAGGTTGGCCACCAGCTTGGCCGTGATGGGGACCCGGGGCTGCACCTTGCGGTCCTGGCGGGCGTAGCCGAAGTAGGGCATCACCGCCGTGATGCGCCGGGCCGACGCGCGCCGGAAGGCGTCGATCAGGATCAACAACTCCATGATGTTCGACTGGGCCGGGGTGCAGGTCGATTGGATCAGGAAACAATCCATCCCCCGGATGTTTTCCTGGATGTAGACGTTGATCTCCCCGTCGCTGAAGTCGACGATCTCGATTTTCCCCAACGGAATGTTCAGCGATTGGGCGATCTCCTCCGCCAAGTCCGGATTGGCCCGGCCGGAAAACAGCTTCAATTCTCCGTTCATCGATATCGGGGTCCCCGATGGGTCAAGAACTGTACGCTGGCTGGGGCGGGAGGATTCGAACCTCCGTATGCTGGGTCCAAAACCCAGTGCCTTACCGCTTGGCTACGCCCCAAGAAGGGGCAAATCCACTCCCTCAAAAAGGATCCGTGAATCCGGGAGGGGGCGCCCCGTCGCCCGACCCCTCGCCCTCCGCGGGCGGCGTCGTTTGCCGGGGCTCCTGACGCTGGTGCAAGATCTCTTGGTACCGGCCCAAAATCCGGTCTTCAATCATCCGACGGGTTTCGCTGTTCAGAGGGTGCGCGGTGTCCTTGAACGAGCCATCCTTGCACTTTCGACTCGGCATGGCCACGAACAATCCGTTGGTCCCGTGAATGATCTTCAAGTCTCTGACGACGAAGCATTGATCAAAAGTGATGGTCACATAGGCCTTCAGCTTGTCTTCGTCAACGGGGTATACACGGACCTCAGTGATTTCCATTCGCCACCACCCCCCCCCTTTCGGGGCCCTTGGCTCCTTCGGAAACCTCAGAACATGCGGTCTTCCACTCCTAGAGTTCGGGTCAAGCGAGAATAGAACCCATCGCCCGCGATGCTCCGGGCGACGCGCTCCGCCCGCCGGGCATCACGAAACCATCCAAAGACCGTCGGCCCGCTCCCGCTCATGAGGGCGGGCTTTGCGCCCAGTCTCTCCAGCCGGGATTTTAATTCCCCGACGATGGGGTGGGCCGTGATCACCGGCCCCTCCAAGTCGTTCCGCCCCGCGTCCCACTCCGGCGGAAGCCGGGGAATCACGGGTTTTTCGCCCTTCATTTTAGGTTTGCCGGCAGGGAGTGTCAACCCGGATTTCAACGCCCCGTACGCCCACGCGGTCGACACGGAAAGGGGCGGTTTGACCAGAACCACCGGACGGACCGGCCCGGGCGGGATCTCGGTCAGACGGTCCCCCTTTCCTTCACCCAAGGCGCACGATCCGCCCAGAAAAAACGGAACATCCGCCCCGAGTTCCTCCGCCATGGCCGAGAGGGCTTCCATCGAAAGACCCAGCTCCAACAGGGCGTTCAGGCCGAACAGAACCGCCGCCGCATCGGCGCTCCCTCCGCCCAGCCCCGCCGCGGCGGGGATCTTTTTCTCGATGTACACCGAACAGCCTGCCGTGGAGCGCGTCTTCCCCAGCAAGAGTCCGGCCGCACGATGGGCGAGATTGAGCGCTCCATCGGGAACGTCGGGATGCGAGCACCAGACGCGCAGCCCCCGGGGTCGGCGCGTCAAGGTCACGCGGTCCCGCAGGGCCACTTTTTGAAGGACCGTCCGGACCTCGTGATATCCGTCCGGACGCCTGCCCCGCACAGTCAGGCCCAAGTTGATTTTCGCCGGAGGATAAAGACTCAGGGTCCGCGGGGTCATCGTTGTCAACGACCCATGGGGATCACGGGGACATCCGCGGGAACCGGGAGGTGGAAGGCCGGCGGCGTCAGGCCCCGGTTCACCGACACCCGGCCGTAATGGACCTCGAGGGTCCGCTCGTCCGGCCCCACTTCGACCGAGACATCCGTCGGGAGCAGCGTGTCCGCTTCCCTGCGATAGGCGTCGTACCGGACGGTCAACACGGCTTCTCCTCCGGGCCCGAGCGCCTGAAACCGGATGGGCAGGAAGGTCCGGGCGTCGACCCACCAGCGGCGCGCCGACCCCCCGTTCATGAGGACTTCCAGGCGGTAGGCCCCGGGCCCGCCGCCCGAGCCGTCCCACGCGGCCCGGACTTGAGCCCCTTTTCCGGGCGCCGCGACTTCCGCCCAGAGAATATCCACCACTTCTTTGGGGAAAAGCGGAATTCCGATCCACTGACGCAGGTTCTCAGGGGTGGCGCGCCCGCGGAAGTGCTTGCGGCTGCCGGGTTGGTAGGCCTGCAAACGGCCGTTGTGCGCGATGATGTAGATCAGCGGCCGGCCGAAGAAGTTGAGCGGCTCAAGCCGGATCGACCCCCCGGCCCGAAGAAGCAGGACCGCCTTTCCGACGTAACGCTCTTGCCCGGAATCCAGGGTGATTTCCACCAGTCCCCGCAGGTCGCGCATACGATTTCGCGCCCGCCGAACCCGTTCCAGGAGCGAATCGGGGCGGCTCAGGAACCGGCCGGCTTCCGGGGGGGGAGGGACGGCGGCGATGGAGGCGCAACCCGCCGCGGCGGCCAGGATCCACCCCGCCGCCGCGGTCCGAAGGGGTCTCACCTTCGTTCCGCCCTTTGGAGTTCCTTTTGCACGCGCTCGAATTTGGCTCGGACTTTTTTGTTCTTGGAATCGATCTTGAGAGATCTCCGCCAGGCGCGCCTGGCCGCCTTCCACCGTTTCAGAGCAAAGTACACATCTCCCAGATGATCCAGGATAACCGGGTCGTCCGGGAGAAGAGAGGTCGCCAGCTCCAGCTTCTTCAGCGCCTTTTTGAGCCATCCCTTCTTGTAATAGACCCAGCCCAGGCTATCCATGAACGCCCCGTTGTTGGGTTCGAGGGCCAAGGCCTTTTCCACAGCCGCAACGGCCTCGTCCAGGCGGATGCCCTGCTCGGACCACATGTAACCCAACAGGTTGTTGGCGTTGGAATTGCGCGGATTGATCTTCAGAACGGCCTGCATCACCCGGGCGACTTCTCGGTATTCCTTCAGCTCGTAGTGGGCCACGCCCAGGTTGAACAGATACCGTTCGTTCTTCGGCGCCAGCGCGATGGCGCGGCGGTAGTGGGGAATGGCGGGTCTGAATTTCTTCCGGCGGGCCTTGAAAAGTCCCAGCATGAACGGGGCCCGGGGGTCTTTGGGGGCGAGGGTCCGGACCGCTTCGAGGGTTTTCAGCGCCTCCTCCTCGCGTTTGAGATCCATGAGCACGCGGCTGACCTGAATCCGGCCGTCCACGGACTTGGGGTGATCGCGAAGCAGGATCTCCAACTCCTTGTGCGCCGCGGCAAACTGCCCTTGGTTCTCGAGGATGCCCGCGATGTATCGCCGGATTCTGCCGTCTTGGGGGCGACTGTGAAGGACCAGACGAAACTTCTCCAGCGCCCGGACGTAACGGCGCTGCTCGAAGAGGATGAGCCCCACGATCCGTTGGGCGAGCAGGGCGGCGGTGGAGCGCTGAAGCCACTTCGCGAATCCGGCCTTCGGCGGCGGAAGGCCGTCCTTCATGTTCGTCAACTGTTCCAGCCGCTCCCGGACGACCTTGTTCCCGGGCGCGAAGTGAAGGACCCGGCGGTACGCCTTGACGGCCTCCGGGATCTTGGCCTGGAGCTCCAGGACCCTTCCGACGCTGATCAGCGCGTCCCGGAAACGCGGCAACGAGCGAAGGGTGGACCGCAGGCTCTTCAGGGCCTTCTCATATTCCTTCGTCCGAAGGTGGATCTGTCCCAAATAGTAATGGGCGAAAGCCGACCGGCGGTTCAGCTTCAACAACTGATTCAGGTTCCACGCGGCCTCGCCGTACTCGCCCGTCTCCGTGAGCAGCGCCCCCAGATACAGGTGGGCCTCCTGACGGTTCGGCCGTATCTTCAGGACGGCCCGGAATTGGGCGATGGCCTTTTTCCGGCGGCCCGAAGCGGTCTCGAGACTAGCCAGCAGGAGCCTGAGCCTTATCCGGCCGGGCGCCAGGCGTACGCCCTCCCGCGCCTCTTTTGCGGCGTCTTCCACCCGGCCGAGCCGCAGGAGCACGGAGGCCAGGACGTACCGGAGGTAAGCATTGCGCGGGGCTAGACGGACCGCTTGCCGGTAAGCCCGTTCGGCCGCCGGAAGGTCGCTTTCCAGGTCAGCGGAGTATCCCCGGATAAACGAAGCGTAATCGGTCCCGGGCGTATCGGGGGAGCGCCGAGACTTCGAATCGGGCAATTTCGCGGGATCTCGCGCGGAGGCGCGCAGGTCGCCGCCCGCGTCATTTTTCTCGGACTGGGCTTGGCGAAGGGGCCGGCGATCCGGAACGGACCCGGCGGGCCGGGCCGGGCTTTCGGCCTGCGGAGTGATCTCCGCGCATCCCGGGGTCAGCCCCAGTGACAGGAAGAGTCCGCAAACCCAAGCAATCGTCCGATTTGTCAAGGTTCCACCCTTCCAGCCCGGGCCAGCAGTTGCGCAAGGGCCTCCCGGACCCCGGGGTCTTCGATCTTCGCCAGGGCGGCCTGCGACTCCGCCCGATCCGGGGCTTGGGCGGCCATCCGGGCTCCCCGCTCCCGCGCCTCTTCGGCCTCGACGCCGTCCCCCGGGGCCGCGGCTGCGGGCCTCCCCGGTGCGTCCGCCTGGCGGAAAAAGATCCGGTCCAGGACATCCCGGCCCACCGCTTGATTGAGCGCGCGGCGGACGGATTCGCTGAGGAACACCATCTGCTGCAACCACACCGGGTCCCGAACCTCTACGTATAATGTTCGGCCTTTCACTTCCACTGGACTTGTCATCCGGGCCACCGTCGGGCCGACGGCCTCCTCCCAGTTCCGGATGACCTCGTAGCGTTGAATCCCCGGTCCCCATGGGGCGGACCGGGTGACATCACGAAGGATCGACCCCACAGGGGCGAAGCCGCTCATATCTCGACGACCCGGCCTTCGGCTTTGACTTCTTCCACGAGCCCGCCGATGGCCGACATGACGTGATCGATGATTTGCTGGCTGCTCTCTTTGGTGGGCGGCAGCGCGTAGAGAGGTTCCATGTCCAACGGGGGGCCGAACCGGACGCCGAGATCCTTTCCGGCGCGGGGCCATGGGCTGGTGGGCGGTATGGCCAGGATGGTCCCCCACACCGCGGCTGGAATGATGACCGGCTGGGCCAGATGAATCAATCTGCCCACGGGCCGCTTTCCCGGAAGGAGCTTTCCGTCCATGCTCCGGGTTCCCTCGGGATAGATCACCACCTTCCCCGTTTTCATCGCCTGGATGATCTGGCGCATGCCCCGAAGGTCCCGACCCGTCCGGCCCACGAAGATGGAGCCGTAACTCTTCAGGAAAACGCCGAGAAAGGGAACCTTTTCGAGCTCGGTCTTGGCCACGGATCGGGCCAGTTGAGTCGGATACCGAATCAGGATGGCCGCCGGGATCAGCGCCGGGTCCAGGTCCGAGATGTGGTTGCTGACAATCAGCACGGGCCCGTCTTCGGGAATGTGTTCAAGCCCCTCGAAACGGGTTCGGTTGAAGATCTTCAGATAAATGAGAATGAGGCTCAGGGAAAACCAGATCCAGAGATACCACAGGGGCTTCAGGATTCCATCGGGCCTCCTCCAGCCCAAAGGCGCCGACTTCCTCAAGACCTCGCTTCTGATTGTATTGGCCATGACCCAGGAGTGACGTTGGTGGATTAAAAGCTTGCCGAATTCGCAAGGCGCAATGCGAATTATACCATAATCCGGGCCGAACCCTGCTGGAAGATTTCTGTGCTGTGGACCGGATTTCCGAACGCCCGCTTTCGGGCCGGGCGGCGGCGGGGGGCGGCGGGCGGGTCATGAGTTGCGGGCCTTCCACGCCTTGTGCTATCTTAGGGTCAGGGGTGGGCATCCGCATCTTTCTCCCCATTGGTTGAACCCGCCGGTACTTCATGCCAACTGTCAACCGCGAGATCTTCAGAGAATACGACATTCGGGGTGTGGTGGAAGATGACTTGGACGTCCCCGCGGTTCGTGCGATCGGGCGCGCCATCGGGACGGCCCTTCGCGTTCAAGACGGCGCCGCCTTTGTTGTGGGCCGGGACGTGCGGCCGAGCTCGCCCGCCATCCGGGTGAGCCTCATCGACGGCCTGCGGGCCACGGGCGCCCAGGTGAGCGACGCGGGCGTCGTCCCCACACCGGTTTTGTACTTCGCCGCGATTCACCTCGAAAGCGACGGCGCCGTCATGGTCACGGCGAGTCATAACCCCCCGGAGTTCAATGGATTCAAGATTTGCCGGGGCGTGGAATCTTTGGCGGGAGAGGAGATTCGCGCCCTGGCCGATATCATCGAGCGCCGCGATTTCTCCCGGGGCAACGGCCGCGCCGTCCGGGTGGAAGTCCTCGACGACTACCGGGCGGTCCTGGGCTCCAAGTTCTCTTTCGACCAGCCGCTCAAAGTGGTCGTGGACGGCGGCAACGGGGTCATGGGCGAGCTGGCGGTGCGGGTCATCGAATCCTTCGGCCATGAGGTCATTCCGCTGTATTGCGAGCCGGACGGCGACTTTCCCAATCATCACCCGGACCCTTCCGTTGCGGAGAACCTGGAAGACCTCATCGAAACGGTCCGGACCGAAGGCGCGGACCTCGGCGTCGCATTCGATGGAGACGGCGACCGCCTCGGCGCGGTCGACGAGAAGGGGGCCATCCTCTGGCCCGATTACCTGATGATCCTCTTCGCCCGCGACGTTCTCTCCCGCAGGCCCGGGGCCCCCATCGTGTTCGAGGTGAAATGTTCGATGAACCTCATCCGGGCCATCGAGAAAGCGGGGGGCCGGCCGGTGATGTGGAAGGCCGGACACTCCCTCATCAAAAAGAAGTTGAAGGAAGAGAACGCGCCCCTGGCGGGTGAGTTCTCCGGCCACATGTTTTTCGCAGACGATTACTACGGCTACGACGACGCCCTCTACGCGGCCCTGCGGCTCCTGGATTTGCGCGCCCGCGCCGGCGCGCCGCTCTCCAGCCTCCTGGCCGACGTTCCGCCGCTCTTCGCGTCCCCCGAAATCAAGCTCCCATGCCCGGACGCCGAAAAGTTCCACGTCGTCGAGGGCCTGCGGGACCGGCTGGAAGGCCGGCTTCCCCTGATCACCCTCGACGGCGTCCGGGCGGATTTCGGCGACGGCTGGGGTCTGGTGCGCGCCTCCAATACAACCGGGGCTCTGACCGCCCGCTTCGAGGCCGAGTCCCCGGAGCGGCTCGAAGAGATCCGTTCGGAAATCCTGGGCCACTTGAAGGCGTTTTCTCAAGTCGAGGGCGTGAATGGTTAAATCGCTTTATGACTGGATGCTCCATTGGGCGGAAACCCCCTACGGGAGCTGGGCCCTGGGCCTGTTGGCCTTCGCGGAGTCTTCCTTCTTCCCCCTTCCGCCCGATCCGCTTCTCATCGCCCTGGCGCTGGGCGCCCCCCACAAGGCCCTGTGGTTTGCGCTGATCTGCTCGGCCGCCTCGGTGGCCGGCGGCATCTTGGGCTATCTGATCGGGATGGGGCTCATGGGGACCGTCGGGAACCGCATCCTTAGATTCTACGGGGCCGAGGGCAAATGGGATTCCATCAAGCAGCTCTTCGACCGCTATGACGCCTGGGCGGTCGCCATCGCCGGCTTCACGCCAATCCCGTACAAGGTGTTCACCATCGCCGCCGGGGCCTTCCGGATCCGCTTCGCGACGTTCGTGATCGCCTCCATCGTCGGCCGGTCCGCGCGGTTCTTCCTGGTGGCCGGATTGATCTACTTCTACGGTGATGTGATTCGCACGTTCATCGACCGGTATTTCAACCTCCTGTCCATAGTGTTTATCGTCCTCCTCGTTCTGGGATTTTTGCTCGTGAAGCTCGCCCTGGGTCGTCACCGGAAGGCCCCATCGGAATCGTCATGAACCCGGCGGCCTACGCTGTGATCCTGGCGGGCGGACCCGGGGCCCGGCTGTGGCCGATCAGCCGCGGACAAACGCCGAAACCCTTCCTGAAACTGTTCGGCGGGATCTCCCTCATCCGCGCCACGCGGAACCGTCTTCGCGGACTGATTCCGCCCTCTCGCACGTTCGTGGTGACGGGGGCCGAAACGGTCTCCGCCGTGGCCGGGGAGTTGCCGCGTCTGCCGAAGGAAAACCTCCTCCCCGAACCCGAGGGCCGGAACACGGCCGCGAGCATCGGTTACGCCGCCCTCCACGCGCGCCGCCGGAATCCCAAGGCCCTGCTGGCCGTCCTGCCCGCCGATCATTTCGTCCGGAACGAACCCGAATTTCGCAAACTCCTCGAGGCCGCTTTGGCGTGGTCCTGGGAGACCGACGACATCGTGACGCTGGGGGCGCCTCCCAATCGGCCGGAAACGGGATACGGCTACCTGCGCGAAGGGGACTCGATCGGAACCTCGGGCGGCTACCCCGTCCATCGCGTGGCGGCCTTCGTCGAGAAGCCGAGCCCGCGAAAGGCCAAGCGGTACCTGGCCGCCGGCGGGTACGCCTGGAACAGCGGGATCTTCATCCTCTCGGCGAAACGGGTGATGAGCGAGATGGCCCGCCGCCTGCCGGCGCTTCACCGGGGGCTCCTGCGGATCGAGCGATCCCTGGGGAAAAGGACGGAAAGGAAGACGCTGAGAGAGACGTTCCCCCGGCTCCCGGCCGTCTCCATCGATTTCGGCTTGATGGAGGCCGCCGCGCGGGAGGGCGCCGTGGCCTCCTTGCCCTGCCGGGTGGGATGGAGCGACATCGGGGATTTCGGCGCGCTCGGCGACCTGCTCTCCGGCCCGTCCGGAAAAAGCGTCGTTGTGGGCGAGCACATCGGCGTGGACAGCGGCAACCTGATCGTCCATGCTCCCGGGAAGCTTGTGGCCACCGTGGGCGTCAAGGACTTGATCGTGGTGGACGCCGGCGACGCGATGTTGATCTGTGCGCGGAGTCAGGCGCAGGACGTCCGGAAGGTGGTCGAGGCCCTGAAGCGGAAGCGGTTGGACAGGTATCTATAATCCTTTGCGTCTTTCGGTTCTATTTCCAACCCGGTGGGGAGAGTCCAACCGATGGAGGGGTCAAGCGATTATCTAAAGGCCGCCCTCCTCGGCGTCCTCCAGGGACTGACCGAGTTTCTTCCGGTCAGCAGCTCGGGCCACTTGGCCGTTCTCCAGAAAATCCTGGACGTCCGGGGACCTGTGTTGTTCCTGGACATCATGCTTCACGTGGGAACGCTTATCGCCATTTTCGTGGTGTTCTCCAAGGACATCCGGGTCGTTCTGACCTCCATGTTCACAAAAGGTGGCGGACAATCTCCCGGCGCCGCCCGCCTGGGCTGGCTGGCCATCCTCGGGACCGTCCCCATCGGTGTGATCGGCATCTTGTTCAATCGGTGGATAGAGAGGGCCTTCAACATCCTTCCGTTGATCGGGGGGATGTTCATCATCACGGGCATCCTGCTGTTTGCCGTCCGGAATAAGCAGGGCGAACGGTCGGAAGAGGACTTGACCGTCCGGGATGCCGCGTGGGTCGGGATCTATCAGGCCATCGCCCTCCTGCCCGGAATCTCCCGCAGCGGGATGACAATCGGAACCGGCCTCTTCCTGGGCATCGAGCGAGGCCTGTCGGTCCGGTTCTCGTTCCTGATGGCCATCCCCGCCATCCTCGGCGCTTTGGTCCTGAAGGCCGGTGAACTGTCCGGCCGGACAGGGGGGATGGATATCGGCCCCATTTTCCTGGGGACGGTCATCGCGGCCGTGGTCGGCTATTTTGGATTGAAGGGGCTCATCCGGCTCACCATCTCCGGAAAACTCTACCTGTTCTCATTCTACCTCTGGGCGCTGGGCCTTGTGGTCCTGTGGACCTCGCTCACGTGAGCCGGCTCGACGGAAACCTGTTTTCCCCCTCGACGCTCCCGCCCGCCGCGCCTATCTAGACAAGAGAATGTTTGTCCGTGGGAAGGCGTTGACGCGCGTCTTCCCATTTTTTTCCGCGACCCATGCCAACGTACGTGAAAAGCGAATCCTCACCCGCCGCGCGATCCGATCACCGGGACACCCTCACGCTCCTGGCCGTCCACGCCCATCCGGACGATGAGTGCAGCGGGACGGGAGGGTTATTGCTCCAGTCGGCCGCGGCGGGACGCACGACCGTCCTGATCACCTGCACCAACGGGGAGATGGGCGAGGCCAAGGACTCGCGCCACCCGCTGAGCCCGCGGGAAAATCTCGAAGACCGCAAACGGCTGATCGAGCTTCGGAAACAGGAACAAGCCAAGGCGACGAAGATCCTGGGCGTTACGCATGTCTACGATCTGGACTACCGGGACTCGGGGATGGACGGGTGGGAGCAAAACAACGACCCCGGCGTGTTCATGAACGCGGACCTGGGCGAGGTCGCCGGGCGCATTGCCGAGGCCATCCGCCGGCACCGTCCGGACGTGGTTGTCACGTACAACGAGAACGGCGGCTACGGCCACCCCGACCACATCATGACCCACCAGGCGACCCTGGCGGCCCTGGAGGCGGCGGAAGGTCCAAAGGACGGTGGGGGGGACGAGGGGGATGACGTCCCGGGTCCCTGGCGCGTCAAAAAGCTCTATTACACCGCGTGGCGCCGGTCGGACATGCTCCGCCTGTGGAGGACGCTGAAATTTCTCGGCAGAAAGACCCCCATGGACAACCCCGACTTCGACGAGAACAAGGTCGGAACGCCGGACGACGCCATCACCACGCGGCTGGACATCCGTCGCAATCTCCGAAAAAAGTGCCGGGCGCTGTATACGTATCGAAGCCAGTTGGGGGTGTGGGGGTTCAAGAGCCATTGGTGGTGGATCATGGGCCTGGCCGGCCGCTGGTTCTTTCCCTACGAATCCTTCGTCTGCGCACGAAGCGACGTGGAGATCCATCCCCCCGAGCCGGATCCGTTCGCCGGCCTGTAACGCGTCCGGCCAATCCGTCCCAACCAACCGTCCACCGGGATGCGGCCCGACGGCGGGGCGCTTTCTCTCCCCAGGCATGGCCCCTTTTCATCGGGGCGTCGCCGGCGCCGCGGCTCTCCGCGATTGACACCCCCGAAAACCTTGTGGGAAGATTTTCCCGCGCCGGGCGCTTCGACGGATTCACCGCCGATGCGCTCCCGGGCGTCCACCTGCGGGGGGGGGGAACTTCGAGCCCCGCGTTTTATGCCGGAAGAATCACATTGCGGGAAGGAATCACCAGATACAATGACAAGGACCTTTTTCCGGGTTGCCGGACCCATCATGCTTTCCGCGGCCTTGTTCGGATGTCGTTCGCCCATCCCCGACCATTTTCAGCGTGATTTTCTCGTCGAGCCGAACGCCGGATACCTGATTACCGACGAACGGGCGAACGGCTTCGACCTGGAAGTTTTTTATTATGAGCAGGTGGTGCTTCCGAAGCGTAAGAACGTTGTAGAGAACGCAAAGTCGACCTTTGTCCAGATCGCCGCGTGGCTGGCCTCGCGCATCGGCCGGACGCCCAGGGAGATCTCGAAGCGGGATTTGCGGGTCACGGTCAACCGGAAGACGCTCGAGCGGCGGTACGAGGTGTCCGTGACCGGCCGGGTGACGTACAGGTAGCAGGCCCGGGCGGCGCGCGCAAGGGGGGGGCCGGGGCCGCTTTTGTTCAGGATTGGAGGCGCGTCGGGGCGCTTCACATCGAAAGGGAGTTCCTGCATGATCCCTTCTATGCGCACCTGATGCGTCAGATGAACTGGTGACCCGCCCGTCCTGTTAGCCGAGACCCGGGGGGTCCCTCGACCCCGGGGTCATCGATTCCGAGGCTGGAAACCCGAAATGCAGTCCGTCGCCACCCGGTCCCTGGAATATTGCAGAAAGCTGACCCGCCGCAGCCGGTCGAACTTTTTTTATTCTTTCCTGTTTTTGCCCCGGCCGCGCCGCGAGGCGATTTACGCGGTGTACGCGTTTTCCCGGGCCGTGGACGACGTGGTGGATGAGAAGGCCGGCCCGGCGGAGGCGGCCGAGGGCCTGGCCGAATGGCGGCGGGAGGTGGACCGGATGTACGGGGGCCGGGGGGGCGGGGGGGGGCGGCCGGACCACCCCATCGCCGTCCAGATGGCCGAAACCGTCCGGGCCTTCAACATCCCCCGGAAGCTTCCCCTCGCCCTCATCGACGGCTGTGAGATGGATCTTGACCGCAGCCGCTACGAGACCTTCGAGGATCTCTATCGCTACTGCTACCACGTGGCCTCGGTCATCGGCCTGATGTGCATCGAGGTCTTCGGCTACCGCACCGAGAACGCCAAGCGCTACGCCGAGAAGTTGGGCGTCGCTTTTCAGCTCACCAACATTCTGCGCGACGTCAGGTCCGACGCCGAGCGGGGGCGCATCTACCTCCCCCGGGAAGACCTGGACCGATTCGGCTGCCGGGAGGAAGAGATCCTGGGCGGCGTCTACGGCGATCGGTTCATCGCCCTCATGAAGTTCCAGTGCGAGCGCGCACACCGCTTCTACGAAGAGGCCCGGGAGACCCTCGTCCCCGAGGACCGGCCCGGAATGCTGGCCGCCGAGATCATGGGCGGCATCTACCGCCGGCTTCTCCGGGAGATCGAAAACCTCCGGTACGACGTCTTCCGCAACACCGTTTCTCTTTCCCGCTTACAGAAGATGTGGATCGCCCTCAGGGTCTGGGCCGCCCGGTGACGGAACCGGTGCGCACCCTCGGTTTTGTTCTGAAAACGCCCCCACCCGAGGATCACCCTTCGGGCACTATCCCCGCGTGCGTGCGCGTATTAAGAGGTCAAATGTCCAAATGCAGGGACAACGGCCCTCACATCTTCTATGGGCAGGGGGGGCGCTGGCACACCCCCAAGGGGGCGCGTGGGCATAGGGTTCCTGCGGACGCACCGCACAGACAAAAGGGGCCGCACCCCAACGCTTCCATTCGAAGGGTAGACGCAAGGGGTTATCCAGGGGCGTGAACCCTAAAAAGGGCCGGGCTGGGAGTGGGTCCCCTATTCCGCCGAGCGACGGGCGGGGGACCCCCCAAGAGCCGTGAGGGCGTCTGTATGGGTCGCGGTCTATGAGCCGGGGGGGGGAAAGGGACGGGTTCACTCCCCTTCAGCTTTACTTCTTTCGAGCCGCAGGGCGCCCCTTTCGACGACATTCCCACTACGGAACTTTGGAAGAGATTCAGGAGTGCGAATCCCTTTGCATTTTGCCAATCCCTAAGGACCCACAGGGACGGGGCCTCTTCCGAGTGTTTTGAGGAATCGGTAGTGGGCGCCGATGGCGGAGCGGAGCGTCGGATAGCTGACGTAGTCAATGGAGAAATCCCGGCAGGTCGCCCATCCAGAGCAGGTCACACCGCCCGGCTCGCTTGGGCGCCTCGGGAGCGGCGGCGGCGCCTTGGGGAGGACGGAGCCGGTCTCGTCGAGGGCGTGGCTCGCGGGGGGGACCCGCTCCCGTTGTCAATCGGCCGGTTCTCGACAACGGCTATGGGGCGCTTCGTCAGCCTCTCGATGTCGCGGAGGTAGGCGCGCTCAGTCGGATCGCAGAAGGAGAGCGCAACGCCCTCGGCGCCTGCCCGGGCTGTCCGGCCGACACGGTGGACGTAGCTCTCCGGCAGATTCGGAACCTCGTAGTTGATGACGTGGGTCACGTCCTCCACGTCGATCCCGCGCGAAGCGACGTCCGTGGCGACGAGGACCCGCGAGCGGCCCGTTCGGAACTTGCTCAGGGCAAGTTGGCGGGCGTTCTGGGACTTGTTTCCGTGGAGCGCCTCGGTCGCGACGCCCGCTCTGCTGAGCTGCTCGGCCACCCGGTTGGCGCCGCGCTTGGTGCGCGTAAAGACGAGGACCCGGGCCATCGCCGGGTCCAACAGCAACTTGGCCAGGAGGGCGCGCTTGTTGTTCTTCTCGACGAAGAAGACCCTCTGGTCGATCCGTTCCACGGTCACGGCTTCCGGCGAGACCTCGACGCGAACGGGCTCGCGGAGGATCTCGCGGGCCAGGCGCACGACATCCGGGGGCATCGTCGCCGAGAACAGCATCGACTGCCGCTGCTTCGGCAAGACTGCCATGATCTTTCGCACGTCCGGGATGAAGCCCATATCCAGCATGCGATCGGCTTCGTCCAGAACGAGAAAGGATGCCTCGTCGAGTCGGACGTGGCCCTGACCGATCAGGTCGAGCAAACGCCCTGGGGTGGCGATCAGGATGTCGACCCCGCGGGCGAGCGCCCGAACCTGGGACTGTTGCCCGACGCCGCCCATGATGACGGCCTGGCGAAGCCCGAGATGCCGCCCGTAGGTCTTGAAGCTGTCCCCAATCTGGAGCGCCAGTTCGCGCGTCGGCGACAGGATGAGGGCACGGGGCTCACAGGGGACGGCGCGTTGGCGCCTCTCGGAGAGCCGCTGCAGGATCGGCAGTGCGAAGGCCGCGGTCTTGCCGGTGCCGGTCTGGGCGATGCCGATCAGGTCCTTCCCGGCAAGAAGCAGCGGGATCGTCCGCGCCTGGATCGGCGTGGGGTTGATGTAGTTCTCGGTTTTCAGGGCACGCCGAAGGGGCGCGGCCACACCGAGTTCGGTGAAGGAGCTGTGGGTCATGAAATGGAAGTCTCCAGTGGGCCAAGCGGGCGCTCGCGCACTCGGGCGCACGGACGCGTCATGGCGTTTCGTCTCTTCCACGCGCACCTGGATCAGACGGGGATTTTCGGAATTGTCTCGGGATAGGGTGCTGCCGATTGCCCGGAAGCATGTCGCGCGATCGCGAGAATTATTACGTTGTATATGGCCTTCGATCTCACGGATGTCAAGTTCGGCCCCTTTCACTTTCGTCGAGAGAATGATTCCGGTGATGATCAGATGTTCGGGGAGGAAGTCCGCCTCCAACACGGTCGAGTTGACAAGGAAGTCCACTGCGTCCAGGCCGGGCATGTTCGGCACGGAGGCGCGGGCGCCCACATTGAGGAAGACCTTGTCGGCCTGAAGAATCTCTCCGTCGACCTGGACCGTATTCGGGCCTTCGAATCGACCGTGGCCGCGGTAGAGGGTGACGTTCTCCATGCCTTCCAGCCACCCGGTGAGGCCCCGGTTCGACTCCCCGGCGATTCCTTTCATCCGCGCTTTGACTTTCTTCATGTCCACCCGGACCGGTCCGTCGAGGACGACGCCGAAGTCGGGTCCCCGGCGCGCCATGTGCGCGGCCCGTGCGCTCGCGACAAGGGCCTTGGTCGGGGTGCACCCCACGTTGACGCAGGCGCCGCCGACCTCCTTTCGCTCGATGACGGCCGTCTTCAGCCCCTCGCGGTTCAGCCGGTCCGCCAATGACGGTCCGGCCTGGCCCGTGCCGATAATGATCGCGTCGAAATTCGCGGGCATTTTTCACCCCCCCCTCTGCGGTTCATTCCTGGAACGGTCCGCTCAAGCACGCACATGAAGGCCGGATGAGCGTCTCCCGGGTGATTGAAAGAGATTGTAACCTCAAAGCTTCAAGGATTCGCGGGTTTTGGATTGTTCTTTCTGCCGAACAACATTCCCGGGAGGGGGGGGGGGGCGAAACCACCTGCCCACCGCGGAATTCGATGAAACCCGTCCGGCCGTCCTCAGGACCCGGGCGGACGCCCGCTGAGGCGTGAGCCCTGACGAACCGGGAGGAAATCCTGAAGGATCGAGGTGGATGGCTCCGGTGGGCGCACTCGAATCCCGGATGAAAGTTCTTATCCCGTAAGCCCGCGTCCGGGCCCTCGCGGTTGACGGTTTCCCATCTTTTTGGGTACGCTCGGACGAACTTCCGGAATCACTACAATCGGGCCCGTGAAAGGAGACTCGGAAATGCCGTTTGAAGGTTTGCGCGATTACCTCGATGCGCTGGAGCGGGAAGGGCTTTTCCGCTGGGTGGACAGTGAGGTGGACAAAGACTGGGAGATCGCCTCCATGAGCCGGATGATCTTCCGCGGCTACGCCGAAGAGAAGCGGTTCGGCCTGGGGTTCCGGAACATCCGGGGATTCCCCGGCGGGCGGGTGGTCTCGGGCGTCCTTGCCGCTTCCGCGCGGCAAATCGCGATGGCGCTGGAAACCGAGCCCGAACCGCTGGCGATATTCGAGCGCATCACGGAGGGGATCGACCACCCCATCGAACCCGTCCTGGTCGATTCGGCGCCTTGCAAGGAGGTGATCCTCCGCGATGAGGATGTCGATCTCCTGGCCTTCCCCGTCCCCGTCTGGACGCCGGAGAAGGATGCGGGCCCCTATCTGACGCCCCTTTGGGTCACCAAGGACCCGGAGACGGGCGAGCGGGACATCGGAATGCGCCGCTGTCAGGTCAAAGGCCCCGACAAGACGGGGATCCTTTTCGGCGCGCCTGACCGCTACGGCGCCGTCCACCACGCCAAGTGGGAGAACCGAGGCCAACCCATGCCCGCCGCGCTCTTCATCGGCGCCGACCCGGTCACCTACCTGGTGGGACCCGGCCGATTCGGCATGGACGAGCTGAACGTCGCCGGGGGGATCCGCCGGAAGCCGGTCGAGCTGGCCCGGTGCGAGACGTGCGACCTGGAGGTCCCGGCCAACGCCGAATTCGTCGTCGAGGGGGAGATCTCCACCGGATACGTCGAGCCGGAAGGGCCTTTCGGGGAGTTCACCGGGTACATGGCCGGAGGGCGGGCGTGTCCGGTGTTTACCGCCCGGTGCATCTCCCACCGGAAAGACCCCATCCTGCTGGGCGTCATCAGCCAGTTCCCGCCCAGCGAGAGCACGATGATCAAGCAGAACCTCCTGGAAGCCGGCCTGTATAAACACCTGTCGGGTACGCTGAACCTGCCGGGCGTCGCCGACATCCACGCCGTCGAGGCCGGGGGGTGCACGGCCATCCTGTGGATCAGCGTCAGGAAGCTGTTCGCCGGGCACGTCGATCAACTCGCGTTCGGCGCCATGGGCTACTTCGGAATGAGTTACTACAAGTGGATTGTCGTGACCGACGACGACGTGGACATCCGGGATCCGTTCATGCGGGACTGGGTTCTCTCGTGGCGCGTCCAGCCGGATCGGGACATGCGCGTGCTCTCCGATACGGCGCCCGTGGAGCTCGACCCTTCCTCGATACCGCCGGGGGAGACCTCGGGGACCGCCAAAGGCGCGAAGGTCATCATCGACGCGACGAAGAAGTGGGATTACCCCGAGGTGTCCCTGCTGCCGCGCAAGCTCCTGGACCGGGTTGCGGAGAACTGGGCGAAGTACGAGCTTCCGCCCCTGGGGGACATTCGGCTCCCGAGGGGCCTGTAGCCTCCCAGGGGGCGTCTTGCGGGTTGTCCGCCGATTCCGGAAAGATTGGCTCCGCTCTTCAGGGTCCCCGGGAGCGCAAGAAGCGTCGTGTTAAATGGGGCCCGATCCGCAGCCTCGGAAGAATCGCCCGCCACACCGGAGGAATAAAAGGCATGGCCGCAGCGAAGAAGGGCAAGAGACAATCGGTCTGGATGCAGGACTTGACGTGGGAGGAGATCGCCGAATACCTCGAGGGCGAAGACATCGTCATCGTCCCCATCGGGAGCACGGAGCCGCACGGCCCCCATCTGCCCATCGGCGTGGACGGGTTCGAGGCCATCGACTATTCCGAGGGGATCGCCGAGGCGGCCGGCGTCCTGTGCGCGCCGCCCACCTGGTTCGGCGACGCCCAGCACCATATGCACAAGCCCGGGATCTCACTGATGCCCGAGACAGTCGTGGCCCTTTTGAAGGACATCTACCGCAGCCTCATCCGACACGGTTTCAAGAAGGTCATCACCTTCAACGGCCACCGGCTGGCCAACACGGCGGCCATCGGAATCGCGACGAAGACAATCAAGGAGGAGTTTCCCGAGGTGATCTTCGCGCTTTACGATCCCTTGATGATCGAGGCCACGACGCACCGCGAGGTCTGCGAGAATCCGGGAGCCGGCCAACACGGCGGCGAGTTCGAGACTTCCCACATGCTCTACCGGCGGGGCCACCTCGTCCAGATGGACAAGGCCTTCGAGTGCCGGGGGAGACTTCTGTTCGAGACGCGGTTTTTCTCGCACGACCACTTGGGAGGCGGGGACCGGATTCCCATCACGATCGACGCGAAGGACCAAAGCTTTTACACCCCCCCCGCCCACATCGGCGACCCGACCGTGGCGACGGCTGAAAAGGGGGAGACGCTCTGGAACGCCATCATCGGCAACGGGGTGGAATTCATCGATTCGCTCCGGAAATTTCGACCCGCAAAACGGCGGAAATACCCCCGCGCCGTCCAATCCACCAGCGCTGGGTCCCGGCCGAAGGGGCGAAAATCCAAGTAACCATAGGGAAGGACGCCGGTCCAAAGCGGTCCGCCTGGACCGGTCGGTTTGTCAATATCCCTGCGTTTCAGGAGCGACCTGGAAAATTTCACGCCATCAGGATTGACGAATACGCTTCTTTTGGATATAGTTATAGGAAAACCAAAGAGTTATCGTTTCGACGACCCGTCGGGGAGAAACCGGGATTGAACGTTGTAAATTCTTGAATGGGGCGACAAGCCTGACAGCCATGTCAAAATCGGCCCAGGGAGATCTC
>PVBE012151484.1_pt1 | contig 55061 bp, 46 predicted proteins | sample 1631181 | NCBI WGS metagenome assembly PVBE01 (sample SAMN08397723, study PRJNA350692) | Marine metagenome, whole genome shotgun sequencing project. | isolation source: water | place: Pacific Ocean | collected 2012-04
GCTCACCTTCTTCATCTTGCCGTAGACGAAGTGCCAGGTGATGACCATCGCCACGATGCCGACGCTGGCCCGCCCGCCGAACAACCCCCACACCGACCAGCCATCCCACTCCCACGGGTAGCGCGTGAGGATGGTGAACGTGCCCATCACGAGCCCCATCGTCACCATGCCCAGGAAGAGCTTTGTGCCCAGGTCGTTGAGGTAGCGCCCGATGCGGTCCATCTCGTCGTGGCTGACGCGCACGGTGAGCCGCCCCGCTTCGAGATCACCGAGCAGCTGCGAGGCGAGCAGCGGCAGATCCTGAGCGGCGTCGAGCGCCCCCACCGCGCTGCGTACGGCCAGCTTGGTGAGCGCCTGTGGGCTGTAGCGGTCGGCGATGAGCTGCCGCGCGTACGGCATGATGGTGGAGGTGATGTCGAGGTCGGGCTTGAGCTGACGGACGATCCCCTCGATGGTCACCGCCGCCTTCGCCAGCAGCGCGTAGTCCGGCTGCACGCGGATCCGGAACTTGATCGCGGTGTCCATCAGCTCGTTGATGAGCCCCGCCGCGTCCACCTCGTCGAGTCGCCGCACCAGGTAGCGCGCCATCAGGTCGGCGACGTGGTCGCGGAAGTCGTGCAGCGGCACCCGGTCGAGCGGCCGCCCGATGCGGTACGCGAGCCGCGTCGTCGTCTCCGCGTCTCGCGTGGCGATCGCCATCGAGAGCTGGATGAGGTTCTGCTGCATATTCGCGGTGAGGCGGCCGACCAGCCCGAAGTCGATGATGCAGATGCGGTCGTCGGGCATCACCAGCACGTTTCCGGGATGCGGATCGGCGTGGAAGAGCCCGTGCTGGAACCCCATCTTGAAGGCGATGTCGAGCACCGTGCGCAGCACCTTCTCGGTGTCGTGCGCCTCGCCGATGTCCGTGATCTTCACGCCATCCGCGAAGTCCATCACCAGCACGGTCTCGCTCGTCAGCTTCGCGTGGATCTCGGGGATGAGGACGCGCTCGTCGTCGGCGAAGTTGGCCGCGATAGCGCGCGCGTTGCCGGCCTCGATGCGGAAGTCGAGCTCGTCGAGCAGCGCCTGCTCGAAGGCGCGCACCACCTCGGTCGGGCGGTACAACTCGGCCTCCTCGACGGTGGCGTCGAGCAACCGCGCGAGCAGGTAGAGCAGGTCGAGGTCGGCGCGGATGAGCCCGGCCAGGTTCGGGCGCTGCACCTTCACCACCACGCGTCGGCCGTCGTTCAACGTGGCGCGATGCACCTGGGCGATGCTCGCCGTCGCCAGCGGCGTCTGGTCGATCTCGATGAAGTGGGCGGCGATGCCTCCGTCCAGCGCCTCCTCGAGCTGTGCGCGAATCTCCGCGTAGGGCAGGGGATCGACGTCGTCCTGCAGCCGCGCCAGCTCCTTCTGGTACGCCGAGGGCACGAGGTCGGGCCTGGACGAGAGGATCTGGCCGAGCTTGATGAAGGTCGGACCGAGGTCCTGTAGCACCAGCCGCAGCCGCTCGGGCCCGGAGATGGCGAGCGCTTCCTTGCGGACCCGCTCGATGTCGTCGTCGTCGACCTTGCCCTCACCGACGCGCTTGGCGAGGTGGGCGTAGCCGTGGCGGGTGAGGATGCCGGCGATTTGTCGGAGGCGGGCGAGGTCCTGGGCGGCGACGCGAAACATCGGCGCGAACTATGCGCTCACTCGTCTACGCAGGCCACGGTCTCGATGAGCAGCTCGTAGGGCGCGCCGTCCTCATCATCCACGTCGAACAGGAAGACGCGAGCGTAGAAGAGCCCGCGGGCGCTTCGATTGTCCGCCGTATTGAGGCGGTGAGGGTGTGCGTGTGAGCGCAGGTCGGTTGTCGTGCGACGTGGGTCCATGCGATATCCCGCGCGTCCGCCCATATAGCCCGCGAGGCGTCCGATGCAGCTCACTCCCGTGCTCCGTCAGCAGGTCGCGAACACGATCCGGATGCTCGCCGCGGACGCCATCCAGAAAGCGAACTCCGGCCATCCCGGGGCGCCGATGGGGCAGGCGGACCTGGCGCTCGTTCTGTGGCACGAGTTCCTGCGCTTCGATCCGACCGACCCCGGATGGGCGGCGCGCGACCGCTTCGTGCTCTCCTGCGGGCACGCCTCGATGCTCCTGTACTCGCTGCTCCACATGTGGGGCTTCGACGTGTCGATGGACGACATCCGCGCGTTCCGGCAGTGGGACTCGATCACCCCCGGGCACCCCGAGGTCGGGCTGACGCCGGGCGTCGAGGTCACCACCGGGCCGCTCGGCCAGGGCGTCGCGAACTCGGTCGGAATGGCCCTCGCGGCGAAGCTGCTGAGCGCTCGCATCGACGTGCCGGGTGACCCGTTCCAGGTGATGGGGCAGCGCACCTACGCGCTGTGCTCCGACGGCGACCTGATGGAGGGTTTGTCCTCGGAAGCGGCCTCGCTCGCCGGTCACTGGCGGCTCGACAACCTCGTCTGGCTCTACGACGACAACAAGATCACGATCGACGGCACCACCGAACTGAGCTTCACCGAGGACGTGCGGCCGCGCTTCGAGGGCGCCGGCTGGGTCGTCTTCGACGCCGACGGACACGACGCCGCGGCGGTGCGCGCGGCGCTGACCGAGGCGAAGGGCGCAGGGCGCCCGGTGTTGATCATCTGCCGCACGCACATCGGGTACGGCAGCCCGGGCAAGGTCGACACCTCGGCGTCTCACGGGGCGCCGCTCGGTCACGACGAGATCGTCAAGACGCGCGTCAAGCTGGGCTACGACGCGCGTTCGTTCGAGATAGCCGACGACGTGCGCGCCTTCCTCGAGACGGCCTCTGCCGAGAAGCGCGCCGCCCGCGCGACGTGGGACGAGGGCTTCGCCGCGTGGCGCGTCCGCAACCCGGAGAACGCGAAGACCTACGACCAGCTCTGGGCGAACGAGGCGCCGGCCGACCTGTGGGAGAAACTGGTCGGTGCGGTCCAGGGCACCAAAGCCACCCGCAAGCTCAGCGCGGCCGCGATCGCGGAGGCGCTCGCCCACATCCCCGGCCTCGTCGGGGGCTCGGCGGACCTGACCGGGTCGAACGGCGTCGGCATGAAGGAGGTCGGGCTCGTCGGCCACCCCGACGCGAGCGAGCAGTACGACTTCTCCTTCGGGGGCCGGCAGATCAACTTCGGCATCCGCGAGCACGCGATGGGCGCCATCACCAACGGCATGCTGCTCCACGGCGGCTTGCGCCCGTTCACCGGCACCTTCCTGGTCTTCAGCGACTACATGCGCCCGTCGGTCAGGCTGGCCGCGCTCAGTCACCTGCCGAACATCTTCGTGTTCAGCCACGACAGCGTCTTCCTCGGCGAGGACGGCCCCACGCACCAGGCGGTCGAGCATCACTGGGCGCTGCGGATCATCCCCGGCTTGAACTACTTCCGCCCCGCTGACGGGCTCGAGACCGCCATGTCCTGGGCCTGGGCGCTGCAGCAGTCGAAGAGCCCGATGGCGCTGGCCGTGACGCGGCAGACGGTGCCCGAGATCGCCCGGCGCGACGGGTTCGACCCGCGCGAGGTGTGGCGTGGCGGCTACGCGGTCAACAGCTGCGCAGACCCCGAGGTCGTGCTCGTCGGCACCGGCTCGGAGTTGCACCTCTGCGTGGAAGCCGCGGCGACCCTCAACGCCGAGGGCCGCCGCGTGCGGGTCGTCTCGATGCCTTGTTACGACCTCTTCCGCGCGCAGGATGCCGCCTGGCAGACCGCCGTCATCCCGCAGAGCGCACGGGTCGCGACGGTCGAGGCGGGCACCAGCGAGCCGTGGGCTGCGATCACCGGGCTCGACGGGCTGAACATCGGCGTCGACCGCTTCGGAGCCTCGGAGCCGGCGGAGGTGCTCGCCGAGAAGTTCGGCCTGACCGCGGCGCAGGTGACCGAGCGCGTCCGCGCGTGGCTGAACGGCTGAAGGTTGGCGAAGAAGAAGAAGAAGCGCGGGGCGGCGCCACTTCCTCCGCAGGCGACGGGCCCGACCGCCGCCGAGATCGACGCCGGCGTCCGCTTGCTGGCGCTGCGCGATCAGCTGTTGAGTGGTCAAATTGACACGGCGATTTCGGGGGTCGACGCCTGGCTGACGCAGCTCGGAGTGCCGCTCGACGCCTCCGAGCCGGTCGACCGCCCGCTCGTGTCGGTGCTGATGGCGTGCTTCAACCGTGCCCACCTCATCGGTGAGGCGATCGAGAGCGTGCTCTCCCAGTCATACGCCGACTTCGAGTACGTCATCGTCGACGACGGCTCCACCGACGGCTCGCCCGACGTGGTGCGCGGCTACGATGACCCGCGCATCCGACTCTTCGTGAACCCGGAGAACCAGGGGCGCAGCCTCACGCGCTCACGCGCCATCCGCCAGGCACGCGGCGAGTACGTGCTGTGGATGGCCGACGACGACACGCTCGTCCCCGGTGTGCTCGACATGTACGTCGGGCAGATCACCGAGCACCCCGACACGGACGTGTTCTACGGCAACCTCATGCTCTTCGAGGGCGACGAGGATCTGCAGCCGTACGAGCCCAACGACTGGACGGGTCGGCGCGCGAGACTGCTCGGGGCCTCGCTTGTCGGATCCTGCGTCCCGGACGGCGGGTCCATCCTGAAGCGGGACCTCTACGAGCGCGTCGGCTACTTCGATCCCGAGTACGTGCGCGCCCAGGACTACGAGTTCTGGACGCGCGCGGTGGCGGTCGCCGAGTTCCGGAAGGTCGACCAGCTCGTCTACCGCTACCGGAAGCACGACGGGAACGTCTCCTTCGGGCCGACGATCGATCTCAGCTACGACTCGAAGATCATCCGGCGCCTGCTCACCCGCCACCCGCTCTCCGAGTTCTATCTCGACGACGACTGGTCGCAGCCAGAGGCCGCGCGGACCTTCGCGTACGTGCGCCTCGCGCGCGCTCTTCTGCTCTACAAGGACGGCTACAACGCGGCGCGATTCGTGCGCGCCGTTCCGGGTCATCTCGTCATCGACGACGCGATGGAGGCGCTGTTCGAGGCGCTGCTCGTGTCGGGCCGAACGGACGAGGCGGCGGTGGAGCTCGAGAAGGCAGAGGCCACGCGCACCCGCCCTTCGCGCGCCTTGGAAGCGTTGCGCGAGAAGCTCACAGACGCGACGACGCGCCGCGCGGCGGTCGAGGCGCGGCTCAGGGCGGGCGACCTGGTCGGGGCCAAACAGCACCTGTCGAGCTACATCGAGGCGTATCAGTACACGCTCGACGGCTGCCATCTGCACGCCCGGCTGCTCGAAGCCGACGGTCAGCTCCAGGAGGCGCTCGCGCCCGCCTGCATGGCCGCGCGGCTCGACCCGGAGCGCACCGACACCCTCGAGCTGGCCAAGCGGCTCCGCAAGGCGACCGGCGCGACCGGCCACAGGGTCGACGTGGAGAGCTCGCGGGCACGGCTGCTCGAACGCATCTACGAGTTCGAGACCGGCGAGCCATCGATGGCGGCCACCGGGCCGCTCGTCACGGTCATGGTGTGCACGGGCGAGGCGCCCTCGCTCGAGAGCCTGCGCCGGCAGACGTACGCGAACATCGAGTTGGTGACGGCGGACGACCGAAACGCCGCGCTCGAGGCGGCGACCGGCGATTTCGTCGCGTGGCTGACGGATGGGGCGGTCTGGCACCCGCATCACCTGTCGGTGCTCGTTGGCTGGGCGCTGCGCGACGAAGCCCACGTCGTATGTGCCGAGGCGATCCGGGTGCGGACCGACGATGTGGGCGCGGTGACCGCGAGCTACCCGATGCACGTGGCCACCGTCGACGTCGACCACCTGCTGGCGTACGACCTCGTGCCGTTGCCGTGCGTACTCCATGCGAGGCAGACAGAGGCCCGATTCGCCGACCTGCCGGCTCACGCGGAGTGGGACTTCGTCATCCAGCTGGCGCGCGAGGGCGACGTCTCCCATTGCCACTCCATCACCGGAGAGGTGCCCATCCCGCCGGCCACCACCGACTCCGATGCCGACCGGCGTCGCGCCGTGCAGCGCGTCTTCCGGCGCTACGAGAAGGCGAACCTCTTCAACGCCGTGTCTCGCGACGGCCAGGCGGCGGCCCTCGCAGAGCTCGGCGCGCATCCGGCGCCGCGCGGTGTGAGCAACGTGGTGGTGCTCGCCACCGACGACGTTGACACGACGCGAGCCTGCATCGAGGCGGTGCTCGAGCACACGTGGGTGCCTTTCGCGTTGCGCGTCATCGCGGACGGCGGCGGCGACCCGATGGCCGACTACCTTCGCGCGCTGCGCGAAGCGCGGGAGGAGGTGAAGGTCAGCTTCAACCCGCGCGCGCTCGGTCCGGCGAAGGTGCTCAACGAGGCGCTGAGCCGGGCGAATGGCGACTTCGTCGCGCTGCTCGACGCCCACACCATCGTGTCCGACGGGTGGCTGGGCCGGCTGCAATGGTGGGCGATCCAGGCGCCGCAGACGGGGGTGGTCGTGCCCGGGTCGGGCGACCGGATTGACGGCCGTCTGTTGCTCCTGACTCGAGGCGTGCTCGACCGCGCGGGCGGCTTCGACACCACGCTGCGCGGCTGCGAGCTCGAGGACTTCCAGCTGCGCGTCGCGGCCGCCGGCTACGAGGTGCTCGGGGTGGACGACGTCCCGCTCACGGGCGGAGTCACGCGTCCGGCGGGGGCCAGCGACCGTTTCGAAGCCCGGTGGGGCTTCGTGCCGCCGGCGAGCGGCCCGTTGCCGGCGGTGGACGAGCCCTACGAGCGCGCCCGACACTTCGTGCACTTCGGCGCCGAGGAGGGCTTCCGCGTCGACACGCGGCCCCTCTTCGTGGAGGAGGGCGCCGAGCGCAACGTGCTGGTCGTGCCGCCGTGGGACGACGATGCCGCCATCGCCTCGCTCATCGGCGATCTGGGTGGCATCGAGGCCGACGTCGCCTTCTGGATGCGCACGGCGGTCGGTCAGGGCGCCGCGACGGTCGGTCGCCTCGAGAAGCTCGCGGGCGGCGCCGCTTTGCCGTCGCTGCTGGTCGTGGACACGCGGCTCGCGCCGGAGCGAGAGGCCGCGCTCTACGTGACGGCGGACGCGGTCTTCGTGGACGACGCGTGGCCGGACGCCGACCTGCACGCACGCCGCGCGTCGGACTGCGGCCGCCCGGTCCTGCGGGGGGTCGCCGAGCTTCGCGCCTGGCTCTCATAACGTGCCCCTCTCGCCCGCCGCGCGGCGCCGCGTCGAAGCGGCGGCCGACGCGCGCATCGCCGAGCTCAAGGCAGCCTGCGTCGCCCAGATCCGCGCGGTCCGTGCATTTCGTGCTGCGCCATCGGCTCGATCCGGCGAAGACCGTCATGGTCGGTGACCTCGAGAGCGATCAGGGCTTCGCAGAAGCGTGCGGGTTCAGGTATGTGAACGCGGGCGAGTTCTTCGTTGGAGGCACCACAGGGTGAGCGCGTCGGTCTGCGTCGAGTGCAGCAAAGACATCCCGGCCGAGGAGGCGCACGTCGAGGCGTCCGACGACGGCCGAATCCTGTGCACCGGGTGCTACGACGGCCTGGTCTCGCTCGCGGCCGAGTACGGCGACGCGCAGGCCCCCGTCAACTGGCCGACGGCGGTCCTGGGTGCGGTGGCGGGGGGCGCGTTCGGCGCGGCGTTGTGGGCCGCGATCCCGCCGTCTGTATTGGGCTCGATGCACGCGCTGCTCGGTCTGGTGATCGGGTTCGCCGCGGGCCAGGGCGCCTTGTTGGGCAATCAGCGCGGTCGGGCCTCGGCGCTGCAGTGGATGGCGGCGGTCGTCGCGGCGGTGGCCTTCTTCGTCGGGCGCGCCCTCGTCGTTCGCGGCCTGTCTCCCACACCGGAGATCGGCCCGGTCGACTACATCCTGATGGCGGTAGTCGTCTACGAGGCCTGGGTGATCCCCAAGCCTGGTTAGGGCTCGTGACCGGTGGACGCGGCAGGGTCAGTCCGACTACACGTCTACTCCATGAATCCGCTGAGATTGAGATGGCTGCCGCTCGTCTGCATGGCCGGGTGCATCCCGGCTGGAGGCAGCACCTCCGATGAGCCGAAGCAGGACACGCGCGTCGTCGACCCCGGGCAGGACCGGGGCGTCGGGATCCTCGTCGACGCCGCCATCGTGGAGGACACCGGCCCCGACGGACCGGCGCTGCCGCCGGATGGCGCGACCGACCAGGGCGTCTCGGACGGCGACGTCGCGCTGGAGCCGGATGGTCCCGAGCCGGACATGTTCGAGGTGCCGCTGCCGCAATGCGACGACGGACGCGACAACGACGAGGACGGCCTCTTCGATCTCGCCGACCCCGACTGTGCAAGCCCGGCGGACCCCACCGAACGCGGTGAGAACCCCGTCACGGCCTGCGCGAACGGGATCGACGACGACGAGGACGGGGTGGTCGACTTCCCGCTCGACCCCGGATGCCACGCCGCCGGCGACGACGACGAGACCGACCGCGCGGCCCTGCCCGCCTGCGCCAACGGCGAGGACGATGATGGCAACGGGGCGACGGATTACCCGAACGACCCCGGTTGCCAGGGGCGGGGCGACACCTCCGAGGCCCCGCCGGAGCGCACGCCGCAATGCGCCAACGGCGAGGATGACGACGGCAACGGGGCGATGGACTACCCCGCGGACAACGGGTGCGAGAGCGCGGCCGACCCGGTGGAGGCGAGCCCCTGCGGCGCGGACCGCGAGGTGGTCGACCTGAACGCCTACCTGGTGGGGCACGAGTTCTTCGTCGGCGACCTGACAGACGCGCAGGCGAGCATCGTCGGGACCTGCGGAGGTGCAGCGGGCGGCGAGTTCATCTTCGCGTACCGCGTGGAGGGCGAGCTCGACCGGCTGGTGTTCAGCACCAACCACCCCGAGACCGAGGCGCCGGTGGTGATGTATCTGCGCAGCCGGTGCATCTCGCCGACGGATCTGCAGTGCGACCGCGGGGCCGGCGAGGTCAACGGGGTCGAGATGGCCCTCGAGCGGCCCGGGCCGGGCGTCTACTTCCTGGTGGTCGACACCGGGAGCCGCAACCGCGTCGGGCAGTTCAAGCTGACCGTTGACGCGGTACACCCGCCGCATTGCCGTGACGGTCTCGACAACGACGACGACGGGCGGGTGGACGCGGCGGATCCGGGGTGCGCCGACTTCGAGGATCCCGACGAGGACGATCCCGAGGAGGTGCCGGCCTGCGCCAACGCCCTCGACGACGACGAGGACGGCTTCATCGACTACCCGGACGACGAGGATTGCCTGACCGCAGGGGGCGTGCGCGAGGCGCCGCTGTGTCCGCTCGACGCGGAGACCGTGCGGGTCGGCCAGGACGGCGGTGACTTCGAACTGGTGCCGGGCGCGGGCGGAGGCGCGGCCCAGCCGGTGTGTGATGTGGGCTTCGGGCCCGAGACCGTGCTGGTGGTGACGCTGACGGATCCGTCCCACGTCGAGGTCATCGTCACCGCCGCGGGGATGCCGGTGCTCGCGCCGATCTACGCGCGAACGGCGTGCGACGATCGAGAGACCGAGTTCGGTTGTCGCAACGCGGCGGGGATGGGCGCGCTGTCGCTGCGCAACGTCGACCGCGGCACCTTCTTCGTGATCGTCGAGCACGGCGTGCCGGCGCCGATGCAGCCGCTCGTGGCCACGGTCGCAGTCGAGAGCCTCATCCGCGAGTGCAACGACCTGCGCGACAACGACAACGACGGGGCGGTCGACCTGGCAGATCCCGGGTGCGAGGAGGGCTTCGACGACGCCGAGGCGGATCCGATGGAGGTCCCGGAGTGTGCCGACGGGATCGACAACGACGAGGACGGCCTCATCGACTGGCCGGACGACCCGGATTGTCGCGGCGCAGGCGACGTCGAGGCGACGACCGACCCGCACCTGAGCGAGGACTTCGCCCCCGACCGCCAGAACCAGATCTGGTGCGACGGGCAGGGCGCCATCGACTTCCGCGAGTTCGGGAACATGACCTTCGACGAGTGCGACGCGCTCGCGAATCGCACCGGGACACAGCTCTACGCGGGCATCGCCTGGCAGAACCAACCGGGCCAGGGGTGGGTCGGTATTCAGGACGAAGCCAACGCGTTGATCGCCGCCCAGGACTGGCACCAGCTGACCATCGTGCCGCGGAACCAACCGCAGATGTGCCGGCTCGCGACCATGCCGCATCGGCAGGAGCCGAACGACCGCGGGATGGAGCAGGAGTTCGTCGACGAGGCCGGCCACCGCTGGCACTTCTGGACGCTCAACAACCAGACCGCGAGCCAGTGCCTTGCGTTCGCCGACGACGTTCGCGGCCGCATCATCAACCCGTGGCGGGTCGGCCTCGGGCGCCTGGCGCACATGTCCTCACCGACGCATTGGTGCCACGCCGGTCCGGTGTTCAACAACCCGGGCCAGGGCTTCAACTCCGATCAGCGCGGCCCCTGCACGGTCGGCTTCTGGGAGTGAGTGGTACAGTCCGCCCCCCCGCGGATCGACGAGGTGAGAAGCGACATGGCGAACTTCTTCAAAGACAACGACGACGTTCGCTACTACTTCGAGCGGGGGCTTGATTGGGGCTCGCTGACCGAGCTGGTCGAGCAGGGCTTCCGCTTCGAGGACGGCCACCGCAACGCGGCCGAGGCGGTCGACTTCTATCGCGACGTGCTCGAGCTGGTCGGGGGCTTCGTGGCCGACGAGGTCGAGCCGCGGACCGCTGAGATCGACGCGCTGGGGGTGGATCTGGTGGACGGTCAGGTCGTCTTCTCGAAGCCGCTCGAGGACATCTTCAAGAAGGTGAAGCGGCTCGATCTGCACGGGCTGTGTGTGCCGCGAGAGCTGGGTGGGATGAACTGCCCGGCGCTCGTCTACATGCTCACCATCGAGCTCTTCTCGCGGGCGGACGTGTCGGTGTGCGCGCACCACGGGTTCCACGGCGGGATGGCGATGGCGATGCTGCTGTACTCGGCGACCGAGGGCACCAGCACGTACGACCGCGAGACGGGCGAGATCACGTCGACCCGCTTCGCGGCGGAGATCGACGAGATCCTGGCCGGCAAGGCGTGGGCGTCGATGGACCTCACCGAGCCGGACGCCGGGAGCGATCTGGCGGCGCTGCGCGCGAAGGGTGAGCAGGACGAGGACGGCAACTGGTTCGTCACCGGCCAGAAGATCTTCATCACCTCGGGGCACGCGAAGTACCACTTCGTCCTGGCGCGGACCGAGCCGGCGCCGGAAGACCCGGGCGACCCGATGGCGGGCCTCGGTGGGCTGTCGCTCTTCCTGGTGGAGGCGTTCTCGGGGCGCGGGAAGAAGCGGGTCGCGCACGCGACCTTCGACCGCCTGGAGGAGAAGCTCGGGCACCACGGGTCGGCCACGGTGGCGATCACCTTCGAGCGGACGCCGGCGCAGTTGATCGGCGAGCGGGGCAGCGGCTTCCGGCAGATGCTCCTGCTGATGAACAACGCGCGCATCGGCGTGTGCTTCGAGAGTATCGGCCTGGCCGAGTCGGCGCTGCGCATGGCGCGGGCGTACGCGGCGGAGCGTCCGAGCATGGGGAAGACGATCGACCGTCACGAGATGATCGCCGACTACCTCGACGAGATGGAGACCGACATCCAGGGCCTGCGCGCGCTCGCGATGTACGGCGGCTTCCACGAAGAGCTCGCGCAGCGCTACCGCATGGGACGCGACTTCCTGGCCGAGCCCGACAGCATCGAGCAGAAGCGCTTCGACACGCTCTTTCGGACCCACCAGGCGAAGGCGAGGCGGGTCACGCCGCTCGCGAAGTACCTGGGCGCGGAGAAGGCGGTCGAGATCGCCCGGCGCAACATGCAGATCCACGGCGGGGTGGGCTACACGAAGGAGTACGGCGCCGAGAAGCTGCTGCGCGACGCGATGGTCCTGCCGGTCTACGAGGGAACGAGCCAGATCCAGGCGCTGATGACGATGAAGGACGCGCTCGGCGGCATCCTCAAGAACCCGCAGGCGTTCGTGGCCCGAGTCGCCCAGGCGCGGTGGCGCAGCGTCTCGGCCCGCGACCCGCTGGAGAAGCGCGTGGCGAAGCTCACGAGCACGGGCCTGGCTGCCCAGCAATTCCTGGTGCAGCGCACCGCGACGGACAAGCTGCGCGGGCTCGGTGGCAAGCCCGTGACGAGCTGGCCCGCGGCGTTCCTGAAGGAGTGGGACCCCAGGCGCGACTTCGCCTTCGCGATGCTGCACGCCGAGCGCCTGACGCGCCTGATGGCGGACGTCGAGATCTCGCGACGGCTGTGGGCGCAGGCCAGGCGACACGACGAGCGCCGCGAGGTGCTCGAGCGCTACCTCGAACGCGCCGAGCCGCGCAGCCGCTTCCTCTACGATCAGATCACGACCACCGGAGACCGCCTGCTCGACAAGCTCGCGGACGATGGCGCCGAGGCGCGGTCGGCGGGATAGAGACGATTCTGCGCAACACGCGCCGCCGCTGTCCGAAGGCTCTGTTTGGGGGGCCCCCCGGCGAACTCTCTGTGAGTGCATGTCGATGATGCGTGTGTTCTCAACCTGTGAGCTGGGGCCGGCGCTGGACCGAATCCGGGCGGCTGGCATCGAGCTCGAGGTCTATCCAGGCCCGCACGCGCCCCTGGCTGCTGACCTGCGCGGGCTCGAGGTGGACGGGCTCGTCACGACCCTTCGAGACCCCATCGACGCGGCCCTGCTCGAGGCCCTGGCGCCGCGGCTGCAGGTGATCGCCCAATGCGCGGTGGGGCTCGACAACGTCGACGTCGCGGCCGCCACCCGGCTCGGGGTCGTGGTCACGCACACGCCCGACGTGCTCACCGGCGCGACCGCGGAGTTCGCCCTCTTCATGCTCGGCGCGCTGGCCCGCAAGCTGCCGGCCTCCGAGGCGATGGTGCGCGAGAAGCGCTGGGACGGTTGGCACCCCTTCCTGCCCTTCCTCGGGCAGGAGGTCGCCGGGCTCACCATCGGCGTGGTCGGGGCCGGTCGGATCGGACGCGCGTTTGCCGCTCGCTGCGTGGGCCTCGAGGTCGATCTGCTCCTGTGTGGACCGAAACCGGACGAGGACTTCTCCGCCGCCTTGCAGGCGGAGATGGACCTGCGCTTCGACCGCGGCCTCGCCGCTCGACGTTGCACCGTGCGGTGGGCGGACTTCGATGATTTGCTCGCCCGGTCCGACGTGGTCTCGTTGCACGTGCCGCTCACGCCGCAGACGCGCCTCCTCGTCGACGCCGCCGCGTTGGCGCGCATCAAGCGCGGCGCGCTGCTCGTCAACTCGGCGCGCGGTCCGTTGGTCGACGAGGTCGCGCTGGTGGACGCGCTGCGATCCGGCCGGCTCGGCGGCGCCGCGCTCGACGTGTACGAGACCGAGCCGCTGCCCGACGCTTCCCCACTGCGGGCGCCCGATCTGGTCGACCGCCTCCGCCTCTTCCATCACTTCGGGAGCGGCACCTCGCGCACCCGCCTCGACGCCGATCCCGACGTCGGCATGGCAGGCCGCTGTGTCGATGGTCTGCTCGCGGTCTTGCGGCCGGACCGCCCCTTGGCGCAGATAGGGTACGTCGCGAACCCGGAGTCCCTCGAGCGTTGAACGCCGTCCTCTTCGCCTTCGTAGTCGGCCCGTATGTGCAGGCCGTCGCACCCGACGCCGCCACTGTGATGTGGGAGGGCCCGGCCGGCGCGATCGTCGTGCGCAGCCCGGACGGTGTCGAAGTGAAGGCGGACGCCCCCGCCGTGGAGGGTATCGCTCGCGCACGCGTCGAGGGGCTGCGGCCCGGAGTGGTCTACACCTACGAGGCGCGGGCCGGGAAGGTCTCCGCCAAGGGCCGGTTCACGACGCCGCCTGCGGGCCGAGGCCCCTTCACCTTCGTGGTCTACGGCGACAACCGCACCGACCACCAGGCTCACGGGGCGCTGGTGAAGGCCATGCGCATCGCGGCGCCCGACGTGCTCATCAACACCGGAGACCTGGTCGGCTTCGGCGGCGTACTCGACGACTGGCGCTCCTTTTTCGCAGTCGAGCGCGACCTGCTGCGCGAGAGCGTCCTGTACCCGGTGCTCGGCAACCACGAGGTCATCGCCGATCCCCAGGGTCAGCAGTTCCGGCGCTACTTCGAACTGCCCGGCAACGAGCTCTACTACGCGTTCACCTGGGGCGCCGTGCGCTTCGTGGCCATCGACGGCGAGGTAAACGTCTCGGGCGAGTTCGGACCCGACCCGGCGCAGAAGGCGTGGCTGCTCGATGAGCTCGGACGTGCGCGCTCGGACCCGGCGATCGACCACGTGGTCGGCTTCGTCCACAAGGGTCCGTTCAGCAGCCATCCCGCGCGCCCGGGCAACGCCGGTCTGAAGCGCGTGCTGCCGGAGCTGCAGGCGGCCGGGCTGACGCTGCTGGTGAGCGGGCACGATCACTTCTACGAGCGCGGGGTCAGCGACACCGGGCTCCCGTACTTCGTGCTCGGGAGCGGCGGCGCCCCGCTCTACCCGACGACCGGGCCCGGGCGCTACGACGGCTACACGGCACACGTCAGCCGCAGCCTGCACGCCTACGCGCGCTTTCGCGTGGACGGCCGAACGCTTCGCGGATGCGCGGTCGACCTCGCCGGCATCCCGTTCGACTGCTTCACCCTCGTTCGGAAGTAGTTGCGCGCGAGGGTCGCGCCGGATATCCCAGGTCTCTCCGGGGTTGAGGACGATGGCATGGGACCGGTCGAGCGCATTCGGCTCTGGCTGAGCTACCAGCGGTACGCGCTGTTGCTCGGGCTCTTGCCGCCCGCGATCGTCGTCGCCGTCGCCGTCACGTGGCCCGCGGCCTGGTGGGCCTGGATCCCGCTCGGGCTCGTGGCGACCCAGCTCCTCTTCTTCGCGGTCGGAGTCTACGGCCGGTTGCCAAAGAAGTTCCGCGCCACGGTGGTGGCCGATCGCCGCATCGCCGCTGGGCGCTTCCGTCCCGAGTCGGTGCGCCCTTATTGCGGCGACCCCTGCTTTCGAGTCGTGGCCTACGAGCTGCTGCGCCGCGCAGGCATGCCGCGCTCGGAGCGCCGCGCCCTGGTGCGCCGCCTCGCTGCAGAAGAGCTCGAGCGTTCGAAGATGCTCGTCCTCGTGAATCCCGAGGACGGCGTGCTGTTTCACATCGACGGGTCAACGGTCACCCGTCACGCACTCATAGGAGAGACAGATGGCGGGTGAATTGACGCCCAAGGCACAGGAAGCCCTCAACGAGATCCAGCTCATGCAGGGCGAGGAGGTCGTCTACGCGGTGCAAGCCGACGGCTTCTTCCTCGGCTCCAATCCCCTCGTGAAGCTCATCGCCACGTGGCAGGCGCTGATCACCAAGCTGACGGGCGGACACATTCGCGTCTTCCTCATCCTCACGAACATGCGCCTCATCATGATCGAGTCGCAGGCGGCGATGTGCGGCTGCAACCGCAACCGCGGGATCAACGTCATCTCCACCGCCGACCTGGTCGAGGCGGGCTCGGCGAAGGCCACGGCGATGTGCTTCATCCACACCCGCGTGGTGCACGTGCAATCGCACACGCAGACCTACACGCTGGCCGTGAAGAAGCTGCGCGACGAGGATTTGCGCGCCTTCGTGACGAACATGAGTCAGCTGATCATCGCGAATTCACAGCGCTGAGGCGCTGCGTCGGGTGCGTCAGTCGGGGTTGCCCAGCCTGATCGCGCGCATCAGCGCGATGTTCTCGAGGAACAGGTCGAGCAGCTCGGGATCGAACCAGGTCCCGCGCCGCTCCCGCATGTAGGCGGTGCCCTCGTCCTCGTGCCACGGATCCCGGGTCTCGTCCGTCCGGGCTGCACACGCAGAGGCGAGTCGGAGGGCCAGCTCCTCGCGGGACTCGAGCACCTTTGCCGTCTGGACGCGGACGCGCTCGCGCAGCGCCTCCTGGGTGCGTCTGTGGAAGAGCTCCAAGGTGCGACGGCGCATCGCGTTCTCGACCTGGATCAGGAGCTCCCCGCGCGCGAAGGGCTTGAGCACGTAGCCGTAGGCGCCCTGCTCGAGGGCCTCGACGGCGACCGCGGAGTTGTCGACCGATGTCACCATTACGACCGAAGTCTCGGGCATGCGCGGTCGGACGTGGCGGACCAGCTCGATGCCGCTTTCGCCGGGCATGTTCACGTCGCACAGCACGAGTCCGACCTGGTGCTCGTCCAGGGCCTTGCGGGCACAAGGTCGTCGTTCACAGCTCACCAACGGCTTGCGTGCAGACCCTCAGGCAGAGGCACGCTGCGGTTCGCATGGCGGGCATGTTATCCGATCGTGATGAGCCGCGTCGCACTCGCCCTGCTGTTGTGTGCTTGCGCCGAGGGGGGCGACGACGGCGCGGTCCAGCTGGGCGGCGATCTGGCGTTGGACGCGGGCGCGGGCGTGGACGGCTCGGTGGACGACGCAGGCCCGGACCCGACGGACGCCCGGCCGGACCCGACCGACGCAGGCTCGATGGACGCGGGATACGACCTGGACTCGACCGTCGACCTCGACGGCTCGGTGGACGATCTCGACGCGAACGGATGCCCTGTCGGCGCCCCCTGCAACCCCATCGAGATTCGCGGCTTCCCGTACGAGGACTCGCGCGACACGACGGAGTCGCCAGCGTCCGAGATCGACGCCTACGCCTGCGCGCCTGACATCAACGAGTCCGGCGACGAGTTCTACTACGCGTTCACGCTCGACCAGGCCGGCGTCTTCTCCGCCCAGGTGGACGACCGTGCGGGCGACGACATCGACGTCGACCTGCACGTGCTCGACGACTTCGACCCGGACAGCTGCCGGGCGCGCGACAACCGGACGATTCGACTGCTGCTCCAGCCGGGCAGCTACGTCCTGGTCGTCGACACCTGGGTGAATGGCGACGGGCTGGCGCTGCCCGGGCCCTACACGCTGAACGCCGACTTCTTCCCGACGGGCGGCGACCCGTGCGCCACGATGCCGGTCGACCTGCGGATGGTCTGGCGGGCGTGCGACGCCGCCCTCGACTGCTTCGAGCAGGATGGCGAGTACTTCCTGCGCACGCCCGCGGTGGGCCCGCTCGTGAAGGAGGCGCACCTCGTGACCCCAGCGGACGGCTTCGGCGACGGCTGGCCGTCTTCCAGTCGCGACGGGATCGACAACCACTACGCGTTGTCCGAGGAGGCCACGGCCTACGTCATGGATCGCCGCGAGCCCTGGGCGCCATCGGGTGAAGGCGGCAGCCGCTGGGGGCAGGGCTCGACCGGCCGCCCGGTCCCGGTCACAGACGAGGCCTGGTACGTGAACATGTACTGGCGCGACCGCCCGGCGCCTGGCACGCGGATGATCCTGCGCAACCCGGAGAACGGCCGCGCCGTGGTCGCCTCCGCCGGCTACGAGACCGGGCCCGGCGCGAACACAGCGATCGGTGGCGCCAGCGAAGAGATCCACGACTGGCTGGGCACGCGACACCGCTCGGTGGCGTCGATGGGCTTCGCGGCCGACAACGCCTTGCCGCTGGGACCCATCGACTGCGAGTGAGCTCAGCTCACCCGTTGTTTCTGCGCAACAGCCCGATCCCCGGTACGAAGCCCCAAAGTGGGGGCTCGGGAACGAACTCTCAGTGAGTGACTTCGGCTCGACTCAGCTTCGATAGCTCGACGAGCGGCCGGACCAGGGCGGCGTGGTGCGCCTCGGCAAAGCGGTCGGGCCACAGCTCGGCCAGGCGCTCGAGGCGTCCGCGGGGACGACCGTTGACCTCGATGAGCCACGGTCGTCCGTCGTCGTCGATGGCGAAGTCGAGGCCGAGCTCGAGCGCCAGCGGGTCGTCCAGGGCGTCACAGACGGCGAGGGCGGTCTGCCTGAGCGTCTCCACCGGGAACGGGGCCACTTCGGAGGTGCGGGCGACGTTGGCGACCGGGTCGTTGCGGTCGCGCCGGGCCACCGCGGCCGGGAGCACCCAGCCGCCGGCGGTGCGCTGGGCGAGCAAGCGCACGCACACCGAGGCCCAGCCCGAGGGGGGCGCGATCGCGCGCTGCAAGATGAGCGCGTCATCCGATGCATCGGGGAGCAGCTCTCCGGGGCGCACCAGCCGGACGCCGCGACCGAAGGATCCGTGGCGCGGCTTGGCGTACACGGCGCCCACGTCGGCGCGGAAGTCGTCGAAGCAGGATGGGTCGGACTCGAGCGCAGGCATGACGACGCCGGCGGCCTCCAGCCGGTGTTGGCACGTGACTTTGTCCCTGCACAGCCGTGTCAATGCGGGCGGGTTGCCTAGCGGGACCTCGCCGAGTCCGTGCACCAGGGCCGCGAACGCTACCGGCCGCGTCTGGGACGGGAAGCGATCGTACGCCGCGTCGATTCGGGCCGCGGCCGACCGCCAACCGCTCGGGCTGGCGCGCAGGCCGTGCAACACCCCGTCACGCAGGTCGTCGCCGACCACGACGTCGAGGCCCTCCGCTCGAGCCGCGAGCGCTGCGCACCCGATCGGCATGCTCCCAAGCTCGGGCGGCGGGCGGTCCGGCGGGCAGTAGACCAGGATCCCGATGGTTGGCAATGCGCTACAGCCCGAGCGAGGAGAGCAACGCGTCGATGAAGGCAGGGTTGGGCACCAGGATGTGATCGGTGCCTTCCATCCGCCAGCCGTGGTGGCGCGCCACCGAGTTTGTGATCACGTCGAGCAGGTAGGGCACGTCGGGGCCCGGGTCGCCGTCGTCCACATGGAAGTCCGCCGCCCACCGCAGGAAGCCGTCCTCATTCGGCGTGCCGACCGGGATCACGAGCAGCACGCCGTCCCCATCCACCCGCCCGGAGAGCGGGAAGTTGCGGTCGATGAGCGTCTGGTCGGTGCGGAACCCGTGCAGCAGGACCACCACCGGCCACCCCACAGGCGGGGCGTCTCCCGCCGGCGCGTAGACCAGCGCAGCGCGGTCCCCGCCGATCGGGCCGAGGTCGGCGAGTGAGGCGTCCGGAGCAGCGTCAGGGGCGGCGTCGGCCGTGATGTTCACGTCGAATAGTGCGGCGTCGGGGAGGGCGGTGTCGGGGTCGGCCGCCGTCTCGCCGCTATCGCACGCGAAGAGCAGCAGGACCGGCAGAAGGGAGCGCATCAGGGGGCAGAATGCCCGATGCGCCGCTGGCTCGCGAGCAGGAGCGACTCGCGCAGGAGCTGGGGGGCGATGCCGCTGTCGACCGCGCGGCGATAGGCGCTGACGACCGAGCTGTCGGAGCCCGTCGCGAGCTGACCGGCCTGGTCGAGGACCGCACGCACCGCGCCGGCGCCCCGCCCCGCCGCGCCGGCCGCATCGGAGAGGCGACTGGCGAAGCCGAAGCCGCGCACATTGGCAGAGACCGCCGCCTGGGCCGGTGTGGGCGGTCGCGGGAGGCTCGACAGTCGGACGCTGGCGCGGGCCGTGGCGTTGTCGAGCGCGACCATGTCTTTGTAGCGCAGCGTCACGTCGGCGACCGGGCCGGGCTTGTCGACCCACAGCTCGATGAGCACGACGTGCGCGTCGCCGCCGTAGAAGTACGGGATCACGGTCTGCACGCCGTCGTCGTCTTCGCCGCGGTCTGCCTTCAAGCCCAGCGTCTTGCTCAGGTTCCGGTCCGTGGCGACCTCACGTGCCTTGACCCGTGTGACCTCGTCCTGCCCGAGCACGCGGCTGCCGATGATCCGCACTGCCTCCACGTTCTTTGCCAGCCGCACGTTGATTCGCAGGAGTCGGGCGATGACGCGGCTGAGGCTGTCGAGCTCGGCCTCGACGGCCTTCTCAACCCCCTGCGTGGCGCGGTGGAAGTTGCCGTGGCCCGCGCTCGCGACCGACCACCAGCTGCCCCCGCTCGGGGCGAGGTCGATCACCGACGTCACCGCGCCTTGCAGCGTCAGCGCGTGCACCTGCCGGGTCGCCGCACGCACCCGAGTCGCGTCGCCGCCGCGGGTCAGCACGATGACCGTCTGGCTGCCCGGCACGCGCGCTTCGTCTCCGGCCGCGCGACGCAGCATGTCGCCCGCGCCGGCGAGGGCCGCGACGAGCCCGCGCGGCCCGTTGTTTCGCGGCTTGCGCAGCTTCGGCAGGACCGCGGCGACCTTGCGGCGAATCTCGCGCACGGGGCTCACCGCGCTGATCACGAGCGGCGTCGGGGCGGTCAGCACGATGCCCATCCGGTCGCGTGGGCCCAGTCGCTTGCGGAGCGCCTCGATGGCCGCCGGGATGTCGCGCGGGTGGGCAACGACGGGCTGGTCGATCACCAGGACCACGTCGAGCGGCGGGCGTCGCCACCCGAAGCGGTGGCTGCCCTGGAGGCCGACCTGCAGGATGACCTTCCCGGGCTGGTCGAGCCAGGAGCGGTCGAGCGTGGCCGTCAGCGACAGGCCCTCCTCGGACGGTGCGTCGAAGGGCTGCGGCGGAAGGCGCGCCTCGTGGTGCGGCCGGATCTGGCCGCCGAGCGCGTCGTCCAGGCGGCGCAGTCGCTCGGCATACGCGGCGTTGCCGCCGAGGTAGGTGTTCTCGAAGTAACAGGTGCGCGGCAGGAACGACGCGGGCTTCCGCTCGCCCTCACCCCGGCTCGAGTCGTCCGGCTCGTCGGCCTCGTCACGGCTCGCCTGGGTGCGCTTCTTGGGCGACTTGCGCCGGTCCTTCTCCTTGAGCTCCGACTTCTCCTCGGACTTCGCCAGGGTGACGCGGTGCACCCCGGTCTCCACGGCGATCGTCTTGTCTGCGTCGAGGTAGCCCTTCGAGCCAATCGCGAGCTCGCGGTCGGCGAGGCGTCCGCGGCGTGACTCGAATTCGGCCATCTCCTTGCCTTTTCGCCCGGAGAGTCGCCCGACGTCCTTCTGCTTGTTCGCTTGCCCTTCGAGAGCGTCCTCGTTGGCCGCGCCGCGGTAGTGGAAGTACTTCGGCGTCGCGGACGCGAACGGGTCGCGAATGTCGCTCGACCTGGCCGGTGGAGGCGGCGGCGCGTCCACGACCGCCGGCGGTGCGAGCGTGATCGCCTCGGCGCGCGCCTCTTCTGCGATGCGGGAGAGGTCGACCCTTTGTGCGGCTCGGTCCGCCTTCCCCTTCATCGCGACGCTGTCGCCGCTGGAAGCTTCGTACTTCGCGCCCGCCGCGAAGAGCACGACGAAGAGGAAGGTGCCCATCAGGACGATGCCCGCGGCCAGGAGGAACCACCACTTTCCGCTCATGGCGGGTGCCCCACGCGGCGCGCTCCAGCGAGCGTGAGCGCAGCGCCGAGTCGGGTGCTCGGCTGCTTGTCGAGCAGCGCTCTGAAGTTGTTCGCCAGCGCGCGGTCGGTGGCGGTCGAGGGCGGGCGCGTCTGCAGCACCCGGTGGGCGTCGGCGTACCGGCCCTGCGTCGCGAAGCGGCCCGCGTCCTGGAGCGTCTGCGCGAACTCGAAGCCCTTCAGATTCTGCTTCACCGCGCGCTCTGCCGGCGTCTCGGCTCGCGGGAGAGCAGACAGCGTGGCGTTGGCCCGAGCGGTGGCGTTCGCCAGCGTGACCATGTCCTTGAACTTCAGCGTCACGTCCGCGACGGGCCCCGGCTTGTTGACCCACAGCTCGATGAGCACCACGTGCGAGTCACCCCCGTAGAAGTAGGGGATGACCGTCTGGATGCCGTCGTCGTCCTCACCGCGGTCGGCCTTCACGCCCATCGTCTTGCTGAGCTGGCGGTCGGTCGTCTCCTCCCGCGCCTTCACCGCCTTCACCTCCTGCTGACCGAGGACCCGGCTGCCGATCACCCGGATGGCTTCGACGTTCGGCGCGAGGCGCACGTTCAAGCGAAGCAGGCGCCCGATGACCCGCGAGAGGCTCTCGAGCTCGGCGTCCACCGCCTTGAGCACGTCCTGCGGATCGGCCTGGTGGTAGTTGCCGTAGCCGGCGTTCGCGACCGACCACCAGTCGTTGTCGACCTCCTTCGAGACGTCGATGACCGAGTTCGTCAGGCCGCGCAGGTTGTTGTCGTGGGCGGCTTGCTGCGCGGCTTGCTCTCGACCGCCGCCGCCCTGGGTGAGCAGCAGCACCGTCTGGGCGCCCGGGACCCGCGCGGTGTTCCCAGCCCCCTTCTCCAGCAGGTCTCCGGCGTGCCCCATCGCCCTGGCGAGGCCGTCCGGGCCGGTCGCGGCCGGGGTGCGCATCGCGTCGAGCGCCTTGGCCAGGTGCTTGCGGACGTCGCGCACCGGTCCGAGCGGCGCGAGCACCACCGGCGAGGGCCCGACGAGCACCACCGACATGCGGTCCTGTGGCCCGAGGCGCCGAATGAGCCCGGTGACGGCCTCGACGAGCACCGTCTCGTCGTTGGCCACGACCGGCTGGTCGACGACCAGCGCCACGTCGATGGGCGGGCGCCTCCAGCCATAGCGCTGGCTCCCCTGCAAGCCGACCTGCAGCACCACGCGGCCGGGCTTGTCGATCCAGCGCCGGTCGAGGGAGGCGGTCAGCGCGAGCCCACCGTCGGTCGGCGGATCGAAGAGCTGCGGTGGGAGCTTCGCGTCGCGATACGGACGGGCGCCGGCCCCGAAGTCGGCGTCGAGCCGCCGCAGGTGCTCGGTGTGCGCCGCGTTGCCGCCGAGATAGGTGTTCTCGAAGTAGCACATGCGCGGCAGGAAGCTGTCGGGACGCTGGTCGCGACCCTCCTCGCCGTCCTGGTCCGAGAGCAAAAGCCCCTGGTCTTCGCCGAAGTCCCACCCCTGCTTATAGGACCCTGACTTGTCGCTCTTGCCGCCCTTGCCGCGATTGCGCTTACCGGAGTCGTCGCCGCTCTTCTCGTCGTCGTCGGCCTCCTCCTCGGTCTCGTCCATGCCCTCGACCATCAGCTCGTCGAGCTGAATGACCTTCGAGGCGGACTTGGACACCTTGCCCGAGATCACCATGTCGCCATCGGCGTCGTCGTCGCGGCCGTCGATGTGCACGGTGGCCCCCGCCGGAGCAGTGCCCAGCTTCAGCATCGCCTTGTCGGCCGGCGGCGGACGCCGCATCGGCTTCTTCTTCTTCTTGGGCGTCTTGTAGCGTCGCCGTGACCTCGGCTTCGGCTTGGCGGGCGGCGGCGGCGCGGGCGACGCCACTGGCCGCGGGAGCTCTGGCCTCGCAGGTGCCGCAGCCCCCGCTCCACCCATCGAATCGCCGAGTCCGGCGAGCCCGGCCGGGCCGTTTCCGTTGAACGCGTGCCCGGGGGACTTCACGCCACGCGCCAGCTGGTTCTTGCCGTCCGCGACCGTCTGCTCACCCGCCATCGGTGTCTGCGCCGCGCCCCGCGTGTTGCTGGACGCAGCCGTCGTCGCTGGCTTCGTGACCGCCGGCGGCTGCGGCTCGCCGCCCGTCACCGGGCTCGACAGCGGCGCCGAGCCGTCCGCACACGACAGCAGGATCAGCGCCGGCAGGACGCCCCAGGCCCTCACGCCGCGGCCTCCTCGGGGTCTGGCTTCTCGCGACTCATCCAGCCCACCGCGATGATCACCACCACCGCGACCACGGCTTCACCCCCGTCGAGGCCCCAGCCCAGCGCCTTGAATGCGAGCAGCACCACGCCGAGGCCGAGCAGGCCCCACGCCTTCTGGTCCATGCCACCCTGCTTCGCCCGCCTTCGGGTCGTCGAGGCGAGCGCCAGCAGCGCGAGGATGAACACGATCCAGCCGGTGCCTTCGCCGGGCTTCCGAGAGAAGCTCAAGCCGATGGTGAGTGCGGGGTCGGTCGTGTCGTCCACGGCACGCGTAAACAGGATATCGCGCATCGATCCGTGCTTGGGCAGCTCGATGGCGCCGCTGCTCGGAGGCGCGTCCTTGTACTGGTAGCGCGGGACGTTGTTCATCTCGCTGTCGAAGCTGTAGACCTCGGTCTCCCAGGGCATGCGCACGAGCCATTGCACGTCGCTCGTGCGCAGGTCGGCCTTGGGCGCCAGCAGATCGATCGATCCCAGGAAGCCGAGCTTGTCGCGGGTCGTCTCGAAGACGACCTCGACCCGCAGCGTTCGGTTGTTCGCGAGCTGGATCGCGATGTCGCCCTTCTGGTCACGGACGGCCTTCACCTTGCGGCCGTCGACCGCCACAGCCAGCACCTTGGCCTTCTCGGGCAGGTGCAGCCGCACATAGTCGTGGGCGTCGTTGACGATCTCGTACACCGCACGGCTGACGACGTGGCCGCTCTCCAGCACGTTCGTCTCGAGCCACACCCGCTTGGCGACGGCGTCCAGCGTCTCGACGGTGCGGTGCCGCTTGATCGTCAGGCCGAGCTTCCAGGGGGCGTGGGCGAACTGGTAGCCGAGCACCACCTCCAAGTCGCTGCGCAGCCGGATGGCCTTGGGCAGCTCGGCCGGCTGCAGCTTGCGCAGGTCGTCGTTCTCGTCGGCCTGGACCTCCATCCCGGTCTCGCGGGCGATGCCGAAGCTGCCCGACTGCACGTCGGCGTTGTGGATGAGGATCTCGGGGAGCTGCAGGCGGTCGTCGTCCTTCTTCAGGATGCGCTCGAACTCGATGTCGAGCTGCACCGCGCCTTCGAGCGGCTGGGTGAAGCGCACCTCGTAGGCGTCGCGGTCCGGCACCTCGGAGAAGTCCGCGACCTTCTCCTTCTTGTTGAGCGAGGGCGCGTTGATGCGCGGCTCCTTCTCGCCCTTCGGGACCAGCACCAGCACCTTGTCGGCGCGCCCGCTCTTCACCTCGACGAGCACCGAGGCCTGCACCGTCAGCGCGGTCTCGCGGATGAGGTAGAGCGTGTCGACGCGGGCGTCGAAGTGGACCTCGCGGGTCCGCGCCGTGGCGACCTTCGACTTCATCGCGCCCGGCTCGTTCACGTGCTTGTAGGCCTGGTTGACGGTGTCGCGCAGACCCTGGCGGATGTCGGCCGGGAGCGCGTCCTGTCCGACCTTCGCGTAGCCGGTCGCGTCCGCCTTCGCGAAGCCGACCTTGTCGCCGTCGAAGAGCGCCACCACCCCGCGCTCACGGAACGCCCCGAGCGGGCGCACGATCGGCAGGTCGAGCGGCGTGCCGTCCGCCGTCTTCACCTTGGTCTCGAGTTGCAGCTCGAGGCGGAGATCTCCTTCGAGCTCGCGGCCGAGCACGATGCGGGCGTGCCGCGGGTGGTCTTCGTTCGGCTTGACGACGTGCCAATCCTCGATGCCGTCGCCCTCGACCTTGTAGAGCACGACGTCCGGCGGGAGCCCGACACGCAGCGTCTTCAGCTTGCCTTGGATGACGTCGTAGTTGACCACCACCTTCGAGTTGAGGCCGCCCTCCTCGAGGGTCAGAAGTTGCGTCGTGTCGGTGTTGAACTTGACCGTGCTCTCGGTCTGGCCGCGCGCCTCGGTCCAGCGGATGACGACGGCGTCGCTCGGCGGCAAGTGCGCCACGGTGCGGGTCGTGTCGCCCTTGATGACCGTCTGGACCGGGACCGGCGGCTCGAATTGCACCTCGCGCTTGCCCGGCACGGTCATCTCGACCCGCGCGATGGGCACCTGGTTGGGGTTGATCGACACCTGCGGCTGACCCTGCGAGCGGTCGATGGCGAGGCGGTAGCGCGCGACCACCACGTGGCGGCCCTTCCCCTCGATCGTCGCGGTGTGCCAGCCGTCGGCGACCTGGCTCGACAGCGCGTTATTGCCCTCGCGCACGTCGACCAGCGCGGCGTGGGAGCCGACCAGCCGAACGGTCGCGCGGCGGCCGCGGGTGCGGACCTCGTAGGTCGCCTGGACGTCGACGCCGTCGCCGCCCACGTCGGGTGAGAGCTGGTAGTCGATGCGGCGCACCAGGTGGCCTCCGCCCGCGCCGCCCCACTTCACGAGCACCGCCGGGGTCGGCGGGAGCGAGGTGTTGAGCGAGCGTCCACTCGCGCTGCCGCCCGAGCTCGGCCAGGCCGACAGGCCAGTTGCGCCCTCCACGTCGAGGGAGGCGCCCGGGAGCGGAGGCAGCGGCACCATCGCGTAGGGGTTGCCTTCGGCGTCCGTCGCGGTGGGGACCAGATAGGTGAGCGAGACCGCCCTCTCGCTGCCGCCCTCGACGATGGCGACGTGCGCCCCCGCCGTGCGCACCAGCGTCGTATCGGATCCGCCGACCTCCGCCTGGAGCAGCACCACGTCGGCAGGCAGCAGCACGATTTGCGCCGGGCCGTCGCCGATGATCCGCGCCTTCGCGCTCAGCGAGACCCGCGAGGGCTGGCCGTTCTGGCCGATCTCGACCGACACGTCTCCGCGCGACCACGTCACGGTGCTGCCCGCGCTCTGCGTAGCCACCGCCATCAGCCGCGCGTATCGCTCGAGCGACATGCGGACCTGCTCACCGGGGTCATCGTCCGCGGCGAAAGCCGGCCACGCAAAAGCCACGGTTGCAGCCATCGCCCAAACGGATGCGAGTCGCATCGTCCCTCCTTTTTTCGCGGGGGCGCGGCGGTTTGGGTCCGCCTCGCGCGTCTGGCACCCCGAGCCCGTCGTTGCGGACGCTCGACGATGCTTCCAGCATCGCCTGCGCGTCCGCGCCTTGGCCTCGGCGCGCCAGCCTGCGCGATCCGCCCCCAACCCGCCACGCCCCCGCTTCACTTTTGGAAGCGCGTATTCTACCTCAACGCGCGTCCAGCCTGTCCGATCTTCCCGAGCCCCGAAAGAGGACACCGCACGTAACAGAAGGTTCGCTACCATCCGTGGCCATGGGACTGGTCAAACGCGCCCTCCTCGCCGTCGCGATCGTGCTCGGTGTGCTCGTCGCGATCGTGCTCGTGGGGACCTTCGGCGCGACCTCCAGGCAGATCACCGCCGAGCAGGCGCCGGCCCTCGACGTGCCGCGTGAGGCCGCGCTCAATCGCCTCGCGCAGGCCGTCCGCCATCGGACGATCACGACCCACGAGGGATAAGCGCGTCGGTGAACTTCCGCATTCTCACCGGCCAGACGCCCGACCAGGTCGTGGCCCGCGTGAAGCGGGTCATCGATGACGCCGAGATCGTCGTGAAGAAGGGGCCATTCGAGTCGCACCCGTCCCCGGTGAGCGATCCCGAGTCGCCCGCATTTGCCCGCCTCCAGAAGACGATCGCCCAGGTGTCCCCGGACGCCGTCGTGGTCCCGTTCCTCACCGTCGGCGCGATGGACGCCCGCCACTACGTCGGGTTGTCGCCGAATGTGTACCGCTTCTTCCCGCTGCGCCTCGACAGCGCGGGGCTCGAGCGCATCCACGGCACCGACGAGCGCATCGCCGAGGACAACTACCTCGAGATGGTCCGCTTCTACGCCCAGCTCATCCGCAACGGCGACGTCGCCCGCGACCTCTCCAAGAACACCCCAGCCGCGTCGCCGCCTCGGTCCGTAGACAGTGAGTTCGCCCCGCGCCCACCGGTGATGTCGAGGAGTTCGTTGCCCTCGACGAGATTCTCCATCGAGTCGAGCAAGTGAATTCCTGCCGAAGTGCCGCCGAGGCCGGGATAGTCCCCATTACCGATATGAGAGCCGGCGTCCCCACCCACGATGTCGTGGATGCGGTTCCCTACGATGCGCACGCCCGTCGTCTCTACGAGCGCGATGCCGGCTGCCACCCCGGCCACGCTGGTGTCGCGGCTCAGCGTCGACCCGTTCACACCGCGAAAGCCCGCCACCTCGTTGAACGCGACGACGCCACCCGAGCAGCGGACCAGCGCGATCTTGCCCAGGTTGGTAGGCCGAACTTCTGCGAGCAGCCTGCGTCCGGAGATCTCCACGTCGACGGCCCCGTAGCGATAGACGACGGGGTCGCCCTCGACGGTGTTGCTCTCGTCGAGGTCGTTCTCGTAGCTGTTGGGCACGAGATCGAAGCCAGTGGCAACCCCGGGGCGACTGGTTCCCCTCTCTCGGTGGCCGGATCCCGCGCCTGGCGCCAGATCGCGGACGTCGTTGTTGCGAAATCGGACGCCCACCGTGTCGCGCAGTCGAACACCCACGGCGTCACCGCCGCGCGCGCAGGTCGCGTCTGCCACCCCGGCGCGCAGGCAGGTCTGGCCGCAGCCGCCGCAGTGCTCTGGGTCGCTGTCGAGGTCGAAACCGTTGTCGACGATGCCGTCGCAGTCGTTGTCCTCCCCATCGCACCACTCGAGCACGACCTCGTGCTCGGAGCCGCCGGGATCGGTGCTGCAGCGTGTGCCCCCTTCTGCGGTGCACTCGACCTCGCCGAGCCCGCACGCGCCGACGCCGTCACAGAACGCACCGAGGTCGAAGTCCTCGTCCGTCTCGCCGTCGCAGTCGTTGTCGATCTCGTCGCAGAGCTCGCCGCTGGGCTCCAGGACCTCCGGCACCTCGGGGCAGAGGTCCTCGGGCAGCGCGGCGTCTGGCTCGGCCATATCGGGCAGCGCGGCGTCTGGCTCGGGCATGTCGGGCTCGGGCACGTCGGGCTCCGGCATGTCGGGCTCGGGCATGTCGGGCTCGGGCATGTCGGGCTCGGGCATGTCGGGCGCCGCCATGTCCGGCGTGGGCTCAGCCGAGTCGGGCAGCGCCATGTCGACAGCGGTCCGGCCGCGCGTCGGGCGCCGCGTCGTCGGGCTCACCCTGGTCGCGGGCATCCGAGGCGCCGTCAGGCTCTACCTCGTCGTCGCCGATGGGAGATGTGTCCGGACTCGCCCCGTCGCTGACCTGCACGTCGAGCGTGACGGAAGCGTCGTCGGCCTCCTCAGGGAACTCCGCGCAACCCACACAGAGCAGGATGATCGCGCTGATTCCGGTTTGGATTCGCTGCCTCGGCACGCCTGCTCGATGCTACCAGCGCCGCGAGACCGAGACCACGCTAGCTGGCCTCTTGCGCCACCCTCTCGCGCAGCACGAACTTCGTGACCTTTCCCAGCGCGTTGCGCGGCAGCGCGTCGACCCAGACCACGCGGCGCGGCACCTTGAAGTTCGCCATCTCCTCGCGGCACCACCCGACGAGGCCCTCCTCGTCGAGCTCGCCCCGACGCACTACGAACGCGACGCCGATCTCGCCGAGCCGGTCGTCGGGGACGCCGACCACCGCGACCTCGGCCACGTCGGGGTGGGCCAGCATCAGCGTCTCGATCTCGGCGGGGTAGGCGTTGAAACCGCCCACGATGAACATGTCCTTTTTTCGGTCGGTGATGCGCAGATAGCCGGCTGCGTTCATCACGCCGATGTCTCCGGTGCGCAGCCAACCCTCTTGGTCGACGGCCGCGGCGGTCGCCTCCGGATCGTCGAGGTAGCCCTGCATCACGTTGTATCCGCGGACGACGACCTCGCCCGCCTCACCTCGCGGGACCTCGGCGCCGGCGTCGTCGACCACGCGGACTTCGGTCTCGGGGATGGCGCGGCCGGAGGTGCTCGCGATGGTCTCCGGGTCGTCGCCTGCGCGGCACATCGTCGCCACGCCGCTCGCCTCGGTGAGGCCGTAGCCGGTGATGACCGTGTCAAAGCCCAGGCGCTCGCGCATGTCGACGATGAGCTGCACCGGGATGACCGCCGCGCCCGTGACGCCGAGGCGCAGGCTGGAGACGTCGTGCGTCTCGAGCGCCGGGTGCGCCAGGATCGCCTGGAACAGCGCCGGCGGCCCGGGCAGCATCGTCACCCGGTCGCGCGGGATGCGCTCGAGGACCTGCCCGGCGTCGAAGACCGGGTGCGGCAGCGTGGTGGCGCCCATCATCAACGCCGACAGCCAGCCGGCCTTGTAGCCGAACGCGTGGAAGAAGGGGTTGACCACCAGGTAGCGGTCGCCCGCCGACAATCCGATGACCTCGCTCCAATCGCGGAACGCGCGCAGCGTCTGACCGTGGGTGCACATCACGCCCTTCGGGTGCCCGGTGGTCCCGGAGGTGAAGAGCACATCCGAGAGGTCGCCGGGCTTCACCTCGAGGGCGCGGGCGGCGGAGGCCTCGCGGCTGACGTCGGCGGCGCGAGCGAGGAAGCGGTACCAGCCGACGCAGCCCAGGGGCGCCTCGCCGCGCAGCACGATGATGTCGCGCAGGGCCGGTAGCTCGCGGGCGACGTCGGTCGCCCCTCGCAGCATCGTCACGTAGTCGTTGCCGAGGAAGCCGTTGACGGTCACGAGCGTGCGCGCACCGCTGCGGGCCAGGATGTACGCGGCTTCGCGCGCCTTGTAGCGCGTGTTGAGCGGGACCAGGGCGGCGCCCGCGGCCTGGAGGCCGAGGGCGGCGACGACCCACTCCCAGACGTTCGGAGCCCAGATCGCGACGCGGTCGCCGCGCTCGACGCCGCTCGCCATGAACGCGCGGGCGGCGGCGTCGGCGGCGGCGGCCAGGCCGCTGAACCCGAGCGTGATCTCGCCGTCCTCGATGGCGGCGGCGTCGCCAAAGCGCTCGGCGGCGCTGCGGACGAGGCGGGGCGTGGTGCCCCACTCGAGGTCTCCGCGGACGGTGGTCTCGGGCATGGCCGCCTCCTTGGGAGTGGAACACGTTCTAGCACAGCTCGATTGCGCGTGGCGGCGCGAATGGCGATACCGGGTGCATGGGTGCGCCCTGGCTCGATCTGCTGCTGCTGCGCGTGCAGCGCTACATCCGGCGTTACGGCCGGCGAATGGTGCAGGCGAGCGGCACGCTCAACCAGCTCTATGTCGGCATCGACGAGGCGCGCGGGGCGCTCGGCTCCGAGGGCAGCGGGCCCGCAGAAGCCGTCGGTTTGCCGCCGCTCGACGAGATCGAGGCGGCGATCGCGGCGCACCAGGCGTTGGACGATCCGGGTCCCGAGGCGCGCGCGGTCCAGGCGAGCATGGGGCTGACAGACAGGCAGACCCTGCTTCTCCTGGCGGCAGCCGGGCCGCTCGTGTCGGTGGACCTGGCGCGCCTGTATGCCTTCGCGTGGGCGGATTTCGCGGTGAAGCTGCCGTCGGTGGGTTTCCTCTGCGAGCTGCTGGATGTCCCTGGGCTTCGGGCGGAGCTCGAGGCCGACGGGCCGCTGGTGCGCTACCAGCTCGTGGGGCTGCGCCACTCCACCTCGTGGGGCACGCCGACGCCGCTGCTGCATCGCGGGGTCGTGGTGCCGGACGCGGTCGTGGCGGCGCTTCTCGGCGCGACGCACGGCGCACTCCCGGAGGACGTGGCCGCGGTGGTGTCGCAATCGGCGGTGGACGCCGCGCCCCCATTCGATGGGTTGACCGTCGCGGAGTCCGTGCGCGAGGACCTGCCCGCGGTGATGGAGCGGGCCCTATCGACCGGTCGACCGAGGCTCTTCCTCGTCGGGCCGCGGGGGGTCGGGCGTCGCAGCGCCGTGGCCGCCCTCGCCGCACAGGGCGGTTGGGGCGTGCTGACCGTCGCCCTCGACCGCCTCGGCGACGAAGATCCCGTCGGCGTGCTGGGTGTGGCTGCGCGCGAAGCGCTGATGCGACGGTGCGTCCTGCTTCTTCGCGGTGACGAGCTCTTCGACGACACCGAAGCCTGGGACGCCCTCGCCCCGCAGGTAGCGGGGCTCATCAGCCGCCACGATGGCCCGGTCGCGATCACGGCGCGGACGCCGGTCGCCGCGTTGCACCACCTGGTGGGCGACCTCTACGACGTGGTCATGACGTTGCCGACGGCCGCAGAGCAGCGCCGCTTGTGGGCGCACGCGCTCGCCGCCGACGAGCAGGACCTCGCGCCGCTGTTGGGGCGACGATTCACCATCGCGCCCGGCACGATTCACGACGCTGTGGAGGAGGCGCGGGCGCGCCAGGCCATCGGCGGTCGGTCGGGCCCGCTGCAGGAGACCGATCTCGCGCAGGCGGTGCGTCGGCGGCTGGATCACGCGCTGAGCCGCGTGGCGGAGCCGTTCTCGGTGTCGCTGACTTGGGACGATGTGGTGCTCCCGAGCGAGGTCATGGAGATCCTCGACGAGATCACCGCCCACGCTCGTCACCGTGAGCGCGTATACGACGAGTGGGGCTTCCGCCGGACCATGTCCTACGGGCGCGGTCTGGCCTGCCTCTTCTGCGGTCCGCCGGGGACCGGCAAGACGATGGTGGCCGGGCTCATCGCCCAGAGCCTGGGCCGAGAGATCTACCGCGTCGATCTGTCACGCGTGATTTCGAAGTGGGTCGGCGAGACAGAGAAGAACCTGGCACGCGTCTTTGACGAGGCCGAGCGCGCCCAGGTGATCCTGCTCTTCGACGAGGCGGACAGCCTCTTCGCGACGCGCACCGAGGTGCGTGGCAGCAACGACCGCTTCGCGAATATGGAGATCAACTACCTGCTGCAGCGGATGGAGCAGTACGACGGCATGTCGCTGCTGACGACCAACTTCGAGCAGTCCATCGACGAGGCCTTCAAGCGTCGGCTGAAGTTCAAGGTCGACTTCCCCATGCCGGACGCAGACGACCGCGCCCGACTCTGGGAGCGGATGATCCCAGCGGAGGCGGATCTGGCGGATGGCGTGCGCTACGAGAAGCTCGGCAAGCGGTACAAGCTGGCGGGCGGGCACATCAAGAATGCGGTGCTGCGAGCCGCCTTCTATGCGGCGGACGCGGGGGTCTCCATCGACCATTCGCTGCTGGAGAAGGCAGCCGTCGCCGAGTCCAGGGACCTCGGCCGGCTGGTCTGACCGTCAGCCGAGCGCCGGCGCCCCTTTGGGCGGAACCGACGCCTTCTTCTCTCGTTTCGGCGGGGCGAGCAGCCCGCTGCCGGGGGGCGCGGGCGTGTTCATGCTGACGCCGACCTGGCTCAGGACGGCCAGCTCCTCGTCAACCTGCTGCTGTTCCCGTTCGAGAGATTCGAGGCGGTTCTCCATCACGCTGAGTCGCTGGTTGAGCATATGCACCATCCACAGCGCCACCAGCAGGACCACGAGGACCGTGAGGGTGACGATGGGGTGCGCCATATCGAGCACGTCCAGCATGTTTGAAAGTTTACACAATAAGCATCGGTCACACCAACATCGCTTTCGGTTGCGTGACACAACTGTGTTCCGCGCGTTGACCGGACGGGCGCTGGCTCGGATAGTGCCGAGGATGTCGACCACCGACCGTCTCGAACGCCTGCGAGCCGCTGTGGGCCTCTTCCAGGGGTTCTCCGATACGGACATGGTGGAGCTGCTCCGGGAGAGCAGCCGGCAAGAGGTCTACGACGACGGGGAGGTCGTGTTCCGGGAGGGCATGCCGTCCAGCCGGATGTACGTGGTGCTGGCTGGTCAGGTGCGCATCACGCGCAATCCCGGCCTCGAGCAGGAGGAGGAGCTCGCCCTGCTCGACCCCGGCGAGTGCTTCGGCGAGATGGGGCTGATTGATCCCTCACCGCGCTCGGCGCGTGCGACCTCGGTCGGTGAGAGCACGCTGCTCGTCGTCAGCGAGAAAGCGCTGCGACACGCGTCCTCGCCGGTCGCGCTCAAGCTGTACCGGAACTTCGGCTCGATCCTCGCGGCGCGACTCCGCCTCACCAACGAGCAGATCGTCCAGCTCACGATCTCCGACCGCCGTCACAAGCGGCACGTCCGCAAGCTGACGCGGCGCCGGTCGGTCGAGGCGGAGACGACCATGCGCGGCGTCGAGCTGCACGATGCCGACCTGCGCGGCGTCGAGCTCCAGGGCGCCGACTTGCGCGGGGCGGTCCTGGCGGGCGCGCGGCTCGACCACGCCGACCTGCGCAACAGCGATCTTCGTGGCGTCGACCTGCGCGACGCTCAATTCCTCGACGCGAACCTGAGCGGTGTCGACCTCAGCGGCGCTGATCTGCGCGGCGCGGTCTTTCGCAGCACCGACTTCGAAAAGGCGCTCTTCACAGGCGCCGACACCCGAGACGTAACGGTGGAAGGGCCTGACCTCGCCACCACAGATGGGAGCAGCACGGAATGACGCGCCTGCTGGTGCTCGACTTCGATGGCACGATGACCGACGCCGAAGCCGAAGGGGCCCCCTTCCGCGACGGCTACCTCGGCGACATCTCCGCACTCACGGGCCTCCCGGTCGGTGAGGTGCACGCGCTGGCCGAGCGCTTCGAGGCCGAGATCGCCAAGGCGCCCGAGGCACACGGATGGATGTTCGGCGGACGCATCGTCGCACCCGCGACCGTCGACCCGTATCTGCGGGTGATGCCGGTCGCGCGGCGGATCCTCGACCACGCCGGCTGCTTCCCGGACGAGGACGACCGGAGCCGCCTTCTCGACGCGATCCTCTACAAGTACAACTACACGAAGACGCGCGACGTGCCGCGACCCGGCGCCCTCGACGTGCTGCTCGCCGTGCGCGACCTCCCGGTCTACGTGGTGACCAACTCACACACCGAGGCGGTCCGGCGGAAGGTCTGCGCCATCGGGACCGGGGCGGGCGGCGACAACCGCCTCGACTGGCTGGTCGAGCGCGTGCACGGCCGGGCCAAGAAGTATGTGCTCGACGACGGGTTCGACGCGGTCGACGAGGCGCTCGCCCTGCCGGGGCTGAATCGGCCGGTTCTGCTGCGGCGGCGCCATTACCACGACGTGCTCGACGCGCTGCGGGTCGAGATCGGGTGCGCGTGGGACGAGGTGCTCGTGGTCGGAGACATCTTCGAACTCGATCTCGCGCTCCCGCTCAGCCTCGGTGCGCGCGTGGGCCTGCTCGCGAATGCGTTCACGCCCGCGTGGGAACGCAGCTACCTGGCAGACCACCCGCAGGGGTCGCTGCTGACGGAAATCACCCAGATTCCGGGTCTTTGCGGGCTATAGCGCCGATTTATTCCTTTGCGTTTGAATAACTCGCTGGCACCCTGCGTCGCCGCTGGGGCAAGCGCGATTTGCGCGTGGAGCTAGCGATGTCACCGAATCTCGATCCGTTCGCCAATCTCTTCCTCGTCGAGCTCGAGTGCGGCCAGCGAGGCGTCGTCGCCGCGCGGGCCCTCGCGGCCGGCGAGATCATCGTGGAGATCAGCGGACGCGAGGTGAGCACGCCGTCCCGGTACACCCTGCAGGTGTCAGAGACGGTGCACGTCATGCCGCCCGAGACCAACGGCACCGGCCACGTTCAGGCGACCGAGGTGTGGAAGTACATCAACCACCACTGCGCCCCGAACGCGTTCGTGCGGGACCGCGCGATGTTCGCCCTGCGCGACATCGCGCCAGGTGAGGAGATCAACTTCAACTACAACTCGACCGAGCTCGACATCGCGAGCCCGTTCGAGTGCTGGTGCGACGCCGAGGGTCGTGAGGAGCGCCACCTGGTGCGCGGCTTCCAGTACCTGTCGGAGCGGGAGCGCGCCGAGATCGCGCACTACGTCGCCTCACACCTGCTGCCGCGCCTCGCCGTCGTCTGAGGGTGAGTCCGATCCGGGCAGCACGCCCGGACGGGTCGGCGCGCCGACGTGATAGCGGTCGGGCAGCAGCCGCTCGTGTTTCATGACCACGCTATGTTCCGCCACGGCGGCGCCCGCGCCGATGTCGGCCCCGTACATCAACACGGCGGCGGGACGCACGGTCGCGTCGCGGCGGATGTAGACCGGCGCGAGCTTGAGCACGCGGTCCTCGAAACTGTGCGCCTGGAACATCGCGGCGACCGTGGCGCCGTCCTCGAAGTGCAGCATGTCGGGGTCGACCACCTGCGAGAAGCCGCCGCCGAGGAAGACGAGCCGGCCAACGCGCACGCCCATCGCCCGCAGCCACCACCCGATCATCAGCGTGCCCTCGAGGCCGGCCACCGCACCGCCCCAGGCGCCCCAGGCGACGTAGAGGAAATCCCACCGCGAGCACCAACACGACCACAGCGCGTGCTGGCCGGGGCGGGCCCGCCCGATGAGCGTCCACTTCAGCGCGAACGTGAGCAGCAGGAGCGAGCCGCCGGCGGCGAGCCCGGCCGCGGGCATCGTCACCAGCAAGAAGAGCGCCACCGACTGGGTCGCCGCGGCCCCAGGGATGAGCTGGAGCAGCGCGAGCAGCACGGCCAGTAGCGGGATCGCCACGACGAAGCGGAGCGACTCCCAGAAGACCCGATTCGCGTAGCGGTACCAGGCCGGATCGTGGGTGAGGTCGCGGCTGAGCTCGACCACCTCGCGGCGCGGAAGCTCGAAGGCCGGGTGCCCGAAGAAGGCCGAGTCGGGGCGCGCCTGCGTCTCGTCGGCCACGGTGCACACGCCGAGCAGGAGGTCGCGCGGCAGCGTGGTGCCGGGTGGCACGACGACGTGGTTGCCGAGGAACGTGTTCGGCGCGAAAGAGACCTCGCCGAGCGTCACCGTCCCGCGATGGAGGCGCGGCGGCCCGAGGTAGATGCCGTCAGCGAAGAAGCAGGACGATGCGAGGTGCACCAGCTCCGGCGTGACGTCGACGATGGTGCTCACCTCGCAGTCGGGCCCGACGCGCATCCCGGCGAGGCGAAGCCACGGCGGCCAGAAGAGGCTGCCGCTGAGGACGAGGCCCGCCCGCTCGACGAGCGCTGCTTTCAGCCAGACGCGCAGATAGGCCGGACTCCACCGGGAGACCACCCCAGGCCGAACCCGGCCGAGCAGGCGGGCGACGAGCGCGTCCCAGAACACGTTGGCGGCCTGGCTCACGGCGACGATGGCGGCGAGGGCCAGCAGGAGGCCGGGGTCGAAGCTGGGCGTGTAGAGCCAGGTCACGGCGTCAGGGGTCGAAAGACCCGTGCCCTGCACGGCGGCGATGGCGATCACGTAGAACGGCAGCGAGCGCAGCAGAGACAACCCGAAGCGGCTGGCGATGAGGGCAAGCCCGTGGCGCGTCGGGCTCCACGGGGAGCGGGGCGCCTCGGGCGGGGAGGGGGCGGGTCCGACCGCTCGGGCCGGGACGCCGTCCCACATCTCGCCCGGGGGGATGCGTCCGCGGGCGGGCAGCATCGAGAGGTTCGTCAGCCACGCGTCCTCCCCCACGTGCGTGTGCGGGCCCACCCCGGCGCGCGTGTTGAGGACCGCCCCATCGCCGATCCGGATCGGGCCGATCTCCATCGCCTGGTCGTGAAACTCCACGAGTCGCAGCGCAGCGTCGCGGGCGAGGGTCACGTCGTCTCCGATGTCGAGCAGGTCCCAGCCGCCGCTTGCGACACCGACCCCGGAGTGGATGTGGACCCGCCGACCCACCCGCGCACCCAGCGCCCGTAGGAAGGCGTTGAGGAAGATCGTCCCGCTCCACAGCGCCCACGGAACCGTCGACGCGATGCCGGTCACCATCCAATGGCGTACGTAGAGGCTGCCCCATATGGGGTAGCGACCGGGGCGGTAGCGGCCGATCAGGATCCGCTTGGCGAGCATGGTGATGCCGAGCCCGATGGGGGTCCAGGCGACCGAGAGCACCAACCCGACGATGGGCGCGAGCAGCAGCGCCGGGATGAGCCCGATGAGGAGCAGCACCCACGGCAGCACGATGAAGGCCAGCACGTAGAAGATCGGCGCCGCGGAGAGCAGGCCGAAGGTGAGCCATGCAGCTTGCACCGCCGTTGCGAGCCCGGGCCTGGCGCCCGGGGGACGCGCGGGGACGAGCGCGGGTGCGGCTTCACCCTTGGCGGCGATCCGCGCGGCGAGCCCGGCGACGGTCGGCGCCTCGTAGAGGTCGCGCACGGTGGCCGGCGCGGTCCGCGGGTGGTCGCGCAGCGCCGACACCGTGCGTGCTGCTCGCAGCGAGTCGCCGCCGCTCGCGAAGAAGTCGGCCTCCACCGAGACCCGCCGTCCGAGCGCCTCCTCGAAGGCCTGCAGGACCAGCGCTTCGCCCTCGTCGCGTGGATCGACCACCCGCTGGCCGTCGTCTTCGACCGCGAGCTCGACGTCGGGCAGCGCCTTGCGGTCGAGCTTGCCGCCGGTCGAGATGGGCAGCGCGTCGAGGACCGCGATGTGCGCCGGGACCATGTACGCGGGCAGCTGCTCCTGCAGGTGCGCGCGGGCGCCGGCGAGATCTGGTGCTGCAACACTCGGATCCGCGACGACGAAGGCGACGAGCTGCTGTGCGGCCCCCTCGCCCTGCAGCTTGCAGGCGGCGCCGTGCACGCCCGGACGTCCCGCGAGGTGCGCCTCGATCGCGCCGAGCTCGACCCGGTAGCCGCGAATCTTCACCTGGCTGTCGATCCGGCCGAGGTAGTCGAGATCGCCCGACGACAGACGTCGCACGAGGTCGCCGGTGCGGTAGAGGCGTCCGAGCTTCGGGTGGTCGACGAAGCGCTCGGCCGTCAGCTCGGGCCGGTTCAGATAGCCGCGCGCCAGGCCCGCGCCCGACATGCACAGCTCACCCGCCTCGCCATCGGGGAGCGGGTCCAAATCGGCGTCGAGCACGTGGGCGACGCTGCCCGCCATGGCGCGCCCGATGGTCACCGGCTCACCGGGCCGGACCCGCGAGCGCACGCACGTCACGGTGCACTCCGTCGGCCCGTATCCGTTGACCATCCAGCGCCCGCGCGCCCAACGGTCGGCGATGTCGGGTGTGAGGGCCTCGCCGCCGACGTAGAGCAACCGCAAATCGGGCAGCGCGGTGTCGGGATCGTCGCAGCCGGTGGTGCGAAGCAGGGTCGGTGGGGGGCACAGGACCGTCACGCGCTCGGCGCGCATCCACGGCACGAGGTCCGGTCCGAGGCGCACCACGTCGTCGTCGAGGACGAGCACCGTGGCGCCCACGCCCCAGGCCATCCACGACTCCTCGACCGATGAGTCGTAGGCGGGCGACGAACCTTGGGCCACGCGGTCGCCGGGGCCGAGATCGAAGTACTCGCCGTCGCCGCGCACCAGGTTGACCACGCCGCGGTGCGTGATCATCACGCCCTTGGGCCAGCCGGTGGTCCCCGAGGTGTAGATCACGTACGCGAGGCCTTCGGGCGTGAGCCACGGGCGGGGCGGCAACGGATCGGGCGCCGGGGGCGCGTTCGCGATGACCTCGGCCACGTCGATGACCGGCCCGAAGTCGCCGACACGCGCGGCGAGGTCGCCGGTGGTGAGCAGCACGACGGGGTCCGCGTCCCCGAGGACGAATTGCATTCGCGTGTCGGGGAACGACGGGTCGAGGCAGGTGTATGCGCCGCCGGCCTTCAACACCGCGATCTGGGCGATGTAGAGCAGGTGGTTGCGCGGGAGCAGCAGCGCGACGATGCGCTCGGCGTCGACGAGGGGTTCGAGCCGGCGCGCGAGCTGGTCCGAGTGGGCGTCCAGCTCGGCGTAGGTCAGGGTGTGCCGGGCGGGATCCTGCGCGCTCGGGGGCACGTCGACGGCGACCGCGTCCGGGTGCCGGCGCGCGACCTCTGCGAAGACCTCGTGGAGCAGCTGAGCGCGACCCATCGCGTGGATATCGGGGAGCGGGCGACACAGGTCAAGCACGGCGTACATCCGTGCGCTGTCGGGCAACGTCTACCTTCTGTGCGATGCGCGTTCCTGGCGGGCTGGCGACGATGGCCTCGATCCCAACGCGCCGCCGATCCCGCTCGAAGATCCCCCGCCCGAGGGTGAGGTGGACGACGACGAGGAGGAGGAAGAAGACTCGGACGACGAGGAGGAGGACGAGGACGACGAGGGCGATGAAGGCGGCGAGGGCGAGGCCTACGGCGGCGAGGGCGAAGCGGTCCCGGAAGAGGAGGAAGAAGAAGAGGACGACGAAGAGGAAGAGTCCGACAGCGATGATGATGAAGAGGAGGACGACGACGACTGATGCAGTGCCCGCCTACCTGAGGCCGTCGCAGTCCACGGGGTCGAGCCCCGGCACGGGCAGGTTGTCTCCGAGCAGCCCGCACGCCCGCGTGCAAAGCTGGCGGCTGCCGATCCCGCCGGCGCAGTTCCGCTCGGCCAGATCGCAGAAGACCTCGCACGGGTCCTTCCCGCAGTGCGTCGTGTCGTAGACCGTGCCGTGGTCGCAATGCACGTCCGGGAACTCCGAGGCCGGCTGTCCGAAGTGGTAGGTGCGGCACTGCACCGTGTCGCCCTCCACCTCGGTCCGCCAGTCACCGTGGTCCCCGCTCTGGTCGAGCACCGCACAGGTGTTACGGCACAGAGCCACGCTGTCGTAGACCGACTCGACGCCGCTGCAGTTGAGCTGGTGCAAGCTGCAGTACATCTCGCACACCTCGCCGCACACACCCCCGCCGTTCGTATGCGCGGCGTCGCATCGCCCGCTGCGGGCGTGGCGCAGGCGGCATTCGAGCGTGTTGTTTCCGTCGGTCGCCGCGCCGCGCGGGTAGGCCGCGCACATGTGGGCGCAATGGGCCCGGCTCGGGTAGGCGTTGGGGCACTTCGACTCGATGAGGTCGCAGTACTCGACGCACTCCTGGCTGATGCAGAACTCGCCGCCGCTCTCGGAGGCCGTCACGCACTCGTCCGCGTTGTCGGCGGCGCGCTGGGCGTGCTCGATGCGACACTCGACAGTGTTGCCGGTCTCCTCGTCCACCGTGCCCGCCTCGCCCTTGGGGCGCTCCGCCAGGGAGGCCCGGGCCTCGGGCGGGTCGCAAGCGACGTCGAGGCGGCCGAAGACCCGCTCTTCGAGGGCGCCGACCGCCTTCCATGCTCGGGCCTTGCGGTGCGAGTCGTCGGGCAGCTTGAGGTACGTCTCGTAGGCGGCCAGCGCCTCCGGCCACCGCTCGAGCTCCTCGAGGCAGCGCGCGATATTGAAGCGGATGCTGGCGAGGCCGGGGTCGTTGGCGGCGACCGCGAGGACCTCCGCTTCGAGCAGCGCCTTCAGCGCGGCGTCGTACTCCTTGGCCCGGAAATGCACGACGGCGGTGTTCACAAGGGCCTGCGCCTCGGCGAGCTTGTCGGCGGCGGGCGCAGCCTCGGCGGATGGCTCGAGGGCCGCGTCCTCGGGGGCGTCCTGGGCGGCGGCTGGAGAGGCCCCGACCAGGAGCGCGCAGAAGAGCAGGGCGCGCCGCATCAGAACTCCGGGACCTCGAGCGCCTTGGGCTTGTCGGGCTTCGCCGGCTTGTCCGGCTTCGGCACGTCTTTCGGCTTCGGCGGCGGCTTGACGGCGCCCTTCGGCTTGTCCGGTCGGGGCGGCTCGCGGCGGGCCTCGGCGTCTTTCGGCTTCGCGGCGTCCTCCGGCTTCGCTGCGTCTTTCGGCTTCGCGGCGTCCTGCGGCTTCGCGGCGTCCACCGGGACGCTCGCGTCGACGACGGTTGCGGCGGCGGCCGAGGCGCGCGGCGGCGGGGGCGTCTCGTCCTTCGGCAGCAGCAGCCAGGTCACCAGCCCGACGACGACGACGGCGGCGACGAACATGCCCCCACGCCCGCGGGAGGGCGGGGGATCCTGCGGCACGGACTCCGCCGCGATGACCGCTGACGAGGTCAGCCCGGATCCGTCGATCGTCTCGTCGTACGCAGCGAGCGGCGCGGTCAGCATCGGCGCGGGGCGCATCCCGCTGCTGCTGATGCCGAGCCCCGGCACGGCGTCGGCGAGGGCGCGCACCATCTCCTCGGCGCTCTGGTAGCGGTCCTCCGGAGCCTTGCTCATCGCCTTGAGCACGATGCTCTCGAGCCGCGGCGGCACGCCGAGCATCGGGTTCATCGGCGGCGGCGCCTCCTGGAGGTGGCGCATCAGCACGTTCACCGCGTTGTTGCCGTCGAAGGGCGGCTTCCCGGTGAGCATGGCGTAGGCCATCACACCGAGCGCGTGGAGGTCGGTGCGCTGGTCGAGCGGCAGGTTGCGCGCCTGCTCGGGAGCCATGTACCGCGGTGTGCCGACGACGACGTCCTCGGTCGTGACGTCGCTGAGCGAGCTCTGGCCCTTGCCGGCGTAGCTCTTGGCGATGCCGAAGTCGAGCACGCGCGCGGTCTCGCCGCCGAGCGCGTCCGCCTGCACCATCACATTGCTGGGCTTGAGGTCGCGGTGGAGCACCCCCATGCCGTGGGCTTCGGCGAGCGCGCGCAGTACCTGGATGAGCAGCGGCGCGACGCGGTCGGCGGCCATGGGACCTACGGTCAGGATCGCATCGAGGGTCGCCCCGTCGATGAGCTCGAAGACCATGTAGACCGTGCCGTCTTCCTCTTCGCCGTAGTCGTGAGGGTGACCGACGCGGGGTCGCTCATCTTCGCGACGAGGCGCGCCTCCCGGAAGAACCGGGAGCGGCGCTGGCCGTCGTCCTCGGCAGCCGAGCGGATGAGCTTCAGGGCGACAGGCCGACGGACTGGCAGCTGAATGGCCCGATAGACCGCGCCGAAGCCGCCCTTTCCGAGCATGCCGACGACCACGTACTTCTCACCGATAATCCGGCCGAGCGCGGGGCACTCCTCGAGCATCCCGAGCGCGTGCTCGGTGAGCAGCGCCTTGCCGTCCTTGTCGCACCGATCCCCCTCGCGGGCGCTCTCGTAGCGCGTCTCGCATTCGGGACAGATCCGAAGTGAGGCCTCATCGACCATTGAACACGTGTGTGCAGGCGCGCGCGCTTCCAGGTCAAGCGCGGGGCGCACGGGAGTTATCGCGACAGTGATGCTGGCGGGATTATCGATGTGCCTCCGCGAGTCTTCAGCGGGGTCCGAAATCCGCGATGATCCGATCGCAGCCACCACGTCGCCGGAGGTGCAGCATGGTGATCGGAAAAGGCCCCATGTTGGGCATCTTGGGGGCGCGGAACTTCAACGTCCGCGTCGAGAGCCACATCCGCGATGTCGAGCAAGGCGAAGGCCGGCGCTCGGCGGATGTCGCGCTCGAGTTGGAGGACCGCCACCTCGAGACCAGTGACTTCCTGGGACAGAGCCACCCGGAGTCGCTCAGCAATTACCTCGGCCTGCTCAGCGGCCTGAACTACGCCGACCGCGCGCGGGTCGCTGCGTCGATGAACCAGTTCTCCCGTGGGTTGAAGGCGTTCGAGCAGGCCCACGCGCAGAAGGCGTACGCGGCTCAGCAGAAGCAGGACCGGTAGCGCGACGCCGAACGGCGGTGTTTACTCGGCGGCATGGTGACGATGATCCAGCTGCCGCCGGCCTTCGGCCTTCCGGTGAGCGTGAGTCCGTATTGCACGAAGGTCGAGGTGTACTTCCGGCTGACCGGCCGCGAATACCGGACGACCGCGGACGGGCTGCGGAAGTCTCCGAACAGCAAGGTGCCCTACGTGCGACTCGCCGACGGGACGTGCATGGCGGAGTCGGACGACATCATCGCCCACTTCGAGAAGCAGGGGTCTGCCCTCGACGGAGGGCTCGACGAGGCGGACCGGAAGCGTGGCCGCGCGCTCGTCGTCTCGGTCGAGCGCGTCCTCTACTACGCCTGCCTGTACGCGCGCTTCGGCGACGCGGGCGGGTGGGCGCACCAGAAGCCGCTGGTCCGGGGGCTCGTGCCGTGGATCCTGTCACCGTTGCTGGTGCCGTTGATCCGCAGCTCACAGGTGAAGTTGTGTCGGAGTCACGGGTTCGCCGACGACAGCGGCTACGAGAAGGCGTTCGAGGTGATCGGCGAGGTCGCGGCGATGCTCGGCGACAAACCCTTCCTGCTCGGCGACGACCCACACACGGCCGACTGCGCGGTCTGGGCGAATGTGATGCAGATCGCCTACACGAAGTCGCCCAACCCGGGGCGTGAGCGGGTGCGTGGCGACGAGGCGCTGATGGGCTACGTCGCGCGGATGGCGGAGCGGGCCAGCCTCACGCTGCCGGGGTTGAGCTGAGCGCGCGGCTCGCCATCGTCGCGCTGCTCGGCGCCGCGCTCTTCGCGTGCGACGACGACGAGCCGGATGTCGTCTGGTCAGCCCCGACGCGCGCGGACGTTTCTGCCACCTCGGCGCCCTGGTCCTCGCCCGGCCGTGATCAGGGCGGGCAGGTGAGGGTCGCCGCCACGCGGTAGCGCCAGACCTGGCTGCAGCGCGAGTCGTTCGCGCCGCCGTAGACGATGATCGTGTCGGTGTCGGCGTCGTAGAGCAGGCTGGCCGCGAGGTATCCGCACGGACCCTCGCCCACGTCGAACGCGGGCAGGTCGCCCCACCGCCATTCGGGGTCGCGCTCGGAGTCGTGACACACGATGCGCCAATCGAGCGCGCGGCCCAGCCCGCCGAGCAGGGCGATTCGTCCGCCGCCGATGGCCGCCGCCGCGTGCAGGCCGATGTCGGGGAGCGGTCCCGGCTCGAGCGCAGGCTCCGTCCAGACCGCCGCCCCGTCGGCGGGCGAGGTCCACAAGTCGCGCACCGGGAGGTCGTCGCCGTCCTCGAACCCGCCTGTGAGGACCAGCAGATTCGTCGAGGGTTCGTACACCACGGCGTGGCCGAAGCGCGCGGGAGGCGCGGCGCTGGCGTGGGGCACCCAACGCCAGACGCCGTCCTGGTTGTCGAGGTCGGCGCCGTCCCCGAGCGGCGTGGAGTCGAATGTGAGTCCGCCGAAGACGCGAAAGCCGCGCACGCCTGGACGAGCCACGGGTCGATGCTGGCTGCGTGCGGCGAGGGCGCCCGCGGGCGCGATCGGGGTCCACACGGCGGCGGCGCCGGCCGCGAGCGACCAGGTGTCGCCGAGGTGTTGGTTGCCATCGTCGAGCCCGCCGTGGAGCAGCACCTCGCCCTCGGCCGTGACCATCCCGGCCCCGCTGCGCGGGCCGGGACCGCCGGCGCCCGGGAGTGCGGTCCAATGCGCGCCGTCCCAACGCCAGACCGTGGGATCGGCGAAACGCTCCGCATCCGAGAGGCCGACGATGCCACCGAACATGAGCATCGCGCCGTCGTGCCACACCGCCGATTGCTCGGTGCGCGGGAGGGGATGGGCGTCCCGCTCGGCCCAGACGGGATCGCCGGAGAGGGGAAGCACGAAGACCCGATGGGAGTCGTCCAGCGCCGTCACGACGACCACGAGCGTATCGTCCGTCGGGTCATACAGCGCGGCGGCGGGTCCCGCCGGCGGTGCCTCACCCTGCGTCTCGGGCTGAGACCACTCGCCGCTCGCCGGATTCATCGCCCAGAGCGTGCTTCGGCGCTGGACGCAGGTCGCGTCGGGGCACCCGCCCCAGACGAGCAGGCGATCGCCCGTCGGATCGAAAGCGGCTGTCGCGTCGTAGAGCGGCGGCGCGGCGTCCGAGACCCGGACCCACGCGTCTTCCCACAGCCGACACCGCTCCCGCGCCTTCACAACGCGCGGTGACCGCGACGGTCTGGGCCATCGTGGTGGTCGCCGCCCTGGCGTGGATCGCATGGCCGCGCGGGACCCCGACCTCAGACCCCGCGGCGCCCACCATGACCGCCGCGCCTGCGGTGGTGGCGGCGCCGGCGGACGCTCACCCGCCGGCTCCGGACGCGTCGCGCAGCCCGGTCGCCAAGGCTTCGGGGACCCCACAGGTTGCGGATGCGCAGGTGGCCGCTGAGCCAGCGCCTCGGCGCGCGCGACGCCGCCCGAAGCCGAAGGTGGCGGCCGCTGCACCGGACGCGGCGAGGCCCGCCCTGCCGGCGACGGTGCGCGTGATGACGCTCGACGCGGGGAAGTCCACCTGGGCCCACGTGACGGTGGATGGCCGAGCCCTCGGCTTGTCGCCGGTCGCGGCCGCGAAGATCCCGGCCGGGCGACACGTGTTCACGGCGAAGCGGGACGGCTTCCGCGACGCGGCGCGCACCATCGATGTCGTCGCTGGAGAGCGGGCGAAGGTGACGCTCTCGCTGGAGGCGCAGTGACAGCGCTGCCAATGCAGGTCGTGAGGCTGGCCGCGCTCCTCTTCCTGGTCGTGCCGGCGTTCGCGGGGCCGCTCGAGGACGGCGTCGCGCTGTACGAGGCCGGCAACGGCACCCTCGACTACGACGACCAGCGGTCGCTCACCGACAGCGCAGAGGGCCGTGCGTTCTCCGCCAACGTGATGTTCGGCGTGGCCGGCACCGCCGCGCTCACCTCGGCCGTGCTCTTCGTGCTGGACTGATGACGCTCTTCTGGCTCGAGCCCGGCGGCCGGGTGCAGGCGCCGGTGCCGCTCGATGGCGACGGGTGGACCCTCGGCCGCGACGTCCTGGCCGCGCTCGGCGCCGGGGCGGACACGACGGTCTCGCGGCGCCACGCGCGGGTCGAGACCGTGGACGGACGCCTCCACATAGTCGACCTCGGCAGCCGCAATGGCACGCTGCTCAACGGCGTCCGCGTCGAAGGCCAGGCCGCGCTCCAGGCAGGCGACGTGGTGGAGGTGGGCAGCCACCGCTTCCGGCTGCTGCGCGACGAGGCCGAGGGCATCCCGTCGCGGCGCATCTACGCCGAGACCACCGTGGCCGCGACCCGCGCCGCGGCCCCCGCGCGCTTGCGGCTCGTCTACGACCTCACCCGCCTGGCGAGCGGCTCGCCCGCACCATCGAAGGTGGCGCGCGTCGTCTGCGAAGCGCTCGAGCGAAGCCTGCAGCTGCAGGCGGCCGTCGTCTGGCTGGCGGAGGCGAGCGCGCCCGTCGTCGGCGATCCGTCGGTTTCGCCATTCGCGTCCGACTTGCTCCAGCGCCGGGTGCTCGAGGGTCAGGAGGTGCTGCGCCACCCCGGCAGCGGTCCTGCCGCGGCGCTCGCCGTGCCGCTCGCGCCGGAGCCCGAATCCCTCGGCATGTTGCTGGTCGTGGCGCCGCCCGATCGTCCGCTGCCTGCGGCTGACGTCGACTTCGTGATGGCGACCTGCGCCCTCGCGGGTGAGGCGCTGCGGCGTGCCCGCCGCGACCGAGCGCTGCAGGGGCCGAGCGCGCCGGGCGAGATCCTCGGCGACAGCCCGGTCCTCGACGCCGCGCGTCGGGCCGTCGACCTGGTCGCGCCGCACCACGACGTGACCGTGCTGCTGGTCGGCGAGACGGGGGTGGGCAAGGAGCTAGCTCTTTGCCCGGCGCGTGCACGAGGCCTCGGGCCGGTCGGGGCCGCTCGTCCCAGTGAACATGGCCGCCATCCCGGCCGAGCTGATGGAGAGCGAGCTCTTCGGCCACGTTCGCGGCGCGTTCACTGGCGCGGACCGCGAGCGGGTCGGCGTCTTCGAGTTCGCCGCGGGCGGCACGCTCTTCCTCGACGAGCTCGGCGAGATGCCGGCCTCGCTCCAGGCCAAGCTGCTGCGCGTCCTCGAAGAGGGGCGCATGACGCGCGTCGGCGACCCGCGCCCGGTGGAGGTGGACGTGCGCGTGGTGGCCGCCACCAACGTCGACATCGCGCAGCAGATCGAGCGCGGCGAGTTCCGCGAGGACCTCTACTACCGGGTGGCCGGTCACGAGATCCGCATCCCGCCGCTTCGTGAGCGTCCCGGGGACGTGGCGCTGTTGGCCAACGCGTTTCTGGCTCGTAGACGAGGCCCGGTCGAGCGCTTCGGCCCGGGGGCCCTGCGCATGCTCGCCGCTTACGGATGGCCGGGCAATGTGCGCCAGCTCGAGAGCACCGTCCGGCTCGCCGCCATTCACGCTACGGGTGATGGGTCCACCGTGGTCCGGCCAGAGCACCTCGACGAGCGCGTCCGCCGCGGCACCGAGTCCCCGCCAGCCACCGCGGCCGAGGCCCTCGCGCGCGCCGAACGGTCGGTGGTCGTCCAGGCGCTGAGAGCGGCAAGTGGGAACAAGCGGGCGGCGGCGCGCTCGCTGGGCTGGAGCATCAACACGCTACGCGACCGCCTCGCCCGCTACGCGATCGAGGCGCTCGAGTACGCGGCACACTAGTCGAGCGCGAACCGCGCCGACCGTTTCGGCGCGCGCAGCGCACCCCCGTGCCCGTTCCCGTGCCCGTGATCGTGCCCCTGCCCCTGCCCTTGCCCGTTCCCCTCCCCGTTCCCCGGTGCCCGCCGCGCCCGGATTCGCAATCGGGCCAAACCGGGGCCCTCGGCGCCCGGAATCCGAACTCCATCGGCTCGAGCCCATCTCGGTCTTTGGTCCAACACACCACGTGGCGGAAGGGCGCGGCGGCTCGCTGACACACATGAGCGCGCGCTCCGCGGGAAGGGGAAAGGGAACGGGCAAGGGCAGGGGCAGGGGTACGATCACGGGCACGGGCACGGGAACGGGGTGCGCTGCGCGCACCTGGCTCCTAGTTCTGGCGGGCGAAGCCGGCGGCGTTCCAGCGGCCCGAGATGGGCCCTGCGATGCGCCGGCCGATCCAGCGCCCGTTGTAGGGGATGTAGACCACCGTGCCGCCGGGCAGGCTGACGGTGGTGTTGCCACCGCCCTGGTCGAGCGGGAAGCCGCCGCCGGTGGGCAGCTGGACCACGATGGTCCCGCCGGTGGGCAGCTGGAACGGCCCGTTCGAGGTCGGGATGGTGACCGTCGTGAACCCGGGGAATGAGATGGTCATCCCTCCGGAGGCGGGTCCGACGGTGATCGGAGGCCCGTTCGAGGTCGGCATGTCGACCACCAGTCCACCGCGTCCGTCGTTCCCTACCGTCGCGGGCGGCCCGCTCGGGAAGTCGATGGCCACGTTGGGCGACCAGTCGAGGCCGAACTCGGTGCCGTTGGGCAGCTGAATCGGACCGCCGCCCGGCCAGTAATGAGCCGTCCAGACCGACGGGCCGCTCCACGGGATCGACACCACGAGGCGACCGCCGGACGGCTCGAGCTGGAAGCCCTGACCGGAGACGCCCGGGATGGTGACGACCAGACCTGAGCCGCGGTCATCGAGCTGGACCGGGCCGTTGACGGTGTGGGCGCGAGCGCTCAGCCACGGTGCGAGGTACGCGCGGTACTGGGCGGAGGCGACGGACGGCGCGAGCGCCGCGGCCATGCAGACGACGATGATGGAGGCGCGCATCAACGCCACCCCCGGCCGCCGCCGCCGCACGAGTTGCAGCCGCCGTAGGAGCACACGATGGTTCGCCGCGAGAACTCCACGTTGTAGAGGCACCAGCAGCCGCTGTCGCAGTAGCACATCGGGCAGCGTCCACGGAGGGCCTGCTCGGAGGTGCCGAGCTCGCCATCGTCGGTGCTCATCTCGGCGGCCAGACCCGCGAAGCCCAGGTCGGCCGCGGCGTCCACCGCAGCCAGCGCCGCGTCAGTCGCCCCGTCTTCGAAGGTGCCGAGGTCGACCGGCACCCGCACGGCGTCGCTGCCGGCGATCTCGTAGGTCAACCACGCCGTGGCGTCGTCGGCCGCCTGTTCACCGCCGACCGCCTCCACCAACGCCACCTGCAGATCGTCGAGGGCCAGCGAGGGCCCCTCGAGCTCGACGGTCGCGGACTCGCCGTCCACCGTCAGCGCCAGGCTGACCTGAGCCGTCTCCGGCATCTCGACCACGCCGTGGCCACCGGTGGGCATCTCGGCACAGCCGAACGTCAGGAAGAGCGCCAGCAGGGACGCACACTCGAGAACACGCTTCATCTGAATCTCCTCGTCTTGCGGAACACCATGTCCCGTTCGCCCCAAAGAGAGAGCAGCCCGCATGCCAATTTCTAAGTGGTTGAAATCATTGAATTGTGATTCGGTGCTGGAGATCAGGGATCGATCGATGGGATCAATTTCTGACCCCCAACCCGCGAGGCTCCATGCGCAGCGCCGCTGCAGGTCGCGTTCTGAGCCGGCCCATCCGCGCGCCAACGCCGGCCGGAGTCACGCTCTCGCGCGATGACCACGGCATCCCGCAGGTCGTCGCCGAGGATCTCTCCGGCGTCTATTGGGGCATGGGCTACTGCCACGCCCTCGACCGTCCGCTGCAGATGCTGATGATGCGCGTGCTCGGACAAGGCCGCGCCGCGGAGCTGCTCGATGGCGGCGACGAGATGGTGGAGGTCGATCGCTTCTTCCGGCGCATGAACTGGGCCGCGTCGGGCGCTCGGCGAAGCTCGCCTGGGGCGCCACCTACACCTTCATGGACGCCGTCGACTCGTGGGTCGAGGACTGCCGCGACGGCTGCTTCCGGCGCGGCGACGACGAGTGGGTCCCCTTCGAGGTACGCACGGAGCGCATCCTGCGGAAGGGCGGCGAGCCGGTGGGCGTCGTCTACTACGAGAACCTGCACGGCGCGCTCGACGGGGATCCGAACGTGCCCGGTCGCTACCTCGCGACGCGTTGGGCGTCGAGCGACTCCGGCGCGCGTTCCCTCGACGCCGCGCGCGCGATGTTCGACGCGGCCACCGTCGCCGAGGGCATGCGCCACCTCGGCCGCCTCGAGACCGCCTGGAACTGGGTGCTCGCCGATCGCCAGGGCATCGGCTACCAGATGTCGGGGCGCATGCCGCTGCGGTCCGAAGGCGTGCGCGGGTTCGTCCCACGCCCCGGTTGGGATCCCACCTTTGACTGGCAAGGCTACGTCGAGCCGCAGCAGCTCCCGCGCTGCATCGACCCCGAGGACGGCTACGTCGTCACCGCCAACCAGGACCTCAACGCGCTGGGCGAGTCGGATCCCATCAACCGGCCGATGGGCGACTACCGGGCGCGCCGAATCGCCGAGCTGCTCGCGGCCCGCGACGACCACGACCGCTCCAGCTTCTCCGCCATCCAGCACGACGTGCGCTCGATCCAGGTCGAGCCCTTCCTCGAGGTGCTGCGCCCGCATCTCCCCGACACCGCGGCCGGTCGTTGCATGCGCGACTGGGACCACGGCTACGCCCCCGACTCGCGAGGCGCCGCGGTCTTCGAGGCGTTCTACCGCGCCCTGTGCGCGCAGATGTTCGGGGCGACGCTGGGCACCCCGGTCGTCGAGCATCTACTGGAGTCGACGGGCGTCTTCATCGACTTCTACCAGGACTTCGACGGCTGCCTGCTCGACCCTGACTCGCCCTGGCTCGAAGGCCGCCTGCTGGCACCGCGCGCCGCCCCGACGCTGCACAACACCGGCACCGAGACAGCGCGCGTGGTGGTGGTCGAGTGGGCCGCCGAAGCCCGCCCGGCCGCAGCCTCGGGACGCTTCGCCGAGACCCGCGCCATCCGGCACCGCTTCCCGCTGCGGCTGGTCCCTTCGGCGTTTCGCGACGTGCTCTCACCGCGCGACCTGCACTTGCTGCTCGGTCCGCGAGGCGGACGCATGCGCTACGGCGTCACCGGCCCGGATGAGCTGCTCGTCGCCCTCGCCTCCACCCCGCCGGGGACCGGGCCTGCGCTGCATGTGCACACGCAATCGCACGAGATCTTCGTCGTCTGCGAGGGCCGCTTCCGGGTGCGCTGGGGGGACGCGGGCGAACACGAGGCGCTGCTCGAGCCCTTCAACGTGGTCGCCTTCCCACCGGGCGTGAACTGCACCTTCGAGAACGTGGGCGGCGAGGCGAATTGGCTGATGCCGATCGTAGTCGGCGCCAACGACGAGCTGGAAGACATCGTCTGGCTGCCGCCGATCCGCGAAGCCCTGCTCGATCGGTTGCCGGCCGCGGTGGTGGCGGTCGCGACGCGCACCGTCCTGAAGATAAGGCCGCGCGCTGCGCTCGCCGACCTCAGTCGTCCCGGGTAGGTTTCTTCCGCGTCTTCTTCAGCGCCCCGCGCCGCTTCCCCGCCTGGATGCGCCGTTCGCGCGCCCCTCGGCTCGGTCGGGTTCGGCGCCGGCGCTTCTCGATCTTCAGGGCCTGCACCATCATCGCGAGCAGCCGCTCGATCGCCACCTGCTTGTTGCGGCCCTGCTCGCGGTGCTCCGAGGCGTGAATGACGATCTCGCCCTCGCGGGTCAAACGCGCCGCGAGCTTCTCGAGCAGGCGGCGGCGGACCGGGGCGCTCATCTGACCGTCGTTGGTCAGGTCGAAGCGCAGGGTCACCCGGCTGTTGACCTTGTTGACGTTCTGCCCGCCGGGGCCGCTTGCGCGGGAGAACTCGAAGCGCAGATCGCTCAGCGGGACCGCCACCCCGAAGCCGGGCCTGAGATCGTCGTCCGCCATGACCGCTACGGCCACACGACGCGTACGACGTTCGAGCGCTCTTCCGCGTTGCGCATGCCGCTGCGTGCCAGGCCGCTCACCATGAAGTAGAGGACCTGGCCGGCGCGCGGACGCCAGCCGGAGGCCTCGTCGAACGGCGCGCGCTTGATGTGGTCGCCCGCCACCGACGACTTGTTCTTGCAGGTCTGCCCGGGGCGCATCCACTCCCACGTCGCGCCCCACCAGCGGCCGTCGTGGAAGATGAAGACCCAGGGGTTGGCGGCGACGACGACGCCGTTGATGTCGCCGTGCGGCCACGCGTCGGCGTGGTCGTGGTTGAGGCAGATCTGGCCGCCGCGGAAGGTCACCGACTCCAGGTTCACCGTCTCGCGCCAGCCCGAGACGTTGGTGTGCAGCCAGGTCACGTTGCCGAGATTGAGGGGCGGCGGCTCCTCGGGCGCCGGGCAGCGCACGCGCAGCTCGCGGTCCGCCACCGGGCCGAAGGCGCCGAACCCGTCGCGCGCCATCTGCCAATCGGTGCGGTGGTCGCCCTCGGCCTCTGGCGCGCGCAGGCGCACCTCGAAGGTGTAGGTCTGGCCGGGCAACACGTCGAGGTCGTCGACCAGCGGGATTCGGCCGTCTGCGTGCAACGGATCTCCGTCGACCGCCACCAGCTGGTAGCCGTCGTCGCGCCGCCACACGGAGCGCCCGGCGTTGCGCATCGTCACGCGGCCGGTGACCTCCTCGCCGCAGTCGACCTGGCCTGCGAGTTCGAAGGACTCCAGCACCGCGACGTCAGCGGGCCCGGGCGGCATGTCGAGCGGGGGCGGCAAGCCGAAGTCCGCCGGGGGCCCGAGGCCGGTGTCGGCGAGGTGCCCGTCCGGTGCGACCGCGCCGTCGTGCGTCGAACCGTCGCTCGGTGTCTGCCTCGAGTCGGCGCCCGGCACCGCGTCCGACGCCATCCCGTCCGAATCGCCGACGACGCCGTCCGTGTCGCCGGCCGCGCCGTCACCGCCCTCGGATCCGATGAGCTCCCCGTCTCCACAGCCCACGAGCAGCAGAAGCACGAGACTCGCTTTGTATGCGGATGGCATCCCCGGAAGGATAGCTCAGCTGCGGCCAGCTGTGATCCAGCGGTCCAGCCCGTTCGCGAAACGTTGCTTCTCGGCGGTCCCGAACGGAGGCGGTCCGCCGGTCATCTCGCCGCCGCTGCGCAGCTCCGTGCTCAAGTCGCGGATCGCCAGGTGCTCCTGGACGTTGTCGGCGTCGAGCAGGCGTCCGTGCGGCTGGAGCACGAGCGCGCCGCCCTCGACCGCGCGGGCCGCGAGCGGCACGTCCGTCGTCACCACCAGGTCGCCGGGCCGGCAATTCTCGGCGATGTGGTCATCCGCTTCGTCGAGGCCGGCGGGGACGACCACCAACGAGATCCGCTTCGACGCCGGCAGGTTCTGCCACCGATTCGCCACGAAGATGAGCTGCACCCCGCGCTTCTGAGAGGCCTTCACGAGGACCTCACGGACCGCGCGCGGGAGCGCGTCAGCGTCGATCCAGACGCGCGGCCCCTCGCTCACGGGCGCTTCTTCCACGGGCGATTGGCGCCACCCTTCTTGTAGGGGCCCTTCCGGCGCGGGGGTCCGTGCCGGTCCGCCTGGCGCGGGTGCTTTCCCTTCGGGGGTCCGCGGCGTCTGCGACCGAGACCATCCGCGCGCTCGATGCGCGTCACGCGTTCGCGCAGGTTGATCTGCCCGGCGCGCTGCACCGCCTCGGCGTGGGGCTCGGCGATCCAGATCTCGGTGTGGCGGTCGCTGAGATCGATCGCGCCCACGGCCTCGCGCGGCAGCTCGATCCCCCGACACAACGCAGCGACGATGTCGCCCGGACGCACGCCCTGGCGCCGGCCGAGCGGGAGCCAGAACGGCACCATCGGCGGCGTCTGCTCGATCTCGTCCGGATCGAGCAACGGCCGTGCCCCACAGGCCAGCCGAGCGGCGAGCGCTGCGATCTCGCGCACGTCCATGCCTTGCTCGACGAGGGCGTCCACCTCCGCGAGGTACGGCGCGAGCCCGTCGTGAGACGCCTCCTTCAGGCGCTCGCGCAGCTTGCCCGCGCGGCTCGCCATCACGTCGCCCAACGTCGGCGAGTGGCGCCGGGTCAGCCGGTCCTTGGCGTAGCTCTGCACGCCGAGGATGAACTGCTTGTCGCCTGGGCCGGCCAAAGTCACGGCCGTACCCTTGCGTCCGGCGCGTCCGGTCCGCCCGATGCGGTGCACGTACCCGTCGCGGCCGTCCGGCGGATCGAAGTTCACGACCAATGTGATCGTGTCGATGTCGAGCCCGCGCGCAGCTACGTCGGTGGCGACCAGCACGCGCACCCGGCCTGAACGGAAGCGCGACAGGACCTGCTCGCGCAGCGCCTGGCTCATGTCGCCGTGCAACGCGGCCGCGGCATGTCCGCGCCGCTCGAGGCGCTCTGCCAGCTGGGCGGTGGCGACCCGCGTCTGGGTGAAGACGAGCGCGGTGCCCTCGGACTCCACCTCGAGCAGCCGGTCGAGGACCGCCACCTTCTCCGAGATGCGCAGGATGAGCAGCTGCTGGTCGATCTCCGGGACAGCGGCCTCACCGCCCGCGACCGCGAGGTCCACCGGGTTGAGCAGATGCCGCTCCGCCACGGAGCGCACTCCGCGCGACATCGTCGCCGAGAACAGCATCGTCTGCCGCTTACGATCCGGCGGCGCGAAGCCGAGGATCGACTCGATGTCTTCGATGAAGCCCATCTGAAGCATCTCGTCGGCTTCGTCGAGCACCACGCAATCAAGGCCGTCGAAGCGCAGGACCCCGCGGTTGAGCAGGTCGAGCGTGCGCCCGGGCGTGCCCACGACCACCATCGCGCCGCGCTCGATCTCGCGAATCTGCTTCCCGATGGGTTGCCCGCCGTAGACGGTGGCGACGGGGACCTTCCGATTGAAGCCGCGCAGCGCCTTCGAGACCTGCATCGCCAGCTCGCGCGTGGGCGCCAGCACGATCGCCTGGACCTCGCGGCGCGACGGATCGAGACGCTGCAGCAGCGGCAGCCCGAACGCCGCGGTCTTGCCGGTGCCGGTGCGCGCCTGCCCGACCATGTCGACCCCCTCCAGCAGGGGAGGAATCGCGGCGGTCTGGATGGGCGTGGGCTCCACGAACTTCGCCGCCTCGAGCGCCGCCAGCAGCGGCTGCTTCACGCCGAGTGCGGCGAAGCCGGTCGGATCGGGCTGCGGTTCGTCGGGCTGCGGTTCGTCGTCAGGGGTGGTCATGCGCCTCCGGCCCGTCTCGTGCCAGAAGCGGGGGAGCGGTAGCTACCAGGGGTCAGGCGACCCGCGCAAGTCAGGGGCAGTCGAGGTCGACCACCTCGAGGCGGTCGATCTGGCTCTCGTGCTGCGACTGGACGAGGACTACGCCGTGCGCGCCCGACAGCGCCACGTCGGTGACCGAGACGTTGCCCGAGCGCACGAGGTCGGGGAACTCGTCGCCGAGGTCGAAGACGCCCGTCATGGTGGGGGCAGCCGGGTTGGACACGTCGACCACGGCGGCGCCCGGCGCCTCATGAGCATCTTCGGCCTCGTGTTGGTGACGCGGCTCCTTTACGCGCCTCGTGACGGTGGAGCTCCTGCGTTGGCGCCGATGGACGCGAGCTTGAACCTACCCCGCGAGTCGTACTCGCACGGGGTGCGGCGA
>PVBE010184240.1_pt1 | contig 54994 bp, 53 predicted proteins | sample 1631181 | NCBI WGS metagenome assembly PVBE01 (sample SAMN08397723, study PRJNA350692) | Marine metagenome, whole genome shotgun sequencing project. | isolation source: water | place: Pacific Ocean | collected 2012-04
CACTGTCGGCGCCTACACGTTCTCGACTGCCGTCGCCCTCCTCGCCGGCTGCATGCTCGGTACCCCCGGTGCACTTCGCTCGCAGGGGCTAGCGTTCGTGGCTCTCGTGGCGTTCAGTCTGACCGGAATCGTCGGAGACGTTGCCGACTGGGGCTATATGGCGGGCCGCGTCGTCGCCGCTGTGGCAGCCAGTCGCTGGGCTGGTGCGGACAGCGTAGGGCTGGGCCACCGAGCAGTACGGTGGATCCTGCTGATCATGGCTCTGGTGGCCGCGGCGACTGCGCGGACCTGGCAGGAGCCTTGGATCGGCCAGCAGCTCAAGCCCTATTTCAACGCCGTCGTCGTCCTGGCCATCGTCATCGCATTTTTCTATGCTCTCAAATTGGTGGCTCGCCCAGCGCGCGTTCTGGCACTGACCGCCGGCCTTTTCCCCTACTACCTGGGAGGCCTCGGTTGGGCCGCCTTCAGTCAGCGCACTTTGCAGCCGCCCGGTGAGATCATGGCGGCCAGCGACCTGCTGTTTCACGGGTATGTGACCCACATTCCCGGTGATGTGCTGATGGCGGTGGTGGTCGCGTTTCTCAGCGGACCCAAGCACGGTCGGCACACCGGCTCCTTGCGTTGACCGTTTTCGCGTACCGCTGCTATAGTTCCAGCCTTGCCGCGGCTCTCGTGCACACTCGTAACTGGCCGAGAGCCGCGTTGTCTTAGCGCAGGCGCGTAGCTCAGTTGGGAGAGCGCTTCCCTGACGCGGAAGAGGTCGTCGGTTCGAGCCCGGCCGCGCCTACTCATCCTTTCACCGATGGTGACGGGATTCGTGCGGACACATTGATGAGTCAACTCCAGATCAAGATTGGCGACCAGACGCATGCCGTCGACAATAGCGTGCGCGTCGACGAGCTTCTGGCGCAAGCTGCGCCCGAATGGCTTGAAGCAGGCGTCGGCGTGCGTCTCGGGGAGCGCGATCTCGATTTCCAGATGCGCCTCGAGGATTCCGGCGAGCTAGAGCTCATCAGTGCCGAGCTGAGCCCGGTGGCCGCCCTGGAGATGACGCGGCACACGGCATCGCACGTGATGGCGCAAGCGGTGCAGCAGCTATTCGACGATACGCAAGTAGGGATCGGCCCGCCTACCGCCACCGGCTTCTACTACGATTTTCTCCGCGAAGAGCCGTTCACCCCCGATGACCTGGCTCGGATCGAATCGCGCATGCAGGAGTTGATCGCCAGTGATCAGCCGATGCAGCGTCTGGAGATGCCCCGAGAGGAGGCGCTAGATCTTTTCGAGAGCAAGAACGAGTCACTGAAATGCGAGCTCATCCGCGATAAGGGTGGCGACTCGGTTTCCTGCTACCAGCAGGGTGAGTTCATCGACTTCTGCACCGGGCCGCATCTGCCGTCCACGGTAGCCATTCCTTCGGTCAAGGTCCTGCACTCGGCAGCGGCGCATTGGCGCGGCCGGGACGATGCGCCGATGATGCAACGCATCTACGCCACGGCGTTCTTCTCGGAAGAGGCGCTTCAGGAACACCTCGATCAACTCGAAGAGATTCGCCGACGGGACCATCGTCGCCTCGGGACCGACCTCGATCTGTACCACATCGACGAATCGGCGGGGCCGGGCATGGTCTTTTGGCATCCCAAGGGGGCCCTGATTCGCTCCCTGATCGAAGACTATCTGCGTGCCGAGCACCTCCGCCGTGGCTATGAGCTTGTGTACACGCCTCACATCGCCCACCGGAAGCTGTGGGAGAAGTCCGGGCACTGGGACTACTATCGCGAGAATATGTACTCGCTCGAGATCGACGAGCAAGAGTACGTCCTCAAGCCGATGAACTGCCCTGGCCACATCCTCGTATACCAGACTCGTGGTCGCTCATATCGCGAGCTTCCGGTGCGCTTGGCCGAGTTCGGTACCGTGTATCGCTACGAGCGCTCGGGAGTCTTGCACGGCATGCTACGAGTCAGGGGGTTCACTCAGGACGACGCGCATCTATTCTGCACGCCCGAACAGATCGACGAGGAGATTCTCGGCGCCCTGCAGTTCATGCGCGACCTTCTGGCGACCTTCGGCTTTGACGAGTACACCGTCGAGCTCTCGGTGCGGGATCCCGAGAATACCGGCAAGTATGCGGGCTCCGATGCCGACTGGGAGCGCGCCGAGGCAGGCCTCACGCGTGCCCTCGATGCCGAAGGGTTCGAATACGTGCGGATGGAGGGCGAGGCGGTCTTCTATGGACCGAAGATCGACGTCCAGGTCACCGACGCGATCGGCCGAAAGTGGCAATGCTCCACCGTGCAGTTCGACTTCACCCTCCCAGAGCGCTTCGACATCGGTTTCGTTGGCAGCGATTCGCGCGAGCATCGAGTGATCATGATCCACCGTGCGCTGCTAGGGTCGTTCGAGCGTTTCTTCGGTATGCTGGTGGAACACTACGCTGGCGCCTTTCCGCTCTGGCTGTCTCCGGTGCACGCCATGCTCATCCCCATAGCCGACCGGCATGGCGAGTACGCGCAACAAATCGCCGAGGAAGCGAACGCCCGTGGCCTCCGTGTCTCCGTCGACGTACGCTCCGAGAAGATGGGGGCCAAGATCCGCGACGCACAAATGCAGAAGATTCCCTTCATGTTAGTGGTCGGCGACCGCGAGGCTGAGGCCAACCAGGTTGCCGTTCGTCACCGTGTTGCCGGCAATCTCGGTCCGATGTCGGCCTCGGACTTCATAGAGCGAACCGTGGCCGACATCGAGGCCCGTGCCCTTCGGGAGTGGCCTGTTGGGGCTGACTGAGGCATTCTGTATGTTCGCCGCTCGAGTTCGGCGGACGATCCGTACCAACTAGTCGAGGAACCCAAGCAATTAGCGACAAGCGCCATCGTATAAACGAGAGCATTCGCGTCCCGCAGGTTCGGCTGATCGACGGAGACGGCAACCAAGCCGGCATCGTTCCCACCGAAGAGGCAATGGATCTGGCTACCGAGGCCGGGCTGGACCTGGTCGAGGTCGCGCCTATGGCGCAGCCGCCCGTCTGCCGCCTCATGGACTACGGAAAGTATGTCTACAGGTTGGCGAAGGATCGCAAGCAAAAGGCACATCAACCGCAGCTTAAAGAAGTAAAATTTCGGCCCAAGATCGACGAGCACGACTACGCTTTCAAGCTCAACCACATCAAGCGATTCCTCGGCGAAGGTCACATGATCAAAGCGACGATCATGTTTCGCGGTCGCGAAGTGGTACATCCGGAACTGGGACGCCGCATTCTGGAACGCGTCCAAGAGGACCTCGATGAAGGCAGCTTCAGGGTCGAGAGTCGCCCCAGCATGCTCGGGCGTCAGATGATCATGATCCTGACACCGAAGCGCGAGTGAGAGTGTTCACCGGAACGCGAAGGGGGCCCGCGGGGTTCCGCGGCCAACGAGGAACGACATGCCGAAGATGAAGACGCATCGCGGCGCCGCCAAGCGCTTCAAGCGTACCGGCACCGGCAAGCTGGTTCGCCGCAAGGCCTACAAAGCCCATATCCTTACCAAGAAGGCTCGCAAGCGGAAGCGGCGGCTCGGCAAACCGACTACGCTGACTAGCGCCGACTACAAGCGCGTGGACCGGATGCTGCCCGGCTAGCCGATCAGCGACGAAGGAGACAACAATGCGCGTCAAGCGCGGCAATGTGCACACGAAGCGGCGTCGCCGCGTTCTCAAGCAGGCGAAAGGCTATTTCGGCGCCAGGAGCCGCCTCTACAGCGAGGCGAGCGAGGCCGTCGATCGGGCGTTGCAATACGCATTCCATGGCCGCAAACGCAAGAAGCGGGACTATCGTCGCCTGTGGATCACGCGAATCAACGCGGCAAGTCGTGAGCATGGCCTCTCGTACAGCCAATTCATCAACGGCCTCACGGTGGCCGGCGTCGGTCTCGACCGAAAAGTGCTCGCCGAGCTCGCCGTAGAGGATCCGCGCGCCTTCGAGGCGCTGGCTGCCACCGCCAAGAACGCCCTCAGCTGAGTCCGATATGCCGGCTGGCCCGCTGGACGACGTCGCGGGCGCGGCTGACGATCCCGTCGCGCTCGTCGAGACCATAGTCGAGCAGTTCGAGCGTGACAGCGTCGAGGTGCGCGACCTCGAGGCCCTCGAGGAGCTTCAGGCACGCTACCTGGGTCGCAAGCGCGGCCGCCTCACCGCTGTCTTCCAGAGCATGCGGAATCTCGACGCCGATGCGAAGCGTAGGGTCGGCGGCGCCGCCAACCGCGCCAGACAGGCCATCGGTAGGGCGCTGGAGGACCTCGAGGAAAGGCTCCGCGGAGCCGCCGCCGCTGAACGTGACCAGAGCGAGGCTATCGACGTCACGCAACCGGCGGTGCCCGACGCTCTGGGCGGACTTCACCCGATCACCCGCACGCTCGCCGAGATCGAGAGCATATTCGTGGCCATGGGATACGAGGTCGTCGACGGCCCCGAGATCGAGACCGATTGGTACAACTTCGGGGCGCTCAACTTCCCACCCGATCACCCGGCGCGCGATGCACAGGACACGCTGCATCTGGACGGTGGCTTGCTGCTGCGCACCCACACCTCACCGGTGCAGATTCGCTACATGGAGGCACACGAGCCTCCTTTTGCGATCATCGTCCCCGGACGCGTCTTCCGCCGTGATACGCCGGACGCCACCCACACACCCATGTTCGTTCAGCTGGAAGGACTGGTGGTCGATACCGACATCACCATGGCGGACTTGAAGGGCACCCTCGACGCGTTCGCCAAAGCGCTGTTCGGAGATCAAACGGCGACGAGATTCCGGCCCGGCTACTTTCCGTTCACCGAGCCCTCTGCTGAGCTCGACGCTACCTGTCCCGCCTGCGGTGGCTCAGGATGCCGCGTCTGCAAGGGATCAGGCTGGGTAGAGTTGTTGGGCTCTGGCATGGTCCACCCGGCACTGTTCGAGAACGTCGGCTACGAAGCGGGCCGTTACCAGGGCTTCGCGTTCGGCTTCGGCATCGACCGCATCACCGCCGTGCGTTACGGCGTCGAAGACATCCGTTACTACTACGAGAACGACCTGCGCTTCCTGCGGCAGTTCGCGTCTTAGTCTCCCGACCGATGCGCTTTTCTCGCAACTGGATCGCTGCCTACACGGACCTCCCGGACGACATCCCGGCGCTGTGTGCGGCGCTCTCCATGCTTGGTCTGGTGGTGGATGATGCCCGCCCCTCCGCCGACGACCTGAGCCTCGATCTCGATCTGCCGAGCAACCGGCCAGACGTGCTGAACCACTTCGGCCTGGCTCGCGAGATTGCGATCGGACTCGATGCCGAGCTGCGACCGCCAGCAGACGACTTCAGCGAGTCGGGGGAACCGACGGCGGCGATCGCCGAGGTGCAGGTTGACGATCCGGCGGCGTGCCCGCGTTTCGTGGGCCGCAGCATCGTCGACGTCGTAGTGGGCCCATCACCCGCTTGGTTGTGTGCGCGGCTGGAGTCGATCGGTCTACGACCGATCAACAACGTAGTCGACGTAACGAATTTCGTCATGTGGGAGCTCGGACGGCCCATGCATGCCTACGACCTGGACAAGCTCACCGACGGGAAGCTCATTGTTCGTTGGGCTCAAGACGGCGAGCGAGTCGTTACCCTGGACGATGTCGACCGCCAACTCACTTCCGACGACCTGGTGATCGCCGACCCGGAGGGAGCGGTAGGACTCGCGGGGGTAATGGGCGGTACAGGCACCGGCGTGACGGAGTCGACGCGACGGGTGCTGTTGGAATGCGCTTATTTCGATCCGGTGACCGTGCGGCGTACCTCCAAGCGCCTCGACATGCATACCGACGCCAGCCACCGTTTCGAGCGCGACATGTCACCGCAAGGCATCTCAGCGGCGGTCCGGCGCGCCTGCCATCTGGTCGCAGACCTCGGTGGGGGAACGGTGAGCTCGGCCGGAATCGACGTCGTCGGTGATCTGCCGGAGGCGCGTCGGTTGGTTCTCCGCTCGGCCCGCCTGCGCGGCTACCTCGGAGTGGAGGTTCCCGCGGCACGCGTGTCAGCCATCCTCACCGCGCTCGGGTTCGCGGTGCACGACGCGGGAGAGGACCTCGAGGTCGTCGTCCCGCCGCGTCGAGTCGATGTCTGGCGCGAGGAGGATCTCATCGAGGAGATCGCACGTTTCCACGGCTATGATCAGCTGCCGAACACACTGCCCCTGCTGCGAAGGAGGCATTCACGGGGCGCCAGCGCCGCCCTTCGGCGCGAGCGCCGCGTGAAAGACATCTGCGCCGCTGCCGGCTATTGGGAAGCGATGACCTTCGTGTTCACTAGCTCGGCGGAGCAGGCCCCCTTTCTCGACGGTGAGACGCCGCTGGCGCTCACCAACCCGATCTCAGAGGCCATGGGGGTCATGCGCACGAGCATGCTGCCGGGCCTGCTGGGCTCGGTAGCCCGCAATCACAATCGTGGAGCACGCCGCGTCAGGCTGTTCGAAGTCGGTCGAACGTTTCACAGCCGCGAGAGCGGCCCGCCCGTGGAACGTCGCGGACTGGCTCTGGCCGCCTGTGGCACCGCCCGCGAGGCACACTTCTCTGTTCCGGAGACCTCCACTGGCTTCGGCGAGCTGAAGGGTACTCTGGAGATTGTGCAGGCTCGAATGCGCTGGCCCCGGATCGAATGGTCGGCTGCCGATGTGCCCGGGCTACAGCCCGGGTCCGCGGCGACACTCCGGCTCGGCGAGCTAGCGACCGGCGTCGCCGGCAAGATCGACCCCGACGTAGCAGCCGCCCTCGGCGCCGACGTGACCGTGTGGGCGGCAGAAATCGAGATCGAATCCTTGCTGGCGCACGAGACCGATGCTCTCTCCATCACTCTCCTGCCCCGATATCCGGCCAGCGAGCGCGACTTGACGATTCTGATCGACGATCATTTGCCGTTCGCGAGAATCGAAGCGGAAATAGCAACGCTGCAGGGAATCCCATTGGCAGCACTGCGTTTGCTGGGTCTATACAGCGACGGTGACGTCCCGGACGGCCGGTTGGCGGCGACGCTGCGGTTGACCTACCGGGCCGACGACCACACTCTCACTGCCGAGGAGATCGAGACCGCTCACAATCAGGTCATCGATCAACTCGAACGCACCGTGGGTGCCGTGCGCCGCTGATTTCGTGTCGCTTGCTTACCGTCCGACTCGGAAGACTTGATGACCGAGAACCCTTACGCGCCGCTCGAGCAGGCCATCGCTGCTGCCGGCGCCGAAATCCGCTCGCTTCGTGTCCAGCGCGCCACGCTCCAGGCGCGCATCGACCAGCTCGAGGGGAGGCTCGCGGCGCACCTCGGCGATACCGAGATGCCTTCTCCCGCACCGCAGAATGGCGGATCTGCCGACGCCGGCACCGGAGAAGGTGAGCGACTCCAGCAGCTAGAAAGTGAGCGCGAGGCGATCAAGGCTCGCCTCCGTAGCCTTCAGGCACGACTCGGCACCATGGGAGGCGCCGAGCCAGAGGAACGCCAAAATGACAACCGTTGATATTCTCGGGCGCAGCTATAACATTAGAGGCGAACACGATCCGAACACGATCCGGGTCCTGGCTCGCTACGTCGACAATCGCATGCGACAGATGGAAGAGCGGGTGGGACCCGGCGATGCTCTCGGCGTCGCCGTGCTGGCGGCGTTGAACATCGCGGACGACTACTACCGAACCCGCAGAGCTCTAGAGAAGCACCAGAACGAGGTTACTGAGCGGACACGAGACCTGGCGCACGAGCTTGGTCAGGTTCTCGGCCCGGTGAATGAGTAACTCGGACGGCCACTCGACGAATGAGGCAACGAACGGTAAATCGCCCCGACTGCTGTACTTGTGGAGGATCGCAGGCGCGACACTCTCTCGCTGGCTGAACCTCCGCGCACCATACCGCGTACCTTTCGCCTGTTTGTTGCCGACCAACCGTGGCTGCACCGAGCCTCGAACGCCTCCAGTTCGTCCTGAACCTCGCCTGTCGCCTCCTGAGCCTGGAGGGGGTGACATGTCGCAGGGTTTCATCACCGGGGCAGGCTCAGCCGCAGGCCTCGCGGCTCTGGCTATCATCGCTTGGTTCTTCATGCGCGGCCGCCTGTCGACCCAGGAGGACCTGTCCGAAGCGCGGAGTAGCGCCAGCCGCCTGATCGAAGAAGGCGAGCGGCAAGCCGCCGCGCTGCTCAAGGAAGCTCGAATCGAAGGGCGCGAGCAGCTTCACGTCGAGCGACAGGGGCTGGAAGCCGAGTCGCGCGAGCGCCGTCAGCAAGTGCTCGAGGCCGAAGCTCGGGTCCACGAGCGCCAGGAGTCGCTCGAGCGACGGGCGAATCGAATCGACGAGCGTGAGCGCAAGCTCAAACACTACGAGGAGCGCTTGCTTGGCATGGAGCGTGACGTGAATCTGCTGCGTGAGGAAGCGGCGCAGCGTCGCGATGAGGCGGTCACCCAGCTCGAGCGGGCGGCGCACTACAACCGCGAGGACGCCAAGGCACAGCTTGTTCGAGCCATGACGCGCGAAGCGAAAGAGGAAGGAGCGCGCCAGGCAACACGCATCATCGAGGATGCCAAGACCAATGCCAATCGCGAGGCCAACCGGGTCGTAGCGACTGCCATTCAGCGCTGCGCCAGGAACCACGTTGCCGAGAACACCGTGTCTGTCGTGGCGTTGCCTTCGGACGACATGAAGGGGCGCGTGATCGGCCGTGAAGGGCGCAACATCCGCGCGTTCGAGATGATGACGGGCGTCAATCTGATCGTCGACGATACTCCGGAGGCTGTGCTCATCTCTAGCTTCGATCCGTTCCGGCGAGAGATTGCGAAGCTGGCGCTGGAGCGGCTCGTCTCGGACGGCCGCATCCACCCTGGGCGGATCGAAGAAGTCGTGCAGCGCGTGCGCGAGAAGATCGAAGAACAGATTCTCGTCGATGGCACCAGCGCAGCGGCAGAGATCGGAATTCACGATATGGCGCCGGAGCTGCTCCGTCTCCTCGGGATGCTGAAGTTCCGGACTTCGTACGGTCAGAACGTGCTTTGCCATTCGGTAGAGGTCGCGACCATCTCCGGCATCATTGCGGCCGAGCTCGGCGCCAACGACACGGTGGCACGCCGCGGCGGGTTGCTGCATGACGTCGGCAAGGCTGTCGACCAGGAGGTGGAGGGCACGCATCTACAGATTGGCATCAGGCTGCTTCGCAAGTACGGCGAATCCAAGGATGTCGTTCACGCGATGGAGGCGCACCACTTCGATGTCGAGCCAGCAACAGTGGAGGCCGTCGTCGTGCAAGCTGCCGATGCCCTGTCGGCGGCCCGACCGGGTGCCCGTCGGGACATGCTCGAAACCTATGTGAAGCGCCTACAGAAGCTCGAACAGATCGCCGACTCGTTCCGCGGTGTGGCCAAGTCCTACGCCATTCAGGCGGGGCGTGAGCTGCGCATCATCGTCGAGTCGAGCAAGGTCAGCGATATCGAGTCAATCTGGTTGTCGCGCGACATTGCCAACCGTGTCCAGCGGGAAGTGCAGTACCCCGGTGAGATCAAGGTCACTGTGATCCGCGAGACGCGTGCCGTGGAGATCGCGCATTGAAGCTGCTCTTTCTCGGCGACGTGGTGGGCAAACCGGGCCGGCGGATACTCGCCGAGCGTCTCGGACCACTGCAGCGCGAATGGCAAGTGGATTTCACCGTGGTCAACGGCGAGAACTCGGCGGGCGGCCGCGGCATCACCCCGGCAATGGCGGACGAGATTCTGGCGCTCGGCGTCGACGTAATAACAAGTGGCAATCACATCTGGGCTCAGGGATCGATCGAAGGCTATTTGCGCACTGAGACACGTCTGCTCCGGCCGGATAACTATCCTTCTCCGGCCGCCGGTAGCGGTCTGTTTCTGGGTCGCAGCCGCCGGGGGCTCGAAGTAGCGGTGGTCAATCTGCAAGGCAGAGTCTTCATGCCAGCCCTCGACTGTCCATTCCAGGCGGTTGATCGCATCCTCGACGAGATCGCTGACCGTGCTCGCATCGTCGTGATCGACATGCACGCCGAAGCGACCTCCGAGAAGCTATCCATGGGCTGGTACTGTGATGGGCGCGCCACGGCCGTGTTGGGAACCCACACGCACGTCCCCACGGCCGATGCTCGCATCCTTCCCGGGGGCACGGCGTTTTGCACCGATGTCGGAATGACGGGCCCGTACGACTCCGTCATCGGAACGCGACCCGACCTGGCCATTGAGCGGTTGCTCAACGGCCGGCCGATTCGATTTCAGGTAGCCAATGGCAACCGCTGCGTCGCAGGTGTGGTCGTCGAGGCAGATCCCGAGACGGGCCACGCGCTAGCCATTCACCAGGTCATCGACCCACCGCTTACCGGCTCGCCGTGACCTCCCAGGGAGCGCTGCCGCTGACCGGTGCCTCCGATCGACGTGTGTGGTCGGTCAGCGATCTGGTCGAAGACGCCAAGTGGTGTTTGGAGACGAAGCACTCCGCCGTCTGGGTGCAAGGCGAAGTTTCCAACTTCCGGGCCCAGGCCAGCGGACATTGGTACTTCGACCTCAAGGACGAGCACGCCGTCCTGCCGGTGGCGATGTTCCGCAGTGACAACATCGGCGTCCCTTTCAGCATTGAGGAGGGCTTGGCCGTTACGGCATTCGGCCGCCTCTCGCTGTTCGTTCGAGCCGGACGATTTCAGCTGATCGCCAATCTTCTGGAGCCACGCGGCTGGGGAGCTCAGCAACTGGCCTTCGAACAACTCAAGCGCAGGCTCTCGGCCGAGGGGTTGTTCGATGAAGAGCACAAGCGCCCGCTCCCCTTGTTGCCGCGGTGCATCGGGGTGGTAACGAGCCCGGATGGAGCAGCCTGGCACGACATGACCCGCGTCTGGAAACGCCGCCAGGTCGGCATGCGAGTATTGCTGGCGCCGTCGACCGTGCAGGGCGACCGCGCCCCGCAAGAGCTTGTTGCCGCGATCGAGCTACTGAACCGCCACGACCAGGCGGATGTGCTGATCGTGGGTCGCGGTGGCGGCTCACGTGAAGACCTGTGGGCATTCAACGACGAACGCGTGGCGCGGGCCATCTCCACATCCCGAATCCCGGTGATCAGCGCTGTTGGCCACGAGATCGATGTCACGATCACCGATCTGATCGCCGATCGACGCGCTGCCACACCAACTGCCGCCGCCGAGATCGTTGCTCCGGCCCGTAGCGATCTGCTGCGCCGGTTGCGCGCCGCGGCACGGCGGGCGGAGTCGGCCGTTGACCGACGCGTGCGGCAGGCCCGCGAGCGGCTGCAGACGAACCTCTTGAGACGAGCCCTCGAGCGTCCAGAGCGCAGCCTGGCGACCTACCATCAACGTCTCGATGCCGCGTGGTCGAGTACCACTGGGTCCGCCCAAGGCCATCTCGACGCCAGACGCCGGCGGCTCGAAGCCGCAGCGTCCCGTACCGGTCGCTACTCACCACAACGCCGTACCGAGCTTCGAGCCATCCGTCTACAGAGAGCCGCCGAGACGCTGCAGTCGATCCTTCGCGAGCGGCTGCAAGGGGCCCGCGGTCGCCTTGCTTCAACGGCGGCACGAACAGAAGCCCTGAGCCCGCTGGCGGTTCTCGGACGAGGTTACGCGCTTTGTCAGAACGCGTCGGGGCACTTGGTGCGCGACGCGGATCGGGTGCTCGATGGCGACCGTGTCCGCGTCACCTTGGACCGCGGGCAGCTGGATTGCGCCGTCGTCGCGCGGACCGTCGAGAACGCCGACTAGTGTCGTGAGGCTCGTGTATGCTGTCGCCTCCCGTGCGCCAGTGTTCGGACAGGCCACCGCTGTTTGTTGCCCTTATGGGCCGATGTTAGTGTCCTGACCATGCCTGCCCAGGATCCAGCCGACGACCTGACCTTCGACGAGGCGCTCGAGCAGCTCGAGGGCCTGGCTCGTGAGTTGGAGGAAGGCGATATTCCTCTCGAGCAGGCTCTCCAGGTGTACGAGCGCGCCGTGGGGCTGTTCCGCGCCTGCCGCGATCGCCTCGCCGGGGTCGAAGCCAAGCTCGAGCTCCTGACCCGCGACCTCGACAGTGAGCCGCTCGCGCCTCCCGCCGAGACCGGTGATGGTTGAGCCTGAGCAGTCAATCGCCGGCCCCACCTTCGATCTGCAGGATTTCGTGGCGCAGGAGCGCGCCCGCGTCGATACGGCGCTCCAGGTACTGCTACCGGCGGCCGAGCACGAACCTCGGAGCTTGCATCACGCCATGCGCCATTCCGTCTTCGCCGGCGGCAAGCGAATCCGTCCGTTACTGGCCATCGCTGCCGGCCGCGCCTGCCATGCGGAACCGGAGGATGTTCTGGGCGCGGCGTGCGCCATCGAGCTGATCCACACATACTCGCTGATCCACGACGACCTGCCAGCCTTCGACGAGGAGGAGCTGCGGCGCGGCGAACCAACGTGCCATGTTCTCTTCGGAGACGCGATCGCGATTCTGGCCGGCGATGCGCTCCAGGCGCTGGCATTCGAGACGATGGCGAGCGCGGCACGCGATGCCACCAATTCGCACGGCTGGGTTGTCGCTACGCAGCGAGTTGCAGCAGCCGCCGGCAGCATCGGGATGTGCGGCGGCCAGACGTTGGACCTCGAGGCTACTGGCCAATCGATTGATCTATCGGCGCTGCGCCGCCTCCATGCAGCAAAGACCGGCGCCCTGCTCACCGCCTCCGTGGTCTGCGGCGGCCTAATTGCCGGTGCGAGCAGCGCAGAATGTGAGGCACTGGAACGGTACGGACAATCGATTGGCCTGGCTTTTCAGGTCGTCGACGACCTGCTCGACGTGGAAGGCGACATCCGTGAGCTCGGCAAACAACCGGGCAGCGACGCGGCGCGCGGCCAGCCCACGTTTCCAGCTCTCATAGGGATCGATGCAGCGCGAACCGAGGCGATTGGCTTGCGCGACACGTCGATCGAGGCGGTGGAGCGCTTCGGACCCGATGGCGATGCACTGCGCGGATTGGCTCGAATGATCATCGACCGCACGAGCTAGCAGGCTGGTGTCCTATGGTTCCGCCAGTGCGTCTCGATCAGGCACTTGTCGATCGCGGTCTCGTCGGTAGCCGTAGCCTGGCTCGCCGTCTCGTTCTTGCGGGCCAGGTAAGCGTTGACGGCTACGCGGTCGACAAGCCAGGGACTCCGATCAAAGCGGCTTGTGAGCTCATCGTCGCCCAGGCTCCCCGCTTCGTCAGCCGTGGCGGCGACAAGCTCGAGCCAGTCCTGGCCGCCAGCGGAATCGACGTGTTCGCGGCGACCTGCCTCGACGTTGGCGCATCGACAGGAGGGTTTACCGACTGCCTCTTACAGCACGGAGCCGAGGCGGTAATAGCGGTCGATGTCGGATACGGTCAACTCGCATGGAAGCTCCGTCAGGACGAGCGTGTCTACGTCCTGGAACGTACCAATGCGCGTTACCTGAGCACCGAATCGTTGCCGCCGGAGTTGCCGGGGGGCATCACGATGCTCACCATCGACGTATCCTTCATAGGTTTGCTGAAGGTGCTCCCCGCCGTCACCCGTCTTACCGAGCCGCGCTCCCAGGCACTCGTGTTGGTCAAACCGCAGTTCGAAGCCGGTCCCAAGGATGTCGAGCATGGTGGCGTCGTGCGCTCTTCGAGCGTTCGCAGGCGTTGCGTTCGCTCCGTGGCCGAAGGAGCTCGTGAGCTCGGTTGGTGCGTGCATCGAGCCCATCCGAGCCCCCTACGTGGGCCGCATGGCAACTGGGAGTGCTTCGTTCATCTCGGCCGCGCACCAGGGCCGGGGGGAACCGAAGACACGAGTCGACTCGATGATCTCGAGGTGCCTGATGACTGACGGTACGACCGCCGTGCCGCGCTTTCACCGGGTCGGCATTGTAGCGAAGCCCCGCAACGCCAGCCTCGCTCGAGAGCTGCAAGGCCTGATGACCAAGTTGGCCGCTCGCCACATCGATGTGCACCTCGACGCCGAGGCCGCCAGAATGCTGGACATGGATGATCTCGGCGTCGCGCGACCCGAGCTCGCCGCAGCGGTAGACCTGATTGTGGTGCTCGGCGGTGACGGCACGCTGCTGTCGATCGCGCGGTACGCTGCCGCCGCCGATGTCCCTGTGCTCGGCGTCAACTACGGCGGTCTCGGGTTTCTCACCTCGACGCCACGCGAGGAGCTCCTACAAGCGACCGAGAGCATCCTCGACGGCCAATACGTCACCAGCAAGCGAAGCATGCTCCGCGCCGAGATCGTCGGACCGGCCCGGGCCGAGCCCGTCCAACACGAGGTACTCAACGACGCGGTGATCAACAAGACCGACCTGGCCCGGATCGTCGAGCTCACCGCCACTGTCAACGACGATCTGGTGAGCTCCTTTGCGTCCGACGGTCTGATCGTTTGCACGACCACCGGCTCGACCGCTTACTCCCTTGCGGCCGGCGGCCCGATCGTCATGCCAGAGGTAGATGCGATCGTGCTGACACCGATCTGCCCACATACCTTGACCAACCGCCCGCTCGTGCTACCCGGCAACGCCGTGGTACAGATTCGTCACGAATCGTTGGATCAGGAGGTCATCCTCACGCTCGATGGGCAGGCCGGGCACAAGCTGCAGGCGGGCGAAACGGTCAGCATCCGGAGGTCGCCCTACGAAGTGCGCTTGCTGCAGCCGGTACCGCGATCGTACTTCGATGTCCTGCGCACCAAGCTCCAATGGGGATCCCGATGAAGGGGACACCTCGAGATTGGATCGCCCCGTGGCTGGGGCTGGCCACAATATGCGCCGCATGCGGTGGTGGGGGCATCGTCGACCCTCTGACGCCGATTCCCCAGCGCGTGGCGCCGACCGACGTGGAGCCCGTTGCCCTACGGCAACATTGGGCCGTCCGCTTCGAGCTCGACGTCGACGGCGACGAGGAGCCCGACGCGCCAACTCGAGCGCCGGCGTTGGGCAGCGAGGCCGTTTTCGTCACCTACAGCACCCAGATGCTGGCACGCGACCGGGACAACGGGGCTCTGCTGTGGCAACTGCACATGTCGTCCGAGATCATGCTGGCGCCCATTGCCGTTGACGACGGCGTCCTTATTGCTACCGAGGAACGTTGGCTCTGGATCGACGCCCTCGGCCGCATCCAGAGTGCGCTTGACCTCGATACCACCCCTCTCGACACCGCCACCATCGGCAGGCGCATCTATGTGGCAGACGCCAACGGGGTCTACGCACTGCGACTCAGCGCCGCAAACGTCGAGACATCCATCGTCCAGGTCTGGCAAACGGACCTACAGGGCGCCGGCGGTCTGACCGCCAGCCCGCCCGACGAACGCCTCTTCGTGGTGGCGGACGACGGACGCGTCCACGCGCTGAGCGTGCGCGATGGGACGGTCCTTTGGCACAGCAACAGCGTCGAGGCAGGTGGGCCGCGCCCCGCCGTCATCGAAGGCACGCTCTTCATCGTCGCCGCCGACTATCGCATCGTCGCCCTCAACTCCGACAACGGCGAGCGCCGCTGGAGAAGCAAGGAGGTCGGCGTTCGGATTACCGGTGCGCCAGCGACGAGCGACGACCTCGTGTGGGTCCCCGGTCTCGATGCCGCGTTGCATGGCTACGCCATCGGCGGCGGAAGCCACCGACACCGCGTGCCCCTCGCGGGGCGCGCGTACGCCGACCTGGCGGTCTGGGGACGCTGGGTTCTCGCCAGCCCCCAGGCGGGGCCCTGGACCCTGGTACGGGCTCCGCTGCGTTCTAACGGGCCGGCAGATCCTGGACTTCCACGGGTCGTCAACCTGGCCGCGGAGAGCGATCTCAGCCTGCCTCCCGGCGTCGGACCGGGTGGTGTAGCGGTCGTCGAAGCCAGCGGCACGGTGCGGCTGTTCACACCCCAGCGCGGGCCCGAGCCGCGCGTAGAGGACCCGTAGCCGCTCCGGCCTCACTCCGCCTTTTGCTTGAGCTCCACCAGAAGACCACCAACCGATCGCGGATGCAAGAAGGCAATGAGCGAGTCGCGAGCACCAGGGCGGGGTTTCTGATCGATCAGGTCGAGCCCGGCCCGCTTGGCGGCCGCCAAGGCGGCGACGACATCGTCGACCCGGAAGCATATGTGATGCAACGCCTCACCACGCTTCCCGAGGAACCTCGCCAACGGCGAGTCGTCGGTCATCGGACACACGAGCTCGATGTTCGTTTGCCCTGGAACCTCGAGAAACCCCACTTCCACCTCGGAGGCGACGATCTCCTCCCGATACGACAGCTCCACGCCGAACGGCTTGCCCAACCGCAACGCCGCCGCCTCGAGATCGTGGACAGCAATGGCAACATGATCGAGAGGGCCCACCGCTATGGCGTCGAGGGTCATCTCAGATCGCCGCCAGGAGGTGGCGTGCAATGACCAGCCGCTGAATCTCGGATGTGCCTTCGCCGATGGTGCAGAGCTTAGCGTCGCGGAAATACTTCTCGACGGGATAGTCCTTCACGTAGCCATACCCTCCATGTATCTGTAGCGCCGCCTCGGCAGCGCGCATAGCGGTCTCCGAAGCGTAGAGTTTTGCCATCGACGCCGCGCTCTTGAACGGCTTGCCGAGCTCACGCAGCGTTGCCGCGCGCATCACCAAACGGCGAGCTGCTCCTACCTCGGCAAACATTCGAGCTAACGTGTGCCGGATCGCCTCGAAGCAACCAATCGGGCGCCCGAACTGCTGCCGTTCGTGGACGTACGCAACTGCTGAATCAAACGACGCTTGCCCGATGCCGACCGAGAGAGCGCCGATACTGATACGGCCGCGGTCGAGCACCTTGAGAGCATCGACAAACCCCCTGTCCCGCTCACCGAGCATGTTCTCGGCCGGTACTGCGCAGTCCTCGAGAACCAATTCAACGGTGTCGCTAGCACGCATGCCGAGCTTGTCCTCCTTACGGCCCACACGGTAACCGGCGGTACTGCTCTCGACAGCGAAAGCCGAGATCCCCTTGTTGCCACACTCGGCGGTGGTTACCGCGTGGATCACCGCAAGATCGGCGCGGGCACCGTTGGTATTGAAGGTCTTGCTGCCGTTGAGAATCCATTGGCCGCTCGGTTCGTCGAACTCGGCCCGCGTACGCGTCCCTGCGGCGTCGGATCCGGCCTGAGGCTCGGTGAGCCCCCAACATCCGATCCACTCACCCGTCGCCAACTTGGGCAGGTAGCGCTGCCGCTGGTCTTCATTGGCACCAATCATCAGATGTCCGATACAAAGCCCGTTGTGCGCCGCCACCGACAACGCCACCGCCGGATCGACCCGTGCCAGTTCCTCTATTACCGTGGCGAGCTCGCGGGGTCCCATCCCTGAGCCGCCATAGCGTTCAGGCACCATCACACCCATGAGCCCGAGTTCGCCCAGACGTCGCAGTAGGGCATCCGGAAAGTGCTGCGCCTCGTCCCAATCGCGCACGTGGGGGCGCATCTCGACCTCGGCGAACTCTTGAACGCTTTGCGCGATCAGGCCCTGCTCTTCGCTGGTGCCGAGGTCAACGGCGTCGATTACCGGTGGCATCAGAACGCTCGTCGTCTGAGGATGGGAACGGGTCGCCGCCTATCAACCCTGGCGACGATTATAGTCGGCGGGGCGCAAGCCGGACCTCTGGCTTGACCACAGCGCCACGCTCCGGGACACTCGCCAGCGGCGGCCACCGGGGTAGGCCACCGAATCACCTGGGTGGATGCACCATGCCTGAGCAACAATCAGCCGACCTGCACGCACACACCACTTGTTCGGACGGAACGCTGACGCCCGAGGAGCTAGTGTCCGCTGCAGTCGACGCCAAGCTTGCCGCCTTCGCGATCACCGATCACGACACCGTCAGCGGCGTGGCTCGAGCGCAGCTCGCCGCCAGCGCCACCAACGTCGAGCTCATCCCCGGCATCGAGCTTTCCAGTCACGCCGGAGGTCGTGAAGTCCACTTGCTGGGCCTGTTTATCGAGCCGGGAGCCGGCGCACTGGGTGAGCTCGCCGACCGCCAGCGCGCCTACCGCGAAGAGCGCGCCGAGGTGATGGTGGCGCGCCTCCGCAGGCTCGGAGTCTCGATCGACCTGGCGGCTGTCGTCGAGGTCGCGTCCGGCGCGCCGATCGGAAGACCGCACATGGCCGTCGCCCTCGTACAAGCTGGCGTCGTCACGGCCCCCCAGAAGGCCTTCGACCGGTATCTGGGTATCGGACGGCCGGCTTTCGCCCCGAAGAAGTCGACACCCGCCGCGAAGGCGATCTCCGCGATTCATGGGGCCGGCGGCGTCGCCGTGGTCGCCCACCCGGGCAGCAGCCGAGTCCGTGCGAAGCTGCTTGGTGAGCTCGCCGCAGCAGGTCTCGACGGCATCGAGGTTCGCCACCCGCGGCACCCACCGAGACGCCAACAAAGCCTGATGGAACTATGTAACGATCTCGGTTTGCTACCCTCCGGGGGTTCTGACTTTCACGGTCCGGGGCGCGGCGATACGCGGCTCGGCCAGTATCGGATTCCCATCCACTGGACCGAACGTTTGCGTGGCCGGGCCGAGCAACATCGTGCGGCCCGCTAGCTGCTAGGAGTTCAACAAAATGAGCATCAAACCTGATACCTGGATCAGGAAGATGGCGGTCGAGCAGCGCATGATCGACCCGTTCGAGGACACCCAGGTGTCGGAGGGGATCATTTCCTATGGCGTCTCCTCATACGGATATGACCTCCGCATCGCCGAGGAATTCCAGATCTTCACCAACGTGCGCGGCACGGTGGTTGACCCCAAGTCATTCGACGTAAATTCGATGGTCGTCGACTACCAGGGACCTGAGTGCATCATCCCGCCCAACTCGTTCGCCCTGGCGCGGTCGCTCGAGTATTTCCGCATTCCGCGCGAAGTGCTGGTCGTCTGCGTCGGCAAGTCGACGTATGCCCGCTGCGGCATCATTACCAACGTCACCCCGCTGGAGCCGGAGTGGGAGGGTCACGTTACTTTGGAGATCTCCAACACGACGCCGCTACCGGCGCGCATCTACGCCAACGAGGGAATCGCACAACTGCTGTTCTTCGAGGGCAGCCCGACTTGCGAGACTTCGTATGCCGACCGCAAGGGTAAGTACCAGGCGCAGACGGGCATCACCGCACCCCGCATTTAGCCTCACAGCGCTGGAGCCAGACAATGACCGACATCGACGTTCGTGTGGGCGGAACCCTGGAGGCCGATCTCGACAGTGAGGCCCTGATACTCCCCTGCCCTGCCTCCTCTGACTCCGCCCCCTGGCACGATTTGGACGAGCAGGTCGGTGGCTTGATCGCCTCGGCTTTGGCGGGGCCGGCGTTCAGCGGCAAGGTCGGCCGATGCCTCCATATACCGCTTCGGACGACCAGCGGGCCCGACGAGATCATCCTCGTTGGCTTGGGAGAGATTTCGGATCTCGACCTGGAGACTTGGAGACGGGCCGTAGCGAGCGGCGCCGCCGCGGCACGTCGGCACGGTGCGCGCCGCGTCGCCGTCGCCCTCCGACCCGAGCTCGGATCCGAGGAGGTCACCGCGGCCGCGACCGCGGAGGCAGTGCTCCTCGGAGAGTACCGGTTCACCGAATTCAAGAAGCCGGCACCCGAAGAGGTTGTGATCGGTGAGCTGCAGATTCTCACAATGTCCGAGAGCTCGGAGCCAGCGGTCAGCGTTGCGGCAACCGTCGCACGGGCTACGCGCTGGGCCCGCGACCTGATCAACACCGCCCCCAGCGACAAGCGTCCGCCCGATTTCGCCGCGGTTGCCGAGAAGATGGCGGCCGAGGTCGGTCTCAGTTGCGAAATCCTCGACGAGGCGGCGGCCCGCGACCTCGGCATGATGGCGTTGCTCGCGGTCGCTCGTGGATCCTCGGTCGAGCCCCGCGTGGTGGTGCTCGAGCATGCCGGTGCCGACCCAGACGCCGAACCCGTCATGATCGTCGGAAAGGGTGTGACCTTCGACACCGGCGGCATCTCGCTCAAGCCGGCAACCAAGATGGACGAGATGAAGTCCGACATGTCGGGCGCAGCCGCCGCGCTCGGGACGATGCGTGCTGTCGCCGAGCTCGACCTACCCCTACGCGTAGTGGGTATCGTGCCGATGGCGGAGAACATGCCGGGGGGCGACAGCTATCGGCCGGGCGACCTGATCCGGGCCTATGGAGGTACGACCATAGAGGTCATCAACACGGATGCGGAAGGCCGGTTGATCCTCGCCGATGCGCTGGCATACGGGTGTGACCGCTTTCAGCCACGCTGCGTCGTCGATCTGGCGACACTGACGGGGGCTTGTGTGGTTGCCCTTGGCGAGGACGTAGCAGGGCTGATGGACAACGATTCGGACCTCGCGAGCGAAATCATCGCAGCGGGTGAGCGCGTCGGCGAGCCAGTGTGGCGTATGCCGATGTTTCCGCACTACGGCAAGATGATCGAGAGCAAGGTCGCCGACATCAAGAACAGCGGTGCCCGATGGGCTGGTGCCATTACCGCAGCCAAGTTCCTGGAACGCTTCGTCAACGATACGCCGTGGGTGCACCTCGACATCGCCGGCCCCGCGTATCGGACGAAGGCCACGCCTTACGTGCCGCGCGGCGGCGCCGGGTTCGGCGTGCGGCTATTGGTTGACTGGCTGCGGAGCCGAGCCCAAGCGTGAAGGAAAGCTCGTCACCAGCAACTGCGAATCTCGAACGGCTGCAGAGGGCTTTCCGCGACGCGCCGTCGGTCGTCATCCTGACGCACGACAATCCTGACCCCGATGCACTTGCGAGCGCGTTTGCTTTACGGTTGCTCCTCGAGAATCTCTGCGATACGACCGTACGGGTGGCATTCTCTGGTCTCATCGGACGCGCCGAGAACCGCGCCATGGTCCAAGTGCTCGGCCTCGACCCGGAGCCCCTGTCGACACTCGACCTCGGGGAGGCGACCTCGTTCGCAATGGTCGACACGCAACCGGGTACCGGCAACAACTCCTGGATCGACGGGTGGCCCCTGGTCGCCGTCCTCGACCACCACCCGCTGAAATTCGATCCGGCGACGGTACCTTTCGCGGACGTTCGTCAACGCTATGGCGCCACCGCAACAATGATCCTCGAGTACCTCGATGCGGCCGAGATAGAGTTGCCCGCCGACCTCGCTACGGCGCTGTTCTACGCCATCCGGTCGGAGACACTCGATCTAGGTCGTGAGGCTGGAGATGCCGATCGCGGGGCCTATTTTCGGTTGCTCGAACAAGCCGATCTGGTCGCCGTCGCGCGTATCCAGCGTGCCCGCGTGCCACGCGAGTACTTCAGCGCATTCCATCAAGCTATCGAACGCGCCGTGATCCACGACAAGATCCTGATTACCGATCTGCAGGCGGTGGCCACACCGGACATCGTCGCGGAGATCGCCGACTTTCTCCTACGACTGCAAGGGACACAGTGGTCCTGTTGCATCGGGCGGCACCGTAACGACCTGGTCATCTCCCTCCGTACCACCGACCCCTTCGCCCACGCCGGGAGGCTGATTCGACGCATCGTCGCTGGGTTGGGAACGGCGGGGGGACACGGGACGATGGCGGGAGGACAGGTCCCGGTGCCCGACGGTGGCTACGATGAGATCGCCGCTACCCTGACGCGCCGGCTGCTCGCAGCGCTCGGACAGGATCCCGGCCCTGGGGAAACACTGGTACGGAGCTGAGCTGACGAGCTGAGTTGGTTGCCGCCGGCGCCAGGCGAGCGGGTTTCGCTACGACTCGCTCATTCCGACCCGGTTCCAAAAACCCAGGAAGTACTGGACGGCGGAGACAGCGGCCAACGAGACCACGACCCACAGGGCAATCTGACCCGGTCCCTCCAACCAGTCGAAGCGCTCGCGCAGAATCAAGATCGAGACCGCGACGACCTGGGCGCCTAGCTTGTACTTTCCCAACGTACCGGCCGGGATGATGATGTTCCGCGAGACCGCGACAGCGCGGAGGCCAGTCACGGCCAAGTCTCGCCCGATGATCACGACGACCATCCACGCGGGGGCAAGACCGAGCTGAACCAGAGAGACGAACGCCGCCGAGATGAGTAACTTGTCGGCTACCGGATCGAGCAACTGACCCAGTGTGGTTACCTGTCGATGCTTGCGCGCCAGATGCCCGTCGAGCCAGTCGGTAAACGAGGCCGCCAGAAAGACGGCGAGACCGGTCCACGCATAGCGGGTCAGGAGAAAGGCCACCAGCAAAGGGACCAGGAAGATCCGCAACAGAGTCAGCGCGTTGGGGAGCGTCCACAGCACGTTGACGGCGCCCGTCGCCGCCACGGTATCTGAGTACTTGGAGTCGCTGCTCATCGTCACTGCTCGGACATGATGTGGGGTGGCGCGATTTTAGCCGGCGCGGCGGCGGGAATAAAATGGGCGCCATGGATCCGACAATCACACGAATCCGCGTTCGCGACAGTTTTCCCGCCGCCCATCGGATCCGGCTAGACGATTGCGGAACCCACGAGCCTATCCACGTTCACCATTGGCGGGTGGCGGCAGTATTCCAGCCCCGGGCGGGCGACGTCCACACGGCCACCCACCAGGCCAGAAAGGTCATCGCAGACTGGGCACGGCAGCATCGCGGGCGAAGCCTCAACGACGTGCCGCCATTCGACCGACTGAGCCCCACCGCAGAACAAGTGGCACGGCAGCTGGCGGGAATGCTGGAGCGTCGTCTCCCGGATCTGGTGCTCATCGAGGTCACCATCGGCGAGGCGGCCGGCTTTAGCGCGACGTACCGTCCCCCCGGCTAGTGTCCGGCAGGGAAGATCCAGTGATCACTCCGCGGCAGTGACCATGCGGCGTCGTTCGACGAAGTTCTCGATACCTATGTGGATCGCGTCGGCGACCTGCTGTCGATAAGCGTCACCGTTCAGACGCGTTTCCTCCGTGGCGTTGCTCAGGAACGATACCTCGACCAGCACTGCAGGCATCTCCGCGCCAACCAGCACCACGAACGGCGCGTGCTTGACGCCCAAGTCGCGAACATCCCCGTACTCTTTGCTCATCTGCATGACCAGGCTGTCCTGGATAGACTTGGCCAAGTCACGTGACTCGCGTTTGTTGGCATTCCTGACGATGTCGTCGAGCACATCGTTCAATCCGCCGACTCCGCCGCGCGCCGTCAGGTTCTCCCGCGCCGCTGTCTCCGCGGCGGTCGGATCGGTAGCCAAATCGAGATAGTAGGTCTCGAACCCGCTCAAACTGCGATTGGTGCTCGAGTTGACGTGGATCGAGACGAACAGGTCGGCGCCGCTGTCTGTGGCGAAGGCAGCCCGGTCCTCCAGGTCGAGGTTGCTGTCGTCAGATCTGGTCAGCGATACGTCGTACTCGCTGGCGCGCAGATTGCTCGCGACACGCTGTGAGATGTCCAGAGTGAGGTCCTTCTCGGTAGCTCCGGACCGGCCAATCGCCCCCGGCGCCGTTCCCCCATGACCCGGGTCGATGACGATACGGCGCACGCCGAAACCGAGCTGACGGGCCTCCAATCCCCCCTCGGGCGGATCTGGACGGCGGGCACTCGCCAGACGCTCCGCCATGGTCGGGCTCGGCACATCGAGCACCAGCCGGGGAGGACCGGCCAACGTGAAGAAGCTGTACTCGGACGTACCCGTCAAGTCGAGCACGGCACGCACTACACCCGGCCGGTTGACCGCCAGACGGATCTGCCGAACGCCGGAGCCATTGACCGTAAGATTGCGCGGCACGTTGCGCGGCAAGTCGGCACCGATCAGGTCGATGAACACCCGCGGCGGCGACAACGCTTCGCCGACGCGGTGCTGCACCGGACTGTCCAGATCGAAGACCACGCGCGTGTGCTGGCCATCCGAGAAATGGCGCACGCTCAGTACCCGACCGGTAATCGCCGGTGGCAGCGTCGATTCGGCAAACCCGGAAGCAGCGGCAGGTGCTGGCTCCGCCACCGGCGCAGCAACAACGTCTGCAACCGGGATGGAACTAGCCGGCTGTGCCGCATCTTCAGCGACGTGCCCGGCCGAGGGACCGGAGGCGGGGGTGGGCATCGCCTCCAGCTCCTCGGCGGGCTGTTTGGCAGGAAATGGTGTGGGGTCGCTCGCCACCGGACCCGCGCCGGGTGCCTCGCTTGCCGAGCCATCGGCAACGACTGGTTCGGTTGCCGATGGCCTCCGACGGCTTCCGACGATGCGCCGACTGGCTTCCTCCGCCTGTGGCGTTCCCGGGAACGCTTCCAGGAGGCGGAAGTAGTAGCCCGAGGATTCGCTTGGACGCGCCAGATCCCCGAGGCGGAGATACGCTTCAGGCGCGTAGATGTTGCTGGGATACCGCTTGGTTAGCGAGTCGTACGCAGCTTGTGCGCCGACCGCCGCATCGACCTCACCAGACGCCATTCGGCGCGAATGGATGTCGCCGATACGCCCGAGCGCATCTCCAGCCAACGGGTCAGCTGGGAACTCCACCGGAATGCGCCCGAAAGCCGAGAGCAAACGGTCCCATGAGGCGTCGTCGGCACACTCCGGATCGACGGTCCGCAGCTGACGGTAGAGGCTCTCGGCGCGCTCGAACAACGCGCCGGCCGATGTGGCTTCTGCGGCCGAGGGACTCGCCGTCAGAGCGATTCCCAGCAGGCACGCGAGGGCACAGAACAAGGTCCGCTTGATGGCCATGGCAAAACTCCGCACCATGCCACCCTTTACGCAGCCTCTCCCTGACTTTCACCCCATTGATCAACGATCAGGTCAGAGTATAAGACGGAAAGCGCCCTGACTGCAACAGGGGCGTGGAAGTCACTCAGGTAGCTAGTATGCAGCAGAGTTAGTCAACAGGCCACAGTAGAAGTGCGTTACCCTACGGGCCACCACCTCGATAACGCTCGTAGTAACTCAGAACGCGCCGTACATATGTCCGCGTCTCACGGAACGGAGGTACCCCGCCATGTCGGGCTACGCTTCCCTCGCCAGCGTTGTATGCGGCCAGCGCCAGCGACAGGTCGCCGTACTTGGCGTACAGACGGGCCAGGAAATCAGAGCCGCCGCGTATGTTCTGACGTGGGTCCCAAACGTTCCGCACGCCCAACGACGCTGCGGTCGCCGGCATGAGCTGCATCAAGCCCTGTGCACCCTTCGACGACACCGCGGTGGGATTGAAGTTCGACTCGGCAGCAATCACCGCGGTGATCAGCTCCGGCGCCAGACCGGTGCGTTGCGAGGCGTGGGCAATCTCCTCTCGGTACCGCGGCGCTGGAACGCCAGCGGTTACCGCACTCCGGGTGCGGGTGCCATGCCGCGTGCGCATGAAGACTACTGCGCCGGGCTCGGGTGATGTCGTGAAGCGCTCGGATCCGTCCGGATCCGTCACCACCCATATCTGCGCGTCTGCCGGGCTCACACAAACGACGGCCAGTACGAGCATCACGGCTCCGACCAGCCCTGCCCTGAACGCGCCATGCCGCCAGTCAACGGTCATGACCGCCCTCCCTACTTGCCCCCCAAGCGGTAGCGCAGACCCTTAATCGCGTCGGGCGCGTTCCGTATCCGGCCCGCGTCGCGTGCGATTCAGGTTTTACTGTAGCAGCTCAGCGATCAGTTTCGGAGCCCTCTCTAGTGCTTCGCTGACTTTTCCTGCTTCGGGCCCGCCTGCCTGCGCCAGCTCTCGGTGGCCTCCACCTCCGCCTCCGATGATCGGTGCAATCGCCCGGATCACTTCACCGGCGTCGATTCGCGGAGCCAAATCAGCGGTGACGCCGACCACCAACGACGCCTTCGCTTCGCCCTTCATACCGACCACTACCACCCCCGATCCGACCTTGGCTTTGAGCTCATCGACCAGGTTTCGTAGTCCGGAGGCATCCAGGCCCTCAACCACACGCCGCAACACCCGCACCCCGTCCAGCTCGACGACGTCCGAGTCGACGTCACTCCCGGCTTCCTGAGACGCCAGCCGCAGGCGCAGCCTCTCTACCTCGCGCTCGGCCTCCTGGGTCCGCCGCACCAGCTTCGCGACCCCTTCAGGGAGGCTGTCCTCGGGGGTTCGCATGCGGCCGGCGGCATCACGCACCAGACCTCGGTAGTGCTGCAGCATGCGCAAGGCCGGCTCCCCGGTGACCGCTTCGATCCGACGAGTTCCCGCTCCGATGCTCTCCTCGCGTTGCACGACGAAAGCGCCAATCTCACCCGTGCGGCCGACATGTGTGCCGCCGCAAAGCTCGGTCGACACTCCCGGTATGCTCACCACGCGAACGCGATCGCCGTACTTGTCACCGAAGAAAGCGAGCGCGCCGCGCTCGATGGCATCGTCATAGTCGGTTTCTTGGGTGTCGAGAGCGACATCCTGCCGGATCGCGGCGTTCACCTCGGCTTCCAGGTCTTCGAGCTCGCTTGCTTCCACCGCCTCGAAGTGAGTGAAATCGAAGCGCAGACGATCTTCGTCCACCAACGAGCCCGCCTGGCGCACGTGCTCGCCGAGCTGCCGCCGCAAGGCGGCATGCAACAGGTGCGTAGCGGTGTGGTTGCTCCGGATGCTCTGCCGCCGAATGGCATCTACCTTCAGCGACACTTCCTCGCCAGCTCGCAGCTCACCTTCCTTCACTCGCACCGAGTGCAAGATTGCTCCGGCCACCGGGCTCTGCACGTCGGTGACGGAGCCACGGCCGCCAGCCCACCGCAGCTCACCGCTGTCGGCGACCTGCCCCCCGGACTCAGCGTAGAACGGCGTACGATCGACCAGCGCACCACCGGACTCACCAGCGACGAGCGTATCGACAGATTCTCCTTCTCGGATCAACGCCAGGATTCGGGCCCCCGCTACTTCGGTGCTGGCGTAGGCGAGAAACTCCGTCGGCGCACTGGTGGCTGTGAGTTTCCGCACCAGGTCGCGTACAGGTTGATCATCGGCGCCCTTCCAGGCTGAGCGCGCGCGTGCCCGCTGCACCTCGAGTGCGGCGGCGAAGCCTTCCTCGTCGACGGACAACCCCTCCGCCGTTGCGAACTCACGTGTCAGCTCGATCGGTAGACCGAAGGTGTCGTAAAGGCGAAACGCGTCATCGCCGGGGATGATTGCCACCGACGACGCCTGCAGAGTGGCAGCGAGCTCGTTGAACATCTGAGAGCCTGACGACAGAGTCTGCAGGAATCGCTCCTCCTCTGACTGCACCACGCGAGCAATCAGATCGCGGTGCTCCTCGAGCTCCGGATAAATCCCGCCCATTCGCTCCACAACGGTCTGGGCGGTGGCGCGGAGGAACGGCTGGTCGAGTCCGAGCTTCATGCCGAAGCGCATGGCGCGTCGGAGGAGCCTCCTGAGGACGTATCCCCGGCCCTCGTTGGCCGGCATTATGCCGTCGGCGAGCAAGAACGCCAGGGCGCGACTATGGTCCCCGATCACCCGCAGGGCCACGTCGCTCTCGCCGGCGTCGCCGTACGCATGCCCGGTCTTGTCGGCCACGGCATCGATGACGGGACGGAACAGATCCGTGTCGTAGTTCGATCGCATTCCCTGCAACACCGCGGTCAGCCGCTCCAGGCCGGCGCCTGTATCGATGTTGGGGCTCGGCAACGGCTCGACGCTGCCGTCGGCATTGCTGTTGAACTGCATGAAGACCAAATTCCACAACTCGACGAAGCGATCAGAATCGAGATCCACCGGATGACCGGGCTCGCCAAGCTGGTCGAACTCATAGTCGTAGTGAAGCTCCGAACAAGGCCCGCACGGCCCCGTGTCCCCCATCGACCAGTAGTTGTCCTCCTTGCCGAGACGTAGAACACGCTCGGCTCGGACATCGGTCTCCTGCACCCAGAGCTGCTCAGCTTCGTCGTCTTCCTCGAACACCGTCGCCCACAGGCGCTCCTTGGGGATTTGAAAATGCTCTGTCATCAACTCCCAGGCCATGACGATCGCCTCGGCCTTGAAGTAGTCGCCAAACGAGAAGTTGCCAAGCATCTCGCAGAAGGTGTGGTGATACAGCGACGGGCCTACGGTTTCGAGGTCGTTGTGCTTTCCCGATACGCGCATGCACTTCTGTGACGTCACGGCGCGACCGTACGGGCGGCTGGCTTCCCCCAGGAAGGTCGCCTTGAATTGGTTCATACCCGCGTTGGTGAACAGCAGCGTCGGATCATCGGCAGGCACGAGGCTGCTGCTTGCCACGTGCGTATGGCCTTGGCCGGCGAAATAGTCAATGAACCGCTGGCGGATCTCGTCGCTACTGAAACTCACGGAAACTGCCCTCTGGTGGTCAGATCATCGAGCCAGCGGGATAGCGCCGCCTGAACGTCGCCTCCCGCGAAACCGCGCCGTCCGAGGTGATTCGAGCACCGTCGGATACCCGGCCAATCAACCGGTTCGCCGTTTTGCTCCACCCAGCGACTCACGGCCTCGGCGAGGACCCCGCGCTCGCCGCCGGCATCCTCGTAAGCCGCGTCGGCAACCCCGCCGATCATTGTCCGGGGCAAGCCTTGACGCTGCAAGTCGCGATGCAAGGCCAATCGGCCACAGGGCCGGCGCCTTAGCAACGCACCGGCGCGGTCGAGGCCGAATCGATGATCGTTCACATAGTCGAGCTCGACGCAACGAGCCACCGCCGCCGCCGCCTCGTCGGGGTCGTGCCCGCGATCGAGCAGCCTTTCCTGCAGGCGGCTCGAGCTCAGGTCGCGGAACCCGATGATCCTCAGCGCATCCGCCAAGGCCGTCCGCTTGCGCCTCTGGCTCAACCGGTCCGCGACGGACCGGCCCCCTGGGTGCCGCGCCCCGGATCGATGCCCGAAACGATGCCGCGTAGCTGCAGCTTCAGGTCACTCGGGACCGTCGCCGCAGCGATCGCCACCTCCTCGGAGATGAGCTCGCGCTGGCACAGCGAAAGGATCGATTGGTCGAAGGTCTGCATCCCGTATCGATTCCCGCCGTCTGCCATCGCCTCGCGAATTCTCGACGTGCGCGTTGCATCACGGATGCACTCGGAGACGAACTTGGAGTTGATCAGCACCTCAACCGCCGGCACCAGGCCTTCACCGTTGATGCGGTTGAGGAGCCGCTGAGAGACCACCGCGCGCATCACGTCGGCGAGCTGGGTTCGCACCTGTTCCTGCTGATAGGGCGGGTAGGTTGCCAGAATCCTGTTGAGTGTTTCCGGCGCGTCGACCGTATGCAGCGTCGAGAACACGAGGTGGCCAGTCTCCGCCGCCAGCACCGCTGCGTCGATGGTCTCACGGTCGCGCATCTCACCGATGAGGATCACATCGGGATCTTGCCGCAGTGCGGCGCGCAGGGCGTCCGCGAACGAGTTGGTATCGAGCCCGAGTTGACGCTGGGTGACGAGACTGTCTCGATCAACGTGCACGTACTCGATCGGATCTTCGATCGTAATGATGTGGCGGCATCGATTGCGATTGATATGGTCGATCATGGCGGCCAGGGTGGTCGACTTACCGCTGCCCGTAACTCCGGTCACCAGCACTAGGCCGCGGTTCGCCTCCGCGACGTTCGACAGCACTTCCGGCAGGTTGAGCTCCGCGAGCCCCAGCGGCTCGGGTGGCATGATCCGCAGCACGATGCCGATTTGACCGCTGTTGGTAAACACGTTGACACGAAAGCGCCCGAGCTCCCGGACCGCATACCCGACGTCGATCTCGCGCATCGCCTCGAAGTTGACCTGGTGGTCCTCGAGGATCTCCTTGGCTACGGCACGTGTATCTGCCGGCGTCAGCGCGGGCTCATCCTCGACCGGCTCGATCTCGCCGTCGACGCGGAGCATGGGAGGGCTACCAGCCCGCAGGTGCAGGTCGGAGGCGCCGCGATCAACCGCCTCCCAGAGCAGCGTATCGAGGTCCATGCTATTGCCTCAGGCGACCGAGCTTTCGCCCGCCATCGCCGCCGTCCGCTGGTCGCTCGCCTCTGGATAAACTGGCGTAAGCCACCCGTACAGGTCATCGGTTCGCCCCTGCACGATGTCGAAGAAATGCCGTTGAATCTGCTCGGTTACGGCACCGCGCCGGCCGAGGCCAATCTGGATACGATCGATCGATCGTACGGGCGTGATCTCTGCGGCCGTGCCGCTCATGAACACCTCGTCGGCGATGTAGAGCATCTCCCGAGGGACATCTGTCTCGCGAACCTCGAACCCCAGGTCACGTGCCAGTGTGATGACACAATCGCGAGTTATTCCCGGCAGAATCGACGAGGCGGTGCTCGGAGTATGGATGACCTCGTCACGAACGACGAAGATGTTCTCGCCGCTGCCCTCCGACACCAGGCCTTCGGGGGTCAGCGCGATCGCCTCGGCGAAGCCCTCGGTCACGGCCTCCATCTTCACCAGCTGCGAGTTCATGTAGTTGGCCCCGGCCTTGGCCATGAACGGCAACGTGTTGGGTGCCATGCGGTTCCACGAAGCTACCTTCAGGTCGGCGCCCGCTTCGAGAGCCTCCTCGCCGAGGTAAGCGCCCCACTCCCAAACCATGATGTAGGTCTCGATCGGGCACGGCAGCGGGTTGACGCCTAGCGAATGGTAGCCACGCAAGGCGATCGGCCGGATGTAGCAGTGCTCCATCTCGTTCGCACGAATGGTCTCCAGACAAGCCTCGGCCAACTGCTGAGCGTCGTAGTCGAGCTCCATGCGATAGATACGCGCCGAATCCACCAGGCGGCGAGCATGCTCCGGCAGGCGAAATACCGCAGGCCCGCGCTCGGTGTTGTAGCAGCGAATCCCTTCAAATACCGAAGAGCCGTAGTGCAGCGCATGCGCGCCGACGTGAAGCGTTGCATCGGCCCAAGGGATCAACTTGCCGTTGTGCCACAGATACGGAGTCGGCTCGAGAGCAGCCATTCGCGAACCTCCTGGAAGGCTACGGGAGCCTGGATGTTACCACGCAGCCGGTTCGCTTCTCGGCCTCCGTCAACCCCACCATCGCCCCACTAGACCGGCGGATGAGTGACCGAGCCGAGCACCGCCGCCTTGCTCGCCCCAGTAGCACTCGGGACATTCCCTGGACGGCCTGCAAGCGTCTCCAGCGCCAGCATGGCGAAGGCGGCGGCCTCCTTTGCATCGGGCGAGATCCCGTCCTCCGGGGGCACCGGCTCGACGCGCGGGAGCCGTGCAATCAACCCATTCATGATGGCGCGGTTGTGAACCCCGCCTCCCGCGACGAGCACCTCGTCGACCGGTTGATGCGGGGCGAGCCAACGCTCCACCGCTTGCACCACCGTGGTCACTGTCAGCTCCGCCGCGGTGGCGAGCAGGTCCGCCGTGGCGAGGTCCGCGGAATCCTCGTAGCCCGACGGCAACACGAACTGTCCGGCGTCGGCCGACTTCGGTGGCATACGGGCGTAGTAGTCGTCGGCCAGCAGAGCCTCCAGCAACTGCGGCACCACCTGTCCCGACGACGCCAACCCCCCATCGACGTCGATCCCGCCGGGCAGGCTGCGATCACGGGCAACGCTGTCGAGCAACACGTTGCCGGGTCCGGTATCGAACGCCATCACCGCATCGAGTGGTGCATCCGGCGGCAGCCCGGTTACGTTGGCTACTCCGCCGACATTCAGGAGCACGCGGCCACGCGTCGCATGGCGGTACAGGCGCCAATCGAGCAAGGGCACTAGCGGCGCGCCTTCGCCACCGAGAGCCATGTCCATGGCACGAAAATCGGCCACCGTAACGATCCCCGTGCGCGCCGCGATCACCGAGGGATCGCCGATCTGCAGCGAGGCTCGCACCACCTCACCGCCCAGTTCAACGGCCTCTGGAAGGTGCACCAGGGTCTGGCCGTGCGAACCGATACAACGCACCTCGTCGGCGCGCACCGAGATCTCCTCGAGTAAGCCGAGCGCTGCCTCGGCGAACGCTTCCCCGACGGCGACGTTCAGCCGCGCCAGGTGCGCAACGCCGCCGTGTTGCTGGCAGAGGCGCAACTCGGTACGCAGATCGGGCTCGTACGGCTGAGTTCGGAATCCGGCAAGCGTGGGCAAAGCCTCAGGGTCGCTGTCGGAACCGATGAGGGCAACGTCGACGCCGTCCATCGAGGTTCCCGAAATGAGCCCGAGCGCCAAGTCCATCGTGGTCTGCTATCTCGCTTTCCGTACCAACGGGACGTCGACTGTACTGCGACCGTCGGCCAAGCCTACTCTGCGGACTCGTCACCGCCGAGCTGCTGTCGCCATCGAGTCAGCAGCTCGAGGGCCTCCAGCGGTGTCAACGATTCCGGCTGCAGGCGGCGCAACTCCTCCACCATGGGGTGCTCCGGTATAAAGAGACTCATCTGTGGAGCTTCTACGGCGATCGTCGGAGACGACGGCACGCCCTTTTCGTGTCCCTCGAGCTCGGTCAGGATTTCTTCGGCCCGGAGCACGACGGCAAGCGGCAACCCGGCCAAACGCCCGACATGAATTCCATACGACCGATCCGCCGCCCCCGCATCCACTCGATGCAAAAACACGACTCCGGCAGCTGACTCATGCACCGCAACGCTGAGATTCGTCAAGCCAGCTAGTCGCTCTTCGAGCTCGGTTAGCTCATGGTAATGGGTGGCGAACAAGGTGCGGGAAGCGAGCTCAGGATCATCGTGTAGATGCTCCACTACCGCCCAGGCGATCGACAAGCCATCGTAGGTACTGGTGCCCCGTCCAACCTCGTCGAGCAAAATGAGGCTGCGCGGCGTCGCGTTGTTGAGAATGTTGGCGGTCTCCTGCATCTCGACCAGGAACGTCGACGCCCCCCTCGCCAGGTTGTCGCTTGCACCAACGCGCGTGAACACCCGATCGACGATGCCAACGCGGGCGCCCTCGGCCGGGACAAAGCTCCCCATCTGCGCCAGGATCACGATCAGCGCTACCTGCCTGAGATACGTCGACTTCCCCCCCATGTTTGGTCCGGTCACCAGCTTGATGCGGTGTTCACCACCGTCGAGGTAGGCGTCGTTGGGCACGAAGCGTACGTCCGGTTGCAACGCCTCGACTACCGGGTGGCGTCCACCACGCACCTCCAGAACGAGCGCGTCGTCGACTACCGGACGGACCCAACCGGCGCGCGCTGCAACGTCTGCCAACCCGGCTAGCGCATCGAGGCTCGCCAGCGCGTCAGCGCTACGGCGGAGTCGCTCGGCCTCGTCGGCGACACGCTGGCGTAAGGCGGCGAAGAGCTCCTGCTCCAGCGCGGCGATCTTGTCCTCCGCCCCCAGAACCGTTTCTTCGAACTCCTTGAGCTCCGGTGTGATGAAACGCTCGGCGTTGGTCAGCGTTTGCTTGCGGTGATAGTGCTCCGGGACCTTGGCGAGGTTCGACTTGGAAACCTCGATGAAGTATCCGAACACCTTGTTGAACCGCACTTTGAGCGATCCAATGCCGGTGCGCTCACGCTCGGTGGCCTCCAAAGAAGCGATGAAGCCCTTGCCCTCGGCGCGCGCCTTTCGCAACTCGTCCAGACGCCCGTCGCAACCCTCTCGAATCACGGCGCCAGCGTTCAGGGTCACCGGCGGCTCCTCGACCAGACGGGCCGCGATAGTCGCGGCGACATCTTCACAACAGTCGAGGCGCTCGGCCAGACGCCTTCCGAGAGATGTGTCCGAGAGCTCAGCCAAGCCATCGGCTACCGCGGGGAGAGCCTCTAGCGAGGTGCGCAGAGCGTAGAGGTCTCGAGGGTTGGCCGAGCCAATCGTGATGCGTGTCGTGAGCCGCTCGAGATCGTGCACGGCCTGTAGCCCTTCGCGCACGGCGTCGCGGAGACGCACCGCCGACACCAACCGGTCGACCACCTGGTGACGCGCCTCGATGGCATCCGGATCGCGCAAGGGCCGCAACAGCCATTGTCGCAGTCTACGCCCGCCCATCGCCGTCGCCGAACGATCGATAACGGCGAGCAGGGAGCCTTCGCGCGTGCCTTGCTGCCAGGACACTGTGAGCTCCAGCGAGCGTCGTGTAGCCTCGTCAAGCTGCAATATCTCGCGATCACGATACCGGCGAATCGATCGGAGGTGCCGTAAGGGCGCCTTGTGGCTTTCCTCGGATACGTAGCGCAGCAGCGCCCCGGCAGCCGCCACGCCGGTGTCGCAGCCGCCAAGGTCGAAGCCCTCCAGCGACGAGACCCCGAAGTGCTCACACAGTCCGGCGCGAGCTCGTTCGACATCGAAATTCCAGTCAGCCAGCGGGCTCCACGTTCGCACCCCGTGTACCGACGGCAGGCTCGTCTCGTCTGGAACGAGCCACGCCGAGGGGCTGTTCGACAGTGGGTGGCAAATCTCGCTTGGCGCCCAGCGGCCGATCTCTTCCCGTGCCCTGCCGCGCGGATCGTCGCCGTCGAACTCTGCCACCAGGAACTCGCCGGTCGAAACATCGAGCACCGCAACACCGACCTCGTCTGCGCCCTCGCTCACCGCAACGACGTAGTTGTTGTCGCGGCTATCGAGCAAGTCGTCCTCGACCAGCGTGCCTGGGGTCAACACGCGCACTACCTCGCGCCGCACCATTCCCTTGGCCTTTGCCGCGTCCTCCACCTGTTCGGCGATGGCCACCTTGTGCCCCGCCTCGAGCAGACGCGCCAGATACCCGTCGGCACTGTGATGGGGTACTCCGCACATCGGCGCCTCGTTGGGCGTGCCACGATGCCGCGCTGTCAAGGTAATATCGAGAACCCCGCTGGCGAGCTCGGCGTCCTCGAAGAACATCTCGTAGAAGTCCCCGAGCCGAAAGAAGAGAATGGCATCGGGATGGGACGCCTTGATGCGATGGTATTGCCGCATCATCGGAGACGACGCTTCGGCCATGATCCTTTGTGCAGTAACGGCGGGGTGCCGGAGCCGGCAGCGCAGCGGGAGCCGAAGGTTATCACGCATGCCTGAACGCACAGCCAGGTCTCAAGTCGGCATCCCGCTTCTGTGACCGCTTCAGCGGAAGGTCCGCTCGTTCTCGGTCTCGATGCCGCCACGCCGCCCGCCAGTGTTGCGCTCGTCCGCGGCTGTGACCTCCTGGCAAGTGCCACTGGTCCGTTCGGGCCGGGGACCGATGCCTGGATCATCGAGGGGGTCGACACGGTGCTCGGCGAGGCCGGCGTATCCCTGGCGCAGGTGGACCGCATCGCGTCGAGCACCGGGCCCGGGACCTTCACCGGAATTCGCGTTGGCATTGCTACCGCCGGCGGCTTGGCACGCGGCATCGGCGCCGCCACCATTGGGATTTCCACGCTCGAAGCACTCGTCGAGGCCGCGTTCATGGCGAGCGATGGCGCTCCTGATTCCCTGCTGGCCATCGTCGATGCGCGCCGCGGGCAGCTCTACGCGGCGCTGAGCACCGCCAACACCACACCCGCCGCCGGAATGACGTTCGAATGGGGCCCTGACCTGCTGACACCGGGCGAGCTCGTCGACCGCATCGGCGACAGCTCGCCACTAGCGGCCGGCACCGGCACCGCCGTATACGAACGAGTCTTGTCGGCGACTCGGCGCATCGACACAGGGCCTCTGGCGTCCTCCGTAGCGCGACTTGCGGCCGCCGCTAGCGACAACCGGCTGCCAGCCTTGAGGCCCTTCTACTTCCGCCCGGTCGACGCGATACCAGGCCCCTCCCCGTTACGCGATCGGGCAGCGAGGCCCGCCATCGACGACCCGAATGAGATGAGCAAGAGCCAAGATTGAGGCTACACCGCTGCGTGGTACGATAGCGCTACTCGCCTTCCAACCTGTAACGAGGAGGATGGTATGGAGCTGCTCGAGACCGAAAACCGGCAGCGCCTGGGGGACTCTGATAAGGAATTCAGGCGCCTGGATGTTGAGCACCGCGAATACGAGCAACAACTCGAGCAGATCGCCCACCGAAGACCTTTTACGCAGCAGGACTGGTTCGAAGAAAACGTCGTCAAGAAGCGCAAGCTCTTGGTCAAGGACCGCATGGCCTTGCTGGCGCGCGACGCCGAGGCGGCCAAGGCCGGGCACTGACGGCGTCGTCGAATCCGCTACCGTCGCGGGCTTCAGTTGCCCGTGATAGGAAATCACGATGGGCCCCACGCATAGCGTGGGGCCTCTTGTCTTGTGAGGGTCGCATGTCGACCGACGATGACGGCCCCGGACCTATCGCCGTAGCAAAGAGTCGACCAGGATGAGCACTCCAACGAAGCTGGCTTTGATCGGGGCATCGAGCGTCCTGGGCGGCGACCTCAAGGACCTGCTCGCCACCACCGGATATCCCGGCCGCGTCGTGGAGTTGCTCGACCTCGACGACCAGATTGGCCTGGTCACCAAGTACGGCGACGAGGCCCGTGTCACCCTCGAAGCCGCCGAAGCCACCGTGCGCGAGCATCAACTCGTTTGCTTCTGTGGTGATCCGACTGCCGCCCAACAGTTCGCGCCGGTCGTGGTCGCTGCCGGGGGCACGGTGATCGACTGCACCGACGCCCATGCCTCCGCCGCGGACAGCACGTTGATCGACGCCGAGGGCAGCCCCGGCGCCACCGGCCTACTGGTAACGCCGCAGGCGGGAACTCTCCTGCTCGCCCTCTTGGCCAACGCCGTCGGCGAACACATCCGCAAAGCTGTCGCTACGGTTCTGCTGCCGGCTTCCGAGCTGTCGGATACCGGTACCGAAGAGCTGGCGGGCCAGGCTGCGGCAATGTTGAACTTCGGCGACGCGCCACTGGAGAACTTCGGTCGACGCTTGGCGTTCGACACCTGGCTCGATACCACGCCACCTGCTGGCGCCGCCGAGGCGATCCGGAAACAACTCGCCACGCTCGGCGTACCAGCGCCCGCCCTCACGGCTTTGCGCGTATCCGTGTTCCACGCGGTCGGCGCCAGCGTCCATTTTCCGGCTACTCCGGCAGATGAGCTGCGCGACGCGCTCCAAGGGGCTGGCGTGCCGATCGACGCAACGAACTCGGACGGTCAGCTCATCGATTCACCGAGCCGAGTCGCTGGCTCCTCGGAGCTGCACGTGTGTGGAGTTCGCTCCGAGGGAGCCGGCAGCTGGCTGTGGTCGCTGCTCGACAATCATCATGCCGCCGCCGCCAACGCCTTGGGCGCCATCCGCCTGCGGCTCCCAATGCCCGCGGCCTCCGGCTAGCATCTCGTTCCTATTGCAGCTCCAGGCCTCGTTCGCCCAGCGCCCGAATATAGTCATCGTTCGCGGTAGCCAGCCGTCGCAGGGCCAGGCTCGGGTCTGGAGTATCGATGGCCACCGCTGCCTCGGCGGCGAGGCGCCGTAGCTGCGCATCAGACTCCGTATCAAGCGCCAGGTCGACCAGGTGTGGCACGACTGTCGGGTCTCCGAGGGCAGCCAGCGGCTGCATCAGCGCACCGCGCGTACTGTCGGGAAGCGTGGCGTCGGCGGCGCGCCGTAAGATCACCGGCCCAGCATCCGGAGTACCGAGCTGTGCCAGACCCTGCGCTGCCAGGACGACTTGCTCCGGCGCCGAGCTCGCCAGGCGCTCGCGGAAGGCGGCGGCTGACGCATCCGAATCGATCCGAATGAAGGCGTCCATCGCCTGCTGCCGAACACCGCGTGAGGGGTCATCGAGTAGGCCGGCGATCCGCTCGACGTCCGCCGGGGCGCCGATGCGCGACAGCGCGTCGACGGCCCACTCACGAACCGTGGCATCGGCATGCCCGAGCGCCGGCGCCAAACCGGGGCCGCCTCAATCGACAGCACCTCGGATTCGTACATCCGGTAGCGGCTCGAGGCGGCGCCGAAATCATGCGCAGCGAGGTCGTCGACGATCTCGAGCGTGCGCTGCACCGGTACTGACTCCACTCCACAACCGAACGCCGCCAGGAGCGCCAAGGCAGCCGCACCAGCCCGGCCAGCGCATACCGCTACGCCGCTCACCGCAACCCCACGCGGCGTAGCAGCGCATCTTCCTCCAGAAGCATAGCCAGGCCTTCGATCTCGGCCGAGAGCGACCGATCGACATCCAGCGCCGCGGCGTGCTCCCGTACCCAGGCATGAGCACAGGCCAACCGTGGGGCTGGTGGCACCGGCTGATGGAAGCTCACCGCCTCGGCGGCACACAGCAGCTCCATGGCCACCACCCGCCGGCAGTTCCTCACCGCACACAAGGCCTTCCAGCCGCCCCACGCGCCCATCGATACATGGTCTTCCTGATCGGCCGACGTCGGAATGCTGTCGACGCTTGTCGGCATCGCCAGCGTGCGAGTCTCGCTCACCAAGGAGGCAGCCGCTGTCTGTACGAGCAAGTATCCAGATCGCACACCGCCATCGGGCACCAGGAACGCCGGCAGGCCCGAGAGTGTCGGATTCAGCAGGCGATTGATGCGCCGCTCACAGATCGATGCCAGGTCCGCCGCCGCCATCGCCAGCCAATCGAGCGCCTGAGCCACCGGTGGCCATGAAAATTCCCACAGCTGAGCAGGCGTCCGTCCTCGAGAACGAGTGGATTATCGGTGGCCGAGTTGACCTCGATCTGCAGAACTTGCCTCACGATCTCGCAGGCATCGAGGGCGGCACCGTGCACCTGAGGCATGCAGCGAAGGGAGTAGCAGTCCTGCACACGAGTGGTATCGCTATCGGCCAGCTCGCTGCCACGCAGGAGGTGGCGGAGCTCATCGGCACACACCGCCTGCCCTGGATGGCGGCGGAGCTCGGCAACGACCGGATCGAACGGCCCGCTCTTGCCTCGCAGAGATTCGAGGCTCAGAGCACCGGCGACGTTGGCGACGCTGCACAGCCGCAACAGATCGCCGCTGGCAATCGCCCCAAGAGCCGTCATCACCTGCGTACCGTTTACCAACGCCAGGCCCTCCTTGGCGAACAGCTCCAGAGGCTCCAACCCGGCGTGCGCGAGGGCCTCGGCGCCCGCCACGCGCTTGCCGTCGATCGCCGCCTCCCCTTCCCCGATCAGGACCAACGCCAGGTGCGCCCGCGGCGCCAGGTCACCCGAGGCCCCCACAGAGCCCTGCCGTGGAACCACCGGTAGAACATCGGCACGCAAGAGAGCCAGCATCTGATCGACGACCACCGGTCGCACGCCGGAGGTGCCGCGCGCCATGACGTTGGCGCGTAGCATCAGCAACGCCCGCACTGCCTCGCTCGGCAGCTCCCGTCCGGTACCTATGGCGTGCGAACGCACCAGGTTCAGCTGCAGCTCACGTACCTGGTCGGGCGACACACTGACCTCCGCAAAGTGCCCGAAGCCGGTGTTCACTCCGTACGCCGGCTCTCCGGACGCGACGATCGCGTCGACCCGTTGCCGCGCCTGAAGCATTGCCTCGCGGGCCGGAGCCGCCAAGCGCACGTCGGGGCTGGCGGATCGCGCTACCCGTTCCACGTCGGCGAGCCGTAACGAACGACCGTCGAGCTCCAGCACCGAGCCTCCATCGCTAGCCATCAAGCCACCCAGCGCCCCACGACCAGGAAAACGAGCCCTGCCATCATGGCCAGGAAACCGAAGAGCCGCAATGTCCCAGGCCCAGCGTCCTCCAGCTGGCGCAACATCGCCAAGGCGCGCTCGGGAAAGAGAAAGTACGGCAACCCCTCGATGATCAGCACGAGGCCCAGCGCGATCCAGATGAGCTTCCAATCGAGATTCATCGGTTCTTTGCCCTCGCGATCGACGCCGGGTGCACCAGCCTACAACCGCCATTCGGACGCAGCTCTTGCCGGCCATCCAGTGGCAGCCTCGTAGCATACCGGCTGCTTGTCGCCCTGTTGGGCGCTTGCTACGATCTCCCAGTCGAATCCCTCTTTCTCTTCGCACCGGATCTGTGCGCGGAGCGTGCGTCTTCCAACACGCGCCGCAAGGGCATCCACACCCACGCGGCCGCAACACGCACTCTGACCCAGGAAGCTAGATGCCTAACGTTGCGCTGGTCGGCACCCAGTGGGGTGATGAAGGCAAGGGCAAGGTCGTCGACTGGTTGGCGGCGCGCTTCGACGTCGTAGCGCGCTATCAAGGCGGCAACAATGCCGGCCACACCGTGATCCACGATGGCAAGACCCGCGTTCTCCACCTGATCCCCTCCGGCATTCTGCGTACCGACAAGATCTGCGTCATCGGCAACGGGGTGGTGGTTGACCCAAAGGCGCTTTTCGAGGAGATCGATGGGCTCGAACAGGAAGGCGTAACCATCCATGGCCGGCTCTTCGTCTCCGACCGTGCCCACCTGATACTGCCCTACCATCACGGCATCGAGCTCGGCGCCGAGCAACGCCGTGGCGCCAACGCCATCGGCACCACCAGCCGTGGCATCGGCCCGTGCTATCAGGACAAGATGGCACGTTCCGGTATCCGTGCAGTGGATTGCCTCGACCGCGACAAGCTCGCCCTCACCGTGCGCGCCAATCTGAGTGTCGTGAACGACCTGCTGCACCACCTGTACGACCGAGAGCCATTCGACGCCGACCTGATCATCGAGGAGTACGCCGGCTACGGACAGCGACTAGAGCCCTACGTTACCGACACCTCTTTGTTACTCAACCATGCGATCGACGAGGGCAAGAACGTGCTGTTCGAGGGCGCCCAAGGCACCCACCTGGACGTCGATCACGGCACCTACCCCTTCGTCACCTCTTCAAACGCCACCGCCGGCGGCGTGTGTAACGGACTCGGCGTCGGCCCTAGCCGCGTCGATGGTGTGATCGGCGTAACCAAGGCGTACACCACGCGCGTCGGCTCCGGCCCCATGCCCACGCAGCTGGACGACGCCATCGGCGAGCGGCTGCGGGACGTTGGCAAGGAATACGGCGCCACTACTGGGCGACCACGCCGATGTGGTTGGTTCGATGGCGTTGCCGCCCGTTACGCCGTGCGGGTGAACGGCTGCGATGCGCTGGCGGTAACCAAGCTCGATGTGCTCGACGGTATCGATCCGATCAAGGTGTGCGTCGGGTACGAGATCGGCGGAGAGCGCGTCGACGAGATGCCCGCCAGCCTGCCGTCGACGGACCTCGTGCCGGTTTACGAGGACGTGCCGGGCTGGAGCGAGGCCACCGTCGGCAAGCGCCGGCTCGAAGACCTGCCGGCAGAAACCCGTGCCTACCTCCAGCGTCTCGCCGAGATCGCTGGCTGTCCGGTCGGCATGGCTTCGAACGGCCCCGAGCGCGACGCCATGATCATCGCCCCCGAGAGCCCCATCCGCCGCCTGGTTCCCTGAGCTTCACACCAGTCGATCTCGGACGCGGCGGGCGATGCCGGTTACCGGGTGCGTAGGCGCTCCAACGCGACGAGATAGATCAGCGTCGAGATCTTACCGGTGCTCGGATTGAGCCCGCGGCTCTCCCAGCGCGATACCTGCGTGTAGCTCACCTTCGGAATGCTGTTCAGTGGTATCTCGAGCAGGCTGGCAAGCTCCACCCGGACGCGCTCCCCGAAGACGGCGCCGGTATCGTTGCCACGAAGCTCGCGGACCTGCTTTGCAGTGATGCGCTTCATTGACGAGGCGTTGCTCCAGCTGCAAGTCCGACGGCGTGGGTGCGAAGCATGGCCCGTTCGTTAGCGCAGGGCAACCGTTCGGCGGTGGTGTCGCTATGCCGTGCCCCAGACTGCCAATTCGTTGCCCGTCGGGTCCACGAAGTGGAATCGTCGGCCTCCGGGAAACTCGAAGATCTCCTTGACGACGCGACCTCCGGCTTCCTGTACGGCGACGACGCTCCCCTCCAAATCCTCGGAATAGAGGATTACGAGCGGCCCTCCCGTCTTCGGGTCTGAGACCTTGGCTAGCCCGCCAACCTCGCCCGAGCCTCCCTTGATTCCGGCGTAGTCTGGCCCGTAGTCGTTGAATTCCCATCCGAATGCAGCGCCGTAGAAGCGCTTGGCCTCGGCCAGGTCGACAACGCTGAACTCGATGTAGTCGATCGCGTGATGCGTCTGCATGGCTCGAGTGGTCCTCCCACCATAGATTCAGGCGCGAGAGTAGCACCAGATGGTGCGAGCACGGAATCGCTGCCCGGCACGAGGTGGACCCTTTCGGCGAGTGATTTCTGGTCGATGGTTTGGTCGATGCCCAAGAGCGACTAGCTGTTCGGAACCACCTCGTTCATGTACCAATCCATGAAGTTCACCAGGCTGCGCTCGTTGCGCGCGTAACGCCCCAACCCGTACGCTGCCGAGCGGATGCCGTCGTGGTTGTTGACGGTGATCCAAAGGTCCTCCTGGATGGTCACATGCCACAGGGCCTTGACGTTGTCGGGGTCGTAGTCGCGGCCCTCGACGGCGTCGGGGTGCACGAGCCAGATGATCTCGGCGTCGGTACGATCGACATCGCGCGGCGTGAAGCGCGCCACGGCGATGTGGTCGTCGTAACACTGCCAGTACCCCATGGTGTGGCCGGTCACGGCAATCCGCGATTCGTGCGTCCACTCCGGCCGCTTCGGCAACAGCGGCGCCACCGCCTTGCCGTCGAGCGAGCCGGTGACGAAGCCGGGGTTCAGCATCCCGGACGTCGCCGGGTACGGGGAATCACCCGAGCCGTCGCTCATGCCGCCCTCTCCCTCCTCGCCCCAACTTTGGCGGCGGAAGTTCGGCGCCCAGGCGCGTACTTTGGCTGACTGCTCGTCCCACTGCTCGGGTGTACCCTCCTCGTCCCAGTGGTGGGTTGTCACCAGAGAGGTGTGCGACGGACCGCAGTGGTAGCACTCCAGGAAGTTCTCGAACGACAGCTTCCAGTTGGCCTTGATCTGGTACTTCTCGCGGGCGCCGACCTTCAGATCGGCCATGCCGTACATCTCGCCGAGGTTGCGTAGGCCCGCCATCTCGTCCTCGAACGCCGGCTTCTCGGCCCCGGGCGACAGGTGCACATGGATGCTGCCGGCCTCGATGTGCAGGTGGCACGGAACCAGCCCGTTGTCGGCCGGATCGAAGTCGTCCTGCATGCCGTAGGCATAGATCAGGCTGCCCTCGGTGTCGTACGTCCATGCGTGGTAGGGGCATCGGAACACCGGCGAATTGCCCGTCTGACCGAGCTGCTTGACCGACAGACGCGGATCGCCCGGCGTCGCATCAGCGTCGTGGCGGCAGAGCCGCGAGCCGCGATGGCGACAGACGTTGTAGAACGCTCGCACTTCGCTGTCCTGACCGCGAACGATCAGGATGCTCTCGGCGCGCCCGAACTCATAGACGAAGAAGTCACCAGGGTTGGGGATGCGCGCCACGTGGTCGACATACAGCCACATGTTCTCGGCCAGGTACTTCTCGTCGGCGACGAAGCGCGTCGCGTCGAGGTAGTACTCCTGCGGGATCGTGAGTCCGCTCGCCCAGTTGCTCGAAAGGAGCTTCCCGGTTCCCTTCGGGGACATCCCCCTGACCATCTCGCCATGCACCGACCCCGGCAGGGCTACGGCTGCGGCGCCGGCTGCAACCGAGGTCTTGGCGAAGTCTCGCCGGCTGATGCCCTCGTTGCCTGCATTTCCCTTCGTTTCTTTCTGGCTCATGAATCTCCTCCAGCGCTTCGGCGCGCCTCAGCGTTGCCCGGTCGGTGGCGGGCTCAACGTTACCCTGTCTGTAGACGGTCGCTGTCTCGATGAGCGAAACCGGCCTAGGGTCGCACGCCGACGGGCGTCTCGGGAAGGGAGGGGCGTTGGAGACGCCAACGTGGATCCGCATTGTCCTCACCAGGCTCGACGAACCCGACGCGCCCCACGGCATCCGCCAACCGGACTATCATGACGCCCCGGCAACCATCGCATGAGCGAACAAAGCGCGTAAGCAGAGAAGGCTCCGGTCGTGACGGAAAGCAAGCTGAAGGTCCCACACACGCTGGTCCTCCTGTTCGCGATGGTGATCCTGGGCCAGGTCCTCTCCTACCTCCTTCCCGCCGGGTCATTCGAACGAGTGGAGAATGCCGCTGGGCAACTCCAGGTCGTTCCCGGTAGCTTCGAGTTCACCGTCGATGCTCCGGCGTTGTCGCCCCTGGCCAGCTTGACCGCCGTTCCCAAGGGGCTCACCGGCGCGCACCAGATCATCTTCTTGCTCCTCATCATCGGCGGCGCGGTTGCCGTTCTACGCGCCACGGGCACGCTGGATGCCGTCATCGGGGCACTCCTCAGGCGATGGGGGGATCGGCCCTTCTGGTTGGTGGCCGGCGGAACGACCTTGTTCGCCCTCGGTTCGAGCACCATCGGATTCGGCGAAGAGTACTTTCCCTTCGTACCCGTGCTCATCACGCTGGCTCTCGCTCTTGGATACGACAGGATCACGGCTGTCGGGATCATCATGATCGGGTATGGCGTCGGTTTCGGCGCCGCCCTCATCAACCCCTTCACCACCCTTCTCGCCCAGAACATCGCGGGGCTCCAACCCGCATCAGGGCTCTGGTACCGCGTCGTGCTCATGGTCGTCTTCCTGCCGATCGGCATCCACCACGTCTGGTCCTATGCCAAGAAGGTGAAGCGGGATCCAGCGGCGAGCCTGGTGGCCGACGTGAGCTCCCCCGTTGGGGCGCCGATTTCCGGCGGCGGAGGTGGAGACGCCGGCACCGACCATCCCCCGATGACCACTACGCACAAGCAGGTCCTGGCCGCCGTTGCCATCTCTCAGATCGTGCTGGTCTACGGGCTGAGCCAGCGGCAGTGGTTTCTGGTCGAGATGCAGGCACTCTTCGTCGCTCTCACGTTGATCATTGCCATCATCGGCCGCATGAGCCCCGACCGCACAGCGGTGGAGTTCGGCAACGGCGCAGCGAGCTTCACGAGCGTCGCCCTGCTGATCGGCGTGGCCCGGGGCATCTCGGTGGTGCTGAACGAGGGCGGCATAGTGGACACGCTGGTCTACGGCATCAGCCTTCCCGTAAGGGAGCTCCCGGGCGCCTTCTCCGCCGTCGGGATGTTCTTCGTTCAGAGCCTCGCCAACTTCTTCATCCCCTCGGGTACCGGCCAGGCCTATGTCACCATGCCGATCATGGCACCCCTGGCCGACCTCGCGGGCGTCAGCCGGCAGGTGGCGGTACTGGCCTTCCAGTTCGGCGACGGGTTCAGCAATATCCTGGTTCCCACCCAAGCCGTGCTCGTCGGAGCCCTGGCCATGGCGGCCATCCCGTACGATCGCTGGCTGCGCTTCATCCTGCCCTTCATGGTGAAGATCTGGATCGTCGGCTCGATGGCGCTGGCCGTGGCCGTGTGGATCGGATACGCCTGAGAAGTCCACCCTCGAGAGGTGTTGCCGATCGGAGTACGTGCTCGCACTTTCCGATAGGCCGGACGGGCGCTCAACGGCCAGCGGTCAGGCCACCATCAATCGCCAGCGCGGCACCCGTGACAAAACGCGCCTCGGATGAAGCCAGATAGAGCACCGCGTGGCCGATCTCGGCTGGCGTTGCAATGCGCTTCATCGGCGCGTAGTCGATCATCCCCTGCTCGGCCGCGGCCGGGTCTTCCTTCTTGTCGATATTGTCGCGGCGGATCATGTCGGTATCGACATAGCCCGGGCATACGGAATTAACCCGTACGTCTGGGGCGACCTCCAGCGCAATGGCACGGGTCATGTTGACGACCCCTGCCTTGGACGCGCAGTACACGGCGACCCCTGAATACCCCATCAGCCCGGCATCCGACGCGATGTTGACGATATTGCCGTTGGACTTGCGCAACTCGGACAATGCCGCGCGGCAGCAGAAGAACGTGCCCTTCAGGTTGATGTCGAGTTGCGCGTCCCACATCGCCTCGTCGCTGTCCTCGATGGGTCTGGCCGACACGATACCGGCGCTGTTCACCAGAACATCGAGGCCGCCGAAGGCGTCGTTCGCAGTGCTCACTACCGACTCGCAGCCAGCAACGGTTCCGATATCGCCCGGCGCTGCGACCAGGCGCGCACCTTCGCCCAGTCTCTCCATGGCGGCGCTCACGGAGTGCGCTGTTCTTCCATTGATGGCGACGCGGGCGCCAGCCTCGACAAAGGCTTTGGCAATCGCGAAACCGATACCCCGACTGCTCCCCGTTACCAGGACTCGCTTGTCGGTGAAATCCATGTCGGTTCCTCAGGAGATTATCGAGATACGCGTCCGACTTGACCGGTGGTTCAAGAGCGCGCGCGGCGCCTGCATAATCCTGCGCTCTCGAACGATAACAGGGATGGCTCGTGGAATATCCGGTTCTCGCCGGCGCTTTTCGGGAACCAGTACTTGTGGCAGGGTTCTGCCACTTCCACCATAGAGGAGCAACCTATGACGCTCATTCGAGACATTTCGACAGCCTCCCGCTCGACTCGCTCCGGCCGCTCGAGCCTGTTGCTGCTGCTCGGTCTTGCAACCGTGTTGTCCGCCGCAACCGAGGCTCAAGAAGAGCCCGCAAGCTCCTCACGCTACCTCGAAGAAAACAACCGGATTCGTCGGGACAAGTTCGACCTCATCCTGCCGAAGATCATGCGGAACCGTGGCATCGACATGTGGATCCATGTGATGCGCGCCGCAATTCCCGATCCGTTCGGGGCCGAAGAGCTGGGCAGCACCTCCGGTGTCTTCGTCTTCACAGACCGCGGTGCTGGTCGGATCGAGCGGGCGATTCTCGGGCGCCGCTGGCGAGCATCACAGCGTGTCCTGTTTTCGGGGGACTGGTCGACTGAGCTGGCGAAGAGCCGCAGCGACTACACGGATCCGATTGAGGCGCTCGGCGTCTACGACATCGTCGGCGAGCCGGTTGTCTATGGCGAACCCCTATCGAGCCCGATGACGGAGTATGACCACCGATTCAAGGGCCTCGGAGCCTTCGTCGAAGCACGTGAGCCAGAGCGCATCGCGGTCAATTACCGAGACCGTCTCGCGCCGTGGGCGACCTCCACCAGGACAGACGACGGGATCTCGCACGCCGACTATCTCCTGCTAGCTGAGGAGCTCGGTGAGGAATACGCCGGCAGGCTGGTGTCGTCCGAATACCTGATCATGGACTACAACGTCAGTCCGGTGCCGAGCGAGGTCGAGCTGCTCGAGAAGATGCGCGCCGACGAGCTCGAACGCCTGAAGGACGCTCTTGCCGACATCGTGCCGGGCGTCACCAAGACTCGCGAGGTGAACCTGACTGTCCTTCGCCGTATGCGCTCCGGACGATCGCAACACGGAGCCCGTGAAGACTTGGAAGACCCTGTGGTTCAAGGGGGCGACATCCTTGCAGCGCCGAGCCAGGGACTGTTCGCCTATGTGCTCCGCGACGGAGAAGCCGAACCGCCCACCGACATCAAGAGGGTGTGGGAGGAACATCTGACGGTGGCCGAGATCCTGTCGGAGACCATCCGGGCGGGCCTTACCCCCCGCGAAATAATGAAGAGCTACCAGCAGAAGCTTGCCGACGCCGGCATCATTTCCAGAGATCCACAAGTGCCTGTGGCTCAGCCGAACCTCTTCGAGAGCCTCTGCTTCCTGAAGCCGATACTCGGCCTGTATCAAGAGATGGAGGAAGGGTGTTGGGACAACGGTTCTCACGTCTATCCTGAAGGGTTCGACCCCGAGAAGACCCGGGTTGTTTTCGACCTACACGGGGTGGGAAAGGGAGCGCGTGAGGGGAGGTTCGATGCCGGCTTGGGCCCCAGAATGGGTTCCTATGGCCCGGCATGGACTTTCGACATACCGCTCGCGTCCAATCACCACTTCGTTCTGGAGTACTTCCTCTACATGCCGTCGCCTGCCGACGAGGACGAAGCCCAATACCTGACCTTTTGGAACCATGAACAAGCGATCGCCACTGAGAACGGGGTCGAGCGTCTGTCTCCGCCACAACGAGAGCTCCTTCTCATTCAGTAGTTATTGGCCCCGCCTGGTGCAACGATGTCCGCTGCTGCACCTCTTCGGCATCGACCACGAACGCTTCACCTTCAAGCACCAGGGGCTGGACGCCCGGCTCACCGGGGTGGAGGCGCCGGCCCGCGTGGTTAGCGAGATCCTGGCCTAGCGGACGCTCAGAGGGCGCGGGTCGCGAGCAGGTGGTTTCTTCGACGTGGAGAATCGGAATGAAGCGAGTACTTGTCTCGATGATCGCGGTGGCGACGAGCCTGACGGCGTTCGCCGTCGAACAAGTCGACCCGATGCTGTTCCAGGAGATGGAGTGGCGGAACATCGGTCCTTTCCGGGGCGGGCGATCGAATGCGGCCACGGGTGTGCCGTCGCGTCCCGGAACCTACTACTTCGGCGGCGTAGGAGGCGGCGTTTGGAAGACGACCGATAGCGGCACCACATGGAAGAACGTCACCGACGGCTTCGTGAAGACTGCCTCTGTCGGCGCGATCGCCGTAGCGCCTTCCGACCCCAACGTCGTCTATGTCGGGATGGGCGAGCACGCTATCCGCGGGGTCATGACCTCTCACGGCGACGGCGTCTACAGGTCGACCGATTCCGGACGCACGTGGAGACACATGGGCTTGCCAGGCTCGCGGGCGATCTCGCGCATCCGGATCCATCCCGACGATCCCGACCATGTCTACGTGGCGGTTCAGGGGGCTCCCTACGGGGAGAGCGAGGAGCGCGGCGTCTACCGCTCGAGCGATGGAGGCAACAGCTGGCAGCAGGTGCTCTACGTCAACGAGACCGCGGGTGCCTCCGATCTCGACATGGATCCGTCGAATCCGCGCATTCTCTACGCGGCATTTTGGGATCACTTACGCACGCCGTGGAAGGTGCGCAGCGGCGGCGATGGGAGCGGCATCCACAAATCGAGCGACGGTGGCGACACCTGGCAGAGAATCGGCGAAGGGCCGGACGGCGGCCTCCCCGGGCTCAAGGGCAAGATGAGCGTCGCGGTCTCAGCCAATCCCGATCGAGTCTATGCGCTCGTGGAAGCGGACCCCGAGGGCGGACTCTACCGATCGGAGGATGCGGGCAAGAGCTGGACGCTCGTCAACGAGACGTGGACGATCCGTGCTCGCGCCTGGTACTACATCAAGGTCTTCGCCGACCCGCAGAACCCGGACGTCGTCTGGGTGACCAACGCGCCGTTGATGAAATCGATCGACGCCGGAAAGAGCTTCACGAGGGTGCGTACGCCGCACGGAGACAACCACCATCTGTGGATCCACCCCGAGAACAGCGACATCATGATCAACGCGAACGACGGCGGCGCCAACGTCTCCCAGAACGGCGGCGCCAGCTGGTCGACCCAACGGAACCAACCCACGGCGCAGTTCTACCGGGTGAATACCGACAACCGCTTTCCCTACTACGTCTACGGTGGCCAGCAAGACAACAGCAGCGTGGCGATCGCGAGCCGCTCGTTCGGGGCGGGCATCGGTTGGAAGGACTGGCACTCCGTCGGCGGGTGCGAGAGTGCCTATACGGCCTTCGATCCCGACAATCCCGTCTTCGTATACGCGGGCTGCTACATGGGACAGATATCGGAGTGGAGCGAGAAGACCCGCTATGTCCGTAACGTCATGGCCTACCCGACGCTTCCGGCAGCGCTCGCGTCGCGCGATATGAAGTATCGCTTTAACTGGAACGCACCCATCGTGTCGTCCCATCACGACCGGGCGACGATCTACCACGCGTCCAACGTGCTGCTCCGGACCGACAACCAGGGGGTGAGCTGGACCGAAGTCAGCCCAGACTTGACCCGCGACGACGACGAGAAACAGGGTCCGGGCGGCGGGCCGATCACCAACGAGGGCGCGGGCGGCGAAATCTACGGAACGATCTACTACGTGGCCGAGTCACCTCACGACGCGGGCACGATCTGGACCGGAAGCGACGACGGACTCGTTCATGTGACCCGGGACGGCGGTGCCAGTTGGCGAAACGTCACTCCGCCTGACGTGGGTGAAGCGATGGTAAACGCCATCGAGGTCTCGCCTAACGATCCCGCGGCGGCCTACATCGCGGTCACGAAGTACAAGTTCAACGATTTCACGCCGCTCGCGTTCAAGACGGACGATTACGGCGCGAGCTGGACCTCGATCACCGAGGGCATCGCCGACGAAGCGTGGGTGCGTGTCATCCGAGAAGACCCGAAACGGCGCGGGCTCCTCTATCTCGGCTCAGAAACGGGATTGTACGTCTCGTTCGACGACGGCGCGTATTGGCAGTCTTTGCAGCTGAATCTCCCGGTCGTGCCGATCACGGACTTGCAAGTGCAGACGGCGATGAACGACCTCGTCGCCGCGACCCAGGGGCGCGCCTTCTGGATACTCGACGATCTGTCGCCGTTGCAACAGGCGGGCGAGACCGTCACCACCGCCCTCCTGGTGCCGCGCCCCGCTTACCGCGTCGAGGGCGGCTTCTCGGGTGACGAGGCGAGCCTCGGCAAGAACCCGCCCCCCGGCGCCGTGGTCGACTTCGTCCTCGAGGACGTCGATGACGAAACGGTGGTCAAGCTCGAGATCGTCGATACCTCCGGTGCCGTCATCCGTAGCTACGCATCCAACGCCGAAGAAGATTCGAAGCGCCTCGAAACCAAGAAAGGCATGAACCGGACGACGTGGGACCTGCGTCACGAAACGCCGAAGGGGGTGCCGGACGCCTACATCTTCGGCGCCCTTCGAGGGCGTAAAGTGGTCCCCGATACGTATCGGGTTCGGCTCAGCGTCGGTGACGACACGCACGAGCAATCACTCGAGGTCCGCGCCGACCCGCGCGTCGAGACACCGCCTTCGGCCTTCCGCGAGCAGGAAGGGTTTCTCGAACGTCTCGAGGACGAGATCTCCGAGATCCACGCGTCGGTGACCCGCATCCGCGACGTACGCCATCAAATCGAGCGCATCGTCGGGCGCGCCGCGGACGTCGAGGGTAGCGACGCGGTCAAACAAGCGGGCGATGCGCTCACGTCCGGGCTCACCGAAGTCGAGGACGCGCTCATCCAGAAACGCACGGTGGACGGTCAGACGGTGATCAACTTTCCGTCCAGGCTCAACCATCACTTCATTTACTTGAGAGGCGCCGTTGACGGCTCGGAAGTGGGATTGATCGACGGAGCGCACGAGCGGTTCGACGATCTCATGGCGCGATGGAACGAAGAGCGCGCCAAGCTGGACGAGCTCTTGGGAACGGAGCTCGACGCATTCAACGCGCTCGTCGTCGAGAAGCGCATCCCGTTCGTCGGGACCGACTAGCTCATCTGCCCCGGGGCTCCTTGATGACGCGGTCGCGATCTAGGTTCTCTCCGCCCACGGATACTGGAATTCGGGCCGAATGACGTCGGTCAACAGCTCCTGGACGGCTCGATGGGCCTGGTCGAACGCTGCCTGCGTGAGCGAGATCGCCGCCGCGTCTGAGTTGGCGATGGCGATGCGCCCGAACCTCTGGCGCCCAACCACCCACGGAGCCTCGTCGTAGCCCCAGTCCGGGTCGTACAGATCGTTGGCTGCCCCGGCGTAGCCGTGTGGCCAGCGGCCGACGGTGATGCCGGCGATGTCGCGAGCCGGGTCGAAGCCGCCCTCGCCGAGGGCGCGGCCGAGCTGGTCGCGGATGTTGCGCTCGAAGGTCTCGAAAGAGGTCGCCAGCAGCTCCTCGCGCCCGGCGCGGAACTGGTCGCGCGCCGATAACCCCGGCCGGTTCGGAGCGCGCTGCAACCACAGCAAGATCGGCTCCTCGGGGGATGCCGAGTGGCGGTAGTCGCCGACGTTCACGCCCCAATCCAGATCGATGAACTCGTAGAAGCCTCCCGGGGTGTGAATGTCTTGAACTCCGAGATTCTGGAAGGCAGTCCAGTTGCGGACCGCGACCTGGTTGTAGACGTAGGGCTTGCGCACGGCCATGCGTAGCGCCGCGCCTTGCTCGGCCGGCAAGTCGGGGCAAAGGAAGGGGATCATGGCGTTGTAGCAGGCCATGACACACGTGTCGGCGGCCACCGATAGCGCCTTACCCTCCCGCACATACGTCACCGTCACGCCCGATGCACCGCGACGCTCACCCGCGTGCCGTACGCCAACGACGGTGGAGTTCAGGCGGATTCGCACCGGGTTGGTCGGAAGGTCGAGTTGCGAATAGCGCACCGGCGTGGTCACGGAATCGTGCATCGTGCTCCCGGGGAGCGCCGACGGAATGAGCCAGCGCACCAAGAGGCGCGCCACCCCGGCGTTGCCGTCGGGAAAGTGGATGCCGTTGAAGGGGTTGCTCTCCGTACCGGCGTTTTGCGGCGGGAGGGGCAGGCCGAGTCCCTGGAAGCCGGGCAACGTATTCTCGCGAAGCGCGCCCCAGGCGCTCTGCGAATCGATGCCCGCCGTTCCGTTCGCGTCCCCTCGCTGCCGCAGGTACGGGATCACGTCCTCACTGACGCCCACCACATTCAAGATGTAGTCCTGATAACTCATCGTGCGCAAACGATCGATCTTCTGTTGCGTCGTAAGCTCGGGCAGGTAGTCCGTCTCATCGGCGAACAGCGTCAGAATGGCGCGCTTCGCGTCGTCCGAGAGCGGCGTCCTGGACAGGTACTCCGTCCATCGCTGGCGCCCTCTTTCGCCGATCACGCCCCCGGAGAAGGAGCCCCAGGGCTCGCCAACGACGAGTCGATCTTCACCGAACGTTTCACGGGTGAAGAACACTCCCGATTGGAGGCCCATGTCGTTATACAGGCTGCCGGAGCTGTCGCGTGGCGGGTTCGCAGCGTCGAGGCCGATGTCTCCGAGTAGCGACACGCCTTCCGCCGGGTAGTAGCCGGTGATGAACTGGGTTCCGCCGTAGCCGACGAGCTTCCTGCCGTCGACATCGAACTCCACGCGCTTCGCATGCCCGCCGAAGTCATCATGGTTGTCGAGGATCAATACGGAAGCGTCGGGGAGCGCTTTGCGGAAGTAGTAGGCGGCGGCAAGGCCGCTCAGCCCGCCGCCGACGACGACCAGGTCGTAGTGCTCGCCCGAATCGGCCGCCTCGTCCCAGTTCTTGCCATTTCGCATCTCATGGGCAACCTCGAAGGAACCCTCGTGGCTTCCCCGCATGCCGGTCAGCTTCGGCGGATAGTACGCCTCGCCAGATGGGGCGGAACCCTGGTGTGACCCGCCCCCCGCTATCGCCGGGCTGGACTCCTGCGTTGCTCCCAACACACCGATGGAACCTGCGCCGCCCACTGCAACGCTTGCCCCGTTGAGAAAGTCGCGACGGCTGATCTCGCGGTTCATACCCAGTTCGCGGTCGCTCTTCTTCACGATTCGTTCCCTCGGTTGGTGTTGCTCGCCCTTCGAGCCATCCATGATAGCGCGCGCACTTGCGAGGACCGCTTCCTGAGCGATCGTCCCGGCCCCGACCGTGGCCCCTCGCTGGCCCCAAGGACAGGCAATCGGGAGTCACCGAGAAGCTTGCGCTGGAGATCCTACGGTCGCCCTCGATCTTCTAGCGCTTCGGCATCAAAGCCGAAGACGACAAGCGGGGCGCCCTTGGCGCGGTTGCGGCGAGTACAGAGGCGAAACGAGGGCACGATAGGAGTTGTAGGGTGGCTGAGTCATCCCCGAGGCCATCGTCAGCATCGGCGAAGCGTACCGAACCCGGATTCACGTCGAGCCTTGGCTCTTCCTCGTGCCGGCAGCGGCCGCCGAGAAGCAGTTCTTGGCGGAAGCCCCGTCAAGCGTGCGTCGGTGGCCGCCCACCGGCTAACCTCAGGCGGAGGCGTTCGATCGCTACTGTCACGGACGCCGCAGCCACTTCGCGCGTGCCAGAATAGCCCTGTACCCACAGCTGCAACTCGACGCCGACGAGCGAACAAGGGGCTGAGAGCATGAGCGACGCCTACGAGCTACCGCCACTCTCTCAAATCGGCTCGCGACGCTTCCTAGCGATTCGGCAAGAAATCGAACAGCTGGGCGGCGAGTATCACGTTGCCAATGTCGGCGAGATGCGTCATGTGCTCAACGAGTACCGTTCGCTGATCCGAAACGACAGAGATTCCATTCACTACAACTAGTCGACTTGCATTGTTGCATCCGAGAAGAGACGGCCTGACTCCACGCCCGCTCTGGAGACACGAGGGAACCGATGCCGAGCAAGATTCACACGACCCAGACGATCGAGCGCGACATTCAAGACATCGAGGGCAAGCGCCGAACCGCCCGCCAGCTCGACCAGAAGCCGTTGCGAATCGACGATGCCCGCGAGTAGGCATGGCTGGGATCCAGTTGGGACGCACTCTGATGGACGAGCAACAAGGGCAAACCGCAGGAAGTGGCCATGTGGTTCACAGTGGCGACAACGCGTAATGCCGAGCTACGACACGGTTTATACTTCGTCCGGGCCGTTAGCTCAGTTGGCAGAGCACCGGCCTTTTAAGCCGGGTGTCCAGGGTTCGATCCCCTGACGGCCCACACTTTGACCCGGCTTCCGCGGCAGCGGCTCTCAGGGTGGCCCCATCGTCTAGCCAGGTTAGGACACCGGCCTTTCAAGCCGGCGGCACGGGTTCAAATCCCGTTGGGGCTACTCCTTCCTAGTGCCGCATGAATCCATAAGCTCAAGCCTGCAGGAAACCCGACCACAAGAGTAATGTGGGGCGTGGAGATCTTGACGAAGCGGCAAGGGAGGAGGGTCATGACGAACTCCAGGGCCAGATTGGCGATGTTGTCCCTCATCAGCGCGGCGCTGTTCGTGCTCGTCGGTGCCTCGGCGGCTGCCGTCGGCGCGCAGGACGAGTTGAGCGAGGTGGCGCAGTTAGCGCTGGCGCATGTCGAATCCATGACGCAGGCGTACGGTGACAACGACGTCGACCGCTATCTGAACCACTACGCCAGCAACCACACCCGGTGGACCCCGCGCGGTCGCCAAAGCCGCGACGAGTACCACTCGTGGTGGTCGGAGGTCGTCGCCAATACCGGCGGTGTCGCGTCGGCGGAGGTTACCGACCCCGTTGTGCAGGTCTCGGCGTCTGGCGATACCGCGGTGGTGTCGTACGTGCTGGTGGCCAACTACTACGGCGGGGATGGGGATGGTTCGACGAGCACGTCACATATCCAGATCTCGACCACCATGATGCGGCGGGGCACCGGCAGCTGGACAATCGTTCACCTCCACTTCCAGATGATGCCGGACGCGGAGTAGCCTCTGGACCCGGAGTTCCACCCGATCCGGCCACATGGTTCTCCTGGATCAGGCCAGCTCGGTTGACCTGACCCGGCGAGCTGAAGCGGCTCGTGCCGACGCACCCGTAGCGCGCTCAGACGCCCCTCCGAATCAGGCGAGCAGCCGATCCAGCCCACGAAGTTCTTCCTGAATCCGGTTCCAACTCGGGGTGATTGGGGCTAC
>PVBE010354614.1_pt1 | contig 54856 bp, 48 predicted proteins | sample 1631181 | NCBI WGS metagenome assembly PVBE01 (sample SAMN08397723, study PRJNA350692) | Marine metagenome, whole genome shotgun sequencing project. | isolation source: water | place: Pacific Ocean | collected 2012-04
CTCGGTGTGCCATCTTTCATCGAGCAACTCCACCACCCGCAGCGCACTTCATGAACCGCCGTATACGGATCCGTACGTACGGTGGTGTGGGAGGAGGGGTGCCGCAAGGCCCCCTCCTACCCGATCCGCAGTCGCGGCGGGTCGCGTTGCTCCCGTTGACTTTTTGTCGCTCACGGCGGCGGACCTGCGGCCCGCGGCCTCCGCGGGCGCGCCGCAGTAGCGGCGGGTCGCGGGCGCTCCCGTTGCAATAAATGACCAAGCAGCCAAAACCACGCTTTGCTATCAGCGCTAAGCCGCCCCCGGGACGGGGGCGGAGGCCAAGGGCGCGGATGCGCCCGCCCGGTGAGGGGCTACAAAAAGCCGCCTGTGGCGGCGCGCCCGGTGAGGGTCCAAAAAAAAGGGCGCGGCAGTGCCGCGCCCAATTGGCAAGAGGGAGGACTGGGGCCGACCGGCTCGGCCCTGGGCGACGCTAAGTGCTGCGTCGCCGCGTCTCCTCGGTTTGGCTGTCACTTGCCGCCCCCGAAACAAACCGCGCCCGGCCCCTCCCCATGGGGCCGATGCAAGGCTGACCGGCAAAAGAATCGCGTGACCGACGATGGGCCAAGCGGTGGCGGCTGTCAAGCTAGAATCGCTCGAATTAGCGATCAGGAAGCAGAAATCCCCGCCACGATGTCGTCGAAGGCGCCATCGGCCAGCGCCCGCACCTCATCGTCGGAGCGGTCCTGGATGGGATGGGGCACGAAGACCACGGCGGCGTCGTAGCCCAGCGCCTGGCGCTGCGCCGCCGCCGCCTCTTTGAACTCCGTCGAGGCCACGCCGACGCCGGGGATGCCGCGTCCTTCGAGGTCCGTGATGTCATGCATACAGCACGAGGTACACGAGCCTCAGTCGGCCAGGCCTTCCACTACCACGTCGACCTCGGCGGCGATCCGCTGCTTGACGGCGGTCGGGGCCAGCCGGGTGAAGGTGGGTTTGCGGTAGCGCTTGACCTCGATGCCGCGCTCGCCGAAACGTTCGGCCAGGCGATCAAGAAAGACGTTGCCCCGGGCCTTGGATATGTCGAGCAACCCGACCGTCAGCCCGTCGAGCTTGGTGGGCCGCGCCAACCTCGGCCGGCTGAGCGGATCGCTTTCCGCCGTGGGGTCGAGCAGGATCTTGGTGTCGTTCATTCCGTCACCTCCTTGGTTACGGGAATACTACCCAATTCGCCGCTGGCCACCCAGCCGCTGATGATGGCCGAGAACATGCCGGCCCCGCCGCCGGCCCGCACCAGCAACAGCCCACCGGGTCGGAATTTCGGGTAACTGCCCTCGGCATGGCTTTCGGGAATGCCTTCGGCGATGCCGCCGGCGCCGGCTACCAGCTCGCGGCCCGGAATGGTCAGCAAATCCTCGAGCTCGCTCCGCAGACGCTGCTTGCTCCAGCCCGCCTCGGCGAAGACGCGCTGGTGTTCGGGCGTGATCACCACCAGGGCGTCACCAGACAAACTGACGCCCGGCACCGTCGCCAGCTTGGTATGGCCGACGCCGCGCAAGCCGGCGGCCAAAGTTCGGGCCAGCGATTCCGGGGTGCGCGATTTCTGGTCCATCAGGGGCTGCACGCCGTCGCCGGCGAACAGCGTGACGGCCGAAGCGCCGGGTGCGATGCCGCGTTCCTGGGCCAGGGATTCCCAGCATGAGCCGGCTTCGTCCTCGGCGAAACAGAAGGTGTATTTGCCGGGATTGCCCAGCGCCGAGCGGTCGATCTCTCCCGGCCGGCCGCCCCCGACGTTGCGGATCACGAGCTGCAGCGCCCGGCCGATGGTGGCGTTGGCGCGGTTGCCCTGGCCCAGCGCATTGGCCCCGGAATTCATGCCCACGCGCCCCGCCGCCGGGCCGTTGACGATGACCACGGGGCTGGCGAACCAGGTCGTGCACAAGAGGCCGTGCATGCAAAATTCGTCGATCAACGCGGCCTCGACGGCAGCCAGCACCAGCGGCAGATATTCCGGCTTGCAGCCCGCCATGACGGCGTTGACGGCGACTTTTTCGACGCTGCACGGTGCCAAGTTGGGCGGCACCGCGCCGATAACCTCTTCGGCACCGCGCGCCGTGCCCTGGAGCATACGAAAAACCCGCTCAACCGTCGGCGGCACCACGGGCAGGCCATCGCTCCAGCCGCGCTCGTAGCAGGATTCCACTTCGTCGTCATAGGCGCCCAGGGATATCTGCCGCGAAGCCAGGGTATGATCGCCGAATTCGATCTCCAGGCGTTCGGCCAGGCCCGGTTCGACCGAGCGCGAGCCGCAGCCCGGGCGGGCCTCCGGCAGCTCCGGGCCCAGTTCCAGGTTCAACCCCCCCGGTGCCGCCAGGTCCCGCCATTCGCTGCGCACCCAGCCAACGCCGCGGCCGGTCTCTCGGCCGTCTTCGATGCGCAGCAGCGTCGGCACGATCTCGATACCAAAGCGCCACGAACGTTCCAGCGAGGTGTCGTCGGCGACGTCTCCGAGTCCCTCGGGAAAACCGGGGTCGTCCTGGCTGTAGATGGTCAGCGCCAGCCCGGCGGCGCGCATCTCGGCCAGTACCGGCACCACTTGCACGCAGGTCGGGCAATCGCGTTTGACGAAGACGGCCAAGCCGTCGCTGAGCTGGCTCATGGCGGCGTTTCCCGGTTCGGCGATCTAGCGTAGCGTATCGCCCAGGTGCCGTCGAGAAAACACCTTTCCTGGGGCACACGGAAAGGCAAATATTTGGCATTTACTTTTTTTTTGACGCTGAGGTTTTCTCTGCTCAAGCATCCAGATATTGAAATTTCTATCAATCGGCTGTCCTTTTGTGATGAGCTGACCAAAAGGGTTATTTTCACACACTTTCCGTCGTTCGCTAGCCATGTTACCTCGCTGCATTCCAGGGCGAATTATGGCGTATGCTCGGGCCGCCAGGAAAGGAATCCGTCATGGACACCGACTATTCGATCTGGGCCTTTTGCTACGCCCACTCGACCATGCCGCATGATTTTTTCGGCGGCGTGCTGCTTAACAGCAACCGCGGTACGCTGCAGATCCCCATGGTCTATTCGGCCATCCTGGGCGGGCCGGAGGGAGAGGCGCCCCGGCCCATCGTCATCGACACCGGCATGACCGGTGCCTGGTCGCCCAGCGGCAACAGCTATCCCGATCATGAGACGCCGGCCCAGGTGCTGGCCAAGGTCGGGTTGGACCCGGCCGCCATCGAGACCGTGCTGCTGACGCACCTGCATTTCGACCATATCGGCAACCTGGACGCCTTCCCGGCCGCCACCTTTTACGTCCAGCGCCGCGAATACGAGAACTGGCACCGCGTCGTGGCGATGAATTCGCGCAAGTTCCTGCAGGATCTCGGCGAGCGCGCTATCGCGCTGCTCCAGGGCCCGGCCGGTCCCGAGCGTCGGAGCCAGCTGCAGGCCCTGCTGCGCCAGGGCGTCGACTTCGGCTTCATCGGCCGCTTTGCGCTGGGCCGCCATTGGCGCAAGGCGACACCGGCCCAACGCGCCAGCTATCTCGAACGTTTCACCGATCGCGCCCTCAAGACCTATGCCACCCGCCTGGCCAGCCAGCGCCAGGCCGGCTTCACCATCAGCGGCGTGCGCCCGGCCGGCAGGCGCGACGTTCTGGTGCAGAGCCGCATCACCAGCCAGGCCGGCGTCCTCGAGGTCGACTGGCGGGTGCGCCAGCGCCAGGGCAGCTATCGGGTCATCGACGTGGTCATCGCCGGTGTCAGCATGGCGCTGACCCAGCGCTCTGAATTCGCCACGGTGATCCGCCAGAGCGGCATCGAGGGCCTGATCGCAGCCCTCGGTCATCCTGCCAAGCCTACCGAGATGGCCGCCGCCACCACCGTCAGCCGGCAGTAGCATCGGGCGCCAGCGGTCTCGGCTGCCCTACCGGGCGCCCGGGCCAGCCAGGCCCGCATCTTCCACATCCCGATCCAGCCGGTAATGGCAAGGCGGCGATTGTCGTCACCACCAGGCTCGATTACCATCGCCCCGGAATGAGCGACAAGCAAAGCGAAATGTTGAGAACCCTCACCATCCTGTTGCTGGCCGTCGGCCTGGCGGGTTGTACCCGCATCGTCATCGCGCCGCCCGCCAAGGGCGGTTGGCAGGCCCTGGAGGGGCGTCCCGAGTGCCGGATCTGGAACCCCAACCGGGCCAGCCAGGGCACAGCGAGCTGGGACGGCCCCTGTGTCAAGGACCGGGCCCAGGGCGAGGGCACCCTGGTTTGGCGTTACCCGGCCGGCCAGCGCAGGCTCGAGCAGGTCTATACCGGCACCATGCGCCGTGGCCGCCGGCACGGCCACGGCATCTACAGCTGGCCCAACGGCGATCGCTATGAGGGCTACTACGTCAATGATTGGGCCGAGGGCCGCGGCATCTACACCTGGGGTGCCGAAAGCCGCTGGGCCGGCGACCGCTATGACGGCCTCTGGCGGCGCGGCCGGCGTCACGGCCCGGGCCATTATGCCAAGGCCGGCCAGCCACCTTTCCGCGGCCTCTGGCGTGATGGCGTGATGATTGCCAGCGGCCCCGATGCACCAGCCTCGCTGGCCGCCCTCCGGGCCACCGCCGAGATCGCCAGACGCCCCCCCGGCGAGTGGCTGCAAGTCACCAATCAGCGAGGCTGCGAGGTCTGGAACCCGATCTCGCGCTTCGGCGACAAAGCCTTCTGGAGCGGCGCTTGCATCGCCGGTAAGGCGCACGGCCACGGTGTCCTGCAGTGGTCCAACGGCGACCTCTTCGAGGGCACCCTGGTGGCCGGCCGGCGCCAGGGCTGGGCCGCCGTCACCCTGGCCAGTGGCCGGCGCAAGGAGGGGCGCCTGGAAAACGGCCGTTTCGTTGGCCGCGGTGTCTTCTGGAGCCTGGCCGGCGTGCGCCACGAGGGCACCTGGCAGGACGGCGTCCTGGTCGGCCGGGGCGTCCGGGAATGGCCCGACGGTAATCGCTATGAAGGTGAGTTGCGCAACGGCAAACGCCACGGCCGGGGCGTCATGACCTTCGGTGCCGGCAGCAAGTTTGCCGGCAACCGCTATGAAGGTGACTGGCGGAACGACCACACCTCGGGCCACGGCATCTACACCTGGGCCAACGGCGAGGTTCATGACGGCCAGTGGGCCAATGATCTGCGCCACGGCGCCGGCTTCGTGACCTACCGCAATGGCAACCGCTGCGAGGGCGAGTGGCGCGACTTCAAGCTTTTGAACGCCGGCCGCTTCTGGCAAGCCGCCAAGCAGCGCTGGGGCAGCTGCTATTGGAACGGCAAGGTGATCAAGGCCCGCTTTGAAGCCCAGCCTGAGCCCCAGCCCGAGCCCGAGCCCGAGGATACCCCCGACGACCGCTCCTGAATGATTTCCTGTAGACCCTCACCGGGCGGGCGCATCCGCGCCCTTGGCCTCCGCCCCCCAGGGGGGGGCGGCTTAGAGCGGCCGTTGTTTGTTACTTTTTCTGCTTGGTCCCTTTGTGCAACGGGAGCGACCGCGACCCGCCGCCCCTGCGGCGCGCCCGCGCAGGCAGCGGACCGTCAGGTCCGCTGCCGTGAGCGAAAAAAAACCTAACCCGGATCTCATGAAATGAGATCCGGGTTAGGTCATGCTGGCCAGGCGCTGGGCGATTTCGCGCATTACCGCGTGGGCGGCGTGGTTGTTGGCCTTCAAGAGCTCGAGGAAGACGTCCTTGCTCATACGCAGCACCGTCAGTTCGGTCACCGCCTCGATGCTGGCGGTGCGCGGGATGTCGTTGAGCAGCGCCAACTCCCCCAGAATCTCGTTTTCGCCGCAGGTGCGGATGAAGCGCTCCTGGCCGTCGCGCTCGACCACGATCTTGGCCTCGCCCCCGGTGATGACGTAGGCACAGTCGCCGGTATCACCCTGCTGGATGATGCGTTCGCCCACGTCATAGGTCAGGGTGTCGCTGGTGAAGGCCAGCAGCTTGAGCTGCGAATGCTCGAGCCCGGCCAGCATCGGCACCCGCATCAGGCGCGTTGCCATGGCGGCCAAGTTGTCGCCCTCGGCCTCGCCAGGGATCTCTTCGGCCCTTTCGGCCGGGACCGCCTCGAGATCCTCGACCCGGCCCGCCCTGACATTCATGACCCGGTCGAAGGCCATCTCGGCAGGGAGCTCGCTATCGATCCAGAGGATCGTGCCCTCGGGCAAAAGGCCGCCCAGGCTGGTCAGCAGCCTGGCCCGCGAGGCGCCGTCGAGGGCGGTCAGGGCCTCGTCGATGATCAGCAGCCTGGGTTGCTTGAGAGCGGCCCGGGCCAGGGCGATCTTTTGCCGCACGGCCGGCGTGAGGCGGCCGCCGGCGATGCCGCTGGGGATATCCAAAGCCGCCTGCACCACGGCCTGGCGCAGCCCCAGGTCGTCCATGATGGCGTCGATCACGCCGCCCACCTCTTCGGGGGCATCGGGGCGGCCGTGGGCGACTGAGCCGAACAGGATATTGCCTTCGATGGTCAGGCCGCTCGAGTAGGCGGCGCGGTCGAAAAACGTCACCCGGGCCTCCGTCCTGTCAGCGACCTCCTCGTCGATGACCTGGCGCAAACGCAGCCGCAGCCGCAGCACCGCCTCCTGGAAGGTATCGTCGATCAGGCCCAACTGATGGCGTTGCGGCACCAGTTTCATGGCCAGGCTGCGCAGCACTTCGCGGTCGGCTTCGCTGGCCTCCTTGGTCTCGCCCGAGCCCAGGCGGCGCACCACGATCTGCAGGTCGTCGAGCGCATCCTCGTCGAGGAAGCTGTAACGTTCGAAAAGCGGATCGCCGGAGTGCAGGTTGGCAAACAGCTCGACCATGGTCTCGGCCACACGGCGCCCGGTCTCCTCGAAACGGTCGAGCAGTTGCTCGTCCCCGAGCAGCTCGGTGATGACCGGATTGGCGGCCATCTCGTCGACCGCGAAGCTGGGATCGCGCGAGACCCCGAAAAGGATGTTCTCGGCTACCGAAACGTAAGGATTGAAGGATTCAGGATCGTACTGGCGTACCAGATCGGTCATGCCTCGCTGGGCCAAGTCGTCCTGGATACGCAGGCGCGCCCAAAGGATGCCCTGGGCCAGGTCTGAATTCCCCTCGGGATCGATGGTCTGCCTGAGGCCCATACGGAAAAAATCGTCCTCCAGCTCGACCGCCGCCACCACCCGGGTCAGGCGCTGCATAAATTCGTCCGGCCCGGCGGCGCCGGCGCCGCCATAGTCGATCCAATCGAGGTCGAAGTTGGCGGGATTGTTGCCCGAGGCCAGGGCTTCGTCGTATTGCGCCCGACGCAGCGAGGACATCTCGCTTTCCTCCGCGACGTCGTGCAGCAGGCCGAAAATCAAATTGTCGAAGATGGTGCCGTTGAAGAGATAGGATTCGGCCGAAGTATAGGCGATGCGCGCCCCCACGGCGGCCTCGGGCAGGCTGGCCAGATCCTCGCCGCCGATGGTGATCTTGCCCGAGGTGGGCAAGGCCAAGCGCGCCAGCAGGCGGGCGATCTGCTCCTTGCCACTGCCACCCGGGCCGATCAGTGCCACCCGGCTGCCTGGCTCCAGCGCCAACGAGGCGTTGTCGACCGTCTTGATGCCGTTTTCGTCGACCAGGCTGACGCCGTTCATGTTTACCGGCCCGGCCAGCGCCGGCAGCTCCTCGGGCCGGTTGTACATGATCTCGGGATCGGTCATGCCGGCCGGCTGGAACTGGCTGACCAGGTCCTCGTACTTGATCGAGGCATCGGCCATGCGCTGGTAGTAGCTCAGCAGCTCCTTCCAGGGCGCAGACAGGTCCTTGTAGGCGGCCAACGCCGCCACCAGGGCGCCGAAGGTCAGGTTTTCGATGATCACCAGGTAGCCGCCGATGGAAAAGAAGAAAAACGGTGTCAACTGGTTGAGGAAATTGTTGAGGAATTTGATAAAGAACTTCCGTTTGTAGATATCGAAGCGGATGTCATAGATCTTGCCCAGGCGCTGCGAGAAATCCGCCAGGATGTAGCCCGAGGTATCGTGGCCACGCACTTCGCTGATGCCCGAGACCAGCTCGCCGACGCGGTCGGAGAGGCTGCGCACGTTGCGCACCCGTTCCTTGCCCAGCATGTTGACACGGCGCTGCAGTTTGGGGATGACGTAGCCCTGGATGGGGATCAACGACACCGCCGCCAGACCCAGCCAGGGGTCTTGCATGAAGACGAAGACGACGATGGTCAGGAAGGTGCCGCCCTGGAATATGGGCAGCGCGATGGCATCGCCGAAAAAGCCGCCCAGGGGCTCGACCTCGGCCGTGATCATGGCCACCAGCTCGCCCTGCGAGGTGACGCGGAACTGCGACAGGGGAAAGCGGATGACGCGCTCGACCAGCATGTAGCGCAAACGCCGCAACAGACGTTCGGCCATCACTCCTTTGTAGACGTTGATCTGGAATTTGAAGCCGCCGTTGACGAAGACCAGGGCCAAAAAGGCGCCACAGAGCAACAGCAGGTAGGGGATCTGTTCGAACTCGAAGCCCAGCACATCCACCGCCGAGCCGTCGCCGGCGATGGCCTCGTTGATGATCGTCTTGGGCAGTTGCAGGGAAACGTAAAGGAAGGGAAACGAAACCAGCGTCAGCACGATCACCGCGAACTGCTGGCGCAGGCTGAACATGCGGATGTAGCGGAAAATGCGTGGGGGCATCAACGACCAACTTATGCTGTTGGATTAACGCTTCAAGATCCCCCACCATAGCAACGCCCGCCGCCGCCGCCAAGGCGGCGGGCGGGGAATCCGGGCTAACGCCCCAGGAAAACCGGCTTGCGCTTTTCCAGAAAGGCTTTGGCGGCTTCGGTATTGTCGTCGGTGGTGCCGCAGCGCGAATGGCGGTCGGCCTCCTGGTCGAGGGCGTCGGGAAAGCTCAGCCGGGTGGCGTCGTTGAGGTTCTGCTTGATGCAGCGCAGCGCGATGGGCGCCGAATTGGCGAGCCTCTGGGCCACGCCCTCGACGTGGCCCATCAGCTCGTCGGGCTCGAGCGCCTGGGAAACGATGCCCAGGCGCTCGGCCTCGAGGGCATCGAAGCGCTCGGACAGGAGGTAAAGCTCGCGCGCCTTGGCCGTGCCGACGATCTGGGTCAGCGTGTAGGTGCCGCCGAAATCGCCCGAGAGGCCAGCGTTGAGGAAGGCCGTCGAGAACTTGGCCGTATTGGCGGCATAGCGCAGGTCGCAGGCCAGGGCCCACGACATGCCGGCTCCGGCGCAGGCGCCGTTGATGGCGGCGATGGTGACCATCGGGCTCTCGCGCAAAAGCTGCGAGGTGCGCATGGAGGTACGCAAGTTGGCGATGGCGTTGTGGATGGGCCGCTCCACCTTGAACTCGCCGTCGGCGAAGCCAGCCAGATCGCCACCGGCGCAGAAGCCCTTGCCGGCGCCGGTCAGGATCAGCACCCGGATCTCGGGATCACTGGCGGCGCCTTCCAGGGTCTCGATCATGGCGCCGATGAGCTCGTTGTTCATGGCATTCAGCCGGTCCGGCCGGTTCAAGGTGATGGTGGCGACGGCGCCGTCGCTGGCGTAGAGAACGGTATCGCTCATGGCAGTTCCTCCGGGCTGAATCAGTTGATGATATAGGGTTCGAAAGGCAGCTTCGAAAGCACCTCGTTGCCGCCCTGGGTGATGACCAGCGGCCGTTCCATGCGCAGGCCGCCGACCCCCACCAGGTTGGCGGTGACGGCGATCATCTGCATGTAGTTGGTCTCCAGCACGTAATCGGGTTGTGAGACCTGGGGGATCTCGATGTCGGTCAGCGTCGGGTACCATTCGTGCCCGAAATGGCCGATGCCGTGGCCGAAGCCGCGCACGAAGCCGGACCAGCCCTGCCGCTCGACGAAGCCGCGTACGATCCGCGCCACCTCGCCCAGGGTGCGGCCGGGCTGCATGGTCTCGACCAGCTTCTCGCAGGTGGCGCAAAAGGCGTCGATGACATGTTGCTGCTCGGGACTGGGCTGGCCCATGACGGCGTTGTGGGCCACGTCGCCCAGCATCAGGCCGTACATGCCGTGCAGATCGAGCAACACGTTCTCGCCGCGTTGAATCAGCTTGTCGCTGGCCGGCGTGCAGGCACCGGTCCAGGTGCGCGGACCCGAGGCGATCTCCTGGCCGCCGGTGAAGGTCCAGGCGAACTCGCTGCCCACATCGCGCATGGCCTTTTCGGCCACCCCGGCCACCTGCTTTTCCGACATGCCGACGTGCAGCGCCTGGGCCACCTCGTGGTGGCCGTGGTCGACGATGGCCGTGGCCTGGCGCATCAGGCGCACCTCGGCGTCTTCCTTGACCATGGTCAGCGCATCGATGATCTGGTAGGCGTCGACCAGTTTGGCGCCCGGCAGCGCCGAGGCCAGGGTCTGGTATTCGGCGCGGCTGACGAAGCCCTCGGGCAGGTAGACCGAAGCCCCGTCCTCGAAGCCGATGCGGGCTTCGGCCAGGCCCAGCGCCTGCAGGCGGTCGGCCACCAGCTCCATCATGGGCTGGCGCGAATAGCCGAAAACGCGGCTGAGCCAGCCTTCCTGTTCGAGCCGCATGGCATCCATGCCGGGGCAAATCAGTTCGACCTCGCCCTCGGCCGGCACCAGCACGGTGCTGCGCCAGGGGCAGAAGGCGCCCAAAGCATGGGTCACGGTCTTCAAGCGCGTGCCCACCAGCGCCGCCAGGCCGGCCTCACGCACGGCCGATTGCATGGCCGCGAGCCGGCTTTGGTAATCGATATGGACGGTGTACATGGCCTCAGGTCTCGCGCTGGATGCGTTTGTAGATTTTCATCTCCTCGCCGGTCGAGCCCTTGTTCAGGCCGATGGCGGTGAAGATTGTGCTGTCCGGTTTCTGGCTGAAAAGTTCGGGTCCCTTGGCCAGTTGGCCGCCGTCGACGACGATGGTCTCGCCGGTCACGAAGGCGGCGTCCTCGGAGGCCAGGAAAAGCACGGCCGTGGCGATGTTGTCGGGCACGCCAAGCTCGGGCCAGGGCTGATTGTCGAGCACCTGGGCGCGCTTGCCCTCGGGATCGCCGCCATGAAAGAGATCCGTCATGATGGTGCCCGGCGCCACGGCGTTGACGCGGATGCGGAAGGCCGCCAACTCGGCCGCCACGGTGCGGGTGAGGTTGACGACGCCGGCCTTGCAGGCCGAATAGCAGTGCGGCCCGGCGCCGCCGCCCAGCCCGGCCACCGAGGCGGTGGAGATGATGGAGCCGCCTTCGCCCTGTTCCAGCATCACCCGGCCGGCGTGCTTCATGCCGAGAAAGACGCTGCGCAGCAAGACGCCGGTGGAGAAATCCCAGTCCTCGACCGAGGTCTCGACGATCGATCCGAAGGCACCGCCGATGCCGGCGTTGTTGAAGATGCAATCGAGCCGGCCGAAATCGTCGACGGCCCACTGCACCGCCGCCGCGATGTCCTCTTCCTGGGCCACGTCGCAGGGCGCGAAGCGGATGACGTCGGCGTGGCCGGCGGCGGCCGCCAGATCCAGGGTTTCCTGGCCGTTGGCCAGGTTGAGGTCGGCCACCACCACCCGGGCGCCCTCGTCTAGGAAACGCAACACGGTGGCCCGGCCGATGCCGTTGGCACCGCCGGTGATGACGGCGACCTTGCCCGCCAGGCGCGCCACCTCCCCCATGCCCTAATCCCCCCCCGCCTCGCTGGTGCTGATGAAGGTGGACGGCGTCATGTCGGTGATCGACTGGGCCCGCTTTTCGAGCCAGAAGCTGTAGGGACTGGGCATCAGATCATAGGCACCTTCGTAGCCCAGCTTGAGGGCGGCATCGAGGGGCCAGTTGGGATTGAACAAGAGCTCGCGGGCCAGCGCGATGAGGTCGGCCCGGCCGTCACGCAGGATGCGCTCGGCCTGGTCGGCATGGACGATCAAACCCACCGCCATGCTGAGCACCTCGGTGTCGGTCTTGATGCGTTCGGCGTAGGGCACCTGGTAGCCGTAGCCCACCGGCCCGGCGCTGACCACCGGCGCCCCCAGGATGCCGCCCGAGGAGCAATCGATGACGTCGACGCCCTTGGGCCCGACCAGGCGGGATAGCGCGACGCTTTCGTCCGGCCCCCAGCCGGCGTCGTCTTCGACCGATAGCCTGAGAAAGAGCGGTTTGGCATCGGGCCAGTTCTGGCGCACGCATTCGACGATCTCGATGGCGAAACGCATGCGGTTCGCTTCCGATCCGCCGTAGTCGTCGTTGCGCCGGTTCGCCACGGGCGAGAGGAACTGGTGAACGAGGTAGCCGTGGGCGGCGTGGATTTCGAGCATATCGAAGCCCGCCTCATCGGCCCTGGCCGCGGCCCGGCCCCAGGCCTCGACCAGATCGGGGATCTCGTTGCGGCTGAGCGCCCGGGGTTCGGGATCGCCCTCGTCGGCCAAGGCGCTGGGTGCCACCAGCTCCCAATCCTCCCAGTCCTTAATGTCGGGCGTGCGCTGCAGCGGCGCCGCGCCCTCCCAGGGCCGGAAGCGCCGCGCCTTGCGGCCCGAGTGGCCGATCTGGATGCCGGGCACGGAGCCCGACTGGCGGATGAAGTCGGCCAGGCGGCGCATGGGCGGCACCATGTCGTCGTGCCACAGTCCCAGATCCCCCAGCGTGCCGCAGCCGCGGCGTTCGACCTTGGTCGATTCGACGATCACCAGGCCCGAGCCACCGGCGGCAAAGCGGCCGGCGTTCATCAGGTGCCAATCGACGGGAAAGCCGTCGACGCCGGAATACTGGTGCATGGGCGCCACCACGACGCGGTTCTTGAGCCGCACCTCGCGCAAATCGATGGCTGAAAACAGCAGCGGTTCGCTCATTCTCCATCCTCCCACAAGCCGCCAACCCCTGGCCGGCGGCCCCCGATATTAGCGAGCATTGGCCGCCCTGGTAAACGGCGGCGCTGAAATGCTCTAGAATTCGCCTTTGTTTGGTTGGGGGGAAAGCGCGGAGGGTCCACCATCATGCGCAAGTTGCTCGACGAATTGGCGCGGCGCCACGAAGACAGTCTGCTGCTCGGCGGCGAACGTCGGATAGAGCGCCAACGCAAGCAGGGCAAACTGACGGCGCGTGAACGCGTCGATGCGTTGTTCGAGCCGGGCAGCTTCGAGGAGCTTGGGCAGTTGGCCAGCCACGTCCACACCCCGGTACCCAAGACGGCCGACAAGCGCACCCCGGCCGATGGCGTGATCACCGGCTTTGGCCGCGCAGGCGGCCGCACCGTCGGCGTGGTGTCGGAGGATTTCACGGTGCTCGGCGGCTCGGTCGGGCTCAATAACCTGATCAAGAAGAACCGCATGGTGGAGTTGGCGGGCCGCGACAAGCTGCCGCTGGTCTGGCTGTTCGACGGCGCCGGCGCGCGCACCGACGAATCCATCGGCGAGGGCCTGGCGCCGATGCACCATTTCATGGCCATCGCCAAGCTCTCCGGCATCGTGCCCCAGGCCTGCGCCGTGATGGGCCCGGTGGCCGGCGATTCGGCGCTGATCGCGGCGATGATCGAATTCATCGTCATGGTGCGCGGCACCGGCATGCTGGCGGCCGGCGGCCCGCCGCTGGTCTATAGCGCCCTGGGCCACACCGTCGACAAGGAGGAGCTGGGCGGCAGCGACGTTCACTGCCGCGTCTCGGGCGTGGCCGACAACGTCGCCGAGGATGACCTCGACGCCATCGCCCAGATCAAGCGGTTTCTGTCGTACCTGCCGCAGAACGCCTACCAGTATCCGCCCGATATTTCCCCCGAGGACGACCCCGATCGGCGCGAAGAGGAACTGCTGGACCTGATCCCCGAGAACCGGCGCCGGCCCTACGACATGTACCGCGCCATCGAGCTGATCGTCGACCGGCAGAGCTACTTCGACATCAAACCCGACTTTGCCCGCATGATGATCACCGGCCTGGCGAGATTGAACGGCCACGCCATCGGCGTCATCGCCAACCAGCCCCGTGTGCAGGCCGGCGCCATCACCGCCGCCGCTGGGACCAAGCAGCGCCATTTCATGGATCTTTGCAACGCTTTCCACCTGCCCATCGTCTCCTTCATGGACACACCGGGGGTGATGACCGGGCCGCAATCGGAACGCGAGGGCGCGCTGCGGGCCGGCATGGCCATCGCGCACTCCTTCGCCTTCGCTCGCGTGCCGCTGCTGACGGTGGCGCTGCACAAAGGCATCGGCTATGGCGCCTGCGCCATGGGCGGCTACGGCGCCGGGCAGTCGACGGTGCTGGCCTGGCCCACCGCCGACTTCAACGCCATACCGCTGGAAAGCGGCATCCAGGCAGCCTACCGGGCCGACCTGGAGGCGGCGGCTGACCCGGCGGCGCTGCGGGCCGAACTGGAGGCCGCCTTCGGCGAGCTTTGCGGTGCCTTCCCGGCGGCCGAGCAGATGAAGATCGACGACATCATCGACCCCCGCAACACCCGCCCGCGCCTGATCGCGGCGCTGGAGCGCGCCCTCAACCGCCGCCACGCCCCGGCCGAGGTGGCGCTGCGCCACGGCATAATGCCCTAGCCGCGAGCCGGCACCGAAGATAATCCCGCCGTCGCCGCTACAGATCGGGCCTGAGGCGGAGGAGCCTGATCTGGCCGAGCGCAAGAACCTTGAGAAACCCGCGAATTGACCCCCGGCATGGCTGCGTGCACAATGTCAAGGTCTTGCAATCGACCGCTTCCGCGGGGGAGAAGGTGGAGACCAACTTGCGAAGCGCTCCAATCAAATGGCTCGACTCCCTGGCCATCGACCACCCGGATATCGACGCTGACCACCGCGAGATCCTGGCCTACTTCAACGACATTTTCTGGCCCGATGGCAGGGCCTTTGGGGAGCACATCCAGGTCTCGTGCCGGGGACTTCGGGAATGCCTTGGCAACCATTTTCGCCGGGAGGAAAACCTGCTTCGCGATATTCAATATCCCGGCCTCGATACGCACGCCGAGCACCACCGGATCCTGTATCAGCGGATGGACGAATTGTTCGGGCAGTGCGCGGCAGCTTGTATCGAAGCCAAGCCCGAGGGCTGCTTTTCGGAATTGTATGATCTGGTAATGGATCACGTCGTTCGGCACGATCTGGAGTTCAAGTCTTTCGTGCAGGAAAGCTTTCCCAGCTCAAAACAGCGTTTTTGAAAAGCCTCTAGCCCGGAATTCCCGGCGGCCCACGCCCGCCCCACAACCCCCTTGCCTCCCGCGCCGATCTCCCCGACAGTCACAGCCCGGGGAGATCTTGGCGAAAACGGCGGAAACGAGAAATCATGGCCTATGACCTGGTGATCAGGAACGGCACCGTGGTGACGGCGGCCGACAGCTTCCGGGCCGACGTGGGCATAGCTGCGGGCCGCGTGGCGGCGCTGGGCGAGGGATTGGCGGCGGATCCGAGCACGGGCCGCGAAATCGAGGCGGCCGGCAAGCTGGTGCTGCCAGGCGGCATCGACAGCCACCTGCACATCGAGCAGCTTTCCGGCATGGGCCTGATGAACGCCGACGATTTCCATTCCGGAACCATTTCGGCGGCCTTTGGCGGCAACACCACCATCATCCCCTTTGCCGCCCAGCACCACGGCCAGTCCCTGCGCGACGTGGTCAAGGACTATCATGCCCGGGCGGCCGAGAAGGCGGTGATCGATTATGCCTTCCACCTGATCATCTCGGACCCCACGGAACAAGTGCTGGGCCAGGAACTGCCGGCCCTGATTGCGGATGGCTATACCTCGTTCAAGGTCTACACCACCTACGACATGCTCCGGCTCGACGACTACCAGATGCTTGAGGTGCTGGCGCTGGCCAGGCGCGAAGGCGCCCTGGTGATGGTGCACGCCGAGAACCACGAGGTCATCCGCTGGTTGGGCGAACGCCTGCTGGAGGGCGGCTATAGGGCCCCCAAATACCACGCCGTGGCGCATGCGCGCCTGGCCGAGAAGGAAGCCACGCACCGGGTCATCGCGCTGGCCGAGCTCTTGGACGTGCCGCTGCTGGTGGTTCACGTCTCGACGGCCGAGGCGGCGGCCGAGATCCGCCGGGCCCAGGACCGCGGCCTCAAGATCTATGGCGAGACCTGCCCGCAATACCTCTTTCTCACGGCCGCCGATCTCGACCGGCCGGCGGCCGAGGGCGCCATGTTCTGCTGCAGGCCGCCGCCCCGCGCCGCGGCCGCCCAGGAAGCCATGTGGCAGGCCCTGGCCAACGACACCTTCCAGGTTTTTTCCTCCGACCACGCGCCCTATCGCTTCGACGAAAGCGGCAAACTGGCGCACGGTCCCGACCCCGACTTCAAGCACGTGGCCAACGGCGTGCCGGGCGTCGAGGTGCGCTTGCCGCTCTTGTTCTCGGAAGGCGTGGGCAAGGGCCGCATCGACCTCAACCGCTTCGTGGCCCTGGCCGCCACCAACGCCGCCCGGCTTTATGGCCTTTATCCCAAAAAGGGCACCATCGCCGTGGGCAGCGACGCCGACATCGCCATCTGGGATCCCGAGCGCGAGGTCGAAATAGGCAGCGCCATGTTGCACGACAACGTCGGCTACACGCCCTACGAGGGCCGCCGCGTCAGGGGCTGGCCCGAGACCGTGATCCGCCGCGGCCAGGTCATCGTCGAAGACGGCGAGCTCGGCGCCGAACGCGGCTCGGGCGAATTCCAGCCTTGCGCCTCGGCCGCGGCGGCCCGGCCGCTGGGCCGGCCGGTCCCCGAGCTCGACCCCGAACGCAATTTCGCGGCCCACATCCAACCACGGGAAAGCCCATCATGAGTGCTGCCAAGCCTCACAAGATCTTCGTCTTCGCGCCGGTCGAGGATTCCGATTCCTATTACGGCCGGCTCGAGGCGGCGGGCTGCGAGCTGGTCATCGGCAAGGGCTCGTGGATCTCGGCCGAGGGCGGCACGGAAGAAGAGCTTTGCCAGAATGCCGCCGGTGCCACGGGTTTTTTCGGCGCCACCATCCGGCCCAACCCCATTTCGCGCCGCGTGCTCGAGATCCCGCCTGATCTGCGCATCGTCTCGAAGTGCTCGATCGGCATCGACGACGTCGACGTCGAGGCGGCCACCGAACTCGGCATCATCGTCAGCCACTGCCCCACCGAGGCCAACTGGGGCGGTGTGGCCGAGAGCACCATGGCGATGATTCTGGACGTCCTCAAGAAATCGCGCGAGCGCGACCGCTACGTCAAGGAAGGCGGCTGGCGAGATGCCGCGCTGACTGGCACCTACCTGGGGGCGCGGCACGACGGCTACGCCGGCATCACCATCGGCATCATTGGGCTGGGCCGCATCGGCAGCCGCCTGGCCGATTTATTGGCACCCTGGCGGGTGCGGCTGCTGGCCTGCGACCCTTACGTCGATTATTCCAAGTTCGTCCACCACAACGCCGAGCGTGTCGATCTCGACACCCTGCTGGCCCAATCCGACGTGGTCTCGCTGCACGTCACGCTGAGCCCAGAGACGCGCCACATGATCAGCACCAGGGAGCTCGTCCTGATGAAGCCCACGGCGCTGCTGGTCAACACCTCGCGCGGCCCGGCCATCGACGAGGAGGCGCTGATCGCGGCGCTGCTGAAGGACCAGATCGCCGGTGCCGCCCTCGACGTCTTCGAGGTCGAGCCCCTGCCGCTGCAGTCGCCGCTCAGGGGCATGGGCGACAAGGTGCTGCTGTGGTCCCACATCGTGGCCATGAACCACGGCTCGGGCCTCGGGCCCGGCCTCGACTGGGCGACACGGTCGCTGCTTAGCGCGCTGCGCGGCGAGGTTCCGGACAACGTCTACAACAAGGCCGTCATCCCGGCCTGGCTGGAGCGCTTCGGCGGCAAGAATTTGCTCGGCTGAGCGGGCCGGGAAGGGAAACCATGGAGATCGAGCTGCGGCTGTTCGAGGACACGCCGTTCGCGGGCGTCGATCCTGTGGCATTGCCGGCGTCTCCGCGGGCCATCTATGTCGCCGCCGGGCAGGTGACGATCAATGGCAGCGTGCTGCCGGCCGACGAAGGTATTGTCACCTCCGACAAGCTGATGCTAGCGGTCGCCGACAGCGGCGCCACATTGTGGCGCTGGGAAATCGTCTCGGCGGGAAGCCTGGCCGAACCCCTGGCCGGCCGTGGGCATCTGAAACTCTCGCATTTCATCGAACCCGACCGGATCGCCGACGAATTGCTGCTGCGCCTGGACAGCGTCGCCTTTCCCCCTGGCGGTTGCGCCTTTTTGCACACCCATCGTGGCCCCGGTACCCGCTGCCTCAGGGAGGGCACGATCCGTATCGATACGGAAGGGCGTTCCTCATCCTATGCCTCGGGCGGCCCCTGGTTCGAGACCGGCCGCGAGCCCGTGTTCGCGCAAGCCGACGGGCAAATTGCCAGCCGTTTCATCCGCGCCATGGTGCTGCCGCGATCCCTGATGGGCACCTCGTCCATTCGCTACGTCAACGAGGAAGACCAAGCCAAACCGAAATCGCAGAGCTATCGCGTGTTCGACGAAGGGGGCATCGAAATTCCTGGTGATTAGGAAACATTGCTTGCAGGCAGGGGGAGATTCGTGATCAGCCTGCAACGCGGGGAAAGCTGAGCGTTTTGTCGCGGGCCAACTTCCCGGGCAGGGCCAGCTCCCAGTCGAGATAGCCCTGCATGGCGTCGGCGGGGGCGGCACCGTGCTCGTAGGGCCGGTAATAGACATCGACGGGTTCGCTGGTCAGCCTGGTGGCGCCCTCTTCGAGGGCCAGGCCGGCCTGGTGCCAGGCCGTGCTGCCGCCTTCGAGAACCATCGCGGGGACGCCGCCAAGGGCGGCGATCTCGTGGGCCGCCAGAGCCGCCAGGGCGGGCTCGCCGGCGCTGACGACATAGGTATCAGTCGGCGGCAAGCGCTCGAACGAGGTGCCGAGTCTGGCCCGGGATAGCCACCAGGCGCCGGGCACGTGGCCCTTGGCGTAGGCCTGGCTGGAGCCCACGTCGATTACCGTGAGGCCGTTCTCAGCAATCCGGCCGGCCAGCTCGCCGGCCGAGATCAGTACCGGCTCGACGCCGCCGGGCAGCGCCACGTCGGGCACATGGGGCCCGCTTTCCAGCCCGTCCGGCAGCCCGTCTTGCAGCACGAAGCTGTCGGCCCAGCCCAACTGCTTGAGCCAGCTTGCCGTCAAGCGGGCCCGCACGCCGTCGTCGTCGAGCAGCACGACGCGGGCGTTGCGCGTCGCCAGGTAGTGATCGGTGGCCTGCACCAGTTGGCCGCCGGGCGCCGGGCGCGAGCCGGCCAAGTGCCCGGCCAGGTATTCCTCGGGTGAGCGCACGTCGAGCAGATAGAGGGTTCGATCCCGGTCGGTCCGCCAGGCCTCAATGGTGGCGGCGTCGACGCTGGCGACGGCGAAGCGCTCGGCGACGCGAGCCGCCGCCGCGCGCGACCAAGCCAGTGCCGGCCCCGATACCTCGCCGTAGCGGCGCCCGGCAGCAAACTCGAGCTCGTGCCCGGCCAGCTGCCAGCCCATGGTGCCGTTGCGCAGCGCCGCCACGGGGTTGACCAGGCCGGCGTTGACCAGCGATTGGGTGCCCAGGATCGAGCGTGTGCGGCCGGCGCAGTTGACCACCACCAGGGTCTCGGGGTCGGGCGCCAGATCAGCGACACGCAAGACCAGCTCGCCGCCGGGCACGTTGATGCCCGAGGGAATGCTCATGTTGCGGTATTCGCCCCAGGGCCGGCTGTCGAGGATGACCAGGTCGGCGCCGGCGTCCAGCTTGGCCTTGACCTCGTCGGCCGACAGGCTGGGCGTGGCGAATTCCAGCTCGACCCACTCGCCGAAGGTCTTGGAGAGTACGTTGACGCCGGAGTAAAGCTCGAGGCCGGCCGCGCCCCAGGCGGCGAAGCCGTCTTCCAGTACAGTCACATTGCCGTAGCCCATGGCGCCCAACCGTTCGGCGGCGCGGTCTGCTTCGCCGTCGGCGGCACCGTTGTCGTCGGCAATGACGATGCGGCTGGCGGCCCCGGGCAGCAGGTCGCGGACCATGATCTCGAGCCGGCCCAGCGGCAGGTTGACGGCCAGGATGGGATGGCTTTGGCCGTGCTCGCCCTCCTCGCGCACGTCGAGAAAGGCGATTTCGCCGCCGTCGGTCAGGGCCTGGGCAAGATTTTCGGCATCGATGGTGGAGAACGTCATGTCATCTCCGGGAAAAATGGTGGGTGCGGCGGCACTTGTCGATCGTAGAGCATACCAAGGTTGCCCCGGTAAACTTTGGCCGGCGCCGCCCCCCACCTCACCCCAAAAAGTGGTCCCTGTCCCTACTTTTTCGGTGCAAAGGCGTGACTGGCTGCGGCTCTGGCTTCGACCAGGCGCGGCGGAAAAAAGGGTCCCTGTCCCTACTTTAGTTAGGGAGGGAGCCGGTCGCTATCGTAGGCAGAAAGAGAGAGGGGCGGCGACCAATCCGCGACGCTGTCCAAAAGGCACTTGAAACCATCACCATCGAGTGTTTCAGCAGCCTGCTATGATGGCAGGCCACAGGCGCAAGGAGCCGGCGATGGCCGCTGATACACAGGCTTTGCTTTTGGATCTGGTGGAATGGCTGGCGGGCCGGCCGCGCCCCTATGACGAGGTCATGGCGGCTTGGCGCACGTCATGCCCGAACCTGACCATCTGGGAGGATGCCTTGGATCAGGGCCTGGTCGGCCGCGAGCGCCGCAATGGTGGGGCGACCTTCGTCGTGGTGACGCCGCTCGGCCGGGAGCTGTTGGCCCAGGCGGGGCGCCAGGCCGCGCCTGCTATTCCGAGCGCAGGCGGGGATCCAAAGTATCCCGCACGGCATCGCCGAAGAGGTTGAAGCCGAACACCGCCAGGCTGATGGCGAGGCCGGGAAAGATGGCGATCCAGGGCGCGCTTTCGGCGTATTCCTCGGCGCCGCCTTGCAGCATCAGGCCCCAGGCCGGGGTCGGTTCCTGGACCCCCAGGCCGAGGTAGGAGAGCGAGGCCTCGAGCAGGATGGCCTGGCCGACGAAGGCCGTGATCATGATCAGGAACGAGGCCATGACGTTAGGCACCATGTGGCGCAAGATGATGCGGCTATGGCTGAAGCCACAGGCCCGGGCCGCGTCGATGTAGGGAATTTCGCGGATCGCCAGGGCGGATGAGCGCACCACGCGGGCGCAGCGCGGGATGAAGGGAATGGTGATGGCGATGATCACGTTCTGGGTTCCGGTGCCGAAGATCGAAACCACGGCAAGCGCCATGATGATCAGCGGGAAGGCCATGAAGACGTCCATCACGCGCTGGAAGACGAGGTCGATGCGGCCGCCGAAATAGGCGCTGCCGACGCCCAGCACGAGGCCCAGAGTGGCGCCGATGAAGGCCGAGACGAAACCCACGAACAGCGCCGTGCGGGCGCCATGGATGATGCGCGACAACAGGTCCCGGCCGAATTGGTCGGTGCCCAGCCAATGCTCGGCACTCGGCGCCAGGTGCATTTCGGCGAAGGAGTTGGCGGTCGGGTCGTAGGACGTCAAGACGTCGGCAAAGACCCCCATCAGGATCATGACGATGACGATCAAGGCTCCGGCGGCACCGAGAGGCTGGCGGCGCATCATCTCGAGCACGACCGTCGCCAACGGCGACTTCTCGGCGTAATCCTCGATTTCTGCTTCGACTTGGATTTCGGAGGTCACGGCAGGCTGTCCTTGACTTAAGTGTAGCGAATCCGGGGATCCAACCAGGCATAGAGAATATCGACCACGAAGTTGGTCACCACGAAGACCGTCACCACGACCATGACCAGCGCCTGGGTCAGGGTGTAGTCGTGGTTGGTGACCGCCTCGACGAACAGCTTGCCCAGGCCATTCAGATTGAAGACCTGTTCCGTCACCACCAGCCCGCCCATCAGGAAGGCGAACTCGATGCCGATTACCGTCACCACCGGCAGCAGCGCATTGCGAAGCGCGTGGCGGTTGATGATGAGCTTTTCCCTGAGGCCCTTGGCCCGGGCGGTGCGGACGTAGTCCTCGCGCAGAACCTCGAGCAGCGCCGAACGGGTCATGCGGGTGGCCACGGCGGAATAACGATAGCCCGTGGCCACGGTGGGCCAGATCAGCATGCTGAGGTTTTGCCAGGGATCCACCCACAGCGGCACGTATTGGATGGGCGGCATCCAGGGTGTGCCCCAAAAGGCCTGGGTCGAGACCAGCAAGCCCAGGATGATGAGGATGCCGAGCCAAAAGGACGGCATGGCGATACCGGCGATGCTGAAGATGCGGACGGCATAGTCGATCCAGGTGTTCTGCTTGATGGCCGACACGGTGCCCAGCGGAATGGCGATCAAGGTGGCCGTGAGGGTGGCCATGATGGCGACCTGGAGGGAGAGCTCGAAGCGCAGCGCTATCTCCTCGCCGATGGGCCGGTTGGTCCACATCGAGGTGCCCAGGTCGAATTGGATGAAACCCCAGATGAAATCGATGAACTGCATGAAGAGCGGCTGGTCGATGCCGATCTCGGCGCGGCAGATATCAAGCGCCTCCTTGTCGAAATACCCCCCCGTCCCGGCCATCCTAAGCTCGCAGATGTCGCCCGGAATCAGGCGCAGCAGAAAGAACACCAGCACGGCGGCGCCAAGCAGCGTCGGGATCATCAACAGGATGCGCTTGACGATGTACTGGTACATGGCTCCATCACTCCCCGCCCGCCTGTCTTACGGGCGGGGAGCCTTTGGTCTCAACAAACCTGGGCTCGGGCTATTGCCCCAGCCAAACCCCTGAAAGGTCCTGGTTCAGGTAATGGCTGGGGCTGATCTTCCAGCCCTTGACGTAGGACCTGTGAGGAATGATGCGGTACCACCACAGCGTGATGAAGGCGTTGGCCTGCTCGTCGAGCGCACGCTTTTCAAACTTGCGCATGATGGAGCGTTGTTCGCTGACGCTTGCCGCCTGGTTCATGGCGTTGAACATCTTGTCCATCTCGCGGTCTTGGTAGTTGCCGTAGTTGTTGCCCGAGACGTCGTCGGATATGTATTTGGCCACGTCGAGCAGCGGATTGACCACGGCCTGGCAGTTGAAGTCGATGGAAACGTCGAAATCCTTCTTCTTGCGGAGCGAAGCGTAGAAGGGACCGGTGGGCTGTACCCGCTGGTCGACGGTGAGCCCGACCTGCTTCCACTGATCGATCAGCCAGGTGCCGACGATCTTGTAGGGCTGATCGACGCCGCGGTTATTGAGGGTGAACTTGAGGTTGGAAGCTCCGGCTTCCTTGAGCAGGCGCTTGGCCTCGGCCCGAGATTTGTTGATGTCGGGCCAGTAGCCGGCGATCTGCTCGAGTTCGGACTTCGTCGCCGCCAGGGGATGGCCCGGGAAGGCAACGCCGCCCACCGCTTTGACGATGGCGATGCGCGAGAGGTACTTGGAGCCGCCCCAACGGTCGATGGCCAGGCTGAGCGCGCGGCGCACGTTGGGATTGTCGAAGGGCTTTTTCTTATGGTTCGGTGTGGCGATGAGGACGCAGTTCCAGTTGCTCTCCTGGACCGTGATGTCCTTGCCCAGCGCCTTGGCCAGATCGTCCCGGCTTTTCGGCGGGAAGCCGCGGAACTCGATGGCCGCCCGGTCGCCGCGCACGGCCTGCACGCGAAGCGATTGCTTCTTGGCGAAGATGGCCTCGAAACCGTCGAGGTAGGGCTTGCCGGAGTGGTAGTAGTCGGGGTTGCGGGTGCCGCTGATCAGGGCGCCGGCCTGGCGTTCCTTGAGGCGGAAGGGACCCGAGCCCATGACGTTCTTCTCATACCAGTGCATGTCCTTGTCGAGAATCTTCTTGGCGTAGATGAAGTTGTAGGGATTGGCCAAGGCCGGGATGAAGGCGCCGGAGGGGTATTTGAGCTTGAACTTCACGGTGTGGTCGTCGGTTGCGGTGACGCTGTCGACCATGACGTAGAAGGCCTTGCGGGCGCTGGCCACGCCGGCCGCCGGGAAGATTATCTTCTTGAAGGTGGCCACCACGTCGTGGGCCGTCAGCGACGAGCCGTCGCTGAACTTGACGCCCTTGCGAAGCTTGAAGACATAGCTGTTGTCGGCGCTGGGCTTGGGCATTTCGGTGCAGAGATCGCAGACGAAATCCGTGGGCGAGCTTGGGTTGTCGGGATTGACCCGGATCAGCACGCTGTAGAAGGGCGCGATGGGATGGATCAGCGCGAAGGTGGTTTCGCGGTGTCCGTCGAAGCTCGGCGGCTCCGCCGGCACCACGTACTTGAGGATTCCACCCTTCTTGGCGGCCTGGGCCAGCGGCGCCATCGGAGCCATGGCGCCGAGCGCCAAGGCCAGGCCGGCGGCCAGCGGAATAGCGTGTTTCACAAATCGGATTCGCATATCGTTTCTCCTTCCCCTGATGCTAGGTTTTCTGTTGTTCTTTTACCAACTACGCTCCTATGGGCGCCCTGCGTCACCGCCGTGCGCCCTCAAACCTCGGTGCAGGCCAGCCAGTGGCCGGCCTCGCTTTCGCGGAACTCTGGAACCTGCGTACGGCAGCTCTCGACGGCCAACGGGCAGCGTGGGTGAAAGACGCAGCCCGACGGCGGGTTGATGGGGCTGGGCACTTCGCCTGCCATCACCTCGTGCGCCCGCGTCCCTTCAACCATCGGGTCCGGCACCGGAACCGCCTCCAGGAGGGCTCGCGTGTAGGGGTGGCGCGGGTTGTCGTAGAGCGCGTCGCAGTCGGCCATCTCGACGATCTTGCCGAGATACATCACCGCCACCCGTTGGCTGAGGTGACGCACCACGCTGAGGTCATGCGAGATGAAGAGATAGGTGAGATCGAACTCGTCGCGCAGGTCCTCGAGGAGGTTGATGACCTGGGCCTGGATCGAGACATCCAGCGCCGACACCGCCTCGTCGCAGATGATGAATTGGGGCCTCAGCGAAAGCGCCCGGGCGATGCCCACGCGCTGGCGCTGGCCGCCGCTCATCTCATGGGGATAGCGATCCGCCATGCGGGCCGGCAAACCGCAGGTCTCCAACAGTTCCCTGACCCTTTTCCGCCGTCCCTCGCGGCTTGGTTCGATGCCGTGCACCTTCATCGGCTCGGCGATGATCTGGCCGATTTTCATGCGCGGATTGAGCGACGAATAGGGGTCCTGGAAGATCACCTGAATCTTCTGCCGATAGGGGCTCAAGGCCCGCTGATCGAGGCTGGTCAAGTCGACGCCGTCGAACACGATGTGGCCGGCGCTGGGCCGGTCGAGCTGCAGGATGCAGCGCCCCGTGGTGGTCTTGCCGCAGCCCGATTCGCCCACCAGCCCCAACGTCTCGCCCTTCTGAATATGGAAGCTGATGCCGTCGATGGCCTTGACTTGGGCCACGCTGCGGGACATCAGCAGGCCCTCGCTGACCGCGAAATACTTGCGCAACTCCCTGACCTCGACCAGGGCCTGGCCCGCCGCTTCGGGTGGCCCAGCTTCCGGCGTGGCCAGCGGCGCGTTCATGAGGCCGCCTGGGCCGGCGGCGCCAGCTCGGCCAAGCGCCAGCAGGCGGCGAGATGGCCCTCGCCCACGGTTTCGAGGTCCGGTATCGCTTCGGCGCAGCGCTCATGGGCCTGGCGGCAACGCGGCCGGAAGGCGCAGCCGTCGTCGAGCCGGGCCAGGTCGGGCGGCTGGCCCTCGATGGATTCGAGCTTCTTGCGCCGCGGCTGGTCGAGCCGGGGCACCGAACCCAGCAGGCCCACGGTATAGGGATGGCGGGGCTGGGCGTAGATATCGTGGGCGCTGCCCCGCTCGATGATCTTGCCGGCGTACATGACGTTGACCCGGTCGGCATAGCGCGCCACGACGCCCAGGTTGTGCGTGATGATGACCAAGGCCACGCCCAGGCGCCGGGTCAGGTCCTTCATCAGCTCGAGGATTTGCGCCTGGATGGTGACGTCGAGCGCTGTCGTGGGCTCGTCGGCGATGATCAGTTCGGGCTCGCAGCAAAGCGCCAGCGCGATCATCACGCGCTGGCGCATGCCGCCGCTGAAATGGTGGGGATACTGCTTGAGACGCCGTTCGGTATCGGAAATACCGACCATGCCCAGGAGTTCGCGGGCGCGATCGCGCGCCGCCTCGGGCGTCATGGCGAGATGCTGTTGCAGCGTCTCGGTGAGCTGCAGGCCGATCGACAGCACCGGATTGAGCGACGTCATGGGCTCCTGGAACACCATGGCGATGCGCTGGCCCCGTATCTTGCGGATTTCCTCGTCGCTCAAGCCCAAAAGGTCGGTGCCGAGGAGGCGGATGGTGCCGCTCACCACGCGGCCGGGCGGATCGGGAATCAGCCTGAGGATGGAAAGGGCGCTGACCGACTTGCCGCAACCGGATTCGCCGACCAGCGCCACCGTCTCGCCGGCATCGACACCATAGCTGATGCCGTCGACCGCCCGCACGGTGCCGGCGGAGGTGAAGAACTGGGTCTTCAGATCCTCGATTTCGAGTAGTCTCGGCACCTGTCCTCCCAATCCGGCAACGCCGCCGGTTGGTATCCGATTATTGATTTATGACTGCCGAGTGTAGCAGTTTCCCGCGACCCTTCGACTCATTTTCCTGCCCCCTCGGGAGCCGCCAGGGAGGGGCGCAAAAGATAGCCGAGCGGCACGATCAGCAGGACCCAGAGCGCCACTGCCGCCAGGGTCACGGCCACCCCTGCTTGGTCGCTAAGCAAGCCGAACAAGGCCGGGGAGACGGCGCCGGCGCCGATGCCCAAGGTGTAAAAGAGGCCAAACCCGCGCGACCGCCTTTGCGGCACCACGAAATCGGCGATGGTGGCATAGAGCACGGATGAGGTGCCGTTGAGAGCGAGGCCGACCAGGGGTAGAAGGGCCAGCGAAAACCCTAGCGGAGCTGGGATGAGAACCAGAATGGAGCCCGCCGTGAGAACTTCCGTGAGCCAAATGGTGCGGATGATGCCGAGCCGTTCGGCCAGCACGCCGCAAAGAAATTTCCCCGCCGCGCCGCCGCCGAAGACCAGCGCCAGCGCCAGCCCCAGGGTATCGACGCCGGCCCCTTTGGCCAGCAGCAGGAAGGGGAAAAAGGTCAGGAACGCGGTGCGCGAGGCGCCGTCGATGATGCCGATGAGGGAAAGCGTGGCGAAACCCCGGCGATCGGTGATCCCCCAACCGGAGATGGCCGTGCCGCCTTGCCGTTCCGCCGGCCGCTCCGCTCCAGCCCTCGCCCCCACGGCCAGCCAGGTGAGCAGCACCAGCAGGCCGGCGGCGAAGGCCAGGCCGATCATACCGAAGGCCAAGGTGCCCCAGCGCCAGTGCCAGGCGATGACGATCAGCGCCAGCAGCGGCGGCAGCGCCGCCTTGCCCAGGTCGCCGCTGAAATTATAGATGCCCAGCGCCGCCCGCCTGGGGCCGTCCTCGTAGGCCTTGGAAACCAGGGCCGACGACAGCGGATGCTGGCAGCCCGAACCGGCGCCGGCCAGCATTAGCAAGAGCGCCAACGTCACCATGCCGCCGGCCAGCCCGAAGGCCAGGAAGCCGGACGCCGCCACGACTGTTCCCAGCACCAACAGCGGGCGTTCGCCCAGGCGTTCGGCCAGCAGCCCGACCGGCACCTGGGTTGCGGCCTGGGCCCCGGCAAAGAACGATTTCAGCAGGCCTACTTGAGTCAGTGACAAGGCGAACTCGGCCTGCCACAGCGGCAGCAGCAAATAGATGACGTCGGAAAAGCCGTCGTGCAGAAAGTGCGCCAGGCTGCAGCTGCCGAGGGTGGCCCGGCGTCCGGCAGCTGGCCGGCGCTGCGTCATGGGCCCGGCGCCAAGCGTCCGGCGCCGCTTCAGACCCGCACCATCTTTCCCGGGTTCATCAGGTTGTCGGGGTCCAGCGTCCGCTTCAGCGCCCGCATGACCTCGAGCGCCTCGCCGTGCTCGGCCTCGAGGTAGTCGATCTTGCCCGAGCCCACGCCGTGCTCGCCGCTGCAGGTGCCTTCCATCTCGAGCGCCCGCTCGATCAGGCGGCCGTTGATGGCTTTGGCTTCCTCCCACTCGGCCGGCTGGTCGGGATCGAGCAGGAAGGCGAGGTGGAAATTGCCGTCGCCGACGTGGCCCACCAGGGGCACCGGCATGGAGGCTTGGGCGACGTCGGCCTGGGTCTCGGCGATGCACTCGGCCAGGCGCGAGATGGGCACGCAGACGTCGGTGGCCCAGACCTTGCAGCCTGGCCGGTAGGCCATGCTGGCGTAGGCGGCGTCATGGCGGGCCTGCCAGAGCCGCGAGCGGTCCTCGGCCTGGGCCGTCCACTGGAAGTCGCCGCCGCCGTGTTCGGCGGCGATGGCCTGGACGTTCTCGGCCTGTTCGGCGGCGCCCGCTTCGCTGCCGTGGAATTCCAGAAACAGCGTCGGCGCCACCGTCAGGTCGAGCTTGGAATAGGCGTTCGAGGCCTTGATCTGAACCTCGTCGAGCAACTCGATGCGGGCCACCGGAATACCGTACTGGATGGTCTTGATGACGGCCTGCACGGCGCTGGCCACGTCGGGGAAGGAACAAACCGCCGCGGTGATGGCCTCGGGGATGCCATAGAGCTTGAGCGTGATCTCGGTGAAAACGCCCAGCGTCCCTTCCGAGCCCACATAAAGCCGGGTCAGGTCGTAGCCCGCCGCCGACTTGCGGGCGCGGCGGCTGGTGCGGATGCGCCGCCCGTCGGGCAGCACCACCTCCAGCGCCAGCACGTTCTCGCGCATGGTGCCGTAGCGCACGGCATTGGTGCCCGAGGCCCGGGTCGCCGCCATGCCGCCGATCGAGGCGTCGGCGCCGGGGTCGATGGGAAAGAAAAGCCCGGTGTCGCGCAGGTGTTCGTTGAGCTGCTTGCGCAACACGCCGGGCTCGACGCGCACGTCCATGTCGTCGGCGTTGACCTCGATGATGGCGTTCATCTCGGCGAAGTCGATCGAGACGCCGCCCTTCAGGGCCGCCACGTGCCCCTCCAGCGAGGTACCGGCGCCAAAGGGCACGATCGGCGTCTGGTACTTGGCGCAGATGCCGACGATGGCCTCGACTTCGTCCGCCTTCACGGGAAAGGCCACGGCATCCGGGGCATGGGCCTCGTGATAAGAGAGGTCCTGGCCGTGGTGCTCGCGCACGGCGGCCGAGGTGCTGAGGCGGTCGCCTAAAAGCGCCCGGAGCTCGTCGATGGTGGTGTCGTTGCGGGCGGCGTCGTTCATGGCGGGGTTCTCTCGAAAGGGGGGTGTGGCAAGTAAACTAGGCCGCGCCAGGGCGTCTTGCAAATGGCCTGCGCCCTTGCTCTAGTGACCCGCCATGACCATCGACGCACCGCTGCAGATCCACGAAGAATCCGTGTTGCCGGAGTGGATCGACTACAATGGCCACATGAACGTGGCCTATTACGTGCTGGCCTTCGATCACGCCACCGATGCCTGGTTCGATCTCTTGGGCCTTGGCGAGAAATACCTCGAGGCGACCAATTGCTCGATCTTTCAGGTCGAATGCCACGTCAATTATTTCCAAGAGGTGACGGCAGGCGCGCCACTGCGGTTCGAGTTGCAATTATTCGATTTCGATGCCAAGCGCATGCATTACCTCTGCCGCATGTATCACCGCGACGAGGGATTTCTCTCGGCCAGTTGCGAATGGATGGCGCTGCACGTAGACCTGGGGGCGCGGCGCTCGGCACCCCTGCCGGCGGCCACCCTGGCCAAGCTCGACGAGATCAAGATCGCCCACGCTGAACTGGACCGGCCCGAACAGGCTTGTGCCCGCATCGGCATCGTGCGCAAGGCGTGACGACGGCCCTTTGCCGGCGGCCCGATTCGTCCTAGCCTTGGGGCAGTCGTGGATCGTTGGGAAAGCACTGTGCGGATTAGGAAAATAAATCTCTTTGTCATGCAGCTGCTGGCGCTGGCTTGCTTGCAGGCCGGCGCCGCGCTAGCCGCCTGCACCGATCCGGCGCGGCCGAGCGTCGACTGGCGGCGCTGCTATGCCGACGAACGGCGGCTGCCCGGCGTCGACCTCTCGGGTGCCATGCTGCGCGAGACCCGTTTTGTCCGGGCCGATCTTTCGGGCGCCAATTTCTCGGGCGCCAACGCCCACCGGGCCAAGTTCGTCAGCGCCAACGTCGCCCGGGCACGCTTCGACAACGCCCGCCTGACCGAGACCGATTTCACCAAGGCCGATCTGACGGGCGCCAGTTTTCAGGGCGCCGACCTGCGCCGGGCGCGCCTCTTTCGCGCCAAGCTGCGCGGCGCCGACCTCACGGGCGCCCACATGACCGGGGCCGATTTGCTCAACGCCGATCTCTCGGGAGCCACCTGGATAGACGGCAAGACGACCTGCGCCGAGGGCTCGAACGGGCAATGCAACTGAGCCCAAACCAGAACGGCATCCAGGAACCCGACTGCGCCAACTGCCATGGGCTGTGCTGCGACGCCCCGGCTTTCGACTGGCCGCACTACAAGAAGTCGGCCGGTGCGCCCTGTCGCAACCTCGACGACGATTTCCGCTGCACCATGTGGTCGCGCCTCGAGGCCGAGGGCTACAGCGAATGCCGCAGCTTCACCTGTTACGGTGCCGGCCAGATGATCGCCGCCGCCGTGGCCCGCGAGACCGAGCGCACCTGGCGCGATAACGCCGAGGTCGCCGGCATCGAGCTGCGGAACTTCCAGGAGCTCTACGGCCGGCTCTATGCCCAGGTCCGCGGCACGCCACCGCCCGTCGGCATCACCGGTGAAGTTGCCCCCGGGGATAGTCATGAAGATTAGCGGTCGCGCCTTGAGGCGGCGCTTTTTGGTCCGCTGGTTCCGCTTCTGGCGCAACGACCAGGTCGTGCTGTCGCTGCTTGCCATCCTGGCCGGTGCCGCCGCGGCCTATGCCGCCATCGGCTTTCGCCTGGCGCTGCAGGGTGTGCAGTACCTGTTCTATGGTTTCTCGTCGGAGCGCGTGCACACGCTGGCCAGCCAGCTCGACTGGTGGCACCTGTTGCTGGCGCCGACCGTGGGGGGGCTTTTGATCGGCCTATTCCTGCGCTACGTCATGCCCGGCCGTCAGGCCCAGGGCGTGGCCCAGGTGATCGAGGCCGGGGCGCTTTCGGGCGGCCGCATGTCACTCAACCAGGGACTGGCGGCGGTAGCCGTGTCGGCGGCCTCGCTGGGCGTCGGCGCCAGTGCCGGGCGCGAGGGGCCGATGGTGCATTTCGGTGCCGTGCTGGCCTCGGCCATCGCGCGGCGCACCCACCTCAGCCCCTCCTTGGCGCTGACGCTGCTGGGCTGCGGCGTGGCCGCGGCCGTGGCGGCGTCCTTCAACGCCCCCATCGCCGGCGTCTTCTTCGCCCTCGAGGTGGTCATCGGGCACTACGCGCTGCACGCCTTTTCGCCCATCGTCATCGCCTCGGTCGTCGGCACCATCGTGTCCAGGCTGCACCTTGGCGATTTTCCCGCCTTCATCGTGCCGGAATATAGCATCGCCTCGTTCCTCGAGTTCCCCGCCTTCCTCTTGCTCGGTCTGGTCTGCGCCACGGTGGCGCTCATTTTCATGTGGAGCATCATGGTGGCCACGGACGTGGCCGAACGTTCCCAAACACCGATCTGGCTGCGCCCGGCCGTCGGCGGCCTGCTGGTGGGCGCCATCGCGATCTTTTTTCCCCAGGTCCTGGGCGTCGGCTACGAGGCCACGGACGGGGCCCTGAAGGCGGCCTTTCCGCTCTGGCTGTTGATCGCCCTGGTGGTGGCCAAGACCACGGCCACGGCGATCACGCTGGGCTCGGGCTTCGGCGGCGGTGTCTTCAGCCCGTCGCTCTTTATCGGCGCCATGACCGGTGCCGCCTTCGGCCTGGTGGCGGCGGCCGTGCGGCCCGATTTGGCCAGCAGCCCCGGGCTCTACGCCATGGTCGGCATGGGGGCAGTGGCGGGGCCGGTGCTGGGGGCGCCCATTTCGACCATTCTCATCGTCTTCGAACTCACAGGCGACTATGGCGTCACCGTGGCCACCATGATCTCCGTCTCGGTGGCCAGCGTCGTGGTCCACGAGGTGCTGGGCAAGTCCTTCTTCATCTGGCTCCTGGAACGCCGCGGCTTGAGCATCAAGGGCGGCCGCGCCCGCCAGCTCCTGCGCTCGGCCCGGGCTCGCGACCTGATGAGCGCGGAATTCGTGACCATCTCCGAAAGCGCCACCATGACCTCGATCCGCCGGCACTTCCAGAACTCGCCCGAGACCGGCTTCTTCGTCATCGACGACGAGGGCCGCCTCTCGGGCACGCTGTCCTTCGCCGACGTAAAAGACGTGGCCTTCGAGGCCGGCCTCGACGACCTCATCAACGCCCGTGACGCGGCCCGCGCCAACCCCGCCTATGTCGAGGCCAGCGATAATCTGGAACGAGCGCTGGCCCTGATGGAAGCCAGTGGCGACGATCACCTGGCCGTGGTCGACAACATCGCCGACCGCCACGTCATCGGCATCCTGCACCACCGCACCGTGCTGCGCGAATACAACCGCGCGCTTCTGAAAGCCCACGACGAGGAGCACGACAACGTTTAGTCGGCGATCAGCCGGCGCCCGTCCGTGCTATATGTCGTTAGTCATGACTGATCCCTTCGACCTTGCCGAATATGAGCCCGAGCCGGAACCGGCGGCGCCGGCTGCCGCCGCCCCGCCGCCCTACATCGCGGCCCTCAACGAGCCGCAACGCCAAGCCGTCGAGGCCACCGAGGGGCCGGTGCTGGTGCTGGCCGGGGCCGGTACGGGCAAGACTCGGGCCCTGACCACGCGGCTCGCCCATATCCTGTTTTGTGGCCTGGCCCGGCCCGGCGAGGTGCTGGCGGTGACCTTCACCAACAAGGCGGCGATCGAGATGAAGGGCCGCATCGAGGGCCTGCTGAGACGGCCGGTGGAAAGCCTTTGGCTCGGCACCTTCCACGCCATGGCGGCGCGCATACTGCGCCGCCACGCCGAACTGGTGGGGCTTCAGTCCAACTTCACCATCCTCGATACCGACGACCAGGTGCGGCTCATGAAACAGGTCATCAGTGCCGCCGATGTCGACGAAAAGCAGTGGCCGGCACGGGTCTTGGCCATCATCATCGGGCGCTGGAAGGACCGCGGCCTGAGCCCGGAAAAGCTGGCTGCCGACGACGGCGGCGACTTCGCCTATGGCAAGGCGCCGGCCCTTTACACTGCCTACCAGCAGCGCCTGACGACCCTGAATGCTGCCGATTTCGGCGATCTTTTGCTGCACTGCCTGACGATTTTCACCCGCCACCCCGAGGTGTTGACCCAATACCAGGAACGCTTCCGCTACCTGCTGGTCGACGAATACCAGGACGCCAACGTGGCCCAGTACCTGTGGCTGCGCCTGTTGGCGCAGAAGCACCGCAATATTTGCTGCGTCGGCGACGACGATCAGTCGATCTACGGCTGGCGCGGTGCCGAGGTCGGCAACATCCTGCGCTTCGAGCGCGACTTTCCCGGCGCCCAGGTCATCCGCCTGGAGCAGAACTACCGCTCGACGCCGCACATTCTGGCCGTCGCCGCCGGCCTCATCGCCCACAACGCGGGACGCCTGGGCAAGACGCTGTGGACCGAGGCCAGCGAGGGCGACCGTGTGGTGGTACGCAGCGTCTGGGACGGCGAGGACGAAGCCCGCGTGGTGGGCGAAGAGATCGAGGCCCGGCAGCGCGAGCACCAGAGCCTTGACGGCATCGCCATCCTGGTGCGGGCGGCCTTTCAGATGCGCGAGTTCGAGGACCGATTCCTGACGCTGGGCCTGCCCTACCGGGTGATCGGCGGCCTCAGGTTCTATGAGCGCCGCGAGATCCGCGACGCCAACGCCTATTTCCGCCTGGTCGTGCAGCCCCACGACGATCTCGCCTTCGAGCGCATCGTCAATAACCCCAAACGCGGCCTCGGCGACGCCACCATGCGGGCGCTGCACGGTCTGGCCCGGGCTCGTGGCGTGTCGCTCGACCAGGCCGCCCGCGAGGTCGTGACGACGGATGAATTGCGGCCCCAGGCGCGGCGCTCGCTGGCCGGATTCCTGGAATCGCTGGAGCGCTGGCGCCGCCGCCTGGGTGAGCTCAGCCATGTCGAGGTGGCCGAACTGGTGCTCGACGAATCGGGCTACACCGCCATGTGGCAGCACGACAAGGCGCCCGACGCACCGGGGCGCTTGGAGAACCTCAAGGAGCTGATCCACGCCCTGGAGGAGTTCGAGAGCCTGGAGAGCTTTCTTGAACACGTCAGCCTGGTGATGGAAAACACAGAGGCCAGCGACAACGACAAGGTCAACATCATGACGCTGCACGCCGCCAAGGGCCTGGAATTCGACTGCGTCTTCCTGCCCGGCTGGGAGGAGGAACTGCTGCCCCACCAACGCGCCCTCGATGAAGGCGGCACGAAGGCCTTGGAGGAAGAACGCCGCCTGGCCCACGTCGGTCTGACCCGGGCGCGACGCTGGGTGCAGCTGAGCTTCGCCGCCAACCGCCGCGTCTACAACCAGTGGCGCTCCTGCCTGCCCTCGCGCTTCATCGACGAGCTGCCGCCCGAGCACCTCGAGCTGCGCTCCGATACCGGTTTCCACGCCGGCCGTGCCGAGGCCGAGGAGACCAGCTTCTTCGCCACCACGGGTGGCGGGCCGAGGCCATACGATCCCGCCGCCACCTCGGGCGGCCTGATCGTCGAGGGCCGGGCCGAACGGCTGCCCGTGCGCCAGGCCACGGCCGCCTTCAACACCGGTGACCGCGTCTTCCACCAGAAATTCGGCTACGGCCGGGTCATGGCGGTCGAAGGCAACCGGTTGCAGGTGGACTTCGACAAGGCCGGCACCAAGAAGGTCGTCGACAGCTTCGTCAGTCCGGCCTGATGGCGCCCAGCGATAGCGGGGGCGGGCTCTGGCAGGTCGATGTGACGGTTGCCGCGGCGGCCGTCGAGGCCGTCGAGGCGGCGCTGGCGAGTGCCCTGGAAGCGGCTGAAATCGAGGGCGCCTGGCCCGGTGCCGGCGTTTCGATCTCGAGCTTCGAAGTCGAGCCCGGGCGGTGGCAGGTCAGCGCCCTGTCCGAGCAACGGCCGCAACGCCGCCGGCTGGCGGCGGCGCTGGCGGCGCTGCCGGGCCGGAGGTTCGAATTCAGCCTCTCCCTCCTGGCGGCCGAGGACTGGGTCAAGCGCGCCCTGGCCAGCCACCAGCCGGTGCGGGCCGGGCGCTTTCGCATCCGCGGCAGCCACCACACCGTGGCCAGCGATGACGCCGTCACCGATTTGGTGATCGACCTGGGCCCGGCCTTCGGCACCGGCGGTCATGCCAGTACGCTGGGTTGCCTGCTGGCCCTCGACGGCCTGGCCGGCGGCCAGCACTTTTCCCGGCCCCTGGACCTGGGCTGTGGCAGCGGCATCTTGGCCCTGGCCATGGCCCGCACCTGGGCCCGGCCGGTGCTGGCCGTCGACATTGACGCCGGCGCCGTGGCCATCGCCCGCGACAACGCCGATCTGAACGGGGTTGGCGGCTTGGTGAGATGCCTCAATGCCGACGGCTTCGGCCACGCCGAGGTGCGGCGTGGTGCCCCTTATGACCTGATCGTGGCCAACATCCTGGCCCAGCCGCTAAAAGCTCTGGCCGCCGATCTGGCGGCCCACCTGGGGCGGCGGGCGAGTGTGGTGCTGTCGGGTTTGTTGCAGCGCCAGGAAGGCGGCGTCATCGCCGCCTACCTGCGGGCCGGGCTCAGCCTGCGGCGGCGCTACCGGCTGGAGGGCTGGAGCACGTTGGTACTTGTACCAACGAGTTTTGTTAGACCCTCACCGGGCGCGCGCTCCGCGCGCTTGGCCTCCGCCCCCGTGCCGGGGGCGGCTTAGCGCGGCCGCCGTTTGTTCCTTTTTCTGCTTGGTCCTTTTGTGCAACGGGAGCGACCGGGACCCGCCGCTACTGCGGTGCCCCCGCGGAGGCAGCGGAGCGTAGCGGAGCCGCCGTGAGCGACAAAAGCCAACGGGAGCAACGCGACCCGCCGCTACTGCGGCGCGCCCGCGCAGGCTGCGGACCGCAGGTCCGCCGCCGTGAGCGACAAAAAGCGGCCCGCGCTACTTGCGCGGATCGTACCAGTCGCCCCGGACCACCGCCCCGATGTCGGCACGATTGAGGCCGATGTCCCGCAGCATGCGATCGTCGAGTACCATCAGTTCCTGATAGGCGAGATGGCGGTGGTAGCGGTTGCGGACGACAGTTTTGAGCGTCCTCAGGGCGCCACCAATGTGCTCGACGACGGTGGCAATCAGGCCGCCGTGGTGGCCGGGCGTGTGGCCGTAATAGGTGGAAGTGGTCATGTTCTCGTTCCTTGCATTCGGGGGAGCGCCCGCAGCCCTCTGGTTGTTCTCTGGATATTGCGCTGCACAATGGCCTTTTCAAGCTTTTGGAGGGGGTTTTGGGGTGATGATTTTGCACCGCAGCAATGCCGATTCCGCATGCCTGAAGGAGATCCGTGCGGGACCCAATCAAGGCTTCCGATTGCGGCCCGGGCCGGCACCGGCGCATAATTCGGCGATGAGAAAGCATAACAAGAAGCCCCCCGAGGGGGTCTCCGAGGAGCGCTTGCGGGCCTTGCGCGCGGAATTGGCCGGACGGGGTTTGCAGGGTTTTTTGGTGCCCCGGGCCGATGAACACGGGGGAGAATACATTCCGCCCCATGCCCGGCGGCTGGAATGGCTCACCGGTTTCAGCGGCTCGGCCGGCCTGGCGGTGGTGCTGGCGGAGCAGGCCGCGGTTTTCGTCGACGGCCGTTATACGCTGCAACTGCGCCAGCAGACGGACGCCCGGCTTTATCAGCTCCGCCACTTGATCGACGCGCCGCCGGGCGAATGGATCGGGCAGCACCTGGCGGCCGGCCGGCTGGGCTATGACCCCTGGCTGCACAGCGAGCGCGCCGTCGAAGGCTTAGTCAAATCTTGCGCCGAGGCCGGCGGCGAACTGGTGGCAACAGCCGACAATCCCCTAGATGCCATTTGGCCCGACCGGCCAGGGCCGCCGGCCGAACCCATGGTGCCCCACGAGGAGCGCTTCGCCGGCGAAAGCGCCGCTGCCAAGCGTCAGCGCCTGGCGGCCGAGCTGGAGCAAGAGGACCTGGCGGCAGCGGTGCTGACGGCGCCCGATTCGATCGCCTGGCTGTTGAACCTGCGGGGCGGCGACGTGGCGCACACGCCTTTGCCGCTATCGTTTGCCATCCTGCATGCGGACGGCGAGGTCGAGCTCTTCGCGGTGCAGGAAAAGCTCGGGCCGGAGAGCCGCAGCCACCTGGGCAACGGCGTGCGCCCGCGGCCGCCGGCCGAACTGGCGGCCGGCCTGGCGGCGCTGGCCGGTCAAAACGTGCGCGTCGATGCCACCAGCGCCGCCGCCTGGATCTTCCAGCAACTGCGCCAGGCCGGCGCCGAGATAAAGCCCGGCCCCGACCCCTGCCAGTTGCCCAAGGCCTGCAAGAACGATGTCGAACTGGCCGGCATGCGGAGCTGCCACCGCCGTGATGGCGTGGCGTTGGTGCATTTTCTGGCCTGGCTCGAGGCCGAGGCACCGGGCCGCGGCATCGACGAGCTGAGCGCCGCCCGGCGGCTGCAGGCCTGGCGCGCCGGGGGCGAGCATTTCCGCGGCCTCTCCTTCGACACCATCTCGGCCGCCGGGGCCAACGGCGCCATCGTCCACTACCGGGTGAGCCCGGCCAGCAACCGCCGGCTCGAGGCCGGCAGCCTTTATCTGGTCGATTCCGGGGCCCAGTACCTCGACGGCACCACCGACGTCACCCGCACCGTGGCCATCGGCCGGCCCGAGGCCGAGATGCGGGCCTGCTTCACGCACGTGCTCAAGGGCCACATCGCCCTGGCCCGGGCGCGCTTTCCCGCCGGCACCACGGGGGCCCAGCTCGACTCGTTGGCGCGCGGCCCGCTATGGCGGGCCGGGCTCGACTACGACCACGGCACAGGCCACGGCGTGGGCTGCTATCTCGGCGTCCACGAGGGGCCCCAGCGCATCGCCAAAACCGGCAGCGCGACGCCGCTCAGGCCCGGCATGATCGTTTCCAACGAGCCCGGCTACTACCGCCCCGGCGCCTTCGGCATCCGCATCGAAAACCTGCTGGCCGTGGTCGAAATCGCCGGCGATTATCCCGAGGGCAAATCGTATCTCGGGTTCGAGACCCTGACCCGGGCGCCCATCGACCGCCGCCTGATCGAGGCTGAGTTGCTGAATTCCGAGGAGACGGCCTGGCTCGACGCCTACCACGCCGAGGTGCTGGCCGAGATCGCGCCGTTGCTGGATACGGCCACGGCCGAGTGGCTAGCCGGGGCCTGCGCGCCGATATAGCTTATTCGCCGCTGAGCTCGCGCCACTGGGCTTCGTCGAGCACCTCGAGCCCTAGCTCGCGGGCCTTTTTCTCCTTCGAGCCGGATCCGGGGCCGGCCACCACGTAGTCGGTCTTCTTGGAGACCGAGCCCGCCACCTTGGCGCCCAGGGCCTCGGCCCGGGCCTTGGCTTCGGCCCGTGACATGGTCTCCAGCGTGCCGGTGAAGACGACGGTGCGGCCGGCCAGGGGCGATGAGCCCGTCGGTGCCTCGGCGGCGATGATGGTGAGAACGCCACGCAGCTCGGCGATGATCTTCTGGTTGTGGGGCTCATTCATGAAGCCCGTCAGCACGGCAGCGATATCGGGGCCGATGCCGTCGATGTTCTCCAGCCCGGCCAGGGCCTCGCCTTCGGGCTCCCTGACGGCCTCGTCGAGCATGGCGAAAAAGGCCTCGGCGTTTTCGTAGGTGCGGGCCAGCAGGCGGGCATTGGCCTGGCCGATGCGGCGGATGCCCAACGCGAAAATAAAGCGCTCGAGGCCGATCTCGCGCTTGGCCTCGATGGCGGCGAAGAGGTTCGCGGCGGAGAGTTCGCCCCAGCCCTCGCGCTCGGCCAGCGGCGGCTCCAGCCTGGCGTTGCGGTTCGCCAGGGTGAACAGCTCGGCCGGCTCGCGCACCAGGCCGTCACGCCAGAAGGCAGCCACTTGCTTGGCACCCAGGCCCTCGATGTCGAAGGCGTTGCGGCTGACGAAATGCCTGAGCCGTTCCACCGCCTGGGCCGGGCAAAGCAGTCCGCCGCTGCAGCGCCGCACCACCTCGCCCTCGGGTCGCAAGGCGGGGCTTTGGCATTCCGGGCAGATTTCGGGAAAGACGAAGGATTTGCTGTCGGAGGGCCGCTTTCCGATGACCACGCGCACCACCTGGGGGATCACGTCGCCGGCGCGTTGCACCACCACGGTGTCACCCGGACGTACGTCCTTGCGCGCGATCTCGTCCTCGTTGTGCAGTGTCGCATTGGTCACCGTGACGCCACCCACGGTGACGGGTTCGAGCCGGGCCACCGGTGTCAGCGCCCCGGTGCGCCCGACCTGAATCTCGATTTCGTGCAGTTTGGTCTCGGCCTGTTGGGCCGGGAATTTGTGGGCGATGGCCCAGCGCGGCGCCCGGCTGACCACGCCCAGGCGATCCTGCCAGTCGAGCCGGTCGACCTTGTAGACGACGCCGTCGAGCTCAAAGTCAAGATCGGCCCGGCTTTGCTCGAGGTGGGCGTAGTGGGCCAGCAGCGCCTTGAGGTCGTGGCACAACACGGCCGGTTCGTTGAGTCTGAATCCCCAGTTCTCGAGCTCTCTCCGGGCCTCGCTGATGGTCTCGGCGAAGGGCGCCGAGAGCAACCCCCAGGCGTAGGCGAAAAAACTCAGCGGCCGTTCCGCCGTCACCGCTGGATCGAGCTGGCGCAAACTGCCGGCGGCGGCGTTGCGGGGGTTGGCGTAGGGCGGTTTTCCGGTTTCTTCCTGAGCCTGGTTGAGGGCCACAAAATCCTGCTTGCCGAGGAAGACCTCACCGCGGATTTCCATCTCGGCCGGCCAGCCGCTGCCCGAGAGTTGCTGGGGCACGTCGGCGATGGTTCTGAGATTCCGCGTCACGTCCTCGCCGTTTTTGCCGTCGCCGCGAGTGGCGCCCTGAACCAGGACACCGCCCTGGTAATAGAGCGAGGCCGAGAGGCCATCGATCTTGGGTTCAGCCAGCAGCGCCACCGGCTCGGCCTCGTCGAGAACCAAAAAGCGCCGCAAGCGGCCGATGAAATCGGCCACTTCGGCCGCTCCGAAGGCGTTTTCCAGCGACAACATGGCCTGGCGGTGGCGCACCTTGGCGAAGCCCGAGGCGGCGGTCGCACCGACGCGGTCGCTGGGGCTGTCGGGGCGTTTGAGTTCGGGAAATCGGGCTTCGATGGCGGCGTTGCGCCGGCGCAGCGCGTCGTAGTCGGAGTCGCTGATGGTGGGGTCGTCGTCCTGGTAATAGCGCCGGTCGTGGGCGGCGATCTCGGTCGCCAAATCGGCCAGCTCGCCGGCCGCCTCCAGGGGGCCGAGATCCTCGGCGGCAATCTCGGGCCGCTTGGCCGCCATGCCCGGCGCTACTCGCTGGCCATCAGGCTTTGGGCCGCGGCCCGGGCCTCGTCGGTGACCTCGGCCCCGGCCAGCATGCGCGCCAGTTCCTCGCGCCGCGCCGGGGCGTCGAGCTCGATCAGCGTGGCCACGGCCTGTTCGCCGTTCGACTGCTTGCCCACCCGCCAGTGGTGGCTGCCCTGCGCCGCCACCTGGGGCGAATGGGTGACCACGAGGACTTGCAGGTTTTCCGCCAGGCGCGCCAGGCGGGCGCCGATGGCGTCGGCGGTGGCGCCGCCGACGCCGCGGTCGATCTCGTCGAAGATCAGCGTCGGCGCCGAACGCACGCCGGCGAGGGCGACCTTGAGGGCGAGCAGAAAGCGGCTCAGCTCGCCACCCGAGGCGATGCGCGAAAGCGGTCCCGGCGGCTGGCCCGGGTTGGTCGAAACCTCGAAGCCGACGCGATCGCTGCCCTCGGGCCCCCAGGCCGTCTCGTCCAGGCTCTCGAGCGCCGTCGTGAAAGTGGCGCGCTCCAGCTTCAGGGGGGCAAGCTCGGCGGCCACGGCGCCGTCAAGGCGCGCGGCGGCGGCGCGTCGGCTCGCGGACAGGCGCTCGGCGGCGCTGCCATAGGCCTGGTGGGCCGTGGCGGCGGCCTGGCGCAGGCGTTCGATCTCGGCCTCGCCGCCGTCGATGGCGGCCAGGCGGGTGGCGAACTCGGCAGCCAGCGCCGGCAGTTCGTCGACCGTCACGCGGTGCTTGCGGGCTGCCGTGCGCAGGCCGTGCAGGCGGTCCTCGAGCTTGGCCAGCGCCGTCGGGTCGGCATCGAGCTGACCCGCCGCGTCGTCGAGCAGGGCCGCCGCCTCGGCCGTCTCGAGGGCCGCCCGGCCCAGCCCGGCCAGGCTTTCGTCAAGTTGCCCGGCGGCCCGCTCGGCCACCCGTTCGAGGCTGCGTTCGGCGCTGCGCAAGCGGCCGGCGGCGCCGCCCTCGCCGCTCAGTTCCTGGCGCGCGGCCTCGAGCGCCTCGGCGATCTGGGCACCGTGCTTGAGCAGGCTCTGGCGGCTGGTCAACTCGGCCTCCTCGCCAGGCTGGGGATCGAGGGCCGTGAGCTCGTCGAGCACGTGGCGGGTGTAGTCCTCGTCGTCACGGGCGCTGGCCAGCGCTGCCTCGGCCGCCGCCAGGGTCTGGCGGCTCTGGCTCAAGGTCTGCCAGGCCGCCCCGACGTCGGCCAAATCGGCGCCGGCGTACAAATCGAGAAGGCGCCGGTGGCTGGCCGTGTCGAGCAGCCCGACCGCTTCGTGCTGGCCCTGGATTTCGACCAGGGTGGCACCGATACGGCGCAGCAGTGCACCGCTGACGGGCTGGTCGTTAATGAAGGCGCGGCTGCGCCCGTCGGCTGCAACCACGCGGCGCAGCAGCAAGCGGTCGTCGGCCTCGAGGCCCTGCTCGGCCAGTAGCTCGAGCGCCGCATGGCCGGGCGCCACGACGAATTCCGCGGTCGCCTGGCCGCGCTCGCAATGGGGCCGCACCAGGGCCGACTGGGCGCGGTCGCCGAGGCACAGCCCCAGCGCATCCAAAAGGATCGACTTGCCGGTTCCGGTCTCGCCCGTGAGCACGCAAAGTCCGGGGCGGAATTCCACCTCGAGACGATCGATGATGACGATGTCGCGGATCGTTAGCGCCAGAAGCATCGGCCATTCCGGACGGGTATTGCACGACGGGGCGGCGGCATTCACATAGCGCCGATTCGCCACTATTCTATTCCCCGAGGGGTGGTAGGGGCAAAAAAACCATATCGGGAGGCTGCTTTGGAAAACATTGCCATTACCGGCCTGGGTGTGATGTCTTCGCTGGGTCACAGCGTCGAGGAATTTTGCCAAAACCTGTCGGCCGCCCGTGTTGCCGTCGGGCCGACGCCCTGGAACAATGAGCCGGGCCTGGAGAACGCCTGGATGTCGCGGGTCGAGAATTTCCGAGCCCAGGACTGGATGGACGAGCGCGTCGCCGCCGGCACCGACCGCTTCGCTCAGTACGCCATTGCCGCCGCGGTGCAGGCGGTGGAGGCCTCGGGTATTGCCGAGCTCGACGCCGAGCGCACGGCCGTGGTCGTCGGCACCTCGTGCGCCGGCGTCGAGAGCATCGCCGAATCGCAACGCGGCCTTGATCTCGAGGGCCCGTCGGGAGTCTCGCGAAAATTGCAGATCCAGGCCTGGCCCAACATGGCGGCGGGGCAGATCGCACTGCGCTGGGGGTTGCACGGGCCGCTGCTCACGGTCTCGACGGCTTGTGCCTCGTCGATCGACGCCATGGGCGTGGCGGCGCGCTTGATCGAGCGCGGCGAGGCCGATGTCGCCATCGCCGGCGGTTGCGACGCCGCCCGCACCCAGGTGACACTGATCGCCGCCGGGCTCTACGGCATGTTCCAGCCCCAGCCCGATCCTCTCAAGGCCTGCCGCCCCTTCAACACCGAACGCTTCGGCGTCATGGGCGGCGAGGGCGCCGGCATGGTGATCCTCGAACGCGCAGATCGGGCCCAAGCCCGCGGCGCCACCATCCACGGCTACTTGCGCGGCTATGCCTGCCTCTCGGACGGCTACCACCCCTCGTCCTCGCACCCCGACGGGCGCTGGGAGAGCCGCACCATGGAGCTGGCCATTGCCGATGCCGGCCTGCCCGGGGGGGCCGGCGACATCGACGCCCTGATCGCCCACGGCACCGGCACGCAGGTCGGCGACACGGCCGAGATCCGCGCCATCAACCGGGTCTTTGGCGAGCGCGAAAAGCCGCTACGCGTGGCTTCCATCAAGGGCCATGTCGGCCACACCGCCGGCGCCGCCGGGGTCATGGGCCAGCTGGCCGGGCTGCACAGCATGAACGAGGCGGCCCTGGTGCCCACGGCGGGTACCACCGAGATCGATCCCGAGGCCGAATTCGAGGTCGTCATCGGCCAACCGGCGGCTGGGCCCATCGCCGCCGTGCAGGTCAACGGCTTCGGCTTCGGCGGTCAGAACGCCTCGCTGGTGGTGACCCGGAACTGAGCCGCGGGCAGGCTGGGATGGCCGAAATAAGGGTGGACAATCTGGGCTACCTGGGGGCGGCCGAGGCGCGGCGCCGGCCCGACAAGGTGGCGATCATCGAACTGGCCGGCGAGGCCGTGCGCCGGCGCAGCCATGGCGAGCTGCAGCGCCGCTTCGACCAAGTGGCGGCACTGCTGCAGGAATTGGGCCTGAAGCCTGGCGAGCGCTTCGCGGTCTGCGTCGGCAACCGCCTGGAATACATCGAGATCGTCATCGGGGCGATGCGCAGCGGCGTCGTGCCGGTGCCGGTCAACAATCGCCTGGGGGCCGAGACCATCGCCTTCATTATCAATGATTCGGGCGCCCGGGCGGCCTTCGTCGAGCCCAGCGTCAGCCCCGCAGCCCTGGCCGCGGTGGTCGAGGCCGGGCTGGAGCTGCGTATCAGCGTCGGTCAGGCCGCAGAGGGCTGGCAGGACTTCGAGATCTTGATGGCGGCGGCTCCGGCCTTCACGCCGCTGGACGTGGGCGGCGACGACATCCTCATGCAGCCCTACACCTCGGGTTCCACCGGCCGGCCCAAGGGGGTGCCGCTGAGCCACGCCGGCCAGGCCTGGAATCTGGAGGCCTGCGCCAGCCAGTTCGAACCCGTGTTCAGCGGCCAGGCCCGGGCGCTCACCGCCAACCCGCTCTACCACAAGAACGCCTTCTCGGGCGTGGTCAAGCCGATGCTGCGGCTGGGTGCCTCGATGGTCATCATGCAAAGCTTCGAGCCCCGTGCCTTCCTGCGGGCACTGGCCGAACAGCGCTGCAGCTATACTATCACTGTGCCCTCGATCTTCGCGCTGTTGCTCGAGCACCGCGACGTCGTCGAAAGTTGCGACTATGGCGCCCTCAAGGGCTTGCTGGTGGGCTCGGCGCCGTGTCCGCCGTGGCTGCTGTAGGCCGTCGAGGAGGCCTTCGGCGTGCCCGTCTACCAGGGCTACGGCCTGACCGAGGCCGGCCCCATTTCACACGGCGTCAAGCTTTCCGGGCCGCGCCCGCCGCACTCGAGCTGCGGCACCCCGGTGCCCGGCTGCGATACCAAACTCATCGACGAGAACGGCGCCGAGCACGCTTCCTTCGGCGAGCTCTGGATGAAAAGCCCGGGCGTCACGCCTGGCTACCACAACCTGCCCGAGGTCAACCGCCAGCGCATCGTCGACGGCTGGCTGCGCACCGGCGATCTCTTCGAGATCGACGGCCAGGGTTTTTTCCATTTCAAGGGCCGCACCGACGACATGTTTCAATGCGGCGGCGAAAGCGTCTATCCCATCGAGGTCGAGAACTTGCTGCTGCGCCATCCCGACGTGGCCAACGTCTGTGTCGTCTCGGTGCCCCACGACATCAAGGGCGAAGTGCCGGTGGCCATGGTGGTGAGGGTGGCCGGGGACACAGGGACTCAAGCGGACGGCGCGGCGCTGAAGCAGTTCTGCCTCGACCAGGGCCCGGCCTATTCCCACCCCCGCGAGATCGTCTTCGTCGAGGCGCTGCCGCTGACCGGTGTGGCCAAGGTCGACCGCCGGGCCATCCGTCAGCGCATGATCGAAGGGTAGATGTCAGATACCTGACATCTACCCCGCCATCACCCGGTCCTTGGGGAACCAGATGGTGACCTTGGTGCCGACGCCGGGCTGGCTGCTGATGTCCAGGCCGCCGTTGTGCAACTCGGCCAACGACCGGACCAGTGGCAGGCCCAACCCGGTGCCGTCGAAGCGGCGGTTGAGGGAGCTTTCGACCTGGCCGAAGGTGGCCAGTGCCCGCGGCATATCTTCGTCCGCGATGCCGATGCCGGTGTCGCTGACCGAAAGTTCGAGGGCGCCGTCGGCCCTGAGTCCGCTGTCGACGGTGATGCGGCCGCCGCGCTGGGTGAACTTGACCGAGTTGGAAAGCAGGTTGAGCAGCATCTGTTTGACCATGCGCTCGTCGGCCCTCAGCGTTGGTGGGCGGGGCGAGATGTCGGCTTCGATCTCGAGGCCGGCCTTTTCGGCGTCGGTCGCGACCAGGCGCAGGCAGTCCTCGATGGTGCGGGCGGGATCGACCTCGACCTCATAGAGTTCAGTCTGGCCGGCCTCGATCTTGGAAAGATCAAGAATGTCATTGATCAGTAGCAGCAGGTGCTCGCCGCTGTGGTAGATGTTGGAGGTATATTCCTCGTAGCGGGCATCCCCCAACGGCCCGAAATTCCCTGCCATGATCAACTGGGCGAAGCCCATGATGGCATTTAGCGGCGTGCGCAATTTGTGGCTCATGTTGGCCGAAACTCGGATTTGGCGCGGTCGGCGTATTCGGCCCGTTCCCTGGCGGCGACCACTTCCGTCTCGGCCTGCTTGCGCTCGCTGATATCCTGGATGGTGCCGACGTACTTCAGTGGCCGTCCCGCCTGGTCGCGGATCAGTTGCACCCGGGAATGGGCGACGCCCGGCCTGCCGCGGGCATCGGTAAAGCGGAAGTCGTGCTCGTGGATATCCTGGCCGGATCCGAGGACTCGTTCGATTAGGTCGGTGCCCAGTTCCCGGTCGTCGGGATGGATCATTTCCTGAGTCAAATCGACGGTCGGCTCGATCTCGCCGGGTTCAAAGCCGAAGATGCGGTAGAGTTCGTCCGACCAGGTGAAGCGGTCGCTCTCGACGCTGCGCTCCCAGTTGCCGATGCGGGCCAGCCGTTGGGCCTCGGCCAGGGCAAGATTGGCCGTGCTCAGGGCCTCGGTGCGTTGGGCGACCCGAAGTTCGAGATCGTCACGGGCCTGTTTGAGCTCAGCCTCGGCCCGAGTGCTCTCCGAAATGTCGGTATAGGTGGCGACGTGGCCACCGCCCGGCATGAGATAGCGGTCGACGCGCACGATGGTGCCGTCGAGCATGATGAAACGGTCTTGACTTTGCGGCCCGGCGTGGCGAATGCGGGCAAATTCCCGCTCGGCCGCGGCTTGCGGCTCGCCAGCGCCGAAACCGCCCTGCCCGGCGATGTGGCGCAAGAGCTCCAGCATTTTCATGCCGGGCCGCACGATGTGCTGTGGGTGATACCAGAACTCGAGGCACTTCTCGTTCCAGGCGACCAGTCTTTGTTCGTCGTCCCAGACCACGAAACCCTGGTCGATGGACTCGAAGGTGGTTTCCAGAATGCGTGATTTGTCCGCCAGCTCGCGCTCGCTGCGCCTGAGCGCCTCGTCGGCTTGCTTGCGTTCGCTGACGTCGCGGATCAAGGCCTGCATGGCGGGCCGGCCCTGCCAGGTCAAGTAGGTGGCCACCGATTCCCAGGCGAAGGTCGTGCCGTCCAGACGCAGGCCCGTCAATTCCGTGGCCGGCATCTGGCGCTTGCCATCGATCATGAGCTGGCGGCGCTGGCGGCCCAGGTCACGGCAATCCGGGTGCAACAGGTCGTCCGCCGCCAGGCCGATCAGGTCGGACGGGCCGGCGGCGCCGAAAATCCTTGCCGCGGCAGCGTTGGCAAAGCCGACGCGGTCGTCGGCGACGAGCAGGATGGCGTCCGGAGCGGCATCGACCAGCGAACGGTAGCGCTCCTCGCTTTCCCGCATGCGCCGGATGATGGGGTTGCTGGCGGCCAGGAAGAGAACGCTGCCGATGACCACCACGATCAGGGCCAGGCCGAGGGCAACCAGGGCGGCGCGGACGAAGGGGGCGCGAATTTCAGCTAGGTCGATCTTGGCCACGATGCCGAGGTCGAGGACGTCTACCGGTTCAAAGGCAGCCAGCACCTCGACGCCGCGGTAGTCGAGCCCGACCAGGGTTCCCGAACGGCCGCCGAGTGCCTGACGCATGGGCTCGGCCAGGGTCGTGGCAAAGGGCAGCGTGAGCGGCTGGTCATCGTGCCGGTGGCGATGGCGCAACAGGTAGACGATCTCGGAGCCTCGGCGCTCGGCCAGGGTGAATTCGCCGGTCTCGCCGAAGCCTTTGAAATTATCGTGGGCATCGACGACCTGGGAAATCGTCGCCTGCCTGGCACCGTGGGGATAATCCTGGCTGTAGACGGCATCGAAACGCGCTACCGCCTCCATCAGGCGAGCCCGGCTTTGAGCCGTTTCGATCAGGCGTTGGCGCTGCTCCTCGAAGGCGGCGTCATAAAGTGTGCCGATGGCCAGACCGCCGACGGTCAAGGCAACCACCGTCATGACGGCGATCAGATAGACGATCCTGCGGCTCTCGCCGGCGGATCCGCCCTCGGTCATGCCCGATCCTCCCCTTGGAACGTTTCCACTTTAGCTTGGGTTGCGCGCCAACGGTATGGCTGCCGCAAAATTCATATTTTGCGATATTTGTCCATCACCTCGACAAACGTCATGCCGGCTTCCAGGTCGGCCATGGCGGCGGCGTCGTCGGTCGCAAAGCGTTCGGCCAGGGTGACGATTTCAGCCGCCCGTGGGGCTGGCAGGCAGACCACGCCGGTGCCGTCGGCCACCACCAGGTCGCCGGGCGCCACGCCGACGCCGCCGATCTCGATCGGCTCGCCGATGGCTTCGACCTTGAGCCGGGTGCGCCCCGTGGTGGGGACCAGGTGCCGGGCGAAGACGGCGAAACCGAACTCGACGATCTCCTCGAGGTCGCGCACGCCGCCATCGACCACCAGCCCGGCGATGCCCTTCAGGCTGGCGGCATAGGAGGCCATGCCGCCCCAGGTCGAGACCCGCGCGCCGCCGGCGTCGATGACGATGACGTCGCCGGCCCGGGCGGCCTCGATGACGGCGCCGACCTTGAAGTCACTGGAGGCGAAGGTGGCGAAATCGCCGCTCACCTCCTTGACCGTCAGCGCCGGGCCGGCGCAGCGCAGCCCAGGCGCCACGGCGGCGACGCCGGCGGCCACGTTGTCGGGCAAGCCGACCTCGTCCAGCGCGTTGGCCAGCGTGCTGGTGGCCAGTGGCGCCAGGCGTGCGATCAGCTCGGGCGGCGGATCCGGATCCCCGGTTCCTGTCATGGCGTGCTCCCCATCAGGGCCCGGGAATTCTAGCCAAGTTGGGCCCATCGGGATAGCGTGGGCGGAGGCAAAGGCGAAGAATTGCCGGTTTTCGAGCCGGCTTGCCCCGTTTGCGCGGGAGCGCGATAATCGCCGTTGTCCATGGGGAGTATGCGGGGGAGTAATGGCATGAGTTCAACCGGCAAGGCGGGCCACGTTCCGGGTCCCGATTCGGAGACGGCGCTACGCGTGCGGGCGCTGGAATCGCTGCTTTTGGAAAAGGGGCTGATCGAGGCCCAAGCGCTGGACGAGCTCATCGACCTCTTCGAGAACCGGCTCGGGCCCTGGAACGGCGCCCGTGTGGTGGCCCGAGCCTGGAGCGATCCCGACTACAAACTTCGCTTGATGCAAGATGGCACGGCGGCGATCGCCGAGATGGGCTTCGAGGCCGTGCAGGGCGAGGAAATGGTGATCGTCGAGAACACCGCCGAGGTGCACAACATTGTAGTTTGCACGCTTTGTTCCTGCTTCCCCTGGGCCACGCTGGGGCTGCCGCCGGTGTGGTACAAATCGGCGCCCTACCGGTCCCGGGCGGCCAGCGACCCGCGCGGCGTCTTGCGCGAGTTCGGTACCGAGATCGGCGCCGATGTCGGCGTACGCGTTTGGGACAGCAACGCCGAGGTGCGCTACATGGTGCTGCCTGAAAGGCCGGCCGGCAGCGAGGATCTGGACGAAGAGGCGCTGGCGGCACTGGTCACCCGCGATGCCATGATCGGCGTTGCCAAGGTGGCGTCGCCCTGAGGCCTGGGAGGTCGATGATGACCGACGTACACGACATGGCCGGCCGCGACGGGTTGGGGCCACTGGTGCCTGATGACGACGGTGTGGTCTTTCATCAGGCCTGGGAGGGCCGTGTGCTGGCGCTGGCCCGCGCCGCCATGGCCGGCGGCCACTTCAACCTGGACGAATTCCGCCACGCCATGGAACGCATTGAGCCCGGCTATTACCTGAGCTCGAGCTACTACGAACGCTGGCTCGAGGGCACCATTACGTTGCTGCTGGAGAAAGGCGTGCTCGGCGAGGCCGAATTCGCGGCCCGGCTGAGCGAGTTGCGGGGCCTGGCCGGCAAAGCCGGCCAAAACGGTGGTGATTCGCCATGAGCATCGTCGACCTGGAAACCGTACGCGGCCTTTACAAGGACGCCGGGGCCAGCCGGCTCGACCTCGACATCGCGCCCCGCTTCAAGCCTGGGGATGCCGTGCGGGCCCGGACCATCGAGCCAGCCGGCCACACCCGCCTGGCGGGCTACGTGCGTGGCAAACAGGGCGTTGTCGAGCGCGACCACGGCGTCTTCCATCTGCCCGACAGCCGGGTCGCCGGCGATGGCGACAAGCCGCAGCACATCTATTCCGTGCGCTTCCGCGCCCGCGATCTCTGGGGTCCCGAGGCGGCGGCCCAGGACAGCCTCAACATCGATCTCTGGGACGATTATTTGGACCCCGCCTGAGGAGGCCGAACCATCGCCATGCGCAAGCTGCCCGGCATACCCGAGTTGACCGTGCCCGAGCGCCAGGCCGGCGCGGCGCTGCCGCGCGACGCCGGCGAGCCGGTCTTCACCGAGCCCTGGCAGGCCCACGCCTTCGCCATGGTGATGGCGCTCTACCAGGACGGCCACTACAACTGGGCCGAATGGGACGACTATCTCGGCTATCACATCCAGGCGCCGGGGCATTTCGGTCCAGCCGCGGAATCCGCGGGCGCCGTGGCGCCGACGCGCGAGGGCGCCAACCGGAGCGCCTTCCTGGCGGCCTGCGAGCGCGACGGCGGGCGTTTCTACCACCACTGGCTGGCCGCCGCCGAACAATTGCTGGACGAGCGCGGCCTGGTGCCCCGGGCCGAGCTCGAAGCTCGCGTCGAGGCCCTGGCCGGGGTCGAGCGTGAGGGGCCGCGCTTCCAGGCCGGTGAAAGCGTGCGGGTGCGCGATACCAAGCGCCAGGGCCACACCCACCTGCCCGGCTATCTGCGCGGCATCGTCGGCCGGGTGGAGGCCGAACACGGTATTTTTGTCTTTCCCGATGCCGCCTTCGAGCACCACCACGGGGCCGGCTCGGGCGCGGAATTGCAGCGCGTCTACGGCGTCTCCTTTGCCGCCGGCGACATCTGGGGGGCCGCAGCGAGCGGCGACCATCGCCTCAACTTCAATCTCTGGGATTATCAACTCGAAGCCGAGGACGGGTCATGAGCGAAGCCAACATGCCAAGCGATCTGCAACGCCTGTTCCGCGACGATGACGGCGCGCTTTACGCCGGCGAGGCGGCGGCCCGGGCCATCGCCATCATCATGAAGCTCTTTGCCGACGGTCACTATTCCTGGCCCGAATGGGTCGACAAGTTCAGCGTCGAAATCGCTCCGCCGGGACACTACCGCCAGGGGCCGGAAGCGGCCGCCGGGGCGGAGGCGCAGCTCAGCGGGGAGGGGGGTGAGATCAACCAGAACTACGCCCGGCTCTGGCTCGCGGCCTGCGAAAAGCTGTTGCTGGAGAAGGGACTGATAAGCTCGGCCGAGTTGGCCGGTCGGCTGGAGGCTTTGCGCGGCGTTGCTGGCCCGGCCCAATCGTTGGCCATCGGCGAGCGGGTTCGGGTGCGCGACCTGGAGCCCATGGGCGAGGCCCACCTGCCGATCTTTATCCGCGGCAAGCTGGGCCTCATTGAGCGCAACCTCGGCGACTTCGCGGCACCGGTTGCTGATGAGGAGCGGCAACCCCATTACAGCGTCCGTTTCACGGCCGCGGAACTGTGGGGTGCCGACCGGCCCGAGGGCGATAGCCTCAACTTCACCATCTGGCAGGGCTATCTCGAGCCCGCCTGAGGAGGTGAGCATGAGAAGCGCGGCTCTCACCATTGGATTTGCCCTGGCGTTAATCGCTGGCCCGGCCGGGGCGGCCGAGAAGGTTGCCCCCGTGATCGAGCTGCCGGCCGAGGTAGCGCTCGAGGGCGACACGGTGCGGCTCGAGGGCCGCATTCGGGATCAGTCGCGCATCGTTTTTGCCACCCTCGACGGCCAGCCCATCGCGGTCGGACCGGGCGGCGCCATCGTGCTGCAAAAGAAGGTGGGCAGCGGGGCCACGGTGCTCGTGGTTGCGGCACTGGACGAATGGGGCAACCGCACGGAAAAGACGGTGCGCCTGATGCGCCCGGCGGCGTTGCCGGAGCTTTCGTTTGGTAACTATTACGCCCTGGTCATCGGCAACAACAATTATGCCCAACTGCCCAAGCTGAAAACGGCAGTGGGCGATGCCCGGGCGGTGGCGGCGCTGCTCAAGGACGCTTACGGCTTCGAAACAAAGCTCTTGATCGATGCCAGCCGCCAGCAGGTGATCGGCGCCATGGCCGAGCTGCGCGGCAAGCTCAAGCCGTCCGACAACTTGCTGCTCTATTACGCCGGCCACGGCGTGCTCGACAGCTACGCCGAGGAAGGCTTCTGGCTGCCCGTCGACGCCGCCAAGGACAATCCCGCCAACTGGATCTCCAACGGCGACGTCACCAACATGCTGCGCGCCATCCGGGCCAAGCATGTCATGGTGGTGGCCGATTCGTGCTATTCTGGGACCCTGGTGCGGGCCGCGCCGATCAAGATCAAGACGGCCGAGGAGCGTTCCACCTGGCTCGAGCGCATGGCTGCCAAGCGCTCGCGCACGGCGCTGGTCTCGGGCGGACTGGAGCCGGTGATGGATGCCGGTGGCGGCGGTCATTCGGTGTTCACCAAGGCCTTCCTGGAATCGCTGTCGCAGAACCGCGAGGTGACCGACGGCCAAGCCCTGTTCGCCGCCATCAAACGGCCGGTGGCGCTGGAATCGGACTAGACGCCGGAGTATTCCGACATCCGCCGGGCCGGCCACGACGGTGGCGATTTTCTCTTCATCCGCAAGAATGCGGGGCGGCAAGTTGCTCGTGCGGCCCCGGCGCCCTGGCGCCCGGCGGCCCCCGCCCCCGCCATCGCACCCCCCGTCGCCGCGGCCCCGCGACCCGACCACACGGTGGAGCTGGCCTTTTGGAATTCCATCAAGGACAGCAAAAACGCGGCTGAGTACCAGGCCTACCTGAGCCAGTACCCCAAAGGGGCCTTCGCCGCCCTGGCCCGCCAGCGCGTACAAGCCCTGAAGCGCCCCAAACCCCAGCCCCAGCCACAACGCCAGGCCGCCGTACGGCCGGCCGGCGCAGGTCGATCCGGCCCGTGCCCTCGACGGCACCTGGCGAGCCCGGGCGGTGCAGCTTTTCGGCGGCGACTACTGTCCCAGCGAGCTGGAGCTCGAAGTCACGGTGCGCAACCGTCGCCTCGAAGGCCACGGCGAGCGCATCACCATGAGCGGCCGCATCAGCGTCAACGACGAACTCGAAGCCACCATCGTATCCTCCGACAACTCGCTCTTCGACGTGCAAGCGAGGCTGAAGGGCCGCGAATTTCGCGGCCAGGTCACAGTCGGTGCCATGGCCCACCTCGACGACCCCTCGAACGTCGGCTCGGGCTGCGATCTCAGGTTCACCATGCGGCGCTAGTGTGATGATTCTGAAGTTCGGCGCATTCCATGCGCCGAAATTCGGGATCTGAATCACACTAGAAACAAATGTTTAGTGGCCTGCTTATCCCAGAAATTCATTCTCTGAATTTCTGGGGCAGGGCACTACGGCATTAGACCCCGAATCTCCAGTCTGCTATCTTGCCGGCTCCGGAACGCTGCTGCGGGGAGTGCCATGAGACCTTTTGGGTTGGCCGGGGCCAGGTTGGCTGGGGCAGGATTGCTGTTTTTGGCCGCCCAAGTGCCGGCCTGGGGCGGCGAAGTCGTGCCCTATCCGCAACTCTTTCCCGGCCCCGCCCATAGCGCCGCCGCGCCGCCAGCTCCGGTTTCTGCCCCAACCGCTGCCGGGGCCGGCAAAGCAGCCGGCGCTAGCGCCTTTCCGGCCAATCCCGACGCTGGTGGGTTTCGCCTTGGCGTGACGGCAGCGACCGTCGGCGTGGTGGGGCTGCTGGGGCTGGCCGTCGTCGCCATCAGTTCGGAAAACACCCGCGCTGTCAGCAACGCCGTTGTCACCGTGGCCAACAGCACCCCGGGAACCTAAAGCGGATCTCAGGTTCTGAGATCCGCTTTAGGTTTTCTTGTCGCTCACGGCGGCGGCCCTTCGAGCCGCAACCTGCGCGGGCGCGCCGCAGTAGCGGCGGGTCGCGGTTGCTCCCGTTGCACAAAATGACAAAGCACGAAATAGATAAAGACCGCCGTCGCTATCCGCACTAAGCCGCCCCCATTGGGGGCGGAGGCCAAGGGCGCGGATGCGCCCGCCCGGTGAGGGCCCAAGAAAAACCACGCCCGCCCGGTGAGGGTCTACAAAAAAGAGCGGGCCTTAGGCCCGCTCGCGGCGGCCGCCGAATACTGCGGTGAGGGATTTCTTTGGTGTCATGGCGGCCGAGGCGTTGAGGCTGGCCGGCAGCGTCGCTTCGCCAAAGAGCGCGAAGACGGCGCTCTGTTCCTCCAGCGGCCAGTCCCGGTAGCCGGGCGCCAGGCGTGTCGTCAGACGGATGTTGCGGTCTGTTGCCTGCTCCTCGAGCTGGCGGCGAATGACGCGCACGCTGAGCGAGATGGCGGCCCAGCCGCAGGTGTCCATGAACAACGCCTCGACGGACTTGCCCGCGGCCAGCATCTCCTGGGCCCGATCCTCGATGCCGGGTCCGACCGACAGCACCACGGCCTGGATTTCGGCCGCATCCGCCAGCAGCCTGGCCAGGGTGGGGCTGTTGAAGGTCTGGCCGGCGACGCCCACGCTGTCAGCGCCTACTTCTTCCAGGGGCCCGCGCCAGACCACCACCTCGGGGGCCGCCAGTTCACTCGCCTCCTGGGCCATGCGTTCGGCGATTTCGGCGATCCTGGGGCGCACCGCGGCGACGTCGCGGTAGCCCTGCAGCCGCAGCACCATGCGTCCCGGGATGGCCGGTGGCGGTACCTCGAGGCGGAAGACCTGGGCGGAGCTGTCGTCGGCGGAGGTCACGCCACCATTTCCTCGGTATCGATGACGATCGCCGGCCACAGGTCAGCAAGGGTGTTGCTCATGAAGGGGTTGTCCTCGACGATGGGGGCCGATAGGCCTTCGAGATCATCGGCCATGGCATGATCGGCCAGGGGCTGATCGCATAGCGCATCGGGGCGGCGTGCCCGAGGTCAGGGAGAGCGCAAGCAGCATATCGAATCCACGAAGGGGCAAAACCATTGCGGGGGATTGTCGATCAAGTGCCGGGACTTGACCAGGGTTTTCCCGCCGGCCGCCATCCGGTCGCAGTTGAACGGGCCGGACGAATGCTGTTCAAAGGGGATTCCCAAAAGGTTTGAAATGTGATTCACCATACGTGGAGGTGGATCATGGGTAAGAGCTATTCGATGGATCTGCGGGAGCGGGTTGTTTGCTTTGTTGGTTCGGGTCACTCGCGGCGCCAGGCGGCATTGCAGTTTGATGTGAGTGCGAGCTTCGCGGTGAAGGTTGTCGGCCGTCACGAGGCGACGGGATCGGCGGCGCCAGCGCGACAAGGACGTCCGCCGGGGAGCGGTAAGCTGTCGCCCTATGTGGCTGAACTGGTGGCCTGGGTGGA
>PVBE011519919.1_pt1 | contig 54842 bp, 62 predicted proteins | sample 1631181 | NCBI WGS metagenome assembly PVBE01 (sample SAMN08397723, study PRJNA350692) | Marine metagenome, whole genome shotgun sequencing project. | isolation source: water | place: Pacific Ocean | collected 2012-04
AAATGGTGATGCCGGGTGACAACATTAAGATGGAAGTGACGCTGATTGCCCCGATTGCGATGGACGAAGGTCTGCGCTTCGCGATTCGAGAGGGTGGTCGTACCGTTGGCGCGGGTGTTGTAGCCAAGGTCATCGAGTAAGAAATAGGGACAGATCTATTTTTTAGATAATAATGAGTAGGGATAGGTTCAGTTGTCAAAAATTAATCTGTCCCTATTTTTCAACCACCTACTTGACGGGATTTTTAAGGGAATTGATTTAGGACCGAAATCGCTGAAAGCTAGAAATAATGGGGCTTTCAGGGTGTTTTTGCTTGACTTAGAAGGGTCATCCCATTAAAATTCGCATCCTTTTTTGGCATTTGAAAATTGACCGCCGGAAAAGTGTGCAGTAACTAATTAATTTGTAAGCGTTTTTTTGGAGTTTGTAAGTAGATGCAAAGTCAGCGAATCAGAATCCGTTTAAAGGCATTCGATCATCGACTGATTGATCAATCTACCCAGGAAATCGTGGATACTGCCAGGCGCACGGGAGCACAGGTCAAAGGGCCTATCCCGCTGCCAACAGATAAAGAGCGATTTACTGTACTGATTTCACCGCATGTCAACAAAGATGCCCGGGATCAGTATGAAATCCGTACCCACAAGCGCTTGCTGGATGTCGTCGAGCCGACTGAGAAGACAGTCGATGCCTTGATGAAGCTGGATCTGGCGGCTGGCGTGGAAGTACAGATCAGTCTGGGCTAAGCACAGGCTAGAAGATTAAAAACATAACCAGGCGAATGAGCATTCAGTCCTCATTGCCCTTTCAACTAAGTTTTGGAGCACTGAAAATCTCCTGGTTCCCCTGGGCGGGAACAAACTAAGTGTAACGCGTCTGCGGCCAAAGCGGGTTTTAGCCCCTTGCACGATGAGGTTTATAGCAATGTCGATAGGACTAGTCGGTCGAAAGAGCGGCATGACCCGTGTATTCACTGAAGAAGGCAATTCCGTGCCCGTTACGGTTGTCGAAGTTCAGCCGAATCGGGTGACTCAGATAAAAACACCGGAAATCGATGGCTACAGCGCTATTCAGGTAACCACCGGTTCGCGCCGTGCCTCGCGCGTGAGCAAAGCAGCTGCTGGTCATTTTGCCAAGGCCAATACGGTCGCGGGCAACGGCCTCTGGGAATTTTGCGCCGAAGGCGATGAGATTGCTGAAATCGAATTAGGTGGTGAGATCAAAGTAGATCACTTCGAAGCAGGCCAGAAAGTAGACGTCACCGGCACCTCCAAGGGTAAGGGATTTCAGGGCGGCGTTAAGCGCCACAATTTCCAGATGCAAGATGCGACACACGGCAACTCCCTTTCACACCGCGCCCCAGGTTCAATTGGACAATGCCAGACACCTGGCAAGGTGTGGAAAGGTAAGAAAATGGCCGGGCAAATGGGTAACGTGCAGAAGACTACTCAGTCATTGGAAGTAGTCAGGGTCGACACAGAAAACAATCTGCTTCTCATCAAAGGCGCCGTACCCGGAGCTCCCGGTTCCAGTGTCATCGTCCGTCCAGCGGTCAAGGTAAGGAGGTAGTAAGCAATGGAACTAGCACTTGCACTGCCTGGAAAGAAAACGGGCAAAGAAAAAATCTCATTGTCAGACGAATCATTCGGTCGTGAATACAACGAGCCGCTGGTGCATCAGACAGTCGTTACTTATATGGCAGGCGGTCGCCAGGGCTCAGTAAAGCAGAAGACTCGTTCTGAAGTGCGTGGTGGTGGACGCAAACCATGGCGTCAAAAGGGCACGGGTAAAGCCAGAGCCGGCACCATTAGAAGCCCAATCTGGCGCTCAGGTGGAGTGACATTCGCAGCCAAACCCCAAGACCACAGCAAGAAACTGAATAAGAAAATGTACCGCGGAGCGATGCAATGCATACTCTCCGAACTAATCCGACAAGGCCGGCTGATTGTCGTTAGCGAATTCACAGTTCAATCCCACAAAACAAAAGACTTGGTAAGCAAGCTCAAAGAATTCGATCTGGACAACGTGCTCATCGTGTCAGATCAAGTCGAACAAAACCTCTATCTCGCCGCAAGAAACCTCCACAAAGTTGACGCACTGGATGTCTCCGGACTCGATCCAGTCAGCCTTATTGGTTGCGAAAAGGTGTTGATAACGGTGCCTGCGCTGAAGAAAGTCGAGGAGATACTGTCGTGAATCCAGAACGTTTGTACACAGTAATCCTTGGCCCCCACATTTCTGAGAAGTCCACTCTGATGGGTGAGGACAATAATCAGTATGCCTTCAAGGTCGCCTCGGATGCCTCTAAGTCTGAGATCAAACAGGCGGTGGAGTCACTCTTCAACGTGGTCGTTGAAGATTTACAGGTATTGAATGTAAAAGGTAAGACCAAGCGTTCGACGCGTGGCAAAGTGCGAAGGCGACCAGGCTGGAAGAAAGCCTACGTGCGTCTTGAAGTGGGCCATGAAATTGATTTTGCGGATATTGGGTAAAGGGGATAGAGGGTTAAGTCATGACAGTAGTTAAATGTAAACCTACATCACCCGGACGTCGTTTCGTCGTCAAGGTAGTGAATCCCGATCTGCATAAAGGCGAGCCTTATGCACTGTTGACTGCGCCCAAGTCAAAATCAGGCGGTAGAAACAACAAGGGACGCATTACCAGGCGCCACCAGGGTGGTGGTCACAAGCAGAAGTATCGCATCATCGATTTCCGTCGCAACAAAGACTCAATCGAGGCGAAAGTGGAGCGGCTGGAATACGACCCGAATCGCTCCGCAAATATTGCCTTATTGCTGTACGCCGATGGCGAACGACGTTACATCATTGCGCCTGCCAAGGTAAGCAAGGGTGAGGTATTGATGTCAGGCGAAGAAGCACCCATCAAGGTGGGTAACTGCCTGCCACTGAGAAATATCCCACTGGGTAGCACGGTGCACTGTGTAGAGATGAAGCCTGGCAAAGGCGCCCAGATTGCCCGGAGTGCAGGTACTTCCCTGCAACTGGTAGCCCGCGAAGCTGACTATGCAACGCTGCGATTGCGATCCGGTGAGATGCGCAAGGTGTTAAGCGAATGTCGTGCAACGCTGGGTGAAGTTTCTAATTCGGAGCATTCATTGCGCTCGCTGGGTAAAGCCGGCGCCAAGCGCTGGAGAGGCGTCAGACCAACGGTTCGTGGTGTTGCCATGAATCCGGTCGATCACCCACACGGTGGTGGTGAAGGACGAACATCCGGTGGTCGTCATCCGGTATCACCCTGGGGTACACCGACCAAGGGTTATAAGACCAGAACAAACAAGCGAACAAACAATATGATTGTCCGCCGCAGAAATTCAAGCCGTTAAGGCAAGTGATAGAGGATTTTATTCGTGCCACGTTCACTAAAAAAAGGCCCGTTCATCGATCTTCACTTGATGAAGAAAGTGCAGGTCGCCGTTCAGAAAAACGACAAACGACCCATCAAGACCTGGTCGCGTCGTTCCATGGTCTCGCCTGAGATGATCGGACTGACAATTGCCGTTCACAATGGTCGGCAACACATTCCGGTTTTCATCAACGAAGACATGGTTGGTCACAAGCTAGGAGAGTTCTCAACGACTCGTACCTATCGTGGTCATTCAGCGGACAAGAGGACGCACTAGGAGAGAATTATGCAAGTGCAAGCAAAATTAAAAGGTGCTCATCTCTCCGCGCAAAAAGCCAGACTGGTTGCAGACCAGGTGCGTGGCAAAGGCGTCGAGGAAGCGTTGAAATTGCTTAGCTACAGCACCAAGAAAGGCGCTGCGATAATCAAGAAGGTGCTGAACTCTGCCATTGCCAATGCAGAGCACAACGAAGGTGCTGATGTGGATGAGCTTAAGATATCAACGATTTGTGTTGATGAAGGTTTGACTATGAAACGCATCATGCCGAGAGCGAAGGGTCGCGCCGATCGCATTCTCAAGCGTTCGTGTCACATAACAATTACGGTCGCAGATAGCTAGGAGATACGGATGGGTCAAAAAGTACATCCAATGGGTATTCGCCTTGGAATCGTCAAGAACCACACCTCGGTGTGGTTCGCTGAGGGTAAGGAATACGCTGACAACCTGTTAGTCGATTTGCAGGTTCGAGAATTTGTGAAGAAGCGCTTAGCGAATGCCTCGGTTTCCAGGATCGATATTGAGCGGCCTGCACAAACTGCAAAACTCACAATCTACACAGCGCGACCAGGGATTGTGATCGGCAAGAAGGGTGAAGATGTTGAAGCCCTGCGAAGAATTCTGAGCAAGAAGATGGGAATTCCTGTGCAAATTAACATCGAAGAAATTCGCAAGCCCGATCTGGATGCACAGCTTGTCGCCGACAGCGTTGCTTCCCAGTTGGAACGTCGTGTGATGTTTCGGCGTGCCATGAAGCGAGCCGTGCAGAACGCTATGCGACAGGGAGCAGAAGGTATCAAGGTGCAGGTAGGTGGTCGCTTAGGTGGCACTGAGATAGCCCGTAGCGAGTGGTACCGCGAAGGCCGCGTACCATTGCATACATTACGTGCCGACATCGACTATGCAACCTCTGAAGCCAGTACTACGTATGGCATTATCGGTGTGAAGGTATGGATATTTAAGGGCGAGATTCTGGACCTGGATGAGGCGATTGTGCCTACTCAATCTAAGGCCAGCTAGAAGTCTAGAGGAATAGCGAAGTGTTACAACCTAAACGAACAAAATACCGCAAGATGATGAAGGGCCGTAATCGCGGCTTGTCCCATCGCGGTGCCAAAGTGGATTTTGGCGAGTACGGTCTGAAGGCTATTTCTCGTGGTCGGTTGACCGCTCGTCAGATAGAGGCGGCGCGACGCGCCATGACCAGAAAGATTAAGCGTGGTGGCAAGATCTGGATTCGGGTATTTCCAGACAAGCCAATCACCCAGAAGCCACTGGAAGTACGTCAGGGTAAGGGTAAAGGAAATGTGGAGTATTGGGTGGCGCAGATCCAGCCCGGTCGCATCATGTTTGAGATCGAAGGTGTTGATGAAGAGTTGGCGAGAGAAGCCTTTTCATTGGCATCAGCCAAGCTGCCATTCGAAACCACATTTGTTAAGCGGACGGTAATGTAATGAAAGCCAGTGATCTGAGAGAAAAGTCTGTTGATGAGTTGCAGAGTCAATTGCAGGAACTCTATAAGGACCAATTTAATTACCGTATGCAAAATGCCACGGGTCAATTGGGGCAAGTACACCTGGTTGGTGAAGTGAAGAAAGATATTGCGCGTGTGAAGACAATCCTTACTGAAAGAAAGCACGAAGATAGTTCTGAAAAGCATGAAGATAAAACTGAAAAGAGCGAAGCATAATTATGTCGGACGATGAAGTTCAAGAAAGCCAAGAGAACCAAGCGGAAAGTGCTCGTACTGCATCCGGCCGAGTTGTCAGCAACAAGATGGACAAGTCCATCGTTGTGTTGGTCGAGCGTCGAGACAAGCATCCGGTCTACGGCAAGATCATTAAGCGATCTACCAAGATCCATGCACACGATGCAAACAATGAGTGCTTAGCCGGTGATAAAGTAACGATTAAAGAAGTTTGTCCTATATCGAAAACTAAGAGCTGGTCTCTGGTTTCGATCGACGTGAGAGCAACGCAGGTCTAACTGGATTAAACGTAAGACAAGACAGAGTATCCGCATTCGCAAGTAGAATGCATGAGCATGAAGTTTTAGTCAGTTACGAGTTAAGAAATTCCATTCGCGTTTTGAATGGAGATGGAGTGAATCGATGATTCAAGTGCAATCATACTTAGATGTCGCCGATAACAGCGGCGCACGACGTGTAATGTGTATCAAGGTACTGGGTGGATCCCATCGCCGTTACGCTCGCATAGGTGACATTATTAAAGTAACCGTCAAGGAAGCGATTCCGCGAGGTAAGGTTAAGAAGGGTCAGGTGTTGACGGCGTTGGTAGTACGTACCAAGAAGGGCGTGCGACGCGGTGACGGTTCTTTGATTCGCTTCGATGACAACGCGGCAATTCTGCTTAATAACCAGGACGTGCCCATCGGTACTCGCGTATTCGGTCCCGTGACGCGAGAACTGCGCAACGAAAAATTTATGCGAATTATTTCACTGGCACCGGAAGTATTGTAAGCATAACCGGCCAGCAATAGAGAGATAGAAGAGAATTTTAGGATGAACAAGCTTAAGCGTGATGATCAAGTGATTGTGATCACCGGTAAAGACAAGGGGAAGCGTGGAACAATTTCCCAATTAGTGGGCAATGACAAAGTAATCGTTGCCGGTGTAAACATGGTTAAGCGTCACACCCGGCCCAGCCCGAACCAGGGTAAACCCGGCGGCATTATCGAGAAGGAAGCGGCAATGCACATTTCCAATATAGCGATATTCAATCTTGAATCTAACTCAGCCGATCGAGTGGGAATTCAGGTGGACGATGACGGCATGAAAAAGCGTGTCTTCAAATCGAATGGTCAGGAAATAGATTAAGGACTGGTGGGTTGCCAATCATGGCTCAGTTAAGAGAATTTTATAAGCAAGAAGTAGTACCGGCGCTATCGCAGCAGTTCGGGTTTACCAACACGATGCGTGTTCCCAAGGTCACCAAAGTGGTCCTGAACATGGGCGTGGGTGAGGCGGTGGCTGATAAGAAGGTACTTGAAAATGCCACCAGTGATCTGGAACAGATCAGTGGGCAGAAAGTGGTCGTCACGAAGGCTCGCAAGAGTATTGCGGGTTTCAAGATCCGTGAAGGCTGGCCAATCGGTTGCAAGGTGACTCTGCGCGGCGAACGTATGTACGAATTTCTGGAGAGGCTGGTTGATATTGCGATTCCCCGCATCAGAGACTTTCGTGGTCTTAGCCCCAAGTCATTCGACGGCCGCGGGAATTTCGCCATGGGCGTCAAAGAACAGATCATCTTCCCGGAGATCGATTACGACAAGATCGATACGCTGCGTGGCTTGGATATCACCATTACCACAACAGCTCAGAATGATGAAGAAGGACGGGCTCTTCTAACTGCCCTGCGCTTTCCTTTCCGGGCTATGCCAACCGCTGCAGATGAAGCGCCGAAAGTAAAACCCCAAGCTCCCGTCGAGGAAGCCCCTGCAGAAGAAGCTATAGCAGAGGAACAGCCTGCCGCAGCAGAAGAACAAACCGAGGAAGCTGTAGAAACAGCACCCGAGACCGAAGCTGAAGCCTCAAAAGAGGAAGCGCCAGCAACGCAACCCAATGATGATCCTTCGGTTGAAGAAGCTGAAGGTAAAGAGGAGTCCTGATATGGCTAAATCTTCGATGATTGCCAGAGAAAACAAGCGAGCGCTGACCGTGCAGAAATATGCAGTCAAGCGCGCTGAGATAAAAGCGGTATTGAAAGATGTGAATGCCAGCGACGATGAGAAATGGGCAGCCCAGATGAAGTTACAGAAACTTCCCCGTGATGCCAGTCCTGTTCGGCAGCGGCGACGTTGCAGAATCACTGGCCGCCCTCATGGTGTGTATCGAAAATTTGGTTTGTGTCGTAACAAATTGCGTGAAGCTGCAATGCGCGGAGACGTGCCTGGCTTGACCAAGGCAAGCTGGTAGGCAGGAGTAAAAATATGAGCATGTCAGACCCAATTGCAGATTTCCTCACCCGCATTCGCAATGCGCAGATGGCTCAGATGCCAGCTGTGAGCTGCTCGTCTTCGAAGATCAAGGTAGCGATTAGCAAGGTGCTGGAAGACGAAGGGTACATTAGTGGCTACGCCGTCAGCGATGAAGCAGGCAAGCCTGTCATCAGTGTTGAGCTGAAATACTTTCAGGGAAAACCTGTTATCGAAGAAATTAAACGAGTCAGCCGACCCGGATTGAGAGATTACACGGGATCAGGCAACTTGCCGAAGAATCGCGCCGGGTTGGGGATAGCGATCCTGTCTACCAACAAGGGCTTAATGACAAACAAGCAAGCACAAGAAGCTGGAATAGGCGGCGAGGTACTGTGTACCGTTTTCTAAGCGGTGCTGACTGTTCAAGCAATAGAACCAGGAAAAGAGTGACGAAATAATGTCCAGAATAGCCAATGCCCCGGTAGCGATACCTCAGGGTGTAGAAACAAAGTTAAGCGATTCGGAAGTCTCGGTTAAAGGAACCAAGGGAGCATTACAGCTTACTCTGCATAATCTGGTGGGAGTCTCTCAGGACGGAGAATTGCTCAGGGTCGCTGCGAAAGATGACAGTCGCGAAGCCAGTGCCATGACAGGTACTTTTCGATCCCTTATTAACAACATGGTAGTGGGTGTTACTGAAGGATTTGAAAAGAAACTGGAATTGCAGGGCGTCGGTTACCGTGCAAAAGCACAGGGTAAGAAAGTAAACCTTACCGTGGGTTACTCACACCCAATAAATTATGAATTACCAGAAGGAGTCACTGCCGAAACCCCTTCGCAAACAGAAATTGTAATTACCGGTGCTGATAAACAACTGGTTGGTCAGGTTGCCGCGGAATTGCGTAAGTTTCGTCCACCCGAGCCTTATAAGGGCAAGGGTATTCGCTACGTTGATGAACGTGTTTACAGAAAAGAAGCGAAGAAGAAATAGGGCTTAAGGTATGAGCGTTAAGAAGACATCTCGTTTACGTAGAGCGAAGCGAGCAAGAGCAAAAATCAGTGAGCTTAGAATGAATCGGTTGTGCGTATTCCGCTCGCCCAGACATATCTACGCACAAATAATTTCGCCATCCGGTGACGATATTCTGGCCAGCGCTTCTACGCTAGAAAAGAAGAGCAAGTCAGGCGCCACAGGCAATATCGATGCGGCGGGCAAGATTGGCAAATTAATAGCTGAACGTGCCAAGAAGGCGGGCATCGAGAAGGTCGCCTTCGACCGATCGGGTTATGCGTATCATGGTCGAATTAAGGCGCTGGCAGAAGCGGCACGTGAAGGCGGACTGGAATTTTAGGAACTAGTGACTTTGAACGGGAACATGAACCGTTCTAATTGACCAAACAGGTATCAATATGGCGTTTAAAGACGAGCCAGGTAAGAACGAAGAAGGCCTGCAGGAAAAACTGATTCAGGTGAATCGTGTGGCCAAGGTGGTTAAGGGTGGTCGAATCTTCGGTTTCACTGCGCTGTCTGCTGTAGGTGACGGCAATGGTCGAGTGGGTTTTGGTCGTGGCAAGGCACGCGAAGTGCCATTGGCGATTCAGAAGGCCATGGAATCTGCGCGTCGTAACATGATTACCGTAAACCTGGATGGGCATACGCTGCAATACCCGATCAGGTCTCGGCATGGGGCATCGAAGGTTTATATGCAACCCGCCTCGGAAGGTACCGGTGTCATTGCCGGTGGTGCGATGCGCGCCATACTGGAATTGGCAGGTGTACAAAATGTGCTGGCTAAATGCTATGGATCTACCAATCCGGTAAATGTTGTGCGAGCCACGTTTAAGGGTCTCAGAGACATGCGTTCTCCGGAAGATATTGCTGCAAAACGCGGTAAGCCTGTGGAAGAAATTGCAGGCTGATTGAAAGGCTTAAAAAGATGGCGAAAGCGAAGAAAACAGTCAAAGTTACATTGGTAAGAAGCCCCATTGGCAGCTTGCCCAAGCACAAATTGTGCTTGCGAGGCCTGGGACTGAAGCGAATGCACCAGTCCGTGGAAGTCGAAGACACTCCTGCGGTACGCGGCATGATAAATAAGGTCAGCTATATGCTGGCTGTTGAATGAGAGATCTTTTGAATGCCGCGAGGCATGATAAACAAAGTTAGTTACATGCTAGCTGTCGAGTAAGGAAAACGCAATGCAACTCAATGATTTAAGTCCTGCACCAGGCAGCATCAAGGCGAAGAAGCGCGTCGGTCGTGGTATTGGCAGCGGCTCGGGAAAGACCTGTGGTACTGGTCATAAAGGCCAGAAGTCTCGCTCTGGCGGCACCATCAAGCCGGGATTCGAGGGCGGCCAGATGCCATTGCAGATGCGTCTGCCTAAATACGGTTTCAGCTCTCGTGCAGGACGAGTCACTGCCGAAGTTCGCACTTCGGAGTTGAATAAGGTCGATGGTGACATCATAACAATAGAATCACTGCGTAAAGCTGGATTGATTTCAGTCGGTATCAAGCGTGTGAAAGTCATGCTGTCCGGCGAGGTGACCAGGAAGGTCACCCTGGAAGGGATTCGTGTCACCAAGGGTGCCAAAGCGGCAATTGAAAAGGCTGGCGGGAAAGTAATCGAAGCCACAACTGCCGAGGAGAAGCCAGCTGCTGCGAAGAAGTCAGCTGCTGCGAAGAAGGCGGCAAAGGCTGAAGCAACGGCTCCAGCAACGAAACAAGCTGAAACGCCCAAGGCGGCAGCGCCTGAGGATGATGCAGACCCGGCGAAGCAGGACGACGAGTAATTAGAACTGGTTCAGAACAATGGCAAACAAAGCTAATTTAAATCCAGAAAACATAGGCGCCGGTCTCGGTGAGCTGAAAGCTCGCCTGCTGTTTCTGCTGTTCGCCCTTCTAGTCTACCGTATCGGTACACATATTCCTGTGCCGGGAATCGATCCGCTACAGCTTTCACAGTTTTTCAATAACCAGCAGGGCACCCTAACAGACATGGTCAACATGTTTGGCGGTGGCGCGCTGGAGCGCATGAGCATCCTGGCACTGGGCATCATGCCCTATATCTCCGCATCGATCATCATGCAGCTGCTGACAGCGGTGAGCCCACAGCTGGATCAGTTAAAGAAAGAAGGCGAGTCAGGCAGACGCAAGATTACCCAGTACACACGCTATGGAGCGCTGGTGCTGGCGACGGTGCAGGGTACGGGCATGACGGTCGGGTTGCTGGCACCTATGGCCTATGCGCCAGGCCTGGTTTTCAACCTGACGGCGATCATATCGCTGGTAACGGGAGCCATGTTCCTGATGTGGCTCGGAGAACAGATTACAGAAAAGGGCATCGGCAATGGCATCTCGATGCTGATTTTCGCCGGTATCGTGGCTGGTTTTCCAGCGGCGATTGGTACCTCCCTGACACAGGCTTATGAGGGTCAGATTAATGGCGTATTGCTACTGGTCGTTGGCGTCATCGCCATCGGAGTTGTAGCGTGCATCGTGTATGTAGAAAGAGCCCAGCGACGCATTACCGTCAATTACGCGAAGCGCCAACAGGGCCGTAAAATGTACCAGGCGCAGGCGAGTCATCTGCCATTGAAGATTAATATGGCGGGGGTGATTCCAGCCATTTTTGCCAGTTCCATCCTGTTGTTCCCGGCATCGCTGGGGCAGTGGTTCGGACAGTCGGAAGGCTCGGAGTGGTTGCAGGACCTGGCATTGTTAATCGGCCCCGGGCAACCTATGTACATTATTATTTTTAGCGCAATGATCATTTTCTTCTGCTTCTTCTATACCGCGCTGGTTTTCAACCCTCGCGATGTGGCAGAGAACCTGAAGCGATCAGGCGCTTTTATCCCCGGCATACGCCCGGGTGAGCAGACAGCGAAGTATATCGATGATGTGATAACGCGACTGACCATGTTTGGTGCCGTGTACATAACCCTTGTCTGTCTGCTTCCGAACTTTATGCAGATGATAGCCAACGTCCCCTTCAACTTGGGCGGCACAGCATTGCTTATATCGGTAGTGGTAACGATGGATTTCTGGTCCCAGGTGCAATCACACCTGATGTCTCATCAATATGATTCCGTGATGAAGAAATCGAAGTTGGGTAGCTATGGAAGAGGTGGCATCTAGTTTGTTGCCCACACAGACGAGAGCTGCTGCAGGTAAAAGTCAGTGCAAGCGGAACGCGCTGCACTAGAGGTAAAACGATATGAAAGTTAGAACATCAGTAAAAAAGATCTGCCGAAATTGTAAAGTCATCCGACGCAATGGTGCGGTGCGAGTAATTTGTAGTGCAGAGCCTCGACACAAGCAACGTCAGGGTTAATAAGGAGTAAATCTATGGCACGTATTGTCGGGGTTAACATACCAGACCACAAACATATCGTGATTTCTTTGCGCTATGTGTATGGCATTGGACCAACTACGGCCAAGGCCATTTGTGATACGACTGGTATTCAACCGTCTACCAAAACCAGCGAACTGAGTCCTGAGCAATTGGACAGCGTTCGTGCAGAAGTGGCAAAAGTGCCTACTGAAGGTGATTTGCGTCGGGAAGTATCGATGAATATCAAGCGTTTGATGGATCTCGGTTGTAACCGTGGCATCCGTCATCGCCGTTCGCTGCCAGTAAGAGGTCAGCGCACTAAGACTAATGCTCGCACCCGTAAGGGTCCGCGCAAGCCGATCAGGAAGTAAAGAACCATGGCTACACCAAAAACGACCAAGAAAAAATCACGATCTACCGTTATCGATGGTATCGCGTTTATCCATGCGTCCTTCAATAACACCATCATCACTATTACCGATCGACAGGGTAATACGCTGAGTTGGGCTACGGCAGGTGGATCTGGTTTCAGAGGTTCAAGAAAGAGTACGCCTTTCGCTGCACAGGTTGCTGCGGAAAAGGCAGGCAAGTCGGCCATAGAGTTATACGGCCTGAAGAATCTGGACGTGAAAGTAAATGGACCGGGACCGGGTCGCGAGTCAGCAGTACGCGCACTGAATGGCTGTGGGTTAAGAGTTGGTAATATTACCGATGTGACCCCAATTCCACACAATGGTTGCAGACCGCCCAAGAAGCGGCGTGTGTAAACAGGAGATAAAAGTATGGCCCGCTATTTAGGCCCAAAATGTAAGCTATCTCGTCGCGAAGGAACTGATCTGTTCCTGAAGAGTGGTGTACGACCGATAGACAGCAAGTGTAAGACAGATGCGATTCCTGGCCAGCACGGTCAGCGTCGTGGCCGCTTGTCTGACTACGGTGTGCAACTTCGAGAAAAGCAGAAAGTACGACGAACCTACGGTGTTCTAGAAAAACAATTCCGTGGCTACTATAAAGAAGCGGCCCGCCTGAAGGGTGCTACTGGTGAAAACTTGTTGCAATTACTGGAATGCCGCCTGGACAATGTAGTTTATCGGATGGGTTTTGGATCCACTCGTGCTGAATCGCGCCAGTTGGTTTCGCACAAATCGATCTGTGTTAACGGTGGTGTGGTCAACATTCCCTCCTTCCAGATTGCGGAAGGCGATGTTGTAACCGTTAGACAAAAAGCCAGGGAGCAGCTACGAATTAAATCTGCATTGGAATTGGCATCACAACGCACTGAAATTGATTGGGTCTCAGTTGATTCGAAAAAAATGGAAGGGCAGTTCACCCGCAAGCCGGAGCGAACTGATCTGCCTCAAGAGATCAATGAAAGCCTTATCGTCGAGCTCTATTCCAAGTAGGGACAATCACACAAAGGGTGGATTACATGCAAACTTCTTTATCAAACTTTCTTACACCACAAGTGATACAGGTTGATGAGTTCGACAAGTGTCATTCCAAGGTGGTTCTGGAGCCATTGGAAAGAGGCTTCGGTCATACTTTGGGGAATGCACTGCGTCGAATCCTGCTTTCATCGATGCCTGGTAGCGCGGTGGAAGAAGTCGAAATCGATGGTGTTGTTCATGAATACAGCACGATAGAAGGCGTCCGGGAAGACGTCATCGAAATACTTTTAAACCTCAAGGGAATCGCGGTAGTTCTGAATAACAAAGAAGAAACAGTACTGACGCTATCAAAGAAAGGTTCTGGCACTGTCACTGCTGGTGATATCAATGAGGATCATGACGTTGAGATTATTGATCCTGACCACGTTATTGCGAATCTCAATACCAATGGCGAGATAAACATGCGCCTGACAGTTCGCAAGGGTCGCGGATATTCACCTGCCGACAGCCGTGTGGATGAGGAAGATGAAACCCGCGCAGTGGGTAAATTACTACTGGATGCCTCTTACAGTCCCGTTATGAGAATTTCCTATGCCGTTGAAAACGCTCGTGTAGAGCAGAGAACCGATCTTGATAAACTGGTTATCGATCTGGAAACTAACGGCACCATTGAGCCGGAAGAAGCGATTCGCCGCGCTGCCACTATCCTGCAGCATCAACTGAGCGTGTTCGTCGATCTGCAGAGTGAAATCATTGCAGAACCTGAAGAGCATGAAGATGAGATCGATCCGATATTACTGCGTCCGGTAGATGATCTTGAGCTCACTGTTCGCTCAGCTAACTGTCTGAAGGCGGAAGACATTTACTACATCGGAGACCTGATTCAGCGTACCGAAGTTGAATTATTGAAAACGCCGAACCTGGGTAAGAAGTCGCTGACAGAGATCAAGGACGTTCTTGCCACGCGTGGACTGTCACTCGGTCTGCGTCTGGATAACTGGCCGCCCTCCAGCCTCAAGTCTGACGACCGGGCAGTCTAAGCACGATAAAACGATAAAATGAGTAATAGCGAGAGTATAGAGTTATGCGTCATCGACACAGCGGTCGCCAGCTAAATAGAAATAATTCGCATCGAAAAGCCATGTTTCGAAATATGACTTCGTCTCTGGTTGAACACGAAATCATCAAAACCACGTTGATCAAGGGCAAGGAATTGCGTTCGGTTGCAGAACCGCTAATCACACTGGCCAAGAAAGACAGTGTTGCAAATCGTCGGCTCGCGTTCGACCGAACTCGAAATAAGGAGACCGTAGGCAAGCTCTTTACCGAGCTGGGACCGCGCTATGCTGAACGCCCGGGCGGCTACATACGAATTCTCAAGTGTACTGAGCGCGCCGGTGACAAAGCGCCGATGGCCTTTGTTGAGCTGGTGGATCGTCCTATCCGCAATACCGATGATATCGAGGGCTCAGTAGAATCCGAAGCGGAGTAGTAATCTCCCCACAGAATTTTCAGAATTACACCCGGCCATCTAAGCTGTACGAACAAAAAGATGGTCGGGTTTTTAGTCTCTACTATTTACGAAGTTCAGCACACTGCCCCAGTTAATTCTCTCTATGCACTACATGAAGCCCTGGTCATATTAAAGGAAGAAGGCCTGGCTCAGACACGCGCTGAATTACGAAGCTTCCGCCGCAGGATTTGGAGCAATGGGTTTGTTGTTTGTCGTAGACTAAGAACATCGATTGCCGCCGCGCAGGGTGTCTACTCTCAATAAGTAGCTGATCTGCTACGCTATGCAAGGGCTAACGTGGTTTCTTTTTTGCCTGGATGAGTGTGTTCCATGAATCGTCCGTCTACACGTGATTATCTAGAGCTACTCCTGCTTTCTGCAATCTGGGGATCTTCATTCCTGTTTCTACGCATTGCGTCACCCGAATTCGGGCCGGTATTCCTGGTCGAAATGCGGGTATTGAATGGTCTGGTAGTTTTGCTTCCCCTAAGTCTGCTGTTAGGTAAACACAGGGAGGTTTTTAAACATTGGAAAATGATCTTTATCATTAGCCTGACCAACATGGCCGTGCCATTTTGTTTCTTCGCTTTCGCTGCCCTGAATACCAGTGCAGGTGCGCTTTCAATTCTGAACGCGACCGTACCTTTTTTCACGGCTATTATCGCCTTCGTATTTTTTCACCAACGCTTATCTATGGTGGCTATTGCTGGCATGTTGGTTGGATTCATCGGCGTTATCGTATTGGTGATCGATCCGGCCGATGGCGCTGTCGGGACCAATAGCGTATTGGCAGTTCCCGCCGCATTGCTCGCCTGCATACTGTACGGTGTTGCACTCAACCTGGTGGCCCACAAGCTTCAGGGAGTCTCGGGCATGTCGATAACCGTAGGCAGCCTGTTTTTCTCCAGCATCATGTTGCTGCCTTTTGCTCTGTGGCATCAACCTGAGACATTACCCCAGGGTTCGGTATGGCTAAGCGTGTTGGCATTAGGAGTGCTTTGCACCGGGGGCGGCTATATTCTATTTTACCGCCTGATTGCCAGAATTGGCTCTCAACAGGCCATCATGACCACCTATTTAATTCCGCTTTTCAGTATCTTATGGGGATATCTGTTTCTTGCAGAACAGATCACATATTTTATGGTTTTTGGTTGTATATTAGTGCTGACAGGGATTGGGATGACGACCGGCAAGAGGCCTCGATTTAGCCTATTTTCGCGAAGCGACTCTCCTTGACCCGCCTTGAATTAGCCGCTTAAATTGGATCGAAAATCCCGATAAAAGGGCAGTAGATTGAGATGATTGGAAGGATTAGCGCCAAGACGTGCAAATTGTACGGGTATATAATACCAGCTAAAGTAGCCGGTCTTTAAGGGCTGTAGTCGTACAGATTTGTTGCGTAAATCTACATAATGTAAAGAAAGCTGTTTATAAGCAGAGAAACAGCGACTGATTCGAAATACATTGTTGTGTAAGCTTACAGAGTTCGCAGGATTTGAGACCGGAATCAAACCATGCAAGCAGAAACTGCTGAAGCAATCGAAACTGTAGAATTGGAAGCGGATGAATTGGCTTCGAACTCAGCTGCGATTGATCTTCAGCCCCCCCCCTCGTTCGCAGAAGTTCATGATGGCCCGGACTATGCTAAGTCTATGGTTACCATCGAGCTAACCAATAATAGTCGTGCCAAAGGTACGCTTCTGAAATTCAATGCGGTTGACGAGACCGTTCGTATTCTCGAACCCAGAGCAGTGGTGCCTACCGATATCGACATGAGCACCATCAAGTACATGCGTCTGGAAAACCGTACCAACTAATGATTGGCAGTCCTGGAACTCCAGGGATTGATGTCGACACAGAGGCACGTAGTTTCGAAGTTTACTTTAGCGATCGCTCCGAACTCACAGGCAAGACTTACGGTACCAGAACAGACAAGAACGGCATCCATATCTATGAGCAAACCAAGGTAGGGCGCAAGTGGCGCTACTGTACACACTTGTTTGTTGTTCATGCGGTAATAGCAAACCATATCATCGGTGGTCAGATCGGTGAAATGCTGGTTGAAGAAAAGCAGATTTCACAGGAGGCGCTGGATACTGCATTACAGGATCAACAGGACGAACGTTCCAGGTTACTGGGTGAATACCTGGTTACTCAAAAAATCGTCGATGCCGAGGAGCTGGAAGGAGCGCTGTCCCGTCAGAAAAACATGCCAAACCTCAAGCTCGGGGAAATTCTAGTTGGTGAAGACCTGGTTACCAAAGCACAGCTGAATGAGGCGCTAAAAGAACAGAAGAAGAAACGTAAAGGTGCACTCGGTGAGATTCTCGTTGGCAGAGGTGTCATCGAGAAAGATCAGATTCAGCAGGCTCTTGCGAAAAAGCTGGGCATACCCTTTATAAATCTTCGAGAGTTTACTGTAAGTCCAGAGTTGTGAACATGCTGACGGCAGCCATCGCCTTTAAGCACAAGGTAGTGCCACTCGATGTCTACGAGGGCAAGATCGTAGTCGCCATTGAGAACCCGATGGATTGGCAGGTCACCGACGCACTGAGTTTCAACATCAACAAATACGTCGAACTCGTTATGGCCTCGCCTGAGGATATAAACTGGGCGTTGCAATTTTACTATACCTCAGAAGACATCGAAGCCACTCTCTTGGACTACGATGAGGAACTGGGAGAGAGTTCTGAGGAAGGCGAAGATTATGACGAAACAATCTTCTCCGCAGTCGAAACCCAACAAGTTACTGACAACGTCATCGTTCGTATTGTTAATAAAATTGTTGAGGATGCCCATCGACAGAAGGTTTCAGATATTCATATCGAACCTGGTATGGGTAAGCAGAAAGTAGTCGTTCGCTTCCGCAAGGATGGCGTGATGTCTATTTACTACAAGTTTCCAACCAAGTATCGGGCAGTTTTTGTTTCCCGTATCAAGGTGATGGCTCACCTGGATATCTCCAACAAGAACAAGCCCCAAGACGGCAAGATAAACTTCAGTCACCTCGCTCCCGTAGATGTCGAACTGCGTGTCGCCACCATTCCCACTGCAGGTGGCATCGAAGATGTTATTATTCGTCTCCTCAGTGGTGGCAAGTGTATGCCGGTGAATGCAATCGGGCTAAGTACACCTAATCTGGACAATCTTATGGCTGGTGTGACCAAGCCCTACGGATTATTCCAGGTGTGTGGACCCACCGGCTCCGGTAAGAGTACCACCCTGCACTCGATTCTGAATTATCTGAATTCAACCGAGCGGAAGATATGGACAGCAGAAGACCCGGTGGAAATTACTCAGCAGGTCTCAGACAAGTAGAGGTCAACGAGAAAGTTGGCATGACTTTCTCCGGGGCGATGCGTGCTTTCCTGCGTGCCGATCCCGATATCATAATGATTGGTGAGATGCGTGATACCGAAACCGCAGGCACCGCGATCGAGGCCTCACTGACGGGTCACTTGGTATTGTCTACACTACACACCAATAGCGCTGCCGAGAGCATTGTGCGTCTACTGGATATGGACATGGATCCGTTCAACTTCGCTGATGCCATGATTGGGATTTTGTCACAACGACTTACCAAGACCTTGTGCACCTCTTGCAAGAAGTCCTACATTCCAGAAGCGAGTGAACTGGACTTTCTGGCTACAGAATTCTGTAGGGAAGCTATTCCCGATGGGTCTCGTTCCGATCCAGAGGAAGGGGAAGTTGAGAAGCAGTTAGAAGAGTGGCGCCAGAACTACACACAGAAGGGTGAATTCACGCTATACAAGGCGCCAGGTTGCCCTGCCTGTCTGGATACCGGGTATCGAGGCCGAATGGGTGTGCATGAATTGTTGATGAGCACGCCTGCCATCAAGAAGATGATTCTGCGCAGAGCCCCAGCGGCAGAGGTTCACTTCGAAGCGATCATTTCAGGTATGCATACTCGAAAGCAGGATGGTATCGAAAAAATTCTGCTCGGTTATACCGATTACACGCAGGTCAGAACCGTTTAGGGTGTCCACATAAACACATAAAAAAACCCGATCATTGTGAAGTGATCGGGTTTTTTATTTTCTACCGTTTTAAAAAACAACTAGTGAGCTGCACCAGCTACGGGTGCTGCGCCGGGCAAAGCCATGGCAGTCAGCTTCGATCCCGTTTGCAGCATGATGTACTGATGCCCGTCATGTACCCAGGTGCTCATGCCGTAACGGCTGCGTGCCGGTACTTCGATTTCGGCTTCGATAGCACCGCTAGCCTTATTAATCGCATAAAGCATGGGAGTGCCATCGGAGGCTGTGTCGGAGTAAAGCAGCATGTTTGATGTAACTACCATAGGTACCAGCGCACCGGTACCGGTGTTGCCCACATCGAGATTGTTGTCATCGATGACCTGCTGTACCCGTGCCGGTGTTTCGCCGGTAGGAATCATCCAGGCATGCTCGCCAGTGTTCATATCGATAGCGGTGATGCGGCTATAAGGCGGCTTGTACAGAGGAATACCGGCTGGATGGCGAGGCGCTCCTGCGCCGGGCCCATTAGCATATTGCGAAAACGTTGTCCCAGTTGGCGCATCATACTGAAGATCGGCTTCTTCGCCAGGTACCAGCTGAATCGGGCTGCAGGCGGAATGGGATGATACATACAGGTAGCCTGTAGCCGGATCGGCAACAGCCGGTGCCGTGATGTTGGCTCCACCGCCACCACCAGGGCAGAACATAGCTGCTCGCTTGCCTGACTCATGACCACGCTGAATCGGGGGATTGAACAGTGGTCCCATCTGATACTCGGCATAGGCAGTGATTGCCTGTTGGCGCAGCTCCGGAGTCCAGTCGACCAGATCGTCTATGGAAACGCCTTGCATATCAAATGCCGCCGGCCTGGTCGGGAACGGCTGTGTCGCAGACAAAATCTCTCCGGGTACCGTCGAAGCAGGTACCGGACGCTCCACCATGGGCCAGATCGGTTCGCCTGTTAAGCGATTAAACGCATAGACAAAACTTTGCTTGGTGACTTGTGCCACGGCTGGGACTTCACCTTGTCCGGGTACGTTCAGATCAAGCAATACCGGGGCGGTCGGAGTGTCATAGTTCCAGATGTCGTGATGCACCATCTGAAAGTGCCAGGCTCGCTCACCAGTGCTGGCATTCAGCGCAATCAGGCTGGTACCGTAGAGGTTGTCGCCCGGTCGGAAACCACCGTAGTAATCAATAGTTGCACCATTGGTTGGAATGAATACCAGGTCGTTTTCAATATCCGCCGAAATTGGCGCCCAGGAAGATACATCGCCGGTCCATTCCCAGGCATCATTTTCCCAGGTCTCATGACCATATTCGCCGGGACGGGGAATCACATTGAATTTCCATTTAAATTCACCAGTTCTCTTGTCATAGGCAAGAATGTCACCTGGCACGTTTTCGATTCGTGACTGGTTATAGCCCTGCTCTGCAGAGTTACCGACAATTACAGTGTCGTTCACCACGATAGGTGGAGATGACCCGGTAACGTAACCGGTCTCCAGAGGTATGCCCTCATAGGGATCGTAGGGGTGGCCGAGATCTGCCAGCAGGTCAACCACTCCCGATTCGGGGAAACCATCGATAGGAACCGGAGTACCGAAACCTACCAGTGGCGCACCGGTTTCCGCTTCCAGTGCAGTCAGGAAGAATCCCGGTGTAATCATGTAAATCACACCTCGTCCATCGACTTCAGAGTAACCAATCCCTTTACCGTAATCGGCGCGCATGGAATATTCCCAACGGCCGGTATTCGGCAATCGATAAGACCAGAGAGTCTCGCCAGTCTTGGGATCTATCGCAACCACATGTCGGCGCGAGCCGGCAACCGTATACAGGGTGCCGTTAATATAGCTTGGAGTCGATCGACCGCTTACTGCGCCAAGGGTAGCACCGTCCCATTCCCAGACGACCTCAAGGTCTCCGAAATTGTCAGTGGTAATCTCAGCCGCACTGGAATAACGGGTATGGGCATAGTCGTTACCAAGGGAAAACCATTCGAGGCTGTCCTGTGCCACTAGTCCTCCGGACAGGCCCAGTAAGAACGTCGCTAGCGCCATGGTTTTGAAGCGTTTCAGAAAATCCACATTTAATATCATTATTTGCCTCGTTGCTGAGTATCAATATTCATTGATTTTTCTCGCGTATTTATCAGCTTTGACCCTGATACAACTGGCCATCTAAAAAGTCATTTAAAATCAATTGCTTACAGGCCGACAATTCTAATCGTAACCGGCCAAAATACCATCTTGAGGCTACCCGAGTGCTCAACTATTGTCCATCGAGAAAAAGTAACGAATCTTGTCTGAGCGTCCTTAGTTTGCCTGGATCTCTGGCATCCTAAAACCTGCCGACTGCACTAGGTCTTCAAGAATTGCAGTGTGAGCTTCTGATAGGGAAACCAGGGGAGGGCGTACCCGCCGCCAGGCTGGATCACCGGTGTACATGCCGGTGGCCGCCTTGAGGGCGGGAATCATGGGCATTGACTGAAAAATTGCACGTATTTCGTCGAGCTTGTTCTGATCTTGTTGTGCCTGCTCCGATTGCCAATTGTCATGCAGATCTGCAATCGCAGCGGGATTCACATTGGCTGTGGCGGAGATACAACCGGCACCACCGTGTTGCATGTTTCGCAACAGGAAACTTTCTGAGCCACAGAAAACCCGAAAGTCATCGATATCCAGTGCATTGAGAGCCTGCGTGTTTTCCCAGTCACCCGAACTATCCTTAATGCCGGCAATGACAGCCGGATAGGCAGTGGCCAGCCGCTCGATCAATGGCAGAGACAGCGGCACCTGTGAAATGGGGGGAATGTGGTAGAGATAAATCTGTAATTTGTCACTGGCGACTCGCTCGATGACTTCTGAGAAGAAGGCAAACAGCCCATCATCGCTTACCCCTTTGTAATAGAACGGAGGCAACATCAGTGTGCCACCACAACCCAGGGAAACAGCATGGGCAGTCAATCGAACAGTATCAGTTAGGGCGCAGCTGCCGGTGCCAGGCATGAGTACGGCAGGATCGATGCCAGCAGCCACGAGTTGATCCAGCAAGTCTATCTTCTCATCGACCGACAATGAATTGGCCTCACTGTTGGTGCCAAACACGGCTAGACCTACTCCCTGGGAGATTAGCCATCGGCAGTGGGTAATATACTTTTCGCCATTGGCTGACAAGTCTTCGTCAAATGGAGTAATTACTGGTGCCAGCACACCGCTAAACCTGTTCAAATCATGCTCCTTGTTTTTTAGTACTGAGTACTTGCAGGGATAGAGAGGGCTCTTTCGGTCAATTGCCTTGTTAATGAGAGATGGCTATAGTCCCACACTCCCGACGATGGGGACAACGGAGTCTGGCGGAGATGATTTTGTGCAATTAGTCATTGGTAACAAGAACTTTTCATCCTGGTCCATGCGACCCTGGGCATTGTTAACCCACTACTCCCTGAAATTTGAAGAATTAAGGATTCCACTTTTTGTCGATGGATACCAGCAGGAATTGCAGAAGTACTCGCCTAGCTTGAAAGTACCTGTGCTAATCGACGCTGAACCCACCGTTTGGGATTCGCTGGCGATTTGCGAATACCTTTCGGAGCAGTATCTGGACGGTAAGGCATGGCCAGCATCCCGGCAGAAGCGGGCGCTGGCCCGTTCCTATTGTGCCGAGATGCACTCGGGATTCATGGCGATCAGAAACCACCTTCCCATGAATTGTCGTGCCCGACGCCGCGTGGAACTGGATTCCACCGTGCTTGGAGAATGTCAGCGTATCGATACGCTGTGGGCCGATGCACGAGAACGCTATGGGTCCCAGGGTGATTACCTGTTTGGCGGTTTCTCCATTGCCGATTGTATGTACGCTCCCATGGCGATGCGTTTTCATACCTACGGCGTCAAATTGTCGTCTCTCAGCCAGCAATATCTGGAAATATTGCTCAAAAATCCAGCAGTAAACCAGTGGCGCAGCGAGGCTGAATCCGAAGCGGAAAGTCTGCCAGATTTCGAATTTGGCGACGAAATTCAGGATTGAATTCCCAGCCCGAGCGGATAAGCTCCGAAGCGAACCCAATCATCCCCCAAGACCCTAAAACCGGGGGTTAGTGTGACTCTCTCAGTACCTTTGAGATTTGTACAGAACTCAGTCGGATAATTTTTCTGGAATATCGTTGGTTGGCGGAGGGTGATTCATAAAGCTTAGCAGCAACAGTGGCCAGATACCGATATGCACCATCATGTCGGCGGTATTGAATACATAATTCCAGAAAGGAATATGTTGTATATCGATGAAATCAATCACGCTGCCATAGATCAGCCGATCGAGAACATTGCTGGCGCCTCCGCCCACAACAAATCCGAAACAGATAAACTCGTAGGGCTTCACCGCTTTGCCGAACCACAGATAGACAATCACTCCTGCGAGTAAGCTGATGTTTATCAATCCGAAAATCGATCCCATGCCTTGTGCAAGGCCGAATACACCTCCGTAGTTCCGAATATGGGTAAAATGAATCAGTCCATTGATTTCCAGTGTGCTATTCAATGGGATATTGCTGTTTACCCAAGCACCGATCAGCTGCGAAAGTAGGAGGGCCGCAAATACAATCAGTGCGAACCAGGCCATGTTTTTGAATTTAGGAGTCATCTCGCTAACCGGCAGGAGGATCAGGATGTGTTGATTGCATATTACTGTCGGGGCGGACTTCAGAAAAGGGCCTATCGGCATATTGTGTAATACGCCGGATTCCAACGGTTTCAAACTCGATGATGCTATGGGCGCAGTTATGCATATTTGGAGGGGCCCACAATTGCTCTATGGATAGATTTTCAAAATGGCAGAGCACCGATTTAATCAGAGCGCCATGACTGATGATGGCGATCTGTTTCCGAGGCTGTTCAGTGGCGATTTTCTCGATCGTGCTGACCGCCCGTTGCTGTAGATCGTAAAAAGTCTCGGCACCGGACACATTGAACAGCTGCGGTTCGTTCCAGAAATGATTCAATGAGTCGGGGTAAGATGACTCGACATCATCATACAGGTTGCCCTCCCACGGGCCCAGGTGAATCTCTCGCAACTCATCCATAAATTCAACAGCGTGGTCTGTGTGTGAAAACACATGCTCTGCAGTCTGTCGGGTGCGTAAGCTGCTGCTGCAATACACCTGGTCAAATTTGAGATGGCGCAGCTTTGCACCTAGCTGTTGGGCTTGTTGTATGCCCAGTTCGGTCAGTCGGGATTCGCTTTGACCCTGCACGCGACGTTCCTCGTTCCAGTCAGTTTGTCCGTGTCTGATTAGATGTAGTTGCATGAGTTACTGCTCGGTTCGGGTACGATTAATGGCATCAAGCCAGCCGGCATACTGCTGCTCCCGCCATTGGTGGTCCTTCTCCGGTAAGAAAGCATGTTGCAGTTGCCATTTGCTGCTTATCTGGTCGAGACCTTCAAACAGCCCCGCCTGTAATCCAGCGACGTAGGCAGCACCCAGCGTGGTGGTTTCTGTAATGAGCGGGCGATGCACTTCACAATTCAATAAGTCTGCCAATTTTTGCATCACATAATCATTACGTGCCATGCCGCCGTCTACCCGTAGCTGCTGCAGCGATGCGCCATCGGCGGCGATGGCATCGACCAGATCCCGGGTCTGGTAACATACTGACATGAGTGCAGCCGTCACGATTTCCTTGATGCCCGTGTCCCTGGTCAAGCCGAAGAGCGCGGCACGTGCATGAGGATCCCAATAAGGGGCCCCCAGTCCGGTAAATGCAGGAACCAGATACACGGATAATTCTTCACTGCAGGCTTGCGCAAGTTGTTCGGAATCGGCGGCATGTTCGATGAGATGCAAGCCATCCCGTATCCATTGCAGCGTGGCACCTGCCATGAATATGCTACCTTCTATAGCGTAACTGGTTTTGCCGCCGAGTCGGTAAGCTACTGTGCTTAGTAGTCGATTTTTAGAGCGGACTACCTGCCCGCCAGTATTTAATAACAGGAAACAACCGGTGCCGTAAGTGCTCTTAGCCATGCCCTCGGCAAGACAACCTTGTCCAAAGGCCGCCGCTTGTTGATCACCAATAATACCTGTGATTGGAATAGCAGCACCCAGCAGAGCGCCATCCGATACACCAAAATCGGCTGCACAATCCATTACCTCGGGTAGTAATGTGCGCGGGATTTCGAATAACGCCAGCAATTCATCATCCCATTGTTGCTCGTTGATATTGAACAACATAGTCCTCGATGCATTGGTGGCGTCGGTACGATGACTCTTGCCGCCGGTGAGTTGCCAGAGCAGGTAGCTGTCAACTGTTCCAAAGGCTAACAATCCCTCTTCGGCCTGTTGTCGTGCATCGGCTACATTATCCAGAATCCAGCGCAGTTTGGTGGCTGAGAAATAGGGGTCGATCAGCAGCCCCGTCTTCTCCTGAATATTTTCCTGCATGCCCTGTTGCTGGAGTTGTTCACAGTAATCACTGGTACGCCGATCCTGCCAGACGATGGCATTGTGGATGGGCTTTCCGGTTTCACGATTCCAGACCACCGTAGTCTCACGCTGGTTGGTGATGCCAATACAGGAAATATTCTCAGCGGCAATATCTGCCTTCTTCATAGCCGTGCGACAGCTATCGAGCGTGGTCTGCCAAATTTCAGTCGCGTCGTGTTCGACCCAGCCATTGGCAGGAAAGTGTTGCTTGAATTCCTGCTGCCCGAGCCCTACCGGATTTGCAGACTCGTCAAAGATCAGTGCGCGACTACTGGTGGTGCCCTGGTCGATCGAGAGGATATAGTTGCTCATGAAAGTTCGTTAAATCTGCCCTGGCCTCTGCAGCTACAATTTCATCGAGTGACTGAGATGACTATTTGACTACTTGGCCGAGTTCGTCGCAAGGCGGCCATGTTACACTATGTTGCGCTGAGATTGACGCACAAAATTCCCTATTCGAAATCTTTTTGAGAAATCATTAAGTGACTGACTCTCAAGTATCTCATGACCTGCTGGTAATTGGTGGGGGTGTTAATGGTGCCGGGATTGCTGCCGATGCAGCAGGGCGTGGGCTGGATGTTGTGTTGTGTGAAAAATCAGATCTGGCAAGCGCCACGTCATCCTCAAGCAGTAAGTTGATTCATGGCGGATTACGCTATCTCGAATTTTATGAATTCAGTTTAGTTCGAAAAGCGTTGAGGGAGAGAGATGTCTTAGCCATGGCCGCTCCACACATCATCAGGCCAATGGCGTTCCAGATTCCTCAGCTGCCTCACTCACGTAACGCGTTACTCATACGGGCCGGCTTGTTTCTCTATGATAATCTGGCCAGGCGTCAACGCTTCAAACATTCCAGTTCAATTCGCTTCGATCGTGACGGGCCACTGAATGCCGTCATCAGCAAAGGCTTCGAGTACTGGGATGCCCAGGTGGATGATTCAAGACTGGTTGTACTCAATGCACTGCAGGCCAGGCAACATGGCGCGAGCATCTTGACCAGAACCGAGTGTACGGCCATTTCGCCTGAAGAAGGAGGCTGGCAGGTGACGCTGCACGATCATCTTAAGGGATTGGATTCGATCCGTTCTTTTCGTGCCATCGTTAATGCTTCCGGCCCCTGGGTAGCGAGCCTATTGGAAGGATTGACTCATAAACCGGCTCCCCATCGAATTCGATTAGTGAAGGGCAGTCATATCGTGGTACCCAAAATCCATGACGGTGAACATGCCTATCTGCTACAGCATCACGACGGGCGAGTCGTGTTTGTGATTCCCTACCGGGAGCAATATTCCCTGATTGGCACAACGGAAAAAGAATTTCAGGGAGAATTGGATAGAGTGGAAATTTCCACTGATGAAATTAGCTATTTAATCTCCATCGTCAACCTGTATTCCAAGAAATCAATTCTGCACAGCGATATCGTGAATACCTATTCAGGTGTGCGACCACTTATCGACCAGCAAGGCAAGTCAGCCAGCAAGATTTCGCGTGAATACCGGCTCGAGCTGAGCCTGGATCCCAGCCCATTGCTTTCGGTCTATGGTGGGAAAGTCACAACCTACCGCGTTTTATCCGAACATGTAATGAACAAGCTCGGACGCTGCTTTCCCGGCATGGGCTCAGCCTGGACCGGGCAGGCCAGGCTTCCCGGAGGCGATTTTGATTTGCCGGAAAACCTGTTTAATCGATTGGCGACCCGATATCGCTGGCTGGGACCGGATATGATCAACCGATGGCTGGCAAGTTATGGCACTCTAAGCTTCGACATACTCGGCGATGCCAGGGGTCTGGATGATCTCGGCATGAAATTTGGCAATAATCTGTATCAACGTGAGGTTGACTACCTGTGCAGGGAAGAATGGGCCAGGACAGCCGAAGACATTCTGTGGAGACGCTCCAAGCTGGGTTATCAGTTTGACGAGAAGCAAACAACGTCGCTGTCCAATTACTTAAAGCAGTCGTATCCAATTAACTGACCGGAAACCGAAATGCTCGAGCTGCGCAATGTCGCCCGTAAGGTTGGCGATGAAATCTATGTCGATGATATAAGTCTCACGCTTGAGCGAGGTGAGCTGAATATCCTGCTCGGACCTACCCTGTCCGGAAAGACCTCCCTGATGCGCCTGATGGCAGGTCTGGACAAACCCGATTCTGGTGAAATTAATTTTGATGCCAGATCGGTAGTGGGTATACCTGTGCAGAAACGCAATGTTGCGATGGTCTACCAGGAATTTATCAACTACCCGACACTGACGGTATACGACAATATTGCCTCTCCCTTAACTGTAATTGGACAGCCAGCAAAGGTGGTAGAGCGACGAGTTCATGAAGTTGCCGATCTTCTGCAGTTAAAGGAATTATTGAAGCGAACGCCGGCTACACTGTCTGGTGGACAACAGCAACGCGTAGCGCTGGCGCGTGCACTGGCCAAGCGGGCCGACCTGGTCTTGCTGGACGAACCGCTGGCAAACCTGGACTTCAAGCTGCGCGAAGAACTGCGCGCCGAATTACCGGGCTTGTTTGCCGAAATGGGCTGCGTGTTCGTCTATGCCACATCGGAGCCTAGCGAAGCGCTGATACTGGGAGGCAACACCGCCTGTCTGCATCAGGGAAGCCTGGTAGAGTTTGGTGCCACGTTGCAAACTTATCGACAACCGGCGTTGCTACAGGCGGCATGCACGTTTTCTGATCCTCCATTGAATACCATCAACCTCCAATGCAGCGACGGTCGATTCAAGCTGGCAGAGTCGGGTGCGTCGATTCCCTTGTCTGCTTCGGCGCGTAAGGACGGCAGTTACACGCTCGGTATAAGGCCGCATCATCTAACTCTGCAGGCAGAGCAGGACAGCGACATCCAATTGAAGGGCAGAGTATCGGTTACCGAACTTTCTGGTTCGGAGAGCTTTGTGCACTTTCAGTTCAACACCTCAGCCTGGGTTGCACTGCTGCATGGCATAAGAGAATTTGACGAAGCTGAGGATGTAGATTTCTATGTCAGCCAGAAAAATGCCATGTTATTCGATTCACAAAACAGACTCGTGCTCGGCCATGCAGGAGCAGGAGATTAGCATGGCAGGCATCGAACTGGTCGGTATCGCACATCGTTATCATGGCAATGATGCCTACTCCGTGAATCCGCTCAACCAGCATTGGCAGGATGGTGGAGCCTATGCGCTGCTGGGACCTTCCGGGTGTGGCAAGACGACGCTATTGAATATCATTTCCGGGTTGCTAAGCCCTACGGGCGGCAAAGTGTTGTTCGATGGTCAAGACATGACCGGGTTGCGCACGGAGCAACGCAATATCGCCCAGGTATTTCAGTTCCCGGTAGTCTACGATACCCTCAGTGTTGCCGAAAACCTGGCCTTTCCGCTACGCAACCGGGGCCTGGAGAAACTCGAAGTGAGCGCGCGCGTCAAGGAAGTATTAACGCTGTTGGGGATGACCGGAAGAGGCCAGCAGCAGGCGAGCAGCCTGAATGCCGATGATAAGCAGAAAATTTCGCTGGGCCGGGGATTGGTGCGTACCGATGTCAACGCCATCCTGTTTGATGAACCATTAACGGTCATCGATCCTCATCTTAAGTGGCAACTGCGAACGGAGCTTAAGAAGATACATCGGCAGTTCGGTCACACGATGATCTATGTGACCCATGATCAGACCGAAGCATTGACTTTCGCCGACCAAGTGGTGGTGATGTATGAAGGCTCGGTGGTACAGATCGGCACTCCTCAGCAGTTGTTCGATAAGCCACAACACACTTTCGTCGGTAGTTTCATCGGCTCACCGGGTATGAATATCATTCGCTGCGGCGTCGATGGGTCGGATGCCATAATTGAGGGCAATAGGATTCCCCTGCATCAATCGGTCACGGCTACCGGTGACGGCCTGGAACTGGGGATTCGCCCTGAACACATCCAGTTATCAGGCTCAGAAGGCGTGTCGGTCGAAGTCACCGTAGTAGAAGATGTAGGTAAACATATCGTGGTCCGCACCCGGCTCGCCGAGCAGGAGATCGATGTCATTGTGCGGGAAGGCACCGCCATTCCCGAGCGAGTTTTTCTGAAATTCGATGCAGCGAAACTGAATCTATACCAGGATTCATTCCTTCTGGACTCCGACCCATGAAGGTTCACAATAATAGAGCCTGGCTGTTGGTCCTGCCGGTACTAGTACTGGTGGCAGTCAGCGCCATCATCCCGCTCATGACTGTTGTTAATTATTCTGTGCAGGATTCATTCGGCAACAACGAATTTTTCTGGGTGGGCACCGAATGGTTTCAAGAGATACTTGCCTCAGAGAGATTTCACAATGCCCTGCAGAGGACCTTGTTGTTTTCGGCACTCATACTGGCCATAGAAATCCCGTTAGGCATAAGCATCGCATTAGCGATGCCGCGCAAGGGGTTCGGCGTATCAATTTGCCTGGTATTGATGGCTCTGCCATTGCTGATTCCCTGGAATGTAGTCGGTACGATCTGGCAGGTGTTCGGCAGGGTAGACATCGGCTTGCTGGGTTATGGGCTGGCCAACCTTGGCGTGGACTACAATTATACTCAGGACACGATGGATGCCTGGATTACCCTGATCGTCATGGATGTATGGCACTGGACCAGCCTGGTGGTGCTGCTGTGCTACTCCGGGCTGGTGGCGATTCCAGAAGTCTACTACCAGGCTGCTCGGATCGATGGTGCCTCCCGTTGGGCGATCTTTCGCTATATCCAGCTGCCCAAGATGAAGCGGGTGCTATTGATCGCTGTGCTGCTGCGCTTCATGGATTCCTTCATGATCTACACAGAACCGTTTGTGGTTACCGGCGGTGGGCCGGGTAATGCGACAACCTTTCTGTCGATTGACCTGGTACAGATGGCGGTGGGGCAGTTCGATCTCGGACCGGCAGCCGCCATGTCACTGATCTATTTTCTCATCATTCTGTTGCTGTGCTGGATTTTCTACACCGTAATGACCAGTACTACAGAGCAAGATGCGACAGCTGCAGGGGAGCGGCGCCATGAATAATAGCCGCCAACACCTGAAAACATCGGTACTCATACTTTACATTCTGTTTCTGATGCTGCCGATCTACTGGCTGCTCAACATGAGTTTCAAGACTAACCAGGAAATACTCTCCACATTCAGTCTATGGCCGCAGGATTTCACCCTGGATAATTACATCACCATCTTCACCGACGCATCTTGGTACAGTGGTTACATCAATTCCATGATCTACGTAGTGATGAACATGGTTATTTCGGTAAGCGTGGCTCTGCCCGCTGCCTATGCTTTTTCCCGCTATCGATTCCTGGGAGATAAGCATTTGTTCTTCTGGTTGCTTACCAATCGCATGGCACCGCCTGCGGTATTCGTGTTGCCGTTCTTTCAGTTGTACTCAGCCTTCGGTTTGATCGATACCCATATCGCCGTAGCGCTGGCCCATTGCCTGTTCAACGTGCCGCTGGCGGTATGGATACTGGAAGGTTTTATGTCTGGTGTGCCGAAAGAAATTGACGAGACAGCCTATATAGATGGCTATTCCTTCCCGCGTTTCTTCATCAGGATCTTCTCGCCACTCATCGCCTCTGGCATCGGTGTGGCTGCTTTTTTCTGCTTTATGTTCTCTTGGGTTGAGTTGTTGATTGCCCGTACACTGACGGTTACCGACGCCAAACCCATTGCGGCCGTCATGACCCGCACCGTGTCAGCATCCGGTCTCGACTGGGGTGTGCTGGCGGCCGCTGGCGTGCTGACCATCATTCCCGGTGCTTTGGTCATCTATTTCGTTAGAAATCATATCGCCAAGGGCTTCGCCCTCGGTCGGGTCTGAATCTAGTTTCAGATCCTTGCTTCCTCACAGTGATTACCGACTGGATTGGGCTACACACCATACCAGTATTGGGATAGGCTGTTTCTTTCTCTACTTCTTCAAATAGCGACAGCCATGCAGGAGATCGACCCATGAGCCCGGCAATTCGTAAATACCTGTTACAACTTCTGGCAATATCCGCCCTGGTGACGTTTATTGCTGAAACTCAGGCCCAGGGCCGTTTTTACCCCGACGCCCGCAGCGGCGGTAACTACATGCACAATTTCTACTTTCCACCGTCACCCAGCGCAACACCCTGGGCGCCGGATTGGTCACCGGACGGCGCGTGGATCGCGGTTGGCATGCAGGGCTCCATCTGGAAGGTTGCACGGGATTCGGGAATCGCCTACGAGATTACATATAGCGAAGCCTATCACTCGTCACCGGACTGGTCTCCCGATGGACGCTGGATCATTTTTACTGCGGACTATGATCACCAGCGTATTCAGTTGGAGATCCTCGATACCGAGACAGGTCAGATCAGCAAGCTGACCGATGACCAGGCAATTTACACAGATCCAGTATTTTCTCCCGACGGCACGCGCGTGGCCTATGTATCCACCAATCCAAACGGCTACTTTAATCTCTACGTGCGCGACATCGCTAACGGCCAGTTCACGGGAGAACCAATTGCGGTCAGCAGCGATAACGACTACGGCAATAATCGGCTGTATTTCGGAAACTGGGACATGCATATCACACCGGCCTGGTTGCCCAGTGGCGCAGAACTGCTGCTGGTTTCCAATCGCAATGTGCCACTCGGTTCAGGCAATGTATTGAGAGTTCCGGCCATTGCAGATGGCATTCGTGAGGCTACTACGGTGCTGGCTGAGCAGACACTCTATCGAACCCGCCCCGATGTATCCATCGACGGCAAGCGGTTTGTCTATGCATCCACCAGCGGCGCGGCGGATCAGTACAACAATCTCTACGTGCAACCGACAGTGGGTGGCGAGCCTTACAAGCTGACATTCTTTCAACACGATGCGTTTCATCCGCGCTGGTCCCCCGACGGGGAATGGATTGCCTTCATTTCAAACGAGACAGGTCTTTCTCAATTGCAACTACTGGAAACATACGGTGGCAAGCTGATCAAGGTCGATATTAGCGAACAACATTATAAACGACCCATGGGAACGCTAAAGGTCAGGGTGATCGATGGCAGTACCGGTGATCTAACCCATAACAGGATTCATCTGACAGCCAGTGATGACAAGTTATATACATCGGTCGATGCCTATGCCCGAGCCGGTACGCGTGGCGATTTGATCTTTCACAACAGTGGAAGTTTCGAAGTGCGCCTGCCGGAAGGTCAGACTACTCTGCTGGCGGTAAAGGGTTTCGAGTTCTTCCCGCAGCAAGTCGCTGCCGAGATTGTTGCCGGCGAAGTTACCGAACTGGAGGTAGACCTGCGACGCATGACCGATATGGGGGCGAAAGGCTGGTATAGCGCATCCACCCATGTACATTCCAACTACGGTGGTAATCTCCACAACACCCTGGAAAATCTAATGATGATGTCCCGTGCCGAAGATCAGGATCTGGTGCTGGAACAAGTGGCGAACAAGGACAATCGCATCCTCGACTATCACTATTTCGAACCAGGTGGGGGTGCCCATTCGATATCGGAAGCAGATCAGCTGGTGGTGGTGGGCCAGGAATTCCGTCCTCCATTCTGGGGCCATGTGTTCATGTTCGGTCTCACTGAGCACCTTATCTCACCTTTCGTTACCGGTTACGAAGGCACTGCCGTTGAAAGCCTGTATCCCAGCAACACCGACATGTTTCTCAAGGCAAAGGCACAGGGCGCCGTGACTGGCTACGTGCACCCGTTTCTCGGCGAGAATGATCCTCTGCAGGGCAATCTCGGTGGTGGCAAGGGCTTCATCGTCGATGCCGCTCTTCAGACCACCGATGCCCTGGAATGGTCTGATGCGAATCGGGCCGGCTTCTTTCCTTTATATGCGGTATGGAACAACGGACTCAGGGTAACCGCGACCGGGGGCGAAGATTCCATCAGCTCCCTGCATCGAAGCAAGCTGGTAGGCTCTGTGCGTACCTATGTCTATACCGGCAACCTGGGTCTGTCCATGGAAGCCTGGTTCGATGGGCTTAAGCGGGGTCGCGCCTTCGTCAGTTCCGGACCCCTGCTGGAAATGGAAGTAGGATCGGCCCTGCCGGGGGATACCGTGTCACTCCCTGCCAGTGGGGGCCAGGTCACTATCACGGGACGACTGCGGTCGGTGACCACACTGGAGGACTTGCTGCTGGTGTGCAATGGACAGGAAGTGGAACGCTTTCCGGTGCGGGGCGACGGCACCAGCCTGGATATTTCCTATGAGCTGGATATTGAACGGTCGGGTTGGTGTCATCTGCGCACCGAGGGTGGTAACGATGAGCGCTTTCCTATGGATGTTGGCTACGTGCAGGCGTTTACTAATCCAGTGTGGTTCCAGACCGGCGACCAGCCCATTCGAAATCCGCAAGCGGCCGACTATGGGTTACGGTGGATCGACAAGCTTCAGGAGTTGGCGGATGCCTGGCCCGGGTGGCGTTCCGAGGTGGAGAAGGAGCACGTATTCGGTCAATTCGATGAGGCACGCCGGGTGTATCGGTCGAAGTTAAATTGATTGTTGTTGGTTAGCCAGTCGAGTCTTTAAGGCGACTAAGCAGGCCGCGGCCGAGTGCCGCCATCGCTACCGAGACAAAGGCATTCAGGTAATTAAAGAAGGCATAGGGCAGATAGTCCAACACCGGCACGCCCAGCGTGGCGGTGTAGAAAGCACCGGCAGTAGTCCACGGTATCAGGGCCGTAGTTAAGGTGGAACCTTCCTCCACCGAGCGAGACAGCAGTGCCCGGTCGAGATGGTGTTGCTCATACTTGGCGCGAAATAGCTGGCAGTTGAGGATGATAGAAATATAGGCCTCTCCCATCGCCATATTGCCGATTAAACCGGTGCAGATAGTCGTGGCAATCAGCGCAGCCACGTGCTCCACCCGCGCTATAATGCCTGATAGCAGGGTGTTCAGAATATTAGCACCGTGCAATATTCCTCCCAGCGCCAGTGCCATTAGGGCCAGCAGTAGAGTCCAGCTCATGCTGTATATTCCACCTCGTCCCAGCAGCTCGTCCAGATCGGTGATCCCGGTTGAGCCGGGTGTGTTTTGCCAAAGGGCATTTAGCGTCGCCACAAAGTCCTGACCCTGATAGGCAATGGCAATTAACACTGCGACTACCACACTGGCGGACATGGTAATTTCAGGAGCGACACGGCGCATGCTCAGAACCGCCAGTACCAGGATTGGAATCAAGGTAATAAAGGGTGACAACTGGTACGTACTGAATAGTGCCTGTCGTATCGAGTCAATCTCATCGGTAGCCAGGCTGCTATCGCTATAGGCCGAGCCGATGCCGATGAAAATTACCAGGGTCAATCCGAAGGTGGGAATGGTGGTAAACATCATAGAATAGATATGGCGATAGAGGCTGGTCTCCGCACTCATCGCCGCCAGATTTGTGGTGTCTGAAATCGGCGACATCTTATCCCCAAAGGTGGCGCCGCAGACTACCATGCCGGCGACTATTGGCAGCGGCACTTGCATGACTGCTCCAATACCGATGAAAACCACACCCAGTGTGCCAACCGTGCCCCAGGACGTACCCGTGGCCAACGACATCAGTGCGCAGAGCACCAGCCCGATCGGCAAAAACAACCCTGGGGATAACCAGTCGAGGCCGAAGTAAATCAGCGTAGCGATCGTACCACTGTGCATGAAGCTGGCGATGACCATGCCAATCAGGATAAAAATGTAGATCGCAGGCAGGGCACGACTGATCGCCGAACTCATCAAGGCGCGAATATCGAGATAACTGAATCCCAGCCAGCGTGCGTTGGCGCCGGCCCATAGCAGGCAGAAAAACATCAGGCTGTGCAGATCCACCGTCAGCACAAACAGACCAATGGCAATAATGAGGATAACCACGGAAAAGCAGAGCAAAGCCTGGGCAAAGCCCGGGCAGCGTTGGGTTGAAGAGGAATCCAGGGACATTGGATACAGCATAGTAACAATACGGGGTGACGTAAATAGCCGGCAAATAATTGGGTGATGGATAAAATTTTGCTAAGCTCAGGCGTTCTTGTTGTTGCAAAGGCCGCGTCAGACGATGGACTTATCCTGGATGGGCTGGACCCAGCCCACGGCAATTTTTTTTAGCGTAATTGCTGGACTGCTAATAGCCATGTCTGTGTGGGAATTCATCTCTCCTGGAGGTGCTCCCCGCGTTGGTCTATTGCGGTTCGAAACGACACGAGGTGACCGGCTATTCATATCGCTGCTGGGCGCCGCGTTCATTTGCCTGGCCTGGCTGGGTTTGGTCAGTCTGAACCTGTGGTGGGGAGTGGCTGTTAGTTGTCTCTACGCACTGATTGTATTTCGCTTCGTGTAGCAGGAGACTGCTTGGATCACTGGGAGTATTGCATGTCATTAAGATTTAACGGGTATTTAGAATCAGCAACGGGCAGCAGGCTCGCCCGGGCCATTCACGCGATGGGTCTACTGCTCCTCACGGTTAGCGCCGCGGAGTTGACCGCAGATGTAGAAGATGCCGAGCGCTGGCTCAGCGAATTTCAACCCTCAACCTTGACTCAGGCACAGCAATTGGATGAGTTGAACTGGTTCATCGAGGCTGCCAGGCCGTTTGCCGGTATGGAGATCAAGGTTGTTTCGGAGACCATTACTACCCACGAATATGAGGCCCAGACACTGGCGCGGGCCTTCACCGAAATTACCGGCATCGAAGTGACTCATGACTTGATTGGTGAAGGGGATGTGGTTGAGAAGCTGCAAACCCAGATGCAATCCGGTGAGAACATCTACGATGCCTATGTTAACGATTCAGATTTGATCGGTACGCACTTTCGTTACCAGCAGGTGCGTAATCTCAGCGACTGGATGACAGGTGAGGGCAGCAATGTTACTTCACCTACATTAGATCTGCAGGATTTTATCGGCCTGTCTTTTACCACTGGCCCCGACGACAAGATATACCAACTTCCCGATCAGCAATTCGCGAATCTCTACTGGTTCCGTTATGACTGGTTCACCGATCCCGCTATAAAACAACGCTTCAGTGATCGCTTCGGCTATGAACTGGGAGTCCCGGTAAACTGGTCTGCCTACGAAGACATTGCAGAGTTCTTCACTAATGACATTGGTCAGATAGACGGTCAGAAGGTCTACGGCCACATGGACTACGGCAAGAAAGATCCTTCCCTCGGTTGGCGTTTCACCGATGCCTGGTTGTCCATGGCTGGTGCCGGTGACCAGGGAAGTCCCAATGGCCTGCCAGTGGACGAATGGGGTATCCGGGTAGACGGTTGCCGCCCGGTTGGTTCAACCGTTGAGCGGGGTGGCGCGACAGACGGCCCTGCGGCGGTGTATTCACTCAGCAAATACGTCAACTGGCTACAACGTTATGCACCACCGGAAGCCGCTGGCATGGTATTCAGCGAAGCAGGTCCGGTGCCCGCCCAGGGTGCCATCGCCCAACAGATTTTCTGGTATACAACCTTTACTGCCGACATGGTACAGTCCGGACTTCCGGTGATGAACGATGATGGCACACCGAAGTGGCGTATGGCGCCATCTCCCCATGGTGCCTACTGGGAGGAGGGCCAGAAGCTGGGTTACCAGGACACCGGTTCCTGGACACTGATGCGGTCTACCCCCGTCGACCGTGCCAAGGCGGCCTGGTTGTATGCCCAGTTCGTCACTTCCAAGACAGTCTCATTGAAGAAGAGTCATGTCGGTCTGACGATCATTCGAGATTCCGATATCCGCCATGCAAGCTTCACTGAGCGCTCTGCTGAACTGGGCGGGCTGGTAGAATTTTATCGCTCACCGGCACGGGTACAATGGACGCCGACCGGCACTAATGTGCCGGACTATCCCCGTCTGGCGCAGCTTTGGTGGCAGAATATAGGGGATGCCTCCTCTGGAGCCAAGTCGCCCCAGGAGGCGATGACTGCGCTGGCGGTTGCTCAGGAGCGCCTTATGCAGCGACTGGAACGAACTGGTGTGCTCGGTGACTGTGGCCCGCAGCTTAATGAGCGACAGAGCCGTGAATATTGGCTCAGTCAACCTGGCGCACCGAAACAGAAACTCGCAAATGAAAAACCACAACCGATTACAATCGACTACGATGAACTGGTTAGAAGCTGGCAATAGGCAGTCGGCCATCCCGCTTTAAGCGGTGTACTGGAGAAACTTAAAATGAAAACACAATTACTACGCTCTGTCAGAACTATAGTTTTGTCTGCTGCTGCATTTATGCTGCCACTGTCGGGCAATGCAGGTGTGCCAGATGCCACTATTTATGGTCCGATTGAAACCGAATCCCATCCTTCTCTGGATTCTATTTTCAGTGCGTCGGCGATTGAATTGACAGGCAATGGGTATATTGAAGAAGAATATTTCATAGGAGGCATAGCCAATCGCTATACGAATCAGGAGATGGAGAACAGCGAGATCCTGGACAGTGGTCACCGTTACCGTACGCGTCTGATCGTGAGACGCCCCCTGTCTGCTGAGCAGTTTAACGGCGTCGTAGTGGTGGAGTGGATAAACGTGACCGGTGGAACTGACAAGGATATCGACTGGTGGCAATCCGGGCATCACTTCGTGCGTAATGGCTATGCCTTCATCGCCGTTTCGGCGCAGCAGATGGGTATCGATACCATGAAGGACTGGAGTCCCGAGCGTTACTCCAGTCTGGATATCACCCATGACGGTATGGTGACCCGCGATGCTCTGTCCTACGATATTTTTTCGGCGGTGGGAAAAGCGATTAATCGCATAGGGGAGTCATTGGGCACAAATCAAATTGACATCATGGGTGGCCTCAAGGCGGAACAGATTCTCGCCACAGGTCATTCTCAATCCGCCAGCCGCCTGGCTACTTACCTGAATAATATCCACCCCCTGAAACCGGTGTATGACGGCGTGATGGTGCATGGCGGCGGTGGTCGAATCCGTGATGATCAGAGCGTAAAGATATTCAAGATCATGGCAGAAACCGATATGCCGCGACGGGCTGCGATGCCGCAACCGAACACCGAGACTTTTCATCAATGGGAAGTGGCAGGCACCTCTCATGTCGACATTCCCTTCGAGATGGAATGGTCCCGCGTCAGGTTATTGAGTGACGGCCTACCCCTAAATGGTGCCGCAACTCGCGATCCCGGTTGCGCATTGCCTGCCCATAGCAGGGTACCGTTTCGCGACGTGATGAATGCCGCCTTCGAGCACCTGGTTACCTGGGTGCGAGAGGATATTGCACCTCCGGTGGCAGAACCCTTACAGGTGGCGCGAATGATGCCAGCGCTGAAATTCGCCAGGGATGAATACGGCAATGCTCTGGGTGGCATTCGGCTGGCAGAGCACGTCGTGGCTACGGCGAAGAACACAGGAATGAACTCTGGCACCAACGGGTTCTGCGGCCTCTACGGCTCGCACGAACCTTTTGATCAAGCTACCTTGGAGCGGCTGTATCCGGATCACGCAGCCTATGTAGCAGGGGTAAGGGCGGTGGTGAGACAGAACCTGGATGCGGGTTTTATTCTGCCATACGCAGCAGAGCGAACCATACGTGAGGCGGAAGCATCGGACATCGGTCGTTAGAGTCTCTGCTACAGTCTACATTTTGAATTTGGCGGCAAGGGCGCTGCAGCGGGAAGTCCATGCTTTCTTAACAGCGTCTTTCTGGTCGTACAATTCGGCGGCGAGTTTAATAGTCAATTTGAGCCGAGTCTTATTGCCCACTTCGTGAAATTGCGCCGTCACCTTACTCTCGCAATTGGGCTGTGTACTGCTTCGCCAGCTGAATACAAGTTTATTGGGAATATCCAGTTCCAGATACTCTCCGTTATGTATTATCTCTAATCCCTTGTAGTCAATAGTGAAGCAGAACGTACCACCTTTCCTGACTTCATTTTCCAGGCTGACGACTTTTCCCTGTTGGGCATGAGCTGTGAACATCCAGTCACCAATAAATACTGGTATAAGCCAGTGATCGAATGCCTGCTGACTGGAGGCGTTGATGGTCTTGGAGAGATTAATCGTGGTAGCTTTTCCTGCGGGTTGCAGCGGAGCAGACGGTTCTTCGAACATGGAAAGCTGATTACTGGTCATCTTGTTAGTCTGCACCGAATGGATTATCCGGCAAAAGTTCCGCCGCTAAGCCCGCCCGGCGTGTCGATTCTTTCTGTCCGTAGTTGCTGGCGAGATAATTCAGTATCGAGTCTTCCACAGCTGTTTCCAGTTCATGTAATTCATAGGTCTGGCGCATCCAGGTGATGCGACTCTTCCATACTTCGCGGCAACTGGAATTCCGGCTGATCAGCTGTGCCGAATGGCATTCGATACAGTTCGCTTGCACCAGTTTCCAGCTATCCTCCAGCACTCTGACTGGTGCTGACAGGGGTGAAAGCATTCTTGTTTTTTAGCGGTAATTCCCGGCTACTGCTGTTGATTACTGCCGTGTTTTCTATCGTGCAGTGATTTTCAGCGAGATTAGCAAATAAGCGGAATCAGGTCCAAAGTCAGAATCAAAGCGGTTTCTGCAATTTGAGAAGAAAGCGATCGGTATTACGATTGAGGCGGGGATCGAAAATGCTGCGGCTATGATCATCACTGGGCGAGCGCAATAACTCACTGGACTCCACATCGAATCCGGCTTGCTCTGCCAGGTCGATTGCCTGTTGGGTTTGCATGCGATGCATGTCGCTGTTGTCGCGCCCGGCAATGCCAATATGATCGGTCACACCAATGACGCCTCCAGGCTTCAGAAGGGTCTTTAGTTGCAGCAACATGTTCAGGGCGCGATCCGGATTGGGATTGTAGTAGTCGTGCAGAGTCTGAGCGACAATTACCGCATCAAGGGATTCCTCTGCCAGTCTAATTTCTCGAAGCGGCCTGACGATTTGCGTGACATTGCTCAGATTGCCCCTGAGAATCTTGTTATCCAGAGCGTCACCCTGCGTTATGTTCTGACGATCTTCTACGAAACGTAAACCACGGGGTGTGTTCTGAGCATACACGACGCCATCTGGACCGACTGCCCTGGACAGGATAAAGGTGTAGTAACCTCCCGCCGCGTAAAGATCCAGCACGGTCATGCCGGCTTCGATTCCTAGAAACTCCAGTACCTCGACAGGTTTTCGAACGCTATCCCGCACAAAATCCGTGACCTCACGATCCGGTCCTGAGATAGCGCGGCGCAGGCTCTGGGTGTCAAGCTGCGCCCCGGCTGGCAGCATAATGAACAGTAAAGACAAGCCCAGGGAGATGGTTTTCAAAACTGTCCATTTGTTTAATGTATACATCGTGAAAACTCTGATTCGCCACCAAATATTAACTGTTATATGTTCAGCCCTATTCCACGAGCCATCAGATAAGCCAGCGCTGGAAGTATTACCAGAAACAGCAGTTCCAGTCTCATTAGCAGGCGCACAAAAGCTGGCACGGCAGTTTCCTTGACAGCGTCTCTTCTGACCTTGAAGAAAAAGAATGTTGGATAGATAGAAAGTGGCGCAGCAAACGCGAACAGAACTATCTTTATCTGAAAAAATAGATTCATCCCGTAGAACACCATGGGTTTTCCTACCCCGAGCCAGAGAGTCAAGCCGAATACAGCTACCAGAATAGCGCTTATCCTGAAGATGTTGTCCACCTTGACCAGATTTCTGCCATCTTCATCGCTTATTGTATGACCGATTGCCATGTTCTCGATAATAAGCGTAATAGCCAGTACTAAGATGGCCAGGTAGTGTAGCAGGCGAAAGATTATATACAGCACGGCGCTATCATACTGGAATTAGGGCAATTGGACTTGAGATTCGTCAAATAGATGCTGATTTCCGGCGTTTCTTGCTATGCTTCAGCCTGCTGTCGCTTGACAGGACAGATATAATGATATCAACCCGGAGATACTCATGATGACAGAATTAAATAATCCCGCTGCTGGTGTTATGGGTGAAGCCCATCTTAAAACCAGTATGCGCAAGGTTGCACTGACCGCTTTAGCCGGTACCAGTATCGAATGGTATGACTTCTTCCTCTACGCGACAGCGGCAGCACTGGTATTTCCGGTGGCTTTTTTCCCCGAGTCTACACCCACCATGGGCCTGATCCTGTCCTTCGGCACGTTCGCCTTCGGGTTCATAGCCAGGCCGGTTGGCGGCATAATCTTCGGTCACTTCGGCGATCGCATTGGCCGCAAACGTACCCTGGTAATTGCCCTGATGTTGATGGGCATTGCCTCTACCATGATAGGACTGATGCCGACCTACGCCACCATCGGTATCGCGGCACCCATTCTGCTGACAATTTTGCGATTCGCCCAGGGTTTGGCGATCGGTGGGCAATGGGGTGGTGCCATGCTACTGGTAACTGAGAGTGCCCCGGCGGATAAGCGGGGATGGTATGGCGCCTATGCACAAGCGGGGGCGCCCGTTGGCGTAATTCTGGCCAACCTGGCCTTTATTATTATCAGCGCTACATTCTCTGAAGAATTTTTCATGAGCTGGGGTTGGCGCATTCCATTCCTGGCCAGCGTGTTACTGATAGGCATCAGTATGTATGTGCAGCTGAATATGGAAGACACCGATGCCTTCAAGGAACTGGAAGAGATCAAGCAACAACGCCTGGCTGAAACATCGGGCACCCATGAACCTGTACACCGCTCGCCGGTGCTGGAAGCCATAATCAAGTATCCGAAGCGAATCGCCCTGGCGGCAGGCGCATTTTTATCGGTACAGGTTGCCTTCTATATTTTGATCGGTTTTATCCTGGCCTATGGAAGCGATCCTGGTGGAGCCAATATGACACGGGATAGTATGTTGGCGGCGGTACTCATTGCCTCTACACTGCAAATTCCAACTCAATTCTGGGCATCTGCCTATTCCGATCGCCATGGCAGGCGCGGCATCTTCATGTTGGGTGCCATTCTTACGGGCATCTGGGCCTTCGCCCTGTTCCCGCTGGTGGATACCGGAAACTTCTGGCTTATCACATTGGGCATCACTGGTGGTCTGGTATTTCTGGGTCTCATGTACGGGCCACAGGCAGCATTTTTCACAGAATTGTTCAGTACTGAAGTTAGATATTCCGGAGCTTCTCTCGGCTATCAGGTAGGTGCGATACTGGGTGGCGCCTTTGCTCCTACCATTGCAACGATTCTCTGGACCGAGTACGCCGTAGTCTGGGTGTCGGTGTATATCGCTGTTGCCTCTGTGTTATCTCTGTTGTCGGTATTTATGCTGACCGAAACTTATCAGACCAGTTTGCAGGCAACCGACTAGGTTTTCACAGCCAACAAAGGAAGAGGTAGACGACTTGGGTATAAAAGACTGTTACAACACGTCAGATTTTCGGAAGGCAGCTAAAAAGAGACTTCCGGCACCTTTGTTTCACTATATCGACGGTGGGGCGGATGATGAGGTTACACTCAGGCGTAATATAGAAGCCTTCGATAATTGCCGCCTGATCCCCAATGCCCTGGCTGATCTAACCGGAATGGAGCTCGGTGTGAACGTGCTGGGACAGGATATCGACTGGCCGGTGTTCTGTTCACCCACCGCCATGAGCCGTCTGTTTCACCATGAAGGCGAGCATGCCGTAGCGCGTGCCGCCCACAATCTTAAGACCATGTACAGCTTGTCTTCGCTTTCAACCACCAGTATCGAGGAAGTCGGCGCCAGCACACCTGGCCCGAAGTGTTTTCAGCTCTATATTCACAAGGATCGGGGGCTCAGTTGGGATTTTATTGACCGCTGTAAAGAGGCCAACTATTCAGCCATCTGCCTGACCGTGGATACGCTGGTGGCGGGAAATCGAGAGAAGGATCTCTACACCGGGATGACTATTCCGCCGAAGTTTACCCTCAAGAGCCTGATCAGCTTTGCGACCCATCCCAGTTGGAGTTTGAATTATCTGTTGCGCAGAAAATTCGAACTGGCAAACGTGGCGGGCAAGATAGACGAAGGCACAGGCGAGTTGAGTTCCATCATCGAATATATAAATAACCAGTTTGATCGATCTCTTACCTGGAAGGATGCCGAGCAGGCGATTGAGCGCTGGGGAGGTCCTTTTGCTATTAAGGGTGTGATGTCGGTGGAAGACGCCAGACGGGCCGTGGACGTTGGAGCCAGTGCGGTGATGATCTCCAATCATGGGGGTCGCCAGCTGGACGGCTCGACCGCACCATTCGATCAACTCGGCCCCATCATCGACGCAGTAGGCGACGAAATCGAAGTCATCGTGGACGGTGGTGTGCGTCGTGGTACCCATGTTCTCAAGGCGCTGGCTATGGGGGCCAAGGCTTGTATGGTCGGGCGGGGTTACCTGTACGCACTAGCCGCCGGTGGGCAGCCAGCTGTCGAGCGGGCACTAATCCGGCTACGGGAAGAAATCGAAAGAGATATGATTCTGATGGGATGCCGGTCGATCGAGGAACTGGATCGCTCCAAACTGCATTTCGATTGAGGGCTTACTTTCTAACCCAGTCTCCGCTGGCATTTTGTAAAAAGTGGCCGGACTGAGTCGCTTCGATAGCGCGCTCGTAGGCGACTGCAGCGACCTGCTCAACGGAAATGCCATTTTGCTGGGCAATCTGCTGATAGCGTTGCCTGCGTTGAGAATTGACATCACGCAACAGCGCTACCACGTCTGAAGCTGCGTTATTGACTACTAATCCCACGTAGCCGTCGCGCTGTTCACCCACCAATCCCTCAGCTTTGGCTTCCTGCAGCGTAACCGCATGGGCGGCGGGAATCAGCAGCAGTAGCAGAAACAGGGTAGCGGTGCTGTGAACTAATTTCTTCATGGTCAGATCCCTCTCCCAAGCCTTAGAACAAGCCACTGTCTAATGTAAAGATATCGTCCAGCTCTTCTTCGACCTGCACGCGAATCTCGTGCTCGATTCGCACATTGAGATTAATCGTAATGGGTTCGTTGGGCATAGCCACCTGTACGGTGGGTGTGCAGCTTGAAAGAATTAATCCGCCGAGAGACAGTGCGTATAACGATAGAGTTTCCTTCATATGGATCAATCTCAGTCTTCGCCAATGCCTTACAGCTTACCCTAATTAGCTGAATCTTTCCTGAATACAATTCTTTAGACTGTTCTGAAGTGGCAAAATTCTCCCCAGTGAGACAGCAACGCGGAATCGTCATCGTCCCCTATCCCAAATTCAATGCGCTTCATTGCCGGGAGAGCTCTGCATGGGATTATCAACGGCTTAATGACTGCTCCAGTGCATCGGTAATCACCCGGCTTGCCTGCAGGCTTCTCAGCAGGGAGGGGATGTTGTCCGATATGTTGACATTCAGGTTAATCGGCTGCCCGCCATTCAGGTCCGGATTAATGCCCTGCAACCGCACTGCCATGGTGAGGTCGCCATTGTCATCGTAATAAACGACCGTATCCATTGTGCGGTATTGGTAATTCGACAGAGCATCATTAACCAGCTGCACACTGGGATTGCTGCTGGGCACTGGGTTGGCAGGGGTGTAGCGAATCGTGCCACCGGGATTCAGGGCGGCAACCAGGCCCTGTTCGATTATCAATTTTCCACCCTGTAAACTGATTGGCAGGTACCCGCTAATCGCTCCATCCATGTACAGCTCTGGATACTCCACCAGTTCGACAATTGTGTTCAAATCCATATCGCTGAGCACCACCGCCAGGTCGTTGGTGTCTCTCAGCCCGCTGTAGTTGAATTGAGGAATCGAGATCGATCCTCCCAGCACTTCACTGGTCAGCTCATGAAAGCGTATTTCCTGATTGGCGCTGTTGAATCCGTAGCGCCAGGTCACATTACGAACCGGCAGGCCCACATCGATGGTAGCCAGACTGGCGAGCAGCTCATCTGAGGAGCGAATCGACAAGGGTGGCACAACTTCTGCGGACACTTCGGTTTGCAGGTCGACGAAGAATGTGTCATCGATAAAACCGCTGATGTTGTCCAGCGCGAGATTGAGTGGTCCTGCAAACTGCCAGGCACTAGTGTCGTCCTGATCCCAGCGAATTTCTGTACGCCCCGCCACGCTGCCACCCAGGATATCACCCGTGAGCAGTGATTGTTCTACCAGGCCGGATAGCGGCGTCAGCTCACTGAAGGTATAGGCCGGCAGCTCAATCTTGGCTCGACCACTATTATCAAGCAGATGATGATTGAAGCTACCATTGAGTGAAAGCTGATTATTCAGGGTCAGTTCTGCAGCTCCTGCCAGCTGGTCTTCGAAAAAATTGAGCAGACCCGATACCATTGGATTTCTGGGTTTCAGGCTGCCTACATCGATCTGCATTGCGTTACTGCTGAAGCTCATCTGTGCACGGTTTACATCAGCCAGTATGATGCTGAGGTTTTCTAGAGACAGATCCAGGCTGCCCTGCAGTTCGTTGCTGCTGACATTGGGTGCCAGCAGCGCCAGATTCGCGGCTGACAGAATTGCGTACTGATCCGTATATTCCAGGCTAGTTCTGCCTTCCAGTGTTACACCGTCTGCACTAAATGAGCTACTTCGCAGGGTGTTAGCTTGCGCATTCAGGATAGCTTGACCGAAACATTGCGAGGGGCTGTCACAATTAAGCGTCACATCGTTGAGCTGAATATCCAATTCGGTAATCAGGTTTTCACTGCGTAGATCTATTCTCGAAAGCAGTTGGGGCGACGAGATCTCGAAAACCGGGTTGAGTTCATTCTGCTTGCCCTGCATGGAGATTGGCAGTGCGGTTTGCACCGTTGCCAGTCCCGTATCCATCAGTAGGGACCATTGCACTTCATGGGCTGGATTGTCGACGCTGAGATCGACACCACGTAGCGACAGATTGCCAAGCGGTTCCTCGAGGGATACGGCTGCATTGAGAGTAAGCGCATCGCTGGTGAATTCTACAAGATTCATGGGCTCAATCGGAAGGCTGGTGGCCGAAAGTGACTCGAGAGAGATTGTCGAGTCAACGATTAACTCCAAGGACTGTTCCTCGAACGCAGCATTCACATCAACTCGCAGCAATGCATTCGTCACATCCTGATCATCACTGTGTAGAGCGACATGACCGGAAAGCCTGCCGGGGCCATCCCGTCGGATTTCGAACTGTAGCGAAGTCTCTGGCAAGCGCGCGAGACTGGCGTTACCGCGCACCTCCATGGGTTGAGTCTGCAAATTCATCTGCAGCATGGCGCGATCACCGCCAATCAGTAGAGCAACTTCGTCCAGCTGTATGCTGTCCACACCCACGCTGTCAATTGCCTGTAGCACAGCGTTTATTGTGGGAGGGGCATCCTCAGACACCGACTGTTGGTTAGTTTCCAGCATTGCGATTTCGAGCACTGGAATGCTTACAGACTGGATTTCGCGCTGTGATAATTCCTCAATGGTAAATGTGGCGCTCAAATCCCTTGCAGTTAACTGCATGCTGGAATTGCTGATGACCAGTTGTTCTAAATGCGCACTTTCCCAGCCAATTTCCAATCCAGCCATTGCCTCCAGCCGCACACCAGCTTCGTTGAGATAGAAAGTTACCAGCGGGGAAATAATCAGCAGGGGCCATACCAGAAGTACTAATAAAGCAAGAGCCAGGATAAACAAACTAACGAGTACAAGTTTTACTGGACGCGGCATAGGAGAAAGTGTATTCCCTAAGAATTGATACTTGTTCAGAAAATCTCTAGTTTGGGCTTGGTAAGCCGGAATCCTTTAAGGTCTTCAAATTTACTGTCTCGAAGGCCTTGTTCTCCTTCATAACCACATAGGAGTTGATATTTACCTGGTTACTGCTGGAGCTGACCAACTGCTCATTTATCTCCAGGTAACGATTCATGTCTGCACAGATGATGCGGACAAAGAAATCAGACTCACCACTCACGGTATAGCATTCGACGACTTCCGGTATGGATTTCACCAGATTCTCGAAAGCCTTGAACTCATTCTGTATATGGTTCTTCAGAGAGACTGTGTCGATACACATAATGTGCCGGGCAATGTGAGACAGGTCGATTCGGGCATGGTAGGAGCGAATAACCTGCTCATTTTCCAGGCGTCTGACCCGCTGCAGACAGGAACTCGGTGACAGGCAGACTTTCTCGGCCAGGTGCTGGTTGGTGATGCGCCCGTTGCGCTGTAAGGTTTCGAGGATTTTCAGGTCAATCTTGTCGATCTTCAGATTCGTCATATGCTGCTATTCTAATTTGAGAGTGCCCTGTTTTTGAATAATTCGCAGTATATCCGAATTTTATTCGGAATCACTGTCAAATAAAAACAGCTCATTTATCAAATAGAAAGAGATAAATAGCTCCTTCCGTGTCGTTCTTGGTACGCTATGGTACTAAATATTATTCGCTGGAGGTAATGGTGAAGTCGTCAGGCAGTATTACAGCAGGGAAGGATTCGAAGACCGGCAGTGCCAGAGATGCACTGTGGCCCAATTACAGCCCCCCTCAAGATCTGGTTATCACCCACGGTCTGGGCAGCGAACTGTTTACCGCCGCGGGAGACGCTTACCTGGATTTTCTGTCCGGTATCGCCGTTACCAGTTTCGGTCACGCCCATCCGCATCTAGTCGCGGCATTAAACGAACAGTCAGGCAAGGTCTGGCACCTGTCCAACGTTTTTCGGATTCCAGCAGCGGAACGATTGGCCGGGCGACTTTCCGAGCACAGCTTCGCCGACCGGGTGTTCTTTGCCAATTCAGGTACCGAGGCTGTAGAGGCTGGTATCAAGGCTATTCGGGGTTACCAGCTGGCCAGTGGTAATGCCGATCGTTACCGTATTATCGGTTTCAGCGGCAGCTTTCACGGTCGCACGCTGGCGGCATTAGCGGCCGCGGGCAATGAATCTCATATGCGGGGCTTCATTCCCATGGACTACGGATTTGATCAGGTGGAATGGGAAAACCTGCCGCAACTGAAGCAGGCTATCGGTGCCAACACGGCGGGTATCATATTGGAACCGGTGCAGGGAGAAGGTGGCATTCGCCCGATCAGTGCCGAATTCATGCAGCAGGTGAAAGGGCTGTGTGAGGAGCACGGCCTGGTGCTGATGATGGATGAGGTGCAATGTGGCGTTGGTCGTAGCGGAAAACTGTTCGCCCATCAGCACTACGGTATTACGCCGGACGTGATGGCGCTGGCCAAGGGCTTGGGAGGTGGTTTTCCGGTGGGCGCCTGTCTCACCACCGAAGCGATTGGTGAGACCATGGTGGTGGGTACCCACGGCAGTACCTTCGGCGGTAATCCGCTGGCGATGGCAGTGGGGAATGCAGTAATGGATTTGTTGCTGGAGCCAGGTCAGTTGGATGAAGTAACGGCTAAGAGCGACTACCTGATGGATCATCTGCAGAAACTGGTGGCGCAATTTCCCAAGCTTATCGTGTCCATACATGGTCTGGGATTGATGATCGGGATTAAATGCGTAGTGCCCTGTGGCGACATGCTGAATAAATTGCGCAGCAAGAAACTGCTAGTGGGTAAATCTGGTGCCAACATGATCAGGTTGTTGCCGCCGCTGAACATCTCCTATGAACATCTGGATCAAGCGCTACAGATCATCGAGGAGGCATTGCTGGAATTTCAGGACGCCTGATTCCGCACTGCTCCAGCTGGATCGGCTTACAACTCTCCTCAAGCTCGATTCGGTATACGAGTTCCAGCGACTTTAGTCCTGCGCAATTAGCGCTGCTCCAGTTGGCTGGCTTCCATCATGATGTGAAAAATAACATTCTGCTCCATCACGCCGCGAACCAGGTCTGCCCCGGGCCCGACTGCATAGATGGCAACGTCTTCACCGGCGTGGGTTTCCTGTCTTAAGGGAACCACGGTTTCGGAGTGAAAGCCTTCGTGAGTGGTGTCAATATCGGTCAGATCGCTGCGGCCCGCGGTGTTCACGTCAGTGCGGTGAATCGAGTCGGCAGTGTTGGTGCCTGGTAAAAAGTGGAATCCCTCGCCATTTTGATAGCCGAGCGTAGTATAGGGCATCCCATCTCTGGCCAGGGCTGATGCGTTCTCAGACTCTCCTGAGCTGTCAACATTTACGACTTTTCCGAGGATGGGATTACCCCGTATCGGATATCCGGCGATAGTGAACACATGACTGTGATCGGCGGTGACGATGATCAGAGTCTCCTCCAGGTCTACCATTTCATACGCAGTCTTCACGGCCCGCGCCAATTCGATGGTGTCCAGCAACGCGCGTTTTGGATTAACGGCGTGATGCGCATGGTCGATGCGACCTGCCTCAACGTTAAGATAGAAACCCTTGTCATTCTTATCGAGCAGCCGTATCGCCTTCGCCGTCATTTCACTCAGGCTTGGCTCGCCACCCTGATCAGAATCTATGTCCAGGGAATAGGCCATATGTGAGGGGTCGAACAGACCTAGCAGGTGATCGGTGCGGGCAGGGTCGATGGCTTCGAACTGCTGCTTGTTCCAGACATAGTCGGCATTGCTGTGGTTTTCCAGCCATTCAGTGGTGAGATCTCGGCCATCCAGTCGTTCACCGGGATTGCCAGTCTCGGGATCGGCATTGGGTCGAGCCGGCAGAAAGCTCTGTCGACCGCCACCCAGCGCAACTTCAAGACCGTCGGAACCAGGATTGTTCACACTGAACTCGATCAATTGCCTTGCGATGTCGGCACAGTCCCCCGGATTGGAGAAGCGCGGACCGTCCTGATCGTCTTCGAATTCGCGCTCCATAATATGCGCATAGTTTGACGCCGGTGTGGCGTGAGTGAGGCGCGCGGTAGTGACAACACCGGTTGCCATGCCATGTTGCTCGGCGCTCTCAAGAATCGTCTGCAGATGGTTGCCCGACTGGGAGTCACAATTACCGCGCACCACATATTCATTCACGGCGATCAGTCCCATATCAGTCTTCACACCAGTGGTCATGGCAGTCATGGTGCCGGCGGAGTCAGGCACCTGCCGGTCACTGTTGTAAGTCTTGGAAAGGGCGACGTTGGGGAATTCTTCGAAGAACAGTTCGTTCTCTTCGCCCGGTTCTCCTCTGAGTTGACCCTCCAGAATGCGCGCCGCCGTCACGGTGGACACGCCCATGCCATCGCCGATGAACAGGATGATATTCTTGGCAATCGGTATGTCGGCCTGTGCATAACGGTAGGATTTGTTGCGTGCTACTACCGCCTGACCTGCATCGAACCAGGACTGTGGCGATTCCTGTGGAATGCCTTCTGTTGCCGATAGACTCAGCGTTAGAAGCAATGGCATGAATGTAATGTGCTTGAACGAAATCATATTACTCACCCGATGGCTAACAGAACCCCTGCTATGTTACAGGAATTAGACTCCCGGATACGATAAATCACGGTAAGTGACGGTAGGCCCTGTCGGGCTATACAATGCGAAACTCAAGCGAACCAGCACACTCAACCGAGAACTACCCTATGAGCATTGAGATAAGCTTCTGCAAAGTCTGAAACTATCAACCTGAGGCCGACCGTGTGTCGGCCGAGATAAAAGAGCAAACCGGGATCGATGCGGTGTTGATACCGGGTGGTGGCGGCATCTTCGATATTAAGCAGGACGGCGTGCTGGTATTTTCCAAGCACAAGCTGGCACATTTTCCTGAATCAGGGGAAATAGCCAGATTGTTGGCGGACTAGGCCCTTCTGCTAGTTCTCGGTCAGGCTTCGATAACTGATTCTCACTTTCAAACACGACAAGATCCATTTTCCATTCCAGGCCCGAGCTGTGATTCCCATTACTTATAACTGGAGTCCGGGGCTGTTTAGCGCTTCCTATTCCACAGGAAACTGATAGTCCTCAAACGTCTTACGTAGGCCAAGTTTGTTGATTTTCCCTGTTGCTGTGTGAGGTAGCTCTTCAATAAAAACGACATCATCCGGCATGGCCATTTTATGTAGCTTGTCGTTTAGAAATTCCAGCACATCTTCTCTTGATAAGGATTTTCCTGCCTGTAAAACAACAATCAGCAATGGCCTTTCTGTCCATTTAGGGTGATATCGACCAATTACCGCCGCTTCTGCGATATCGGCATGGTTAACCGCTGCATTTTCAATCTCGATAGAGCTAATCCATTCGCCACCCGACTTAATGACGTCCTTGGTACGATCTGTAATTTGCAGGTAGCCATCAGGCGTTATAGACGCGACGTCACCGGTTTGTAACCAGCCTTTTTCGTCAACAGGGCAGCCTTCTGCTCCTAGCACATCAGACAATCCATAGTAACCTTTGGCCACCCAGGGGCCTCTTACTTTTAGCGCACCAAAAGCTACACCATCCCATGGCAGTTCCTCATTGTTCTCATCGACGATGCACATTTCAATGCCAAAAACTCCGCGCCCTTGCAGACACTGTAAATCTGTAACCTCTTCGGTAGTGAGATCTTCCATGCCTTTCTTCAATCCGAAGATAGTGCCGAGCGGGCTTGTTTCAGTCATGCCCCAGCCTTGCACAACGGTGCAGTTGTGTTGTTCTCTGAATCGTTCAACAATGCTTCTCGGACACGCAGCGCCACCAACATTTGCTCGCTCAAGACTAGGCACAGACTTTTGATTGGCCTCGAGATAGTCGAGCAACGCCAACCAAATGGTAGGCACGCCGGAGCTAACCGTCACCTCTTCGGAGGTGATCAAGTCGTGCAAGGTTTCACCATCAGCCATTTTCGGTCCTGGCAACACTAACTTGGTTCCCACCATTAACGCCGCATAAGGCGCACCCCAGGCGTTGACATGAAACATTGGCACTACGGGTAAACTGGTTTGCATATTCGATGCACCGGTAACATCAGGGAGCGCCCCCGCCAGAGCGTGAAGAACTGTCGACCGGTGACTATAAACCACACCCTTGGGGTTTCCAGTGGTCCCGGAGGTATAGCACATGCCGCTGGCCGTGTTTTCATCAAACTCTGGCCATTCATAATCATCAGACTGTGCCTCGAGTAATTCTTCATAGCACAACACATTAGGCAAGCTCGAGTCAGGCATATGTGCCCTGTCCGATAGAACCACAACTGTTTCGACTTTTGCCAAATGCTCTTTCAGTGCCTCCAACAAGGGCATTACCAGGATATCAACGAAGAGAATCTTGTTTTCTGCATGATTAATAATGTATGCCACTTGTTCGGGGAAAAGCCTGGGATTGATGGTATGGCACACCATGCCGCTTCCTGAGACAGCGTAATAGAGTTCCATATGACGATAGTCATTCCAAGCAAGAGTACCGATTCTGTCACCTAACTTAGCCCCTAGTGATTCCAGTACATTCACGAGTAGCCGACACCGCTTGCCAAAGGTCTTGTAATTCTGCCGGTGCCGGGGGTTATCAACGGTCACCGACACCATTTCTACGTCCGGAAAATTTCTCTCAGCATGTTTCAGTATCGACGAAATCATGAGCTGGCTGTTCATCATTAGAGCTTGCATTACAATTCCTTCCAGTTTTGGGCGGGCTCGCCCTTTTTTAGGCTATTTTTGCGGAATTAGAGCGACGATGAAAGGGGTATGGAGTAAAAATTCGGTATTTTGGAGTAATGTTGCTCAGGGGCAGCGCTGAGAAATGGCCGGTTTTTGCTCCTGCAAGAAACGAGCTTTCGCTCGAGCTGCGGTGCACGGCGCATGGTGGATAGTGCGACCCTGAGCGATGGTCCACCTCGATCTGGTGTGCTGCAATGCCGTAAGGAGAAGGGCGCCCGGGCTGCTTCATAGTCGCCTCCTTGGCACCACCCCCGGCCCATACGAAGTCGTCGCAAGGTTGGCGAAAGCGGCATGGGAGAGGTGTATGGCACAGTACGACCAAGACATCCAAGTTTGAAGGAGTCCCAATGCGTCTGATATATGCGGTCGTGGTGCAGAGCGCAGCGATGGTGTCCAGTTCTCCGTATAGTGCAGAAATGGTGTCAGGGGCGGAATAGAATGTATATTAAAATCAATAACTTAGAGGAAATAATAGTATTTACCTGCCATCTTACCTACCATAAAATGATTTCAGATTTACTTTTACCACACCCCCCTGTTTTCTAGTAACCGCCCAGTCAGCACACCCACCCCCTGGGCACCACCCACTTGTCCAAGCAGGTTCCATCTCGGACTATTACATATTATATTGGACGAACGGTTAATTAATTCTGAGGTGTTTCCTGACACTAAACAGAGTATCTTCTGGGTATGAATATAAACAAACTAACCAAATTCCTCAGCCCTATCTGTAGCTTTCGTCGCGATGAAAGCTTTATAAAAAAACTACTAACAACATTCAAGTAGCCAGGAAGCTAATAATGAAGAAAACCCGATTCTTGCCATTCATACTGTTGCTGTTAAGCACTGGAACGCTCAATGCACAGTCAGCGGAAACTGGATTTCTCAACAGAAGCATCTCTCTGGATGGTGTGGAATATCGATATCAAGTGTATGTTCCATACAATTACACTGCAGCTGAAGAGTGGCCCGTTACACTTTTTCTGCATGGTGCGGGAGAGCGGGGTTCAGATGGTCTGAAACAGACTCAAGTTGGGCTGGGTAGGGCGATTCGGCTTAACCCGGAACGGTGGCAGACTCTCGCGGTTTTCCCGCAAGTGCCTGCGGGTGAATCCTGGCAGGGAGTGGCTGGAGATGTTGCTATGGCAGCGCTGGATGTCACCATTGCAGAGTTTTCGGTAGATGCCGAACGGCTGTACCTAACCGGCCTCTCACTTGGTGGTAATGGGACCTGGTACCTAGGCTACCATCACACAGAGCGATTTGCGGCTATGGTTGCAGTTTGTGGATTCGTGGATCTTGGGGACCGATTTCCTGGATTCTTGCCAGAGGCTGAAAACAGTTTTGCTGCCCTGGCAGAAGACCTGTCCGATACCCCTGTGTGGATTGTGCATGGCGATGCGGATGTTGTCGTTCCTGTGGAGCAATCTCGTAAAATGGCTGCCGCACTAGAAGCGGTTGGTACGGACATTCACTACACCGAACTGCCAGGGGTCAATCACAATTCATGGGACGCTACTTACGCAAACTCTGATCTCATAAGCTGGCTATTTGACCAGAAGCTCTAGTGAGAATTTAAAAATTGAATATAAAGGCCTGAGACACCTCCGACAGAGTATCTCTTCGCTCTAGGCTCAACCAGATGTAAGCCATGATTTTGAACCGCGACACCGTCTAAAACTGAGTCGGGGATAATCTGACTGAAGATGTGCCCACCCCTTTTTGGTGAATAGAAGGGTGGGCATGGCAGCTTCCATCTGAAGTCTAATCTGCTGGACGCACTTCCCAAAATTTGAGATCAACTTTCTTAGTCAGGATGTCTACATCCAAAATCACGAAGTTTACAGCACCGTTACTGCAAGCGTCTGCAAAGTAGACATGCGTGTTCGATTGATCCCTTCTGAAGGTTCCCATATGTGGAGTACTGATCCGTGTACCGTCCTCTAGAAAGGTGCGACCTTCCCCTACAAGTTTACCTCGAGTGCGATCTTGCGCGTTGGGAAAGTATTCATGAGTGAGGAATGGTGAACCGTACCCTTCAACCTTTCCTTCGAAATCAAAAGAGGTAGACTCTTCATTGATTGTCATCCTAGTAATTTTGAGTTTTCCGCGACCGTCTGGGTTTGAAAGATCCATTAATTAACTCCTAATAAGAAATGTGATTAAAACAACTACACTT
>PVBE012211920.1_pt1 | contig 54788 bp, 46 predicted proteins | sample 1631181 | NCBI WGS metagenome assembly PVBE01 (sample SAMN08397723, study PRJNA350692) | Marine metagenome, whole genome shotgun sequencing project. | isolation source: water | place: Pacific Ocean | collected 2012-04
TAAAACACCGCGATACGGTTCGCTTGCATTTCGACAAACCAAACCCGGCCGTCTTTATCGACGGTGATTGCACCTGGATTCGCGAACGCGGTCGGCACCTCGTACTCGTCAAAATGTTGCCGTTCGGGAACGAATCTGCCGATCTTGTTTACGTTGGCCTCGGCGAACCAGATATGGCCTTTGTGGTCGACCGCCAAATGCCTCGGGTAAGCGTTAGTGGTCGGAACCGGATACCCCTTGACGGAGAAATCCGTCGGGTCCACCCGATAGAGGTTGTTCTTATTGGAAGCCGTAAACCAGATGGCGCCACCGTCGTCGACGAGCAGTTCTTCGGGGATCGATTCGATAGAAAGAACGTAGCGGGCAAATGATCCGTCGACGGGAGAAAATTTTCCTAATGCATAAGACTCATCAGCGTTCTCTGCCCACCTGTTTACTGTGAACCAGATCTCGCCATCGGGACTCAGCGCAATCCTCGAGAATCCGACATCGCCCCACGAAGCAGGCAGCGAATAGCTCGAAAACTTCTCGGTTGCGGGGTCATAAACTGCCAGAGTCCGGCCAACCTTCTCGGCAAACCAGAGCCGTCCCGCGGAGTCAACGACAATCGACTGCGCGGAACTCAGCGCGTCGGGCAATGGCACTTCTTCGATCGGATTTTCCGACGCTGCGGGGACACCTCCGCACAACATCAGGGCCGACCCGAACGCCACCGCTCGAAGCGGTTTGTTTGGTTCTTTCGCGGTTGCGATGTTCATGGCTACTAAATTTCTACGCGCTACCAGGTCATGGTCGGCTCGTAAAAATGCCGCAATTGCCAATTTGCATCTTTATAAGACGCGCCAATATGGTTCGCATCGCCGATACGATACCTGCCCACCGCTATCTGTCGCGCTCGTTCCGTCTTATAAAACTCGATCATACTCGCTGGCGGTAACGCCTGCCTCACACCCATCATCGGGTTGTGGCAGGAAGTGCAACCGGTGGTCTTGGCCGGATGGCCGGCCTTCACCACGCCGGCGAGGGCGCCTATCCAAAACGCGCACAGAATCAGCGCTGAGACGATCTTACTGGACGTCGCCATCTTTGCTGGTGATGCCTTGCGTCTTTTGAAGATGAGCGGTACCGATAACAGAAAAACGAGTACGAGCGACGGCAACCAGAACGTTCCGATGGACAACCACTTGGCCGCCTCTCCGGTCAAATACCAAAACGGCTGGAAAATAAAAAAGAGATACCACTCCGGTGCCGGAATATTCGCTCCTTCGTCGGGGAGCGGCGGCATATTGGAATCCATGGGCACCTGCAAGTAATAGGCCAGTACCAACGGCACCAACAACACGATCAGCAAAAGGAGCCCGGCCGTTAACGCGTGTTTCGGCCAAAATGGGTGAAACGATTGCGGATACGGCGGCGCATATTTCGGCGCCCGTACGATCTCCCGGTCCTTGTTACCCATGATCAACTCAACCACCGGCGCTCACAGCGGCCCGGAGATCCCGTGACGCCGCACCATTCGGAAATGGAAATACAACAGCGCCGCCAGAACGAGCGGGATCGCGAGGATATGCGTGTAATAAGCCGTTTTCAGGCTGAACGCATCGAGTAGAAGGTCCTTGAAGGGCGCCCCGACGACGCCCCATGTTCCGATGTAGTCCATCCATATCGCGAACGACCAATAGGCGCGCCAATCCCACGGCAGCAGGATCCCGCTCGCAACGAGGAGAAAAACCATCAACAGCTGAGCAACCCCGGACACCCAGGTCAACTCCCGCGGACTCTGATAGGCCTTGTAATAGAACACGATAACCATGTGGGAAAACACCATCGCGAGAAGAAGCGTCGAACCCCAACGGTGCACGTTCCTGAACAGCCATCCGAAAGCAATTTCATTACTCATCTGCTCGATACTGTACAAAGCCTTATCCGGCTCGGGTGTATAAAAAAAAAGCATGAACACACCCGTGACTACCTGAAGGCCGATGAGCGCAAACGACAGTCCTCCGAAACAGTAGAAGAAGTTCACGTGGGACGGGACGGCCTGCCCTTTCTTGAGCCTGATCCGCTCTTTAACCCGCGTTGCGAGGCCCGCAGTCATCGTTTCGCCTCACCCAGCCCAACTTCCAGCATCCCCGGCGCCCCTTCCTTCGCCAGCGTCAGCGCTGCTTCCTTGTCCATGCCGTAGGTCTCGCCGGTAAAGTCGATTCTCCAGGCCAGCACATCCTCATCGACGTTGAGCGGGATCCGTTCGCGCACCTTATACGCCTCGTCGAACAACGACGGCATCTGATAACTGATATCGACGAGCGCATGTGTCCCATTGATCTCCACCTTGCCGACGTCCACGGCCAACCCGGGCGGGTATTTCTTGATGACCTCCAGGAACGCCTCGACCGACAGCCGCGATCGCTCGGAGCCTATCAGTTTATAGGCGAGCCGCGCAGAACTGCTTCCCCCTTCCTTCGTCGCCTCTGTTATATGCTCGTAGAACCGCTTGACGACGACGGCTGGTCCTTCTTCGGGATTGAGGCCTACACTTTGCCGATCACACCCCGCGACGGACAAGCCGATGACCAAAAAAGGTGCGAGCCACCCCGCCCACGCGAGAGGGGTGGCATAACGATAGTCGGAAACCCCCATGCGCCGGAGACTAAAAACCTTTCACTTCTTCGGCGATCGTAAGCTGACCTTCTTCCACCAAGCCGGGCAGAGTCTGGGCTTCGGCATAATCGCCTATCGCCAGATTCGAACTGTCCCCGGCCGGATCGTCGACAAAGAACGACCCTCTCATCTCAAGGTGTAAGGGTCCACAGAAATGTTGACAGAAAATCGCGTACTCGCCGGCAATATCGGCCACGAACTCGGTCACTGCGGTGACCCCGCGAGGGGCGCTCATGTTCGTTCGCAATCCGTAGGGTCCGTAGATCGTGAATCCCATGGTGACGTCCGGATTCTTGGTGATGCCCGCAGCTTTGTCGATATTGGTCACGAAGAGCCGGACCTTATCACCCTTGTTGACCCGGATCTGCCGAGGGATATAACCATAGCTGAAGGCCTTGACGTGGATCTCCTTGACCCCGTCGACCGTTCTGATCCCCGGCTTCTCATTGGACTTGGGCATAAAGTATCTTTTCGACTTCGCCCTGTGCGCGGGATCGATCATCGGCGTCGAACCCGTGATCAGACCGCCCGAGGTCGCCGTGCCCATGTTCCAACGCTCGACCTGATAGGCCCAGATATTCTTCGCGTTGTGGGGCTCGCCATCCACCGGAATGATCTTCAAGGTCTTGCCATAGGTCGGGCTCTTTTCACGCGCGTCCCATAACTCGAAATTGACCGGATAGACGATGCCGGTGGGGCTGAACAGACCGGTCGAGAACTTGTTCAGCGCGATGACATAAGCATTGTCGTTGCTGATCGAGATGTGCCCTGTTCTGTAATGTGTCGGGATCTCGTCGACGACTTCCAATTTCTTCAGATCCACCTTGACGTTGGCGTCGGCGACAAAACAGCTCTCGTAGGCATACTTCGAAGTCAACCCTTCGGTGCTGTCCTTCCCCGGTTCATAGACTCCGCCGTCCTTGTCGTAGACGTCCATCACCGAATGCAGCGGGCCGGCACAGGTCGGAAGCACCTTTTTCACCGCCAGTTTGTCCACATCGATAATGGTCATGGTCGCCGACAATTTGTCACTCACGAGCGCCAGCGTGCCCTCCGGAATGACGTCCACGCCGTGGGGATTCTTGCCGACCGGGATCTCTTTCAGGAATTTAAACGGATTGGCGGAAAAAACACCCACCGTGGAGTGATAATAATTACCCGCGAACACATACTTCCCTTTTCTACCGGCGTCGATGTAATCGGGTGCGCTCGGCGCGGGGCCCCAATCGATGATTTGCGTTTTGCCGGTCGCGATTTCCGTCTTCGACATCTTCCCGGTGTATTCACCGGTGCCGAAGAGATATTTGCCATCCGTACTCAAGGCGATGTGATGGACGCCAAACGGGAACGGCAATGCAATCAACCGCTCGAGAAAACCGGTTTGCAGATTGATCTCGCCGACGGTGTTCGCCCCCTTGTCGTTGACATAGAGGTACTTGCCGTCCGGGGTACCGTTCTTGTTCCCGTGATTGGTACCGCCGTACACGACCTCGTGCAGATCGACACCGACATCGATGTGCCGGTATGTGCGCATACTCGGCAACCCGATGACCGCGACCTTGCCGTCCAGTCCGCCGGCGTTATACATGATCATCGGATCATGCAGCACCGAATCCGCTGGCTCTTGTTCGGCATGCTGCCATTGCGGAATGGTCTCCTCCGCGCCAGCCGCCAGGCTCAGCGACAGAGACACCAGCAAAACCCCGAAAAGAAGATTTCTCATCGGAAAGACGTGTTTCATGTCATGCATCTTCATTACCTCCACACACCCCGGTCATACAGAAACCACTACCGACCCGTTCAATGTTGCCACGACAACACAAAGGTCAAGGCAGAAGCCATAAATCATTCGTAGCCGCCGTTCGAAGCTCGCGGGCCCTTCAGCGGATCAACGTCGGCGGGAGCCAGTCTTACCCACCTGTTTCCGCCTCCGTTCACACAACAGCCCGGGCACGGCGCCGGCGGTCGACACCAGCGCCCTGGCAGCCGACGACAGCCGCCACAATTCCCGGCCCCGTCTGGACACGCACCAATGTCTCTTTTGTGAGTTTTAATACCTTGACCGAGGTCAATTATTTGGTCCGGGGCAATATCAAGAAACGCTGGTAGAGGCCGCGCCCGACGGGATTTCGGCCTGTACGACGGCGTCTTTCGGCGAGAAGCTCGATACGAATGGCCACGCTATTGCGCGTGTTGGCGGCGCGGGAGCGGGAGACCGCGCGTTCCTGGTTCTCTGTAATTTCACTTTATTCAATGCGTTACGGCAAATCGCCGGGCGACGGCGGCCATCGCGCGAGGCGAAGGCTGAGAACGGTCACGACTCGGTTTCGCGAACCTTCTATCGGTTCATCACTCCCGCAATTGTCGCTCCAGCATCCGTGCCCGCCGGTCCTCGCTGAACGCCACCGCCCGGCGTGTTTTCAAATCGAGCGCGACGGCGATCCCCTGGCTGTGGGCAACCACGCGGCCGGTTTCGATATCGAAGATCAAATGGCTCAAACGTTTGGTCTTTGCGGTAAACGATCGCAGCCCGGACACGATGACGAAGCGGTCGCCGTCCCTGAGGTCGGCATAGTAGTCCAGGCGATACTCGATCACCGCGCCGCCCAGCTCGCCCCTGCCGCGGCGATTGAACTCTTCTTCGCTCTGCATCATCGACATGAAATTCGCTATCGAATCCGACGCGCGGCCGGCGTACTGATACATACTCATGCGCCCGTGGGCGTCGCATTCTTCCGGCATCACCGTTCCGCGTCCGGTCTCCGCGTAGCCCATCTCGAGCGCCTCGCCGAGGCTTGCAACCGGGGTGTCTCCGGGAGGCAGACTCCTGACGCGGCCGTGCGCGGGGGGATCGAAAGCGCCGCCCCAGTCCGCGACATCAACATCGCGCAACCGGTCGTTTTTCTCATCTAGGACTTCGACTTCGCTGTTGAAACTCGTATACAGGGTACCGTTGGCGGTATGGCATAGCTCCGAATAGAAATTGAACCGAGCGCCGTCGTGCGCGAGCACGGCGCCACGGATGGTAACCGGCAGCGAGAGCAATGCCTCGCGGTGGAACCGGACGTGCTGACTCACGAGCCGGACGCGTACCCCGAGGTTCGCCAGAACACGGGGTGTAAGACCAATCTCCGCCAACAGGTGCGCCAACCCCTGGCAGTTCTTGGCGATGAAATATCGGGCGTTGAGATGCCCGTTTTCATCACACTCCCAAGCGTTTACGTTGGAGCGGTGGATAATGAAAGGAAGGTTCGTACCCACGGAGTCAAATCCCGCCATCGCGCCCTGATCGGTCGGCGCCGTCGGTCATCTCGATCGGATCGGGCCGGGTTCGCGGCCACGGGACGAATCGACCAAAACGGCGCGCAGCGAAGTATTTTCGGTGCTTTTCTCGTAGCACGGTAGGCATCCGACAATTCCAAGAATCTGCGCTGAACGCGTTTGAGTTTACAAGAATTCCGAGCGCCAGTATCGTTCCCCGGACCGCCCTGTTCGGCTCCGTCATCCGTTCAAAAACTGCCGGCCGAAAATGAACCGGTTCTCAACGGTAGCCGCGCCGACAGGGTTCCGCGGCGTCCAACGCCGAATACCGTCGCCACGATCCGGCGATATCGTAGTGCCGAATTCGTCGCGGTGTCGAGTACAATAGTGTCTCGTTACGTCCACCGCATTTAACGAACAGGACAGAACAATGTACGAGTGCTTCAAAATAGAAATCTCCGAGCGGATCGCGCATGTAGTGATGAATCGTCCCGACAAACGCAACAGCATGAATCCGGTGTTTTGGAATGAGCTGCCCGCGATCATCGAAGACATCGACAACGAAGCGAAGGCGCGGGTGATCGTAATTTCGTCCACCGGGCCCCACTTCACCGCGGGCCTCGACGTTTCCGCGTTCTTCCAAGGCGGCGATCTGCTGCCGACTGAAGGGACCGACGAGATGGCGACACGCCAACACGGCGCGCGTTTCTACGATACGGTGACGCACCTGCAGAAAACATTCAGTTGTCTGGAGGCCTGCCGGGTTCCGGTCCTCGCCGCGATCCAGGGCGGCTGCATTGGCGGCGGCGTCGATCTCGTTACGGCCTGCGATATCCGGTACGCGACGGAGGACGCGTTCCTTACGATCTTCGAGACCAACATCGGTATGACCGCCGATGTCGGTACCTTTCCCCGCCTGGTAAAACTGATCCCCGAGGGTTTCGTGCGCGAGATGGCCTACACCGGCCGCCGCGTCGCGGCAGCCGAGGCCCAGGCGATCGGATTGATCAATCGCGTCTACCCGGACCACGAATCGATGCTGGCCGGTGTCATGGCGACGGCTGCCGAGATCGCGGCGAAGGCGCCGCTCGCCGTAGCCGGATGCAAACGGATGATCAACTACGCTCGCGACCACAGCACCAGCGACGGACTCGACTACATCGGGATCTGGAACGCGAGCATGCTGCAGTTGAGCGAGATCCAGGAGGCCATGATGGCGAACAAGGAACAGCGCGAAGGCAACTTCGCCGAGTTGCCCGCGCTCACGCGTGGGACCGGCAAATAGCGAATAGGGGACAGCCTCATGCGCCAATCCGCCCCGGAACCGTCGAAGCAGCCGCCTCAGTACCCGCTGAACGGGAAGCTGCGCCGGGCTTCCGGCGCGACCGCTGAGTGCGGCGCGAAAACCCAGGAGAACCATGGCCGATGAAAATCGAGAAACAGTTCACCGTCGAAGCGGCACAGGAAACTGTGTGGGATTTTATTACCTCACCGGATAAGGTCGGACCCTGCATCCCCGGCTGCGAGCAAGTCGAGGTCGTCGGGCCGGGCAAATACCGGGCCACGATCAAACTCAAAGTGGGACCCATCAAGACGACGTTTCACGTCACCGTAACCACGACCGAGGAGACGCCGCCGCAGTTCGCGACCTACGAGACCAAGGGAGAGGAAGGAGGTAAAGCGAGCCGGTTGAGCGCGACAAGCTCGCTGACCGTTACCCCGCAAGGGCCGGCGCAATCGGAAGTCGGCTACACATCCGACATTACGATCGCGGGACGCCTCGGGAAATTCGGTGCCGGGGTCATGAACAAGATCGCCGACAAAATGAATGACAAGTTTGTCGCCGCGCTACGCGCCGGAATAGAGGAAGGTGCTGGCGAACAAAAGGGATAGTGTCGCTAGCCCGCATTTCTCACCAGATCGACGCGCCCTCGGTTGTCCGTTGAATCGCATGGAAATTTTCTTCCCTCGGAAAGACAACCTTCTATCCACTCGGTCAGAAAATCTCCATGCAATCCAAATGACTGCGCGATGCTGTGTAGGATACACAAATGTCGCGGGAGCCATGGCCACTCTTTGGCATCCTGCCATCGCGGCATTTGTGCATCCATGCACATCAGATGGCGGGAGCAACCATCGCGCCGACTGGTGAGAAATGCGGGCTAGTGCCCTGTCCGCTCCCTATCGGTAGCCACCATAATTTTCTGCGGCCCGGACCATGGCCCGGATGTTGACGATGGGCGCCTCCGGCGGGATCTCGCAGCCACTACTCAGAATGAACCCGCCACCCGCTCCGGCCTGTGCGATACACCGTTCGGCGGCTTCGTCGACGGCCTCCGGTGTCCCGGTGAATATCGGATCTGAGGGATCGATATTCCCCTGCAGACACACGCGGTGCCCGACTTGTTCCTTAGCGTCGGCGAGATCAACGGGATGGTCGACCTCGAGGATTTGGGCGCCCGTGTCGCACATCGATTCGAGGATCGGTGTCGTCTGACCACAGACATGCAGGGAAACCACGGCGCCCGCCTCGCGGGCAGCGCCGAAGACTTTCTTGATACCGGGAGCCGCGAAAGTATTGAACGACTGCGGACTAATCAGATTGGGGCTCGCCGTAGGGTCGCTGACGACCACCACATCGATACCCGCTTCGACGTTTGCCCGGGCATAGCGAACCGCAGCCGCTGTCGTAATTTCGGTAAGATTATGGATGAATTCCGGATCTTTAAGCGTGCTTTTCAGTAACTTGTTGATGTCGCATAGTTGACCAGCGAGAGTGAACGGGCCGGGAACATAGGAGAACAACGGGACCCGATCGCCCACCTCTCGTTTGACGATCTCCAGGGTCTCCATGTGGATCGGCAATCTGCCGGTAACAAGAGGATCGGGGATCGACAATTTCTCCAGATCGTCGCCGCTCCGGATGATCCGCTCCATCACCTGCGGAACGTCACCCTCCGGATAGCGCATGGCGCAACCCATCGCCTCGGCGAGCAGATTGAAAGACGATTCCCAACCGACGTAGATCGCGTCATACCCCAATTCCCGCCATCCGGACAAAAGCGCATCGGCTGTTTTTTCGGGACTGTGCAGGGCCTCGACCAGCCCGACGCCCGTAATCTGCGCCGTCGTATAGGTGATTTGCGGTACGACCGGCACGCGATCCGGAATTTCGCCCCGGATCACCGCTGCGAAGCGTTCAAACGATGCCGAGTCGGTCATTCGCTGGTCCCCACGTTTCTGTACTTTTTGATGGCTGCATTTGCGCGCCCGTAATGATACGTGATCTGCGCCCGGCTATAACGGGCGTGCGCAGAAACCGGGCATGCTTCCCGGGCGGGACAGGCGGTGGCGCAAGGCGAGTTTTCAGCCACAGAAAAATCCATGCAGACGTCCATGTCTATGGCTTGCGAATTTCTAACAGCGCCCGCGGGACACGCGCCGACGCAATCGCGGTTCGGACAAGCGTCACAGGGTGAATCGGTATCGGGCTCGTTGCTGAGAGGCAGGGATGCGTCGATGAGAAATGCGGCCCGGTAGGCGAACCACGGCCCGTATGCCCGATGGATCCCGATTCCCAACGGTGAATCGTGATGCCAGCCGGCGAGACGCCCCAATTGCTGCAGGGGGACGCCCGGCTCGCCCGGATAGAGGATCCGGAAATCGCCATCGCCCCAATGATCTCTCACGGTATTCTCGACGTTGAATCTGCTGAATTGGTCAACCGGGTGATCCGACTCGAGGCTCGACACGGTCCCAACCGATCGGGTCAAGCTGTCCCAGAACTGCCCGCCGCCATTACCGAGCACCACCAGGCGCTCGTAACCGGCCGGGTCGAAATCGAAACCGGCGATCGCCGAACCGATCCGCTCCGGTAGCGCGGCACAGTCGAACACCGCGAGCAGGTTGAAACCGTTGGCGCGCAGCGTTTCGACGCCGCGCGCGAACGCCGCGCCGCTCACAATCCCGGCTGGCATGTTATCTATCTGAGGCGGGTGAACTTGCCGCAGCCCGTGGCCCCGGCCCCAAAACCGGCCGTTGTTTATTCATCCCGTTTCCATCGGCAGCGAATCGTCGTTCGACCATTCGTACATGGATGCGTCATAGACGGACACGTTGTCGTAACCGAGCATTGTCAGAATGAACGCGTCGCTGGTCGCCGAGATCCCTCCGCCGCAATAGGCGATGATCCGCTCGGCGTCCGCAACGTCGACCGCGTCGAATTTGTTTCGCAATTCCGAGGCAGGCAGATACGCGGCCGTGTCCGGGTCGCACAGCGAGGCGGCCGGCACGTTGACGCTGCCCGGGATCCGACCTTTGCGCCCGTAGGCCATGGCGCCGCTGCCATCGTGCTGCTCGGGAAACAGGGCATTGACAGTGCAGATGCTGCCGTCCCCGATCGCGGCTAATACGTCATCGCGGTTGACGAACAATTCGGGCCGCGGCCGAGACGGGAAGCGAGTCGCCGGATAGTTCGCCGGTGCATTCGATACCGCCCTGCCCTCTGCCTTCCACTTGGCCCAGCCGCCATTGAGGATCGCTGCGTTGTCGAACCCGGAGGCACGTAACATCCACCATACCCGGGTGGCCCACATCTCCGGCATCATGGCCGAAGTCCCATACAGCACCACTCGAGTCGTGTCGTCCACGCCAACCTTTCCCATTGCGTCGGCAAACTGCTGCGCGGGCGGCATCATGAACGGGAATTTCGACGTCGTGTCCGAAATGTCGGCGAGGATATCCACGAAACCGGCACCTGGAATGTGCTCCTGCTCGAAGTGCGCCCGCCCGCTTTCGACCGTATAGGGTGGTTCCTTACCTTGCTCGTATTGCTCCTTGGGTACGATGTTCACCGTGCAATCGAAAACTCGCAAACTAGGGTCGTCCAAATGCTGCTCCAACCAATCGGTCTCGACAAGGTATTGCGGTTGCGCAAAGTCGTCGTTTGGTGTCGTCATAGCCAGTTCCTCTTGTAATCGATAAGCTCGTCAGTGAATACGGCCGGCCCGCCCTTTCGGTCTTTTGCGCTGTTCCGGTTGTTCGAACAACCCGCTGAGTTCGCTGAGCATCACATCACCCAGTTCGGCGATGTCGGGGATGATTACCGCACGTTCGTAATAACGGGTCACGTCGTGACCGATTCCGATCGCGGTCAGTTCGACGGGCGAGCAGGTCTCGATCCAGTCGATGACGTCCCGGAGATGGTTTTCAAGATACATCGTCGGATTAGACGATAGCGTAGCGTCGTCCCGCGGCACACCGTCGGAGATCACCATTAAGATCCGGCGCCGCTCGGTCCGCCCGAGCAGCCGATTGTGGGCCCAGACTAACGCTTCGCCATCGATATTCTCCTTCAACAACCCGTCAAGCAACATCAGGCCGAGATTACACCGGGCCCGGCGCCAAGGTTGATCGGCGGATTTGTAGACGATATGGCGCAGCGCGTTGAGGCGCCCCGGGTTCGCGGGTTCGCCGTCGGCGAGCCACTGCTCGCGCGCACTGCCGCCCTTCCAGGCCCTCGTCGTGAAACCGAGGATCTCGACCCGAACGCCGCAACGTTCGAGCGTACGCGCCAGAATGTCGGCACTCATTGCCGCCATCGTGATCGGACGCCCGCGCATCGAACCGGAGTTGTCGATCAGCAGGCTGACCACGGTATCGCGGAAGTCCGTCTCGGCTTCGGCTTTGAAGGAAAGCGGATGCAACGGGTCGATGATAACCCTGCCGAGACGAGCCGAATCGAGGATCCCCTCGTCCAAATCGAATTCCCAGTGGCGGGTCTGTTTCGCCAGGAGCCGCCTCTGGAGCCGATTCGCGAGCCGGTTCACCGTCGTCTGCAGGCGACTCAACCGTCGATCCAGATTACTCCTGAGGCGTAGCAGTTCGGCTGGCGGACACAGGGTCTCGGCGCCCACTTCCTCGTCGTCTGCGGTGGTATAGGCTTTGTAATCGACCCGCGACACCGAAGACTCGCCGCGTTGCGGAACGCGGACCGGTGGGCCGGCTGGCTCACCCTCGCTTGGCCGCGGGTTTTCGTCGATGCGGGCCCCGGTTTCGGTTTGTGCGCCAGATTCTTCCGATCGGTCCGCATCTGATCCAGGTTCGTGACTGTCCTGCTCCGGTGTTTCGGCGCCCGCCTCTTCCTCGGGTCCGGTTTCCGCCCCGGCCAAACCCAGCGATTCGATCATGGCGCTCGCCGTTTCAGCAAACGTCTGCTGATCTGCGACGCTGCGATCGAGCCGCTCGAGATAGTTAGCGCCGCGCTCCTCCAACCATGTGCGCCAAAGCGCGGTCACATGGGCAGCCGCGGCGGGAGGCGGTCGCCCGGTCAGCCGTTCGCGCAGCACCAAGGCCATCGCCTCGGCCGGCGGCGCCGCCTCGCGCGTCTCGAAACGCTCGAATCCCCTGCAACGGGCTTCCAGGCAGGCCTCCAAGTTGGAAGCGACCCCTGCGAGACCCGGAGACCCGATGGTTTCTACCCGCACCTGCTCAAGGGCCTCGAACGCCGCGGTTGCCTCCCGACCGCGCGGCCTGAAGCGCCGGTGAATCGTTTCGTCGTGGTGAAGCAATTTGAGCGCCGTACCATCGGCAGTTCCGCGCAAACTGGAAACCTCGGCCGGACTCGCGGCGGCAGACGGCGCCGGTAACCGGGCGACACCGTCGTTCACGCGGCCTTCGCCGCCGGGCGCAAAGGCAACGACGACGTCCGGACGACCGGCCACGGCCTTCAACGCCGCTGCCGTTACCCGCTCGATCAACTGGGCCCGGTCCGCTGCGGCTTCGGTCACACCGGGGCCTCGCGAATCGCCGAGTCAGACAGTTCCTCGTCGAAACAGCGTTGATAATATTCAGCGACCACCGGACGTTCCAACTCGTCGCACTTGTTGAGGAAAGTGAGTTCAAAAGCGAAGGCCAAACCATCGAAGATCTCGGCGTTCTCGGCCCAGGTAATGATGGTGCGTGGCGACATCACGGTCGAAATGTCACCGCACATGAAGCCGGCGCGCGTGAGGTCGGCCATCTCGATCATCGCGTTTACAGTTTCGCGACCTTCCTTTGTGTCGTAAGCGGGCGCCTTGGACAGGACAATGCTGATCTCGTCCTCGCGCGGCAGGTAATTGAGCGTCGCCACGACGTTCCAACGGTCCATCTGACCCTGGTTGATCTGCTGGGTGCCATGATAGAGCCCGGTTGTATCGCCGAGGCCGATCGTGTTCGTGGTCGAGAACAGTCGGAAATAGGGGTGCGGAACCATCACCCTGTTCTGGTCCAGCAGTGTCAACCTGCCCTCCGCCTCCAGGATCCGCTGGATGACGAACATCACGTCCGGCCGCCCGGCGTCGTACTCATCGAACACCAATGCGGCCGGACGCTGGATCGCCCAGGGCAGCAGGCCTTCTCGGAATTCCGTGATCTGCTTGCCGTCTTTGATCACGATGGCGTCCTTACCGATGAGGTCGATGCGACTGATGTGGCTGTCCAGATTGACCCGTACGCAGGGCCAATTGAGCCGCGCCGCCACTTGCTCGATATGAGTCGACTTGCCGGTCCCGTGGTAGCCCTGGATCATCACCCGCCGGTTGTAGGCGAAACCGGACAGAATGGCGAGCGTCGTCACGCGGTCAAAATGATAGGCGTCGTCGACGTCGGGAACGTGTTCTTCGCTCGCGCTGAAACCCGGCACTTCCATGTCACTGTCGATCCCGAAGGCCTGGCGGACCGAGACGGTGAGGTCGGGCGCCGTCAATGGCAGGCCGGTATCGAGGGACGCCATCGCCTGCTTAGTCGGCTCGTGCCTTACGTTTCCGACGACTTACGGTCGCCCGCCTTTTGGTGGCTTCGGCCTTGAGTTGTTCGATCAGGCGTTCGGCAACATGGTCGGCCCAGGCCGCGATGGTCATGGATGGCGCGGTACCGGGCGGCTTCGGCAAGGCGGCCGCATCGGCGACATAAAGACCCGCGTGGTCGAACACTTCACCGTTGCAGTCGACGACGCCCTCGCGGATGTTGGCCGCCACGCACGCGCCGCCCATCGGGTGAACGGTGGTCGGGCGCTGAAAGTAATACACCTTTTTGCGAGTCGCATCGGATACGGAATCCATCGAGTCCTTGATATCCTCGAAGATGTCGCTGTTGTCGGGCTCGTAGTCGATCTTTAGCTTGCCCTTTTCGGCGGTGACGACGCCATCTTGCGCGTCCGGCCCCATGCCGCCGAGGACCTGTCCATGACGGAATTTACGTTTGAACCACGCCGGCAGGGGAAGGTTGTCGGGGTTCGGCAGCGGGATCCCGATAATCGTCGGCCAGCGTCGATTGCCGCCGAGACCCGACCCTTCTTGCGGCCGGATCCAACCGTGAACGGCGAGACCTTTGGTAAGGTCGCGACTGGTGTCTTCTAAGTCCCAGTAACCGAAGAAGTCACCGTTGCCGCCGAATCGATGGCCGAGCCTCGCCATGCCGTGCAACCCGCCATCGGCATCACGGCTGCGCAACAACAGATGCAGCGTATTCAAAGTACCGGCAGCGACGATCACGCGGTCCGCATAATGCTCCTCGAAAGCGCCCGTGTGATGGTTCTCGACGGTTACTTTGTAACGCGCCGGCATGCCGCTTTCCACCGGCCGGATCGACAGCGCCTCACGCAGGTCGAGAACGTCGAGCCCGTGTTTCATCGCGCGGGCAAGAAAGGCAAAATCGAGGGTCGTTTTCCCGCCGAGCGGGGAGCCCAGGTTCGCATCCGAACCGTAAGTGAATTCGCGGCGGGCAACGCCGTCTTCGTTCACTACTTCTTGCGGACTGCCCGGCTTTTGGGGAAACAAATAGCCCAGCTGGATCTGATCCACGCTGGGATCGGAGGCGATTAGATCGGAGTCCTTGAATCGCTCACTGATGGAATGGGGGATCTGCTCGGAGGTCGGGGTCGAAGCACCCATGCGTTCGATGACGTTGTCGTAATGGGCGTCCATCATGTCGTTCGAAAGGCCGTCGCAGACGCCGTCCCAGTAATCGTCGACGGCAGGGCGCACGTTAATACCGTTGTAGATCTGGCTACCGCCGCCGACGCTGGACGAGCACACGACATTGAGTCCCTTGCCCATCAGTATCTCGAACAAGCCGCGCTTGTTGAGAGTGAGCCTTCCGCTCGGCAGCTTGCCGTTGCGGAGCGTGCGCACGAGACTCGTGAAGTAGTGCCGCCCACTCGGATACGGCGCCCGTTCCTGTACGCCCATCGAGCGCACCGGGACGCTGTCGCGCCATGGACCTCGTTCGAGTAATTTGACCTTGAAGCCGGCTTCGGCGATACGCGATGCAGATACCGATCCGCCGAAACCGCTGCCGATGACAATGACCTGAGTGGTCTCAGACATGATGACACCTCCGCTGTACGGGGACACGCGAAGCGTGGTTCCCCGGCATGAGATTACGCACCCCGGCGCGCCAACCGCCGCGGGTGGTAAACCGCAAAGACAATGGCAATGGCGAACAGGAACGGCACATCACCCCACATGTGGGCCATTTCACCTTCGAGCGCCAGTGCATAATAAAACATTACACCGCCATGCAGGACGCTGGAAATCACCGCGTAGTCGACGATGATGGCGTGACGGACCGGATCCTTAGCACCCATGACGAAGCAGATGCCCAGCGCCACGTACATGGCGATAATCATACGCTCGTCCGCCAGGTTGACCGCCGGGTTGGCCCAACGGAACAGCGTCGGCAGCACCTCGGTCGAAAAAGGCACGACGAAAATACACGAAAGGCCGAACACGAACATGCCGACCGACAAACGGCGCAGGGCCACATTATCACCTTTGAAAAACATAGTTTGTTACTCCCCTTTTCGTCTACTGGAAAACTGCCGAGTACGTCTTACTCGGGCACGGCGCTCACGGTCACCGGCGTTCCGCTGAACGCGGCGTTGCCGGATACCTCATCCAGGCGCCCGGCGTCGGTGATGTCGTTGATACTGACCCCGGGGTGCGCGTTCGCGATTCCTAACTTCGTTCCCGGACGGCCGTGCCCCCAACCGTGCGGAAGACTCACCACGCCCCGCATCATCTCGTCACTCGCTTGCACGGGAACGTGAAGTTCGGCCACCCGAGAGCGGACGCAGACCGTCTGACCGTCGCTGATCTGGCGCTCCGCGAGGTCCGTCGGATGCATGATCAAGGTACATCGTTGCGGCCCTTTTACAAGACGACGATAGTTGTGCATCCATGAGTTCTTCGACTGGAGGTGCCGGCGGCCGATGAGAACCAACTCGTCGCTCGGCTCGCATTCGAATAAATCCCTGGTCATGCGCTCGAGATCGGTCTTCATCTCCGGCACCGCACATCGAACCCGCTTATCGTCAGTATACAGGCGCGCCGGCAGACACGGCTCCAACGGCCCGATATCGATGCCGTGGGGACTCGCTCTGAGCTTGTCGAGGCTAAGCGCCAGCGGATGCCCCGCAGCCTCACCGTAAGGTCCGGCTGCGAGCGCTGCCTCCAGCATTTCCTCCGGCGTCACGATCGGCGCCGGCTCCTCGCCGAGCCTAGCCGCGACCGCCGCGCCCAAGCGCGTATAAAGCTCCCATTGTGCGGGGGTATCTTCGGCCCTTGGCAGCACGGGCTCGTTGTAACGCGCCACGTTGCGCGGCATCAGTAAACTCAGCACCGCGTCGAACCTCGGCACCTCGAGTGGTCCGGGCGGCGGCAGGATGATATCCGCATAGCGCGTGCTCTCGTTGATGTAGGGGTCTATCGCGACCATGAACTCCAATTGCTCGAACGCCTGCTCCATGGTCGAGCCGCTCGGGAATGACAATACGGGATTCCCCGCGAGCATTACCAGGGCGCGGACTTGTCCGTCACCGGGCGTCAGTATTTCCTCCGCCATGACCGCCACGGGCAATTCACCGGCACATTCCGGTCGGCCGCTCACGCGGCTCCGATAACTGCCGTAACCGCCCTGCGGGTCGTCACCGAGGATATCGAAAGCCGGCCGCGAGAACATCACACCGCCCGGCCGATCGAGATTGCCCGTGACGATGTTGATCACCTCGATCAACCAAGCGTTCAGCGTGCCGAACGACTGCGTATTGGTGCCGAAGCGGCCGTACAGGACCGCGCGGTCGGCGGCCGCGAATTCCCTCGCAAGGCGCCGGATGGTTGCGGCTTCGATACCGGTTACGCCTGCCGCTCGCTCGGCGGTGAAAGGTGCGACCCAGTCGAAGACCTCGGCCAAGCCGTCGACGTAAGCGGGCAACGCCGCGGGGTCGACCAGCCCCTCACCGACCATCGTATTGAGCATGCCGAGCAGCAGAGCAGGATCGGCCTCGGGTCGAATGAAGTGATGCTCGTCGGCAATATCGGCGGTTTCCGAACGCCGCGGGTCGATCACGACGAGCTTGCCACCGCGGCGTTGTAACTGCGAGAGGCGGGTTTTCACATCGGGGGTCGACACGAGGCTACCCATCGACGCGAGCGGGTTACCGCCCAGGACCAGCAGGTATTCGGTGCGGTCCAGATCGGGCAGGCCGAACAAAAAGGCGTGCCCGTACATCCAGTAACTCACCGCTAAACGCGGGAAGTGGTCCATCGATGCGACCGTAAACCGGTTCTTGGTGCCGAGACTGCTCAGAAAGCCGTCGCCGTAGATGGGATTTTCCAGACCATGGTAGGCCGGATTGCCGAAGTAGGTCGCGATCGCATCCGCGCCAAAGCGGTTGCGAACCGCAACGAGCCGCTCCGCAACGGTATCGATGGCCTCATCCCAACCGATCGCTTGCCATTCCGATCCACTCCGGCGCATCGGCTGCCGCAGCCTGTCAGGGTCGAGTTGTTTGTCCTGGAGGGCGACCCCTTTGGGGCAGATGAACCCGTGACTAAAAGGGTCCTCGGCATCGCCGCGGACCGAAACAACCTCCCCGTTCGAGATCTCGATCGCGAGCCCGCAGAGCGCCTCGCAGACATCGCAGACGCGATAACGGGTTTCTACTGGATGCGTATCGGACATTCCCCCGCCCCATTTTGTGTTTAGTGTCGACGACGGCCGCCGCGTTCCCGCGTCAGGACGCGGGCAAACGCTGACTTCATGGGTATCTTCTCTCCGATTACAGGATACTGTCCGCGTTTCGTTGACCGAAATCAACTGTGCGCCATCTTGCGGCACCGCGACAAACGCCCTGGACAGGAGCATCGTCGAATGCTTCTATGGTCGGGAATGGGACGATTGCAATCGTAGCGAATGGATTTTCAGGTCATCTTCCAGCCATCGGGCCGTCGCGGCAAAATTGAAGCCGGCCGGACCATTCTCGATGCCGCGCGCGAACTCGGTGTCGATATAGAGGCCATTTGCGGCGAGAAGCGCACCTGCGGTAAATGCCGCGTCAAGGTGCAGGAGGGTTTCTTCGGCCAATATGGCATCGAGTCGCGCCTCGAGCACACCTCGCCGCCGCATCCGTTGGAGGCTAAATTCATCGATCGGGCGCACAACCCGACCGACCGCCTCTCGTGCTACGCGGAAATTTCCGGTGACCTTGTCGTGTTCGTACCGGAGGAAAGCCGCGCTCACAACCAAGTCATTCGCAAGAGCGCGCGGGAAGTCAACGTCACCATCGATCCGGCGATGCGCAAAGTGTCCGTCGAACTGACGCCGCCCACACTCGACAACCCGCGCGGCGACTTCGAACGACTGGCCGAGGAACTGGCCCGTACCTATGGCATCGACGATGTCACGATCGACGTCCAGGTACTGCGTACGCTGCCGCGCGTGCTGCGCGCCGGAGACTGGCGCGCGACCGTGACCCTGTGGCAGAACCGGGAAATCGTTCTGGTCGAGCCGGGTTTCGTCGAAAGCTGTTATGGCCTGGCGGTGGATATCGGCACCACGACCGTTGCCGGGTTCCTCTGCGACCTGCGCACCGGCCGCATCGCCGGCACCGCCTCGATGATGAATCCGCAGGTAACCTACGGCGAAGACGTGCTGTCGCGCCTGACCTACGCCGTGACGAACCCGGACGGGTTCGAACAACTCCACCGGTCCATCATCGACGGTCTCAACGGAATCATCGCCAAGGTCGCCGAAGAGGCAGGGATAGCGCCCGACGAAATTCTGGAAGCCGTGTTCGTCGCCAATACCGTAATGCACCATATCTTGCTCGGCATCCGCCCGGACGCACTCGGTCTCGCGCCCTACCCGCCGGCATCGCACCAAAGCATCAACCTGAAGGGCCGCGACTCGGGTCTCGCGATCCTGCCGTCCGGCAATGTCCACGTACTGCCCATCGAGGCCGGCTTCGTCGGCGCCGACAGCGTCGCCGTACTGATTGCGGAGGAACCGTATAAACAGGACGAACTAACCTTGATCATCGATATCGGCACCAACGGCGAACTGATCCTCGGTAACCGTGAGCGGCTGCTGTCGTGTTCGTGTGCGACCGGGCCGGCGTTCGAGGGCGCGTCGATTAAATTCGGCATGCGGGCGGCGCCGGGGGCAATCGAGAAAGTAAAGATAGACCCCGCCACCCACGAGGTAGCGTGGAAGGCCGTCGGGGATCGAAAGTGGCATCGGGAGCCGCACGCCGAGGGCGCCGCGCGCGGGATCTGCGGGTCGGGGATCATCGACGCGGTCGCCGAAATGGTCCGCGCCGGCATCGTCCAGCGATCGGGCGCTTTCAATAAGGGCCTCTCCACAGAGCGCCTGCGGCACGACGCGAACGGCAAACGCGAGTTCGTATTGGCATGGGCCGACGAGACCGTGATCGGCAAGGATATTTCGGTGACGATACACGACATACGCTCCATTCAGCTCGCCAAGGGCGCGATGTACTCGGGCGCGAAATTGATGCTCAAGCGGCTCGGCCGCGAGCGGCCAGACAAGGTCGTACTGGCCGGTGCGTTCGGCAGCTTCATCGACAAAAAAAAGGCGATGGCGCTCGGCATGTTTCCGGATTGCGAACTGCGTAGCGTCTATGCCGTCGGCAACGCCGCCGGCGACGGCGCGCGGCTGGCCCTGCTCAGCCGGCAGAAACGCGCCGAGGCCGAAGACATGGCACGCCGCGTCGAATACGTCGAGTTGTCGGCGCAGGAAGATTTTCAAAGGGAGTTCATGGGCGCAATGCATCTGCCTCACATGACAGATGCGTTTCCGCATGTGCGAAAATACCTCGATGCAGCAGCCGCCAAGACCAAAGCTGCACCGCGCCTTAGGGGAGGATGAGAATGCTTTGCAAAAAAGTGAGCGACGTAAACGTCTTTGTTGAGCCGGCATCGAACGCGTGGACCGGCGTCTCGGCTACCGACGTGGACCTGATTCCTACCCCGTTGGGCATGCAGCCGAATGACTACATTATCGCCAAATGGACCGATCGAAAATACGGATCTCTCGATCGCCTTTCGGTCTCTTCCCTACACGACACCAAACGTATTGCCTTTCGAATGTCGTGGCGGGACGAAAAAAAGGATACCGGGGACGGCGAAGACTTCCCCGATGGCGCGGCACTGATGTTTCCCGTCAGCGGAGACCCTGTGTTGATGACAATGGGCGCCGAGAATGCTCCGGTCCACGCGTTGCACTGGCGGGCGCGCAAGGATGAAATCCGCTCTGTCACCGTTACGGGCATCGGTAGCAGCCAACGAAGCGGCGCCGTTGCCCAAGCCGTAAAGAGTGCCTGGTCGCAAGGTGTCTGGACGCTGGTTATCACGCGCGACCTAGACGGTCCGGAAGAGGTCGCGACGTTTCGCCCCGGGCAAGAAACCCGCATCGGTTTTGCTATATGGAACGGCGGCAATCAAGAGCGGGGTGGGATCAAGGCCGTCTCACCCGATTGGACCGCTTTTGCTCTCGAAGCATGACCTCCGAAATTCGGAAAGAAGGAATTCACGCATGAGTAAACGACAGATAGCGATGGTCATGGACCTCAACAAATGCCTGGGTTGTCATACTTGCTCGATCGCCTGCAAGACCCTTTGGACTCGTCAGGAGGGGATGGAAGCGATGTGGTGGAACTCCGTCAATACGGCACCGGGGAAAGGTACTCCCAAAAATTGGGAAGAAATGGGAGGGGGGTTCAAAAACGGCAAGGCTCAGCCGGGGCAACGGCCAACTTATGAGGAATACGGCAAAGCCTGGGACTTTGACTTCGACAAGATGTTCTATGGCGGCGATCGAGACGCGGCGCTGTTGCCCGAAGGCGGCGACCCGGACTGGGGCGCGAACTGGGACGAAGATGTAGGTGCGGGCGAACACCCCCACAACTACTTTTTCTACATCCCGAGGATCTGCAACCACTGCACCGACCCGGCCTGCATGAACGCTTGCCCCCGCGGCGCCATTTTCAAGCGCGACGAGGACGGCATCGTGCTGATCAACGAAGACCGGTGCCGCGGACATCGCTTCTGCCAGGAAGCATGTCCGTACAAAAAAATCTATTACAACGTCGAGCGCGATATCGGCCAGAAGTGCATCTTCTGTCTCCCCCGCGTCGAACAAGGCGTCGCCACGGCCTGTGTGCGGCAATGTCCGGGCCGGGTTCGGTTCTTGGGTTATCGCGACGACGCCGAAGGCCCGATCCACAAACTCGTGGATAAACACAAGATAGCGCTCCCGCTGCACCCGGAGTACGGAACCCAGCCCAACGTTTTCTACGTCCCCCCGATGGCACCGCCGGACTTTGACGAGGCCGGCGACCCGACGCAAACACCGCGCATACCGCTCGCCTATCTGAAATCCTTATTCGGTGACGAGGTGGAAAGGGTTCTCGACGTTCTCGACAAGGAGCGCGAAAAGACCGCTCGCGGTGAAAAGTCCGAAATCATGGATCTCCTGATCTCGCGAAAGTGGCTGGACATGTTTGGGCCGTTTACGCGCCAGCCTAAAACGCTCGCCGGTACCGCAGAACACCGAATTCACTGGAAGGAGAGGATGAAATGAGGGGCTACGTCTCGAGACGATCATTCCTGAAGGGCGGCACTGCGGCCGCGACGATCCTTGCGGTCCCGAGTTTTGCAGCACGCGGCGCACAATCCGTTCAGGCCTTGGCGGAAGAAACGCCTCCGATCTATAAGGACTGGATGGACATCTACCGCAAGCAGTGGACCTGGGACAAAACCGTCCGCGGGACCCACCTGGTCAATTGTTGGTATCAGTCGCATTGCGCCTGGGACGTCTACGTAAAAGACGGCCTCGTGTTCCGTGAAGAACAGGCCGGCGAGTACGAACCGATCATGGCCGACATCCCGGACTTCAACCCGCGCGGCTGCCAAAAGGGCGGCTGTTTCAGCCAAAAGATGTACGAGCCTTCGCGCATTCGTTATCCCATCCGCCGGGTTGGTGAGCGCGGCAGCGGCAAATGGGAACGCGTGTCCTGGGAAGAAGCGCTCGACGATATCGCCGACACCTATCTCGACGTAACCATGAAAGAAGGTACGGACGTCACGGTCTGGGACCTCGGGCCGGACATCAATATCGGCGCGGCTTATGCAGCGCAAGCGCGATTGGCACAATTGACCCATTCGATCAGTCTCGATATGAATCCCATCAATGGCGATGGCCATCGCGGCGCATTCGAAACGTTCGGCAACGCCTATATAGAGCGATCCATCGACGACTATTTTCGTTCCGACGTCATCGTATGCTGGGGCGCCAACCCGGTCTTTACCTCGATTCCCAACGCACATTTTTTCATCGAAGCGAAATACAACGGCTCCAAGTTCGTCGTCATCTCGCCCGACTACAGCGCCTCGGCGACGAAAGCCGATTTGTGGTTGCCGGTCCGTCCCGGCACCGACGGCGCTTTGGCGCTGGCCGTAGCGCACTTGATCGTCAAAGGCGGGCACGTCAACGAGGCGTTCGTGCGCGAGCAAACCGATATGCCCATGCTCGTGCGCATGGATACGAAGAAGTTCCTGCAGGCCACCGACGTTTTCGGGGACGCGGACGGTGACCGCTTCGTCCTCCAGGATGAATCCGGCAAGCTGCACGAAGCACCGTTCCGCTCCCTCGACCTGGACGGCGTAGCGCCCGCTCTCGACGTTACAACCGAGGTGACGCTCGCGAGTGGCGAAACGGTCGGGGTGCGCTCCGTTTTCTCCATGCTGAAAGACCGCCTCGACCCCTACACGCCGGAAATCGTCGCGGAGATGTGTGGACTATCGCCGAAACTGATCCGGCAGTTCGCCGGCCTCGTCATCAACGCGAAGGCGCTGTCGAACGTCACCGGCAGTACGCCGAACAAGTATTTCCACGGCAATCTTACCGAGCGTGCGATGATCCTGATTTGGACGCTGCTCGGGCAACTTGGCAAGCCCGGAGCCGGATACTCGGCTTTCTCGCTGCTCGTCAATGATGGCTGGGAGCACTACGTAGCGGGCTTGCGGCTCAAGGAGCGCCTGTCTTTCGGTGCGGAGATCGGTATCCCGCTCGCCAAGACGCTGTGGGACGGCGGCACCATGGAGATGTTTTTCAAGAATCTGGTAAGCGACAGTTTCACCGATCCCGGCCGTCATCTGCCGATCTTCACGGCGGGCGGCATGTTTTGGAATGTTCACGGCGGCGTGAGCGATCTGTCGGAGACGGCGGAGAAATGGATCCCCGGTCTCAAGCAACCGATCAAAGAAGCCATCCACGAATCCCTAGAGAAGAAGTGGCTGCCGCTCCAACCCCCGGCCGGCAAAGACCCAAGAATGTTGTTCCATTACTGTGCCAATCCATTAAGGAGCGTGCGCGGCAGTCACAAACTGCTGGAAGTGCTGTGGCCGAAACTGAAGAAAATCGTCGTCATCGATTTTCGCATGAGCTCGACCGCGCGACACGCCGACTATGTGCTGCCGGCGGCTACTTGGTATGAAACGACGGACCATAAGTGGGTGACACCGCTCATGCCGTACAACCATGTCACCAATGCCGCAACGAAACCGCTGGGCGACAGCAAGACCGATTTTTGGATTTTCACCATGCTCGCCAAGCATATCCAGCAACGCGCGAAGCAACGAGGGATAGCCACCATCAAGAGCCACCTGGGCAAGGACGTCCGGCTCGACCGGCTGTATGAAGACCTCACCATGGACGGACGCTTTCTCGAGGACGAAACCGACAAAGCCGCCGGGGCGATCCTGGACGCATCGTCCAATCTTTCCCACGTGAGCTGGGAAGAGCAAAAGGAAAAGGGGTTCGCACGCTACAACGGTGTCGGACGCAGCCCGATGGCTATCGGTAATGCCGGCGACCTGAATGAGCGCGAGCCTTTCGTCGCGCTGACGAATCACACCGACGGCAAGAAGCCTTATCCGACGGCAACACGCCGGATTCAATTCTACCTCGATCACGACACCTACCTCGCCTATGACGAGGCACTGCCACGCTATAAAGCGCCGCCCCTGATCGGTGGGGATTATCCCTTGATGATGACCGGCGGCCATCCGCGGTGGTCCATTCACGCCGTGTGGCGCGACTCGATATCCATGCTCAGGCTCAATCGCGGTGGCCCCTATTTGATCATGGGACCAGAGGACGCTAAGGATCGGGAAATCGAAGACGGCGATTGGATCAGGGCATTTAACGATGTCGGCAAGTTCGTCGCTAGGGTCAAGATCTCACCGACACTGATGCCCGGGCAAACGATCATGTATCACGCCTGGGAGAACTATCAATTTCCTTCGGAACAAAATCCGCGCCGTGTAACCCCGTCGCCGATCAATCCGGTAGAACTCGCCGGGGGCCACCCACATCTGAAGGTCGGCTTTCTCGAGGGGCAGCCGGGCGGTTTCGACCGGGACACCCGCATCGAAGTCGTTCGCTTGAGCGACGAAGAGGCCCAAGCAATGGCAGCAACAGCCTGAACAGAGGGTCGCCGTGAACCCGGACAACGAAATGCTCGTAGAAGCAGCATCTCGCAGCCTGACCTTCAGGGCATTTGCCGAGGCCTTCAGGAAGCCTAATGGCGGCGAGGAGATCTTCGACGAGAACGTGATCCCACCTCCGACAGCAGAATCCAACGTCGCGTTTGTAACGGCCTTTGATCCCGCCGTTTCCGACCAGGCGTGTTCTCTTTACGAAGGCAACTACGGTACCCGGGAACGCACCGCTTTGTTCGAAGAGCTGGTCCGATGGTACGACTTATTCGGCCTGCGCCGAGAAGAAGAAGCGGAGCTACCGGACCATATCTCGGTTCAACTCGAGTTCATGCACTTTCTGACCTTCCTGGAAGGCAAGCACGGGCGGGAGCCAGAAACCAAGCAATCGCTGCGAAAAGCGCAAAACGATTTCTTGGAGAGGCACCTCATTCCCTTCTCCACCCGACTACATGAAGCCTTTCAAAGCGACGACCCCAGGTGTAAGGCGCTGGTAGAACACCTTCAGGCATTTTTGGAGAGCGACAAGGCAATGATTGGGGCGTGTCCCTAGAGAATTGATCTGAAATTCGCTTCAATTTCATCGTCATTCCTGCGAAAGGATTGCAGGAGCAATCCTCGCCCAGGAATCCAGTTAAAAATGTGCCGCTGAAAGCGGCAGCTTCATTGACTGGATGCCGGATTGAATCCGGCATGACGGTAATAAAGTTCATCAGTCAATCCCGGATTAGATACTGACCGATATCTCGGAACAGTTATCTAGCCGTCCCCTTTGGCGTTTAAACCGCGCCTATAAGACTCATCGCTTCGCGCAACGCGTTGGGGGCACTATCCGCCGTAGCATCGGCACCGAATCGTCGTACGGTGTCCGCAGTGATGGGCGCACCGCCGATCATGATCTTTACGTCGGGATTTTTCGCGCGGATCATCTCGATGATCTTTTTCATTCCCATCATCGTCGTCGTCATCATCGTCGACAGGCACACGAGCTGAGCACCTGTTTTGACCTGCTCTTCCACGAACGCATCCGGCGCCACGTCCTGCCCCAAATCGTGGACGGTAAAACCGGCCACGTCCAGCATCATCTTGACGAGATTCTTGCCGATGTCATGGATATCGCCTTGGACGGTGCCGATGACGACATCGCAATTGATATTGCCGGCGCCGGTAAGTTCCACGTGCGGCTGCAGAATTTCGAGGCCGGCGTAAAGGGCGTCAGAGGACAACAGAACTTCGGGGACAAAATACTCGCCGTTATCCCACAATTCGCCGACCTTCTCCATACCGGCCGCGAGGCCGCTCATGATCGCATCGTAAGCGTCCAGGCCCGCCCCGATCGCCTCCTCGCTCGTGGCCTTCACACCGTCTTCGTCGAACTCCACCACGCCGTCGATCAAGCGCTGCAGAATCTCCTGACGTTTCGTTTCGTCAACCATGCTGTTCTCCTCGCCCTTGCGGCTCTCTCTTATCGCCGGGTAGGTTGCCGCTCTTACCCGGTTCAACCATAGTAGCCAAAATCATTCGACGCCTTGGCCATCATCCACACATTGTGCGGGATCGCCTGCGGCGGCATTTCACACCCGGGTGCGAGGATAAAACCGCGCTCGTGCTTCTTGCCTTTCTCGACAGCCACACGACACTTCTCGTAGACCTCATCGGCGGTACCCACCTGGAATAACGCCGGCTCGATGTTGCCGAGGAGCATATAGTCCGGAAAGCTGGCACTGGCCTTTTCGAGGTCGACCTCGTGCGATACGCTGATGATACTGAGCGGTGGCAGCGGCACATCGGGATAGAATTCGTAGTTGAGATTTTGTTCGCCGCAAAGGTGAAAAACGATCGACGGCGCGCCCATATCGATGATCTTGGTGTGATACTCGATGAGGTACGGCATCACGAATTTTTCGAAGGTCTTCGGCGAAATAATGACGTTGGCAGCGGAGGCGGTACTGTTTAGGGGCCAGAAACTCGCCGGGCCGACGATATCGCACATGATCTGCATAAATTTCACCAGGAAATCCGTTGCATAGCGGATGACGTGGTGGGCGAGGTCCGGTTGCTTGACCGACCATCTGCACATGCGATCGAGACCGACGATGTTTCCGGCTGTCGTCCACGGACCGTACACGGGTACTACGAACGGCAGCCCGGCATCCTTAATCAAGTGAGCGACCTCGATAAAAGTCGGAACGAACCCTAGCGTCTTGAGTTTTTCCGGATCGATGAATTCCAACGCCCAGGCGTCATCCTCGGTAGTGATCGCCGGCTCGACGTTCGGGCATTGCGAGAATTCACCGGTTGGCCACACCACTTCCGCCCCGAGCTCCGCCGGCCCAAGCGCGGGATAACCGCCAAAAGGAAGCCACATGGCGCCGTATTGGTCAGACGTCATTTGCCCGGATTCGAAGGACTTCAGCGTGTCGCTGTACCAGTCCATGACGCTGTAGCCGACATTGACCCCTAGAAACGCGAAACCAAAAATCGTGAACGGCACCCGGTCGATCGGCTTTCCCGACAACAGGGCTTCGGCACGTTCTTCTCCCGACATGGTGTCTTTATGAAAAAGCGGCATTCCCATGGCCTAGGTCCTCCTGATTGCAACGTTTATCTTGCGCGCGGGTCGAGGCGGAAATCCGCCGGCACAACAGAACCCCCCACGCTTTTGAGTATCGCGTCGTACAAGCATAGATTAGGGTGAGATCAGACAAAGTTGATCGAAATCAACCGGATAGCAACGGAGCCCGGAATTCGTCGAAAGGTCGCCGACAAAATGCTCAAAAGGGGCCGGCGAAGGGAACGTCAGCGCACGAAATCCATCTGCTGCACCTCGGCGCCGGGGGGTATGACGACAAACTCGTCGCGATCGAGGTCCGTTGCGTCCACTTGCCAGACCAGGCGTTCGAGGAGCGTCGGTGTCCCTAGCATCTCGTCGTAGACCACACCGAGAAGATCCGCCACTGCCTGCGATTCGCTACGGTAGCGGCTGAGTTCCTCAGGTGTGAACGCGACGAGCACGACCCGCTGATAGTGCAAGTAGACTCGGGCGATCAATTGCCGAGCTTTTTCCTCTCCATGACGCTCCGACCATTCCCGTAACTGGCCCAAGGGATGGAAACCGCTTTCCAACCATCCCTCGCTGAGGTAATAGGTCCCCGGATGGCGTTGGAAATCTTCAAGGTATTTCTGGTACGAACCCATCAGGATGGCGATGCAATCGTCCGTGCGCGGAATGACCAGCGTATGCCGTCCGGCTCGCAAACCGACCAGACCGTTGCCGCACAAACCGTATCCGAGCAGCACGATGCCCGGCTTGACCGCCGCATCCAATACGACTTGAAGTTCGGACGCCATCTCGCCGGGGGTGCAGTGCAAACCGTAATCCATGAAGCTGCAGGACGCCAGTTCCGGCAGTTTGTCCAACAGCGGTTGCAAAGCGCGTTGCAGCACTTGGCAGCTGACGACATACACGTCTCGCGGCTCACGCTTTCGGGTTTGAGCGCTACGTGTTTCTTCGGCTGCATTGGTGTAGGTCAAAGTCCGCTCCGATCCGTCTTCACCACCCATATGATTCTAGCGCATTCTCATACGCTAAATGAGTGTTCCGAAATATCGATCAGTTTCGAATCGGTGACCGGCGAGCATACGCCGTCACCGTCATACCGGGCTCGACCCGGTATCCAGTAGAAGAAACCCGCCGCAGGCGGACATTGATTCGTTAGTTCGTAAGCCCGAGATACCGCGAGGAATCGAAATGAACCACGGAGAACACGGAAATAAGGATATGAATTTGCTATCCAAAAACATCCCCTCCGTGTTCTTCGTGGTTTCATTTTTGACGCGCAGCTATGTCTACGGCTCGATTAAGGCGGGAAGATCCTGCTTGTTAACGCATTCTTACTTAATCAATACGTTTGTAACGCCGGGCTTTGAGTTCGTAACGCGGGAGGCTGCCGGCGGCGGCCTCTGCTACCGAGACGCCAATGTTGAAGGTATCGCGAAAGGCGGCGAGGATGCGCGCCTCGGCTTGATCGAAATCGGTGTCGCCATTCGTCTCGACCCGGATGGTCAGCGCATCCATCCCGCGGATGCGTTGAATATTGACTTCGTATTCGACAATCTCCGGGAGCGCGCGGATCAGATTATCGATGGCGCTCGGGTATAGATTTACCCCGCGCACAACAAACATATCGTCGGCACGTCCGAGTACGCCGCCCTTGATACGGGCGAACGTACGACCACAAGCGCACCCCTCATTGGTCAATTCAACGAGATCCCCCGTTCTATACCGCAGCAGCGGCATACATTGGCGCCCGAAATTGGTGATGACGAGTTCACCCCGTTCGCCTTCGGCAGCGGGTTGGGTGCTTTCGGGGTCGATCACTTCAAAGACAAAATCGTGCTCGTTCAGATGCATTCCCGCGCCATCGGCCTGGCAGGTGAACCCCCACGCGCCGACCTCCGTCGCCCCGACATGGTCATAACAACGGGCTCCCCACGCGGTCTCAATAGCGCGCTTCACGTTCGGCACGTTCGCGCCCGGCTCGCCCGCGTTAATCAACGTGCGGATATTCGAGCCGCGGATGTCGATCTGCTGTTCGCGTGCTACTTCGGCGAGCCTGAGCGCGTAGGTCGGCGTACATACGAGCACGGTGCAACGGTTATCCAGTATCATCTCGAGTCGTCGCTCGCTGCTCATCCCGGCACCAGAAATACATAAAGCACCGAGCCGGCGGGCACCGTCGATCGCGATCCAGTGACTGATGTAGGGTCCAAATGAAAACGGCAAATAGACGATGTCGTCGCTGGTTACGCCGGCGCCGGTATACACGTATTGCCAGCATTCGGTCCAGCCTTGCCAACTCTCCTCGGTATCCAGCCACTTGAGGGGTTTACCGGTAGTACCGGAGGTTTGGTGGAAATAGGTGTATTCGGACAGCGGATGGCTCAGCAGGTCGCCGAACGGCGGCGACTCGAGTTGTGAAGCGAGCAGTTCGGACTTGGTCGTAAACGGCAACTGCGCCAACGCATCCAGCGAGTCGATATCCTCGGCCTTTACCCCCGCTTCCTCGAGCTTTCGTTTGTAGAAGGGATTCGCGTGCAGGCCCGTGACGAGGTTGCGCAGACGTTCGTACTGCACGCTCCGGATCCTCTCCCGGGGCAACGTCTCGATTTCACGACGGAAATATTGATGTGTCACTTCGGCGCCCTCTATTCCAGCTTCTACCCAAATCGGGGCAACCGCGCTTGTCGCACTTGATTCCTGCCCCCCCGTGGGAATAGTATATAAACAGTGGTTCAAAATTTAAACAACGGTTCATATCGGCCCTCGGACCGCGTCCAGCGCCGCGCCGAGGCGCGCCGCTATGAGATACTGCGGGCCGCTTCGAAAGTGTTCCGCAAACGGGGTTTCGACGCCGCGAGTATGCGCGAAATAGCGGCCGAAGCCGATCTGTCGCCCGGCAATCTCTATCACTATTTCAGCGGCAAGGTCGAGATCCTGTACTTCTGTCAGGACCGGGCGCTCGATCGGATGCTGGCGGCGCTGAAGGCCGCCAGTGAATCGGGGGCGCCCTATGTCGAGCAAGTGGACGCCGTGATCCGGGCCCATTTATGCTGCATGCTCGACGAACTGGAAGGATCGACGGCCCATCTGCAGGTAGAAGCACTGCCCGATGAAATGCAGACCCGGATCATCGCCAAACGCGGGCGCTACGAAAAGGCGATACGAAACCTGGTAGAGAACGGCATCGATAGTGGAGAATTCGCCACCTGTGACCCGACCTTGGTGACGCGGGCAATGCTCGGCTCCTTGAACTGGGCGACGCGATGGTACCGACCGAACGGCCGTTATTCGGCAGCGGAGATCGGTGAGGAATTCGCGAACTACCTAGTCGGGGGGCTGGTCAGCGCGCCGCCGCCGACTACCGTGTAAGTACAGCGAGCGCAATCTGGAGGCTAGCGTGAACGACTTCGTTACATCGGATCCAATAGACCGCGACAACGTGCATGGTACGTTTATCGTCAACGGTGAACGCATTCAAGTGTCTTTCGCACCGAACAAGACACTGCTCGAGGTGCTGCGCGAGGAACTCGGTTTGACCGGAACCAAGCACGGTTGTGAACTGGGCGAGTGTGGCGCCTGCGCGGTTCTGATTAAGGGCAAGCCCGTGCTGTCTTGTCTGACGCTAGCGCTCGAAAGCACCGATACCCCGATCGATACCATCGAGGGGATGGCCGTAGACGGGGAATTGGATCCGCTGCAAGCCGCTTTTGCCGACCTCGGCGGTTCGCAGTGCGGCTATTGCACGCCGGGGGTATTGTTGACGACCAAAGCGCTGCTTGCGAGCGAACCGGCGCCGAGTCGCGATCAACTACGCGAGGCCTTGTCCGGCAATTTGTGCCGATGTACGGGATATCAACAGATCTTCGAGGCGATCGAGGCGGCCATCGTCGCGCTTCCGGATCAGGGCAAGAAAACGGCCGGAGCACCGTCATGAAACAGCGGGACAAATTCGAGGTGATCGGAAAACCGCGTCGGCGGGTAGACGGCCGTGCCAAAGTGACGGGACAGACAGTGTTCGCCGACGATATCGTGCTGCCGCGGATGCTGCACACGAAGCTGTTACGCTCGCCCCATCCCCACGCCGACATCGAGAGGATCGATACGACGCGAGCCGCACGCCACCCTGGTGTACATCTTGTATTGACCGGCGCCGACATCCCCAACGAATACGGCATTCTGCCGGTCAGCCAGGACGAGCAGGCCCTGCGCACCGACCGGGTACGGTTTGTCGGCGACCCAGTGGCGGCGGTCATCGCCAAAGACGAATTCACGGCGACCGAAGCCCTCGAGCTGATCGACGTCTCCTACAATCCCTTGCCGACAATCGCCAACCCCGAAGAGGCTCTGTCTCAAGGCGAGGTGCGTCTGCATGACTACAGCGAAGAGGGCAACATCCACAAGCGCCTTGCCTATTCTTTCGGCGACGTCGACGAAGCCTTGGAGTCCGCGGATCGGGTGTTCGAAGATTGCTTCTTCTATGAAGGCAACACCCACCTGCCGATGGAACAACACGCAGCCGTCGCAACCGTCGACCCCGACGGCAAGCTCACGCTCCGTTCGAGTACCCAATGCCCGCATTACGTGCACCGGGCATTAGCAAAGGTCCTGGAAATCCCGCAAGCCCACATCCGGGTGATTGCCCACCCCAATGGCGGCGGCTTCGGCGGCAAGACCGATCCTTTCGGGCACGAGATCGTCGTCGCCAAAGCCGCACTGGCGTTGGGGCGACCCGTCAAGATCTGCTTGACCCGGGAAGAAGTTTTCTATTGCCACCGCGGCAGGCATCCGGTGATCATGAAGCTGCGCACCGGTGTGACCAAGGACGGAAAATTGACCGGTATGCATCTACAGACGCTGTTGGATGGCGGCAGCTACGGGTCCTACGGCATCGCCAGCACGTTCTACACTGCGGTGCTGCAGCCCGTGACCTATCATCTACCTCGTTACCAGTTCAACGCCTGTCGGGTTTTCACCAACAAACCCCCGTGCGGACCAAAACGCGGCCACGGAACTCCGCAATCGCGATTCGGCCAGGAGGTGCAGCTCGACAAAATCGCCGAGGCGCTCGACCGGGATCCGGCCGAGCTACGACTCAACATCGTCACCGAGCCCAACAGCCTGACGGCGAATTTTCTGCAGATCGGCAGTAACGGTCTGGCCGAGTGTATCAAGCGGGTGACCGAACGGTCGGATTGGAAAAACAAACATCGCAAACTACCCGACGGGCACGGCGTCGGCCTCGCGTGTTCTTCGTATCTGACGGGCGCCGGTAACGCGATCTACTGGAACAAGATGCCGCATACCGGTGTGCAACTGCAGCTTGACCGCAGCGGGCTGGTAACCGTGTTCTGCGGCGCCACCGAAGTCGGGCAAGGATCGGACGACGTGCTGGTTGCCTCGGTCGCCGAGATTTTGGGTATCACCCCGGCCGAGGTCAAGTGCATCACCGGCGACACCGATCTCACCCCGGTGGATCTGGGCTCCTATTCAAGCCGCGTTACTTTAATGATGGGTAACGCCGCGATCGACGCGGCCGAGCGCGCACGCGCGCTGATCGGCGAGGCGGTTGCGGTGCGGCTGGAACGGCCGGTGCAAAACCTCGTGTTCAGCGGCGGCAACGTTTTTGACGCCGGCGATCCTGCCACCGGTATGACCTTTCAAGAGGCCGTCGTGTGTGCGGAGGAACGCCACGGCACCCTGGGAACTACGGGTTCGTACGCTCCGCCGAAGCCGCCGGCGCAATTCAAAGGCGGTGGCGTGGGGCCGTCGCCCGCTTATTCCTTTACGGCTGCCGTCGTCGAAGTCGAGGTCGATCCCGCAACCGGCTGGATCACGGTTCCCCGGGTATACGTAGCTCACGATGTCGGTCGCGCGCTGAACCCGGTGCTGGTCCGTGGGCAGGTACAAGGCAGCGTCTACATGGGCCTTGGTGAGGCACTGATGGAAGAACAGGTCTTCCGCCGTCTGCCGCCGAAGTTGTCCGCCGCAATGGTCCACAAGAACCCGTCGCTGCTGGAGTACAAGAGCCTCACGTCGCTGGATATGCCCGAGGTAATTACCGATCTGATCGAAGACCCGGATCCGAATGGACCGTTCGGCGGCAAGGAGGCAGGTCAGGGACCGCTGCTTCCTATCATGCCGGCCGTCGCCAACGCTGTATACGACGCGGTGGGGGTCCGGATCGATGCGGTCCCGATCACGCCGGACAAGGTGCTGCAGGCGCTCGAACTCAAAGCTGCGGGGAAAGACCCGCGTTACGGGCCGTCGACCTTTCCGACCGTCGACTGGCCGGAGCCGTACTTCGTACTGCCCCCGTGGGAAGGCGGCGACGGCACCGCCAGCAACCGCCCCGAACGTAAACGCGCAGCAAAGATGCACGTCATGGATAAGGTGCACTCATCATGATGCGACTGCCCTATTTCCGGTATTACGCGCCGTCTGATATCCAGGAAGCCGCCCAGATGCTCGCGAATGAAGGGAGCGACGCAATGCTGCTGGCCGGCGGAACCGATCTGCTGCCGAACATGAAACGCCGCCAGCAGGAGCCTCGCACGCTGATCGCGCTCGGCGGGATCGAAGCCTTGCGCTCGCTACACAACGGCTCCGAAACGCGGCTGGGCACGGGTTTGACCCTGACGCAATTGGTCGAGGACGCGTCGCTTAAGACGAACTATCGTGGTTTATGGCAGGCGGCCGCCCAGGTTGCCTCGCCGCATCTGCGTAACATGGGGACGCTTGGCGGCAATTTGTGTCTCGACACGCGATGCCACTACTACAATCAGAACTACGATTGGCGCAAGGCGATAGACTTCTGTATGAAGAAAGCTGGCGAAACCTGCTGGGTCGCCACGCGCAGCCGAAAGTGCGTCGCGGTGTCATCCACCGACACGGCGCCGATGCTCGTCGCCCTTGGGGCGAAGGTCCGTCTGGTATCCGCTAACGACGAACGCGTGCTCGACCTGTCGGATTTCTATCAAAACGATGGTATCGATTATTTGACGCGCCGGCCGGCGGAAATCATGACGGAAGTGATCCTGCCACCGGCCGACGGTTGGCGCAGCAGCTATTGGAAACTGCGGCGTCGCGGGTCGTTCGATTTCCCGGTCCTTGCGGCCGCGGTCGCGGTCGAAATCGACGGCGACGGAACGGTATCGCAAGCGCGGATCGTGCTCGGTGCAACGGCACCGCAACCGGTCTCCTGTGATGCGGCGGCGGCGTTGCTGATCGGTCAACGCCTCACCGACGAGGTGATCGAACAGGCGGCCAAAAAGGCCGCCAGCCGCGCGAAACCAATGGATAACGCGGACTTCACGACGCAATGGCGGAAACGCGTAGCCGCACAATTCGTCGGCTACGCGTTAAGCGAAGTACGCGGCGACGACCTAAGCGACACCCGGAAACGGATTGCCGGCCAGGTGCTTTAGCAGTCGGTAAGGCTAGGACTTCGCCTCCTCCTCGCCCGGTTTCATGCCAAGCGCGCGTTGGGTCGCTTCCGGGAGGCCGGTCGGGTCCAGCAACACGTCGTAGAGTTTCAACCAATGGGTGTGGGCGAGCTGATGCAGGTGAAAAGCATTCTGCATGGCGAGCTTGCGGCCCTGCGCGTCCTGGCTCGCGTTGATCGCCTTCTTCGTCAACTTGAGCGCGAACCGCGACTTCGCCGCAATCTTGCGGGCCATCTCGAGCGCGGCCTCTTCTAGCTGCTCGCGCGGAACGACTTTATTGACCATCCCGAGTGTCAGCGCGTCCGCGGCGCTCAATGCGTCGGAAGTAAACAACATCTCCTTGGCCTTGCGTGCGCCGACTTCCCACAGGTGCGTGAAGTATTCGACGCCGCCAACCCCGAAACTCACCGTGGGATCGGTGAAGCTCGCATCTTCAGTCGCGATGATTAAGTCGCAGGGCCAGGCCAGCATGAGGCCGCCGGCAATGCATTTGCCCTGCACCGCGGCGATCGTCGGCTTCGGGATATTGCGCCAGCGTTCGCTGAAACCGACGTAAATCTCTTCTTCACGGCTCATTTGTGCTTCAGCGCCGTCGCAGGTAAATCCGCACATCGTGCCGACGGTATCGTAGTCGTGCATATTCGCATGCCAGTTCTGTTCGGACAGATCATGGCCCGAGGAGAAGTGCTTACCGTTGGCCGCGAGAATGATGACGCGGATAGCCTCATCATGCGCCGCCCGATCGAACGCATCATTCAATTCGTAAAGGAATTGCGTGTCCTGGGCGTTCGCCGTTTTCGGACGATTGAGAACGATACGGGCGATGCCGTCCTCGGGAGTTTCATAGAGTATGTAGGTCGAGTCAGTTGTTGCGTCCATCTTAGTCCTCGCATCGATTGAATCGGTTTCCGCTACGGTCACTGCGCACGGATATCCTTTGAAACCTCAGTGTAGTTTAGGCGCGCATCGCATAGCGTAGCGTAAACCCGGGCGAGCCGCGCGCAATACCCGTGCTAAGGAACCTCTGATTCATTCTGGGACAGTCGAGTTGCCGCCCAAAATTGTTCAGGTCAAGGCGCGGCGCCCAGGCGATAGCCAGGGACTATTGGCAAGCGCCGCAACGCAGGCCGGGACGATTTTGGGCGCAAGGCGACGTTCCATGAATTGATCAGGGGTTCCCTAGTTCTTGATCCCTTGTTCGTCCGCCCGTTTCGCCATTTCGAGCGACCAGCGGATTTCCTCCTCTTTGAAGAACAGTGCATCTTTTTCGCCTTTCGACAACGCGGCGCGTTGCGCTTTAAAGTGCGCCATCGCCGTCGCGAATAACGGTGCGAGCGCGGACTCGCGGATCTTGAGCGGCATATCCATGTAGTCTATCGACATGATGTAGACGTGCTCTAGCAAGGCGTTGACGTAGCGGTGCCTTAGCGCGCTGAGTTCGGTACCCGGCGAGGCTTCGACGGCTGCGGCGGCACGATCGAGGTAACCCCGGTAGTGCACGGTAGCGGCAGCCGCGGCCTGCCCTTCGCCAGCCCTGACCATGGCGCTGATCTCCGCGAGTTTCTCACGCGCGAATTCAAGACAGAGACTCAAAGCCTCTTCGCCCGCTTCAGCCAGCGCCAACTCGGCGCGTTCACCGATCCGATCGAGCGGGTACGTCAGTTGGTCCGGGGTCGTGCCGGGATCCGGCAACCACTCGACGTCGCCGAAAGAATTCATCAAGCCGTGTCCGGCCTGAGCTGCCACAGCCGCGAGCAGCGACAGTACGAAGACCGCAAGGCGCGCGTTCGCAAGCGGCCGCCGTCCGCTCATAGGTCGCTCAAGGGATGCATGGTCGTATCGATGCCCTCGACAAACGGAACGGCATCGACCACGAATTGAAACAACTCGGGCTCGCCTTTCGGCGCTGCCTGCAGAAAGAGGTGATATCTACCGGGCTCCGGAAACACGTAACGCATGGGGATGGTCGGTCCCGAAAACACCAGTTCCGCATCGAGGCACATCAATTGAACCAACATCTCGGCGATCCGGGCGCCGCGCAGAGCCGGCTCGATACCGCGATCGTGGGCGAGTTCTATGATCGCCGCAACGCGCGGGGTGTGGCTGTGCAAATGGCCGAAATACTTGCCATCGTCCCGCCAGACGGCTGCGTGCAGCTCCGAGCCGAGATACAGCTCGAGATCGGTTACCGGCGCACCGTCTCGTTGGATCTCCAATACGAGTTCCGTCTCGTAACCCGCGACCGGAGTCTGGGGCGAAACCCGCAAAGTCGCCGTGTAATCACCGAACCGCCGGGCCCGCGCGCTGTCCACGGGTACGCTGGCGACGGGGCCGGGTGCGCCGACTTCAATATCGAAGTGTTTTGTCCAAAGTCGGTCCTGGTGGGCAAATTCGCTGACGATGCGATAGTGTCCGGCTTTCGGAAAACGGTAAGGGAAACGCACGCGGGTCTCGGTTCGATCGCTGTCGGTGAAGGGATGGAAGTCCTCGTGGTGGACATGGGCGAAACTCGAGAAATCGAGGTTCACGATGAAGTGATGCATGAGACGTTCGTGCGCGAGCTGGAGCTCCCGGACCGGCCTGCCGCTCTGGGTGTGGGTCAGTTGGAAATTAAACTGCGTTTCCTCGCCCGGTCGCGGGGCCCCCGGATCGAGCTGCAAGGTCAGGCGGTAGGGTCCGCCGGGCCGGCCTTCTAGCCGCCGGTCTTCGTCCTCGGCACAAGCCGCGAGCAGGACCAGGGCGCTGATGACGACAATCCAATAACGCATGGGCACGATCATGGACCACGAGTCGCCTACTCTACAAGGGTACGAAGGTCAACGCTCGACGCCTGGATCAAGCGCCGCGAAGTCATTCTCCGGTCGCGTTACCCGGGGCGCCCGCGGTTTCGAAAACCAGATGACCGGCTTCGTTTTGCGCCCGTACGCGCGCTTCCACTTGTGCCGGTACAGCGACATTCCGCTCGCCCGGAAACTTTTCCGGGTGTAGGTGCGGCCGCAAAAAATACTCATCAGGGTCGCTGATCAGGACCTGGCCTTTCATCGGTTCTATCAACCAGTCGCGGCGCATGAACTCGGCGGTGAAGATCATGGCTTTCTGTTCCTCGGTCCACTCACGCACGTGCATGGGGTTGTGAAAACTATAACTGATCAAATCATTCGGAATGTTCCAATAAACGGTACTAAATGCGGTGTACCCGAACGTCCCGAGCTCGGGACGTTCGTGCTCGGCGAGTCTGACTTCGACGGTCATCAGCGCGCCGTCCTTATCGTATTTTTCCCGCCGCAGCGGATAGAACGTCGTTTTCTCCAACCACAGGATCAGAGTTTTCTCGCTGTATCCCGGCAGCCAGTCGTCCCTCGCCGTCGCCTTCACGACCCAACATGCAACGCCGCCATCGGCAAGGTAATGTGGATAGTCGTCGCCCATGGGTTTCAGTGAATCAGTCGCCCGCTCCACGAACCCTTGGCTGTGTCGGTTGAGGGTGATGGTCGGGCGCGTCGTCGGGAATCGAATCGTCTCGTATAAGACGTCCGTCCCCAACAGCTCCCACTCGAACTCCCAGGGGTCACGGCCGATCACATCATCGAAGGTCTGGGCGTTGTCCGCAAAGCGTTGGTCCCGCCGCGGTTCAGGCTGACGGCGTACGCGTCGAAGCTGCGGGGAATAAACGAAGAAATCCATCTTCGTGCGGAACTCCCTGTCCGTCCGCCGGGTCGCCCACAGTTGCTGGGTCCCCTCGTTTTCCGGTGGAAAGATGTCGTAGGCCATCCAGCGCCCATAGACGTCACCCGGCTTCGTGGCATAGAGGTAGCCCTCATACCCCACCCCGGGTTCCAGCATCATATAGAAGATCGTCTCGCCCTGATTGATATAACCGGAACTCGTGATCGCGCCAAATACATCGAGCATCGCCCCCTGCCAGCGCGCGACGTGCGGGAAGTTCGCGGCGCGATAGCCCATTTCCTCTACCGTATACGGCGCTTCGAAGGGGTAGCGCTCGGCCGGCATGTAGGGAAACTCCGAATCGCGCGGTGTCGACGTCGCCGGGTCGAACAAGGCCTTGTCCTCCGCGCTCATTTGGGCAACTGTTTTCCAGATCTGCTCGGCATTTGCGTCGGCGATCATCGACCCGCCGCATAAGAGAGCGACGAGCGCCAACCCCACACGGCGGCGGGCGTTCGTTGTCTCGCGTCGCAATTCAGAACTCATAACTCAGCTCCCAGCCGAAGTTATCCCACTCTTCATACTGCCCGTAAAGACCCGTATCGTCACCGCTGTCGTAGCCATTATAGATGAGCTGGCCGGTGACGAATTGCGAAAACTTGTACTTGAAGCGCAGTTTCGATTTGATCCCCTGCCAGTCGGCCGAGGGTCCGCTGACGACGGGAAAGACGGTGAACTCCATACTCAAGCGATCGCGGGTAAACGCGAACGGCCTCGAAACGTTCGCGACCGGGATCACGGTCCACTCGTCCCCAATCCCACCGCCGAAGCCCGGCCCGAGTGTGTTTTTCCAGTCGAATGTATAGAACAGCGACCCCTGCACAATGAAAGTGGTTCGCGCCGGTAGACCAAACTCGGCCGCCACGGCGGCGCGTAAAGTGTCGCGCTTGGACGTACCGTCGAGGTTTGCGCCCGCCAGCGCGGCGGCGCGTTTGCCGAAATCTGCAAACCGCACGCCGTTGGTATAGAGCGCCTCCACCCGAAAGACGGTCGGTAGGACATTGACGTAAGGGACGTCCGTAAACGTCGTCCCGTAGTCCGCCGTGATACCGAAGTGATGGAGCCGTTCGTGCTTCGGCCGCACGCGGAGTACCGTGCGACCAGCGCTGAGCTGGGTCCCGATGACGTGATCGACCGGGTTCTTGTCCCAGGCATAGAGGTAGACGAACCCGTAGGTCAGGGCCCCCTGGGCGCGATCGAAACGCAGGCCGTATTCGTGGTCGGCGAAGCGACCGGCGCTCGGCCGGTCCACGTCCAACACGACGTCGGTGATCGCGCTCGGCGGCGGGACGAGGGGTGAGGCCCACGGCGATCCCGGCAGGGCCTGCCGGTCGTGCTCGAAATCAAAGATATAGAGTACTTGCAGCGAGTTGCGCCCGAAATAGAAGGTGCTGCTCGCCAACCAGGTCGGCAGGCGCCGCCACTCGTAGTCCTCGGTCTCGAGCTGCACCGATTCGCGGCGGTCCATGGCGTTGACGGTATCGATGAACTGCCCGTCCATTTTACCCCAGGCGATCTGCTGCTTGCCGATCTTCAAATCGACGCCTGGTATGCGATAGCTGAGATACGCCTCGCGCAGGATCCGCTCGCTATCGTGATAGACCTCGGCGGTTCGATCGATGTCGTCGGCGAACAATCCGTCCGATTTTTGCCAGTCGTAGACCCCATCGTAGAGGAAGTGCGAGACGACGTTGAAGTCGAGTCCCGGCGCAAAATGATAGCCCGATTCGAGTTCCAGCAGATTCTGCAATTGCAGGAAACGGAAATCCTGGTCGCGGAATCCGACCGTGCCGTCTTCGTCGGTCAGCACATCCGACCATTGGCGTAAGAACCCCTTGAACCGGAGATTGGGGAATCGCCGCTCGATGGGCTTACGCACGTGCTCGCCGATGGGATTGAACTTCGCCATCGCACGGTCGAATTTGGACCAGGTGTCGGCGAGCGTGCCTGCAGCAAGCGGCATAGCGAATGAGAATAGGAGCAACGGCGCCAGCAGGCGATAAAGAAACGCCTTCGTGATTGTCATCCCCGATCTCCCGGCAAATCACGCGTGCGAGGCGACCTGCCGCGGCGGAAGAATCACCGCCCAGAGCGTCGTACCGTTGAATTGCAGTTAATCTAATTTATATGAAGTATACCCTAACTATATTAATAAATTATATATTTAGCAACTACTTAAAGTGTTTTCGAGATATTCCTTGATCAATTTCAACCGGTTGAGGGAAAAATGCGAGATCCAGAACGGCCGCTTGTCCGCTACAGCGGCGGCCGCCGCAGGTGCCAGTCGGTCGCCCGTTGAAAGCTATACCCGGCGTTCAATACAGCCGCCTCCTCGAAAGCGGGCCCGACCAACTGCAGCGACACCGGCATCTGGTCGCCGGCGAAGCCGCACGGCACTACCAGCGCCGGCAGGCCCGTGAGATCGAAAGGTTCGGTATTACGCAGCATCGCCCCAAATACCCCGTCGGGTACGCCGCGCACGTCGACTTCGGCGACCCCGATCGGCGCGGCCGTGATGGGAACGGCGGGCATGGCGAGAATGTCGACATCGCTATAGACGGCGGCCATCGACTGACCAAGCAGGCTCCGGTAGCGTTGGGCGTGCAGGTAATCCTTCGCCAGGACCTGGTTGCCGAGCTCGATGAAGGTCCGCACCTGCTCGGTATAGAGGCCCGGATCGCGATCGATCTGATCGTCGTGATAGGCGACCGCTTCTGCCAGATAGATAGCCATGGCTGCGGCGGCTGCGTGTTCGATGTGGGGGATGTCGACATCGACGAGTACCGCGCCCCCGACCTCGAGTTCCGCCAGCGCGGCGCGGACGCAAGTATCGACGTCGGCCTGAGCGCGATCGAAGAAATGCCGATTGGGCACACCGATCCGAAGACCGGCGATCCCGCCGGTCAAAGCCGCGCGATAGTCGGGGACCGGGCGTGAGGAGCTGGCGGCATCGTTAGGGTCCTGCCCCGCCATGGCGCCCAACAACAGCGCGCAATCCTCCGCCGAACGCGCCAGCGGGCCGGCGTGATCCATCGTCCAGCACAAGGGAAATATCCCGTGGCGGGAGATCCGGCCATAGGTCGGCTTCAATCCGGTGACGCCGCAGCACGCCGCCGGCATCCGGATCGAGCCGCCGGTATCGCTGCCGGTCGCGGCGGGCAACAGCCGGCCGCCAACGGCGGCGCCGGAGCCGCCGCTGGAGCCGCCACTGAAGCAGTCCACGTTCCAGGGGTTGCGGCACGGGCCGAAATACGATGAGTCGTTGGTCGGACCGTAGGCGAATTCGTGGGTGTTCAATTTTCCGAGCATGACCATACCGGCGTCGGCGAGCCGGGCGACCGCGGTCGCGTCGAAGTCGGGAACGAAATCTGCGTTGACCGCCGATCCGGCCGTCGTACGCACGCCCTTCGTGTAATACAAATCCTTATAACCGATCGGCACGCCGTGGAGCGGCCCGCGCGAACGGCCCGCGCGGAGTTCCGCCTGCATTGCCTCGGCGCTCTCGAGCGCAGTCTCAGCGGTAAGCGTGACGACCGCATTGATACGTTCGTTGACCATACCGATGCGATCGAGAAACGCGCTCGTTACTTCCGTCGCAGAAAAATCACCGGCAGCGATCCCGGCGCCCAGCTCCGTTGCACTCAAGCGAATGAGGTCGCTCATGACTCGCTACCTTCGACCGGTTGGAACACGATCGCGGGCTCAACGTCCTTCAGCGGGAGCGCGCGGAGGCCTTCGAACATTTGATAGATCGGCTCGGCGTAAGCCAGGTACGCTTCGGCACGCGTCGGATCGAGCCCTTGCCCGGCATATTGTGCGGCTACCGCCTGGATCGTATCGCTGGTGACGGATTCACGTTTGCTCATGATGCATACTCCGATTAGGGCTGCGGCCGGCGCCGCAGGTATCAGTCGGGGAATATCCCACAATCCGACGTCCTATACCCCATCGGACATGCGGTAGCCTACCGCAAGAGGCCTGTCCCGGCTCCCTGCGGGAGACACCCATTTGGGTCAGGCATCAAACGTGCCGCCGATGGACGCGGTATCGTTATACTCCCGCACGTATTTGAGCTTGCCGTCGTTCGCGAATCTGAACTCCCAGATGAATTGCATATCGCAGGCTCGGCCGGTCGATATCGCTTTACCGTTCTTTTCGACGCCGGTCGCTGCCAGAATTTTCGTTTCGGGATCAAAAATAAAGTCATGAAAGACCAGTTCGCCGATTACCCAGTTCGCGCTAATCTGCTCGAGATAGGTCTGCAGACCGGCGGCACCATCGTAACTACCGCCGAAAGGAACATGCGGCGGAAGAAAGTTCTCCCAGACAAAGTCGTCGGAAATCATTTCCAGGCACTTGGGAAAGTCTGTAAGCATCAGCTCCAAATACTTGTTCGCTGTGTCGATAGCTTGTTGTTTGTTCATAGTTTTTCCTCACTTGAACCAGACCTGCCCAAGATGGCCAGATGATTTAACGTGCATTGCCTTGATTGCTTACGACTCGGTTGTGCCGCGGTCGTCTGATCGGGGCGTTCATCGCTCTCAGTTTCACCCCAGAGTTCGATCCTCACGCGGCTCTCCCCGCGTCGGCGTAATACGGACCTCGTCCGGACCGTCAGCCAGGCGCAGCGCTAGAATCTTGTCACTCTATAGTCGAAATTCATGTTGCGCTATCACCTCGCGTCGGTTCTCGACGGTGTGCTGAAGCCTTGCGTGGTGATTACCGAAGCCGGACGTTGGCTATCGCCGTTTCGTCGGTGGGAAAGCTGCGTATAGACACGCGGGAGCGGTCGATCTGATTTGATCGAGTACAAAGGACTGTGCCGGGTTTGCATCGTCGCCTCTACGCTATTGGTCGAACGCGAGCCGGAGCCAACCCGGGGTCGTGAGCTTGTGGCCGTCGCGTTGGGCTGCCGCGCCTTCCCACAACGCGCAAGCAAACGGCACCGGGCGACCACCCTGCAAACGGGCGTGGTACTCACCCTCACTGTCGAGCGGGCGCGACAAAACGACTGTCCAGCGAGCACGGTCCGCGTCGAAGTCGCTCGCCGCCGTGACGTTTTGCAATGGCAACGCCTCGGTACTACCGAAGCCGGCGGCGGCGAGGTTCTCGGCGCCGGCCCGGCCCGCGCGCCAGTACCAGACGTTCACCGGTGTGTCCGCCGCCCCCATCATGTAGGACGTCGAATCCCCACCGTCGAGCGCGAACTGAACGGCTGCGGCATCGGCGAAACGCGCATAGGCATTCGTCGCCTCGCGGCTTTCATCGCGCCACGACAACAGGATGTAGAGGCGCTCGTCATCGCGCGCCGCGCTGATGTCCAACTCGCGGGTGCGCATTGACACCTCGCCCTGGAGACTTACCGACTGATGCACCGGCGGCGCGGGCTGGAGCGTGACCCGATAGCGCGGTACGCGGTGCCAAATCGGTGAGCGGGGATCGTTGTCGCTCCGCAGAAAAATGTCCGAGGCGATCACCGGTACCGGGATCGTTGCGTTCACCTCGACCGGAAACACGGAGGGATCGGCTCCCGTGTTACCTGCACCGGACAGGCAGGAACAGAGCAGCAATGCACGAATATGCCGACGCGAGTCGTTGCGATTCATTCCCATGACGCGATCTCCGTCGCCATTTTTCCGGCCCGTGGCACTGAAACATCACCGGCCGGTTCATCGAGGCCGCTCAATTCTTCGATCGTCTCGGCGACGACCGATGCAAGAAAGCGCAGCACGTCGGCAAAGAATGCCGGCGCGTCCCTCATCGATTCGAGCCGGCCTTCCATTTCCCCTAGTAAGGGCAGGGTCAGGCGAGTCGCGAAATCCCGCTGCGCGCGCTGGTAACCGGCCTCGAGCTCCGTAGTGCGCGCGCCGGCTTCTAGGTACGCCAGCCAGGCCATGAATTCGAGTTGGCAACTCAGATGGTCCGGCAACTCGTTTGCCCCGGCTTCGGTGTCGAGTTGCAGACCGAAATGTCGATAGCAACGAAGATACTCGAGCATCTGCTCCGCGCGCGATCGCCCGAGCCGCAGTCGCTCGTACTCACCCGCGTTCAGCGGCACCACCGGGTGCCCGCCGCGCCCGGTAGCGAACAAACCGATGTAGTCGGATTCATAGTCGACGAACGCCGCGGGCGGCTCCGCGAAAGGCTCGGCCTGGCCGTACAAGCCGACGATCGAATCGGTTAGCGCGCGCCGGTAACTGCCGTCGACGAGGAGAACATGGAGCGCCGATTCGGGGTGGGTGAACACGAGCGCAAAGAGCTGGTAGGCACGCGAACGCGCCTCGCCGCGAGCGCTTGCGGTTAAGACGCTCATGTCAGCTTAAACATGTCGGCCTGTTTATGAGCGATGAGGAGATCCATCAATTCGGATCCCTCACCCTGTGCCTTCTTCTGGCGCTCCCGATCGAGCGTTTCGAGCGCCTGCGACACGCCGTCGCCGAACAGGCTTTCTAGCAATTCCAACGGAATGCGGGACCCGGCCACCGGCCGGCCCTCGTTGTCGAACTTTGCCGGCGCCATGGGTGGAACGTAGAACACATTCGGCTGGGTCCCCCATTCCGGGTGCAGCGGCAACGCGACTCGGTGTTCGTCGACGAGTTTGTAGATCGGTCCGTCCTCATCGTCACGGTACCCGACCCAGCGAATGCGGCCGACACATTGTTTGGCGCATGCCATCGGCAGGCCCTTGGCGATACGTGGATAACAAAAAATACATTTTTCGGACTTCGAGATCTCCTCGTTGAAGTACACTTTCTTGTACGGACAAGCCTTGACACAATAGCGGTAACCGCGGCAGCGTTCCTGGTCGATGAGAACGATCCCATCCTCCTGGCGCTTGTAGATCGCCTTGCGCGGGCACGCGTCGAGGCACGCCGGGTTGGTGCAGTGGTTGCACAGGCGCGGCAGATAAAAAAAGTAGCTATTCGGATATTCGCCCTCACCCACGTCTTCGTCCCAATTCGCTCCGCCCGTGGGTTTGACATTTGGGCGCAGCCACGGCTCGGTGCCCGACATCAAGGTGGCCGCGTGGTCGTACTCCCACGGTGTACCGTAGTCTTCCAGGGTCGGCTGGGTTCCGGCTTTGAGCTTCCCGTCGCCGTCGAAGCCGCCGCCCATGTCTTGATAATTGCGCGGATAGCCTTCGCCAGGCATGGTCTCTACGTTGTTCCAATACATGAAGTCGCGGCCGTTACGGTTCGTCCACTGCGTCTTGCAAGCGATCGTGCAAGTCTGACAGCCGATGCACTTGTTGAGGTCCATGACCATCGATAACTGACGTTGCGCGGGATTCGTCATGCCTGCATCTCCTGTGCCGGCGCCGCTTCGATGTCGACGCTGCCTTCGTTCGCGACCTGGTTCTGATTCCAACGCAGAAACTGGAACTTGAGATGGCCCCAATTGCCGACGAGCTCCAGCGGCTGCAGCAACGTCGGGACCACATCGTTGAGATAGCGTCCGCCCTCTATCTGGTACTGCTCCCAGCCGTGCTCCATCATCACCGTGTCGTCACGCATTCCGGGCATGAGCTTCGCCTGCACATGGAATTCGCCGAACCCGTTGAACACCCGCACGCGGTTGCCGTCGCCGATCCCTTTCGCCGCCGCGAGTTGGGGACTGATACACACGTGCGGCTCCCCTCGCTGCATGCGCATCATGTATTTGTCCGAGCGCCAGTTACTGTGGATCCCCCAGCGCGCATGCGGCGTGTGAAATATCAGCGGAAAATTCGACGCTTGCGGGCCAGCGTTGGGGCGCGCTGTCGGCACTTTCGAATCCAGGCGCGCGAACCAATCGTGATCGCAAAAGAAGGTGATCCGGCCGGACAGCGTCGGATACGGTTTCTTGTCCACGACCTGGTGCTCCCAGGGATTGACGGGCCGATCCGGCTTCACCGTCGTGTGCGCGGGGAACGGGCTGGTCTGCACGGTCAGGAAACCTTTCTCAGCACCCTCTTCAAACGTCTGCCCGGCGAGTTCGGGACTGTTCTCCACCATCCATTGAACCGCGTCTCGCGCCGTGGTGAGCTTACCGTTCATGGTGTAGTCGTCGTAGATGGTGTCGAAGTCGCGCGTGAAATCGCCATCCTCGTATTTCGAAACGCCGCGCGCTTTCGCTCGTTCCTGCACCTTTTCTGCGAGTAAGGTAAAGATCTCCCACTCGGGTTTCGCCTCACCGATGGGTTTAACCGGCGCGGTGAAGAAATTGACGTTGCGATGCAGCGGCGTCAGGCGCAGATCCCACTTCTCGTAGTAACTCGCGGCAGGCAGCAGGTAATCCGCCCAGCGCGTGGTGGAATTCATCCGCGGATCAACACAGACGAACAAATCCGTCGCTTCTGCGAGGACACGTTCTCTATAGGCCGCACCGCCCTTGGCGCGGCGAAAACGATTGTCCGCCGACAGGATCATGCCCTTTACGGGTCCGTAGTGCGGCATCCAACGTTTATCGATGGACTCATGAGCCATCGCCATCATCTCCTCGACATCGAAGCCGACCCTCTCCTTCAGTTTTTTTGGATCGTAATGGCGGCTCGCCTCCTCCCACATGTGGCCGTGCATATATTCGCCCAAGCCGCCGGTGTCGAGGCGCGGAAATTTCGTGTTGTCGAAAAATGCGAGCCGCAGCACCGAGACCCAGCCCCAGTCGAGCCACGAAGTGTCGATGCCTCCGGTCGGCCCCCCGTGCCCGGTCAAGGCGAGAAACAAAGCCTGCGCCCAACCGGTATAAATACCGTTCAGATGCTTGCCGATATTGAACCCATCGAGCATCACGAGTTTCTTCGCCGCAGCCATGTGGCGCGCTTCCTCGCGCACCAGGTCGGGATGGACGCCGGTCGTAGGCTGGACCGCCTCCGGGGTAAACCGAGCGGCCTCCTTTCGCATGTGCACGAAGGCCGGTTCCACTGTAATACCGTCGACCTCATAGCTGCCGGCGAGTGCCGGATCGCGCTCACCCAACGCGATCGTTTTCTCTTCGCTGCCCATCGATCCGCTTGCCGGCACGGCCGCGTCTGTGTTCAAGTCCCAAACGAAAAAGACATCCGTTTCGCCGTGTTCGTCCAAATCGGATTGTCGCAGCAACCTGCCGTTGTCCTTGCGCACGAGGAGAGCCAGATCGGTCTGTTCTTTTACAAAATCCGCGGACCATAGATCTTCTTCGAGTACGACATTGACGAGGGACATGTAGAAGTACGGATCGGTACCGGCTTCGATCGGAACCCACACGTCCGCGTGGATCGAAGAAGGGTTGTAGTCGGGTGTTACGCTCATGATCCGGGCGCCGCGATAGCGTCCCTCCCAGACGAAATGCGCGTCGGGGATCCGCGTTACGCTCGGGTTGAACATCGCCAGCACGATGTAGTCCGCCTCATACCAACTGTCGGAGGTCATACTCTGCAGCGGATCGCCGTAGGCGAGGTGCGCGCCCGTGTTCAAGTCGCCGACGTCACTGATCGTATCGCCCTGAATGCCGCCGAGGAGCGTAGCGAAACGCAACGACGCGGTCCACGGCATGTGACTCACAGTGCCGGTGCCCCAGTGGCTCATGAGATGACCGGGCCCGTACGACTCGTAGATATCGATGATCTTATCGGCGACTTCGGTCGCGGCCTGATCCCACGAAATGCGCTGCCATTTTCCTTGGCCGCGTTCGCCGATCCTTTTCATCGGATAACGCAGACGATCACCCTCATACATGTTCGACGAGTGAATGGCGCCCTTCTGACATCCGCGCGGGTTCGTATCGGGAATGTCGTCGCGGACTACCGGATAGGCGGCGATCTGCTCTTCGCGCACGACGATACCGTCCTTGACGAACACCTGGAAACCGCAGTTGCCCTGACAATTCACGCAATGCGCCGCGTAGCCCACGTGGTCCCAGTCGAATTCCTTTTCGTAGAGGTCTTCCCAAGCTCGGTAGGGGTACTCAGCGTTCAATGGGTCGCCGATGGGCTCCAGCCGGGTCAAGCCCCAGGCGTTGCCGGCACCGATGATACCGATCGAACCGATGGACGAGCGTTCGAGAAATTGACGTCGGTTGTACTTGCTCATTGGCCTCTCTCCCGATAACGGCAGACGCGCACGATTCAGCCCTTAGGTTTGCGCGCGGGCTCCGATTTCACCGTTTTCAGATAATTCGTATTCGTCATCAGCGCGACGGTCGGCTCGACGAGCTCGTCGCGGGAACGACCCATATCGAGCTGATTCGCGAGATCCAGGCTCGCGAGACCGTGCAGACCTATCCACCACAGGTGGACAAGGTCGAGCGGATCGATATCGACATGGCCGGCTGCGACGAAGCCCTCCGCAATCGTAAGGGCCGCATCGAACGTCGTCTGCCGGTCGTCGCGCACCCACTGCGGTGCCGGCGCCTCACCCTGATCGAGCTCGTACATAATGCGGTACAGATCGGGCTCGTCGACGGCGAAATCGAGCGCGGCACGCAACATCTCACGCCCCTTGTTCAACGGGCGCGCCCGGCTTTCCGCCACTTTCCGAAATATCTCCCCCAGCCGACGAAAACCTTCGGCGCGAAGCTCCGCCAGCAGCTGGTCTTTGTTGTCGACGTAGCGATACAGTGCCGGCGCCGTCAGCCCCATCTCGCGTGCGACCGCACGCAGTGAAAAATTGCGGTAACCCTCGCGGCCGAAAACATGCAGCGCCGCCGCGCTGATGCGCTCTTCCATGTCCTGGATCTGTTCCTCCGTGTAGCTCGGTCTCGGCATATCGGATCTTTCCATTCATTTAGTTGACAGCGTTAAGTTAATCATGTTTAATTAACGCGGTCAACTGAATTTGCGATCGAATGGATGACACACTATTGGAGAACAGAATGACCGATACCGTTTTTGATACTTCGCTCGTGTGGGAGGCGAGTCACTGGACTGGACTCGCGATAGGCACTGCTGCCGCCTTCGTCTATTTCCGCGATCTGGGCGACGTCACTCAAGCCCTTTTCGGGGTAAAGCGCCACAATATGATGTTTGCGATCCGGCATGAGTACCGCCTCATTGGGGCGGCCGTACTCGGCACAGTAGTCGCCGGCGCTGCGCTGGCCCTGGCGGACGCAGGTATCCCGAGCGTCTACCTGACGCTTGCCGCGCTTAACCTGGTTCTCATTGCATTTCCCTACACCTGGCTGCATTGGGGACTTCGAAATCAACAGAATTCCGCCGTGTTCTACTCCGTGGACGAAGCGCGAAAATACGTACGCGACGGCGAGAGCGTGATCGTCCTGGAAAACAACGGCGAGGCCCGCGCGCACCCCGACAATCACATCAAACGCCCGCATCTGGCAGGCAATCCCGAGGGCCTCGGTGGCGAAAACGTGATCATCACTTACTGTTGCATGACACACCTCGGGCACGGGTTCAAACCGGAGATTGATAATCAACCGCTAGATCTCGAAGTCATTGCACAACATGGCAACAACCTCATCATGCGCGATAAGGCGACCGGTGAACCGATCCAGCAGGTGTACGGATCGCGCGAGTGCGATGGCCGGTGGGGTCCCAAGATGCAGGAGTGGCCGACATTCCGCATGCCGTTTCGCGCGTTCGCCAAAGCCTATCCGGATGGCAAAGTATTTCTGAACAAATACACTCCGGTCACAAAGAACCCTGTACTTTGGTTGTGGGATCACATTGTCGAGATCATGTTCCTGTTGGTTGTAGTACCCCACCATCACAGCGAAGATCTGCTGTTCAATACCATGGACATCGAAGACAAACGCCTGCGTCGAAAGGAACTCGTATGGGGTTTTAATGTCGGCCAGGATTCCGTCGCTTATACGGAGCAGTTCATCCGCGACAACGGCAACGTTATCAACGCAAATGTCGGCGACCAGAATATCGTCGCATCTTACGACTCCGATTTCGAAAGCGTCGGCATTTGGTATAATGACAGCGGCGAGCCGGTCCACCGCGTCGATTTTTGGGGCGATTCCGACCGGGGTAAACTCGATCGCGTAGAAACCGTCAAGGCGGGCCTTTATTGGTTTGTCTGGGTAAACTATTTTCCGGAGACTGAACTCAATCGCCTTGGGCGAATTGCTGATAAGCAAGCCGCCTAATCCGAATATTGGAAGTAACTCATGAACGATGTAGAAAAGATCCAATGGCTATTTGACGTAGAGCAGATCAAGCAACTCAAGCACCGCTATTGCGGTTATTGCGATGAACGCTACGACCCCGACGGTATCGCCGCGCTGTTCACGGCCGACGGTATCTGGGACGGCGGCGCGTTCGGCCGCGCCGAGGGACGCGAGGAAATCCACAAGTTCTTCAGCGAGGTGTCTTCGCAGGTCATCTTCGCCAACCACTACGTTAGCAACCCCATTATCGAGATCACGGGCGATGCGGCCACGGGACGTTGGGATCTCTGGCAACCGATGGTCCTCGGTCCCGACCCTGCCGCGATGTGGTTGGTGGCCAAATACCGCGAGCAATACGTGCGCGCCGGCGACGGCTGGCTCTTTAAGGTCCTGGAAGTCGACATCCGCGGCCTGACGCCTTACGAGGAAGGGTTCGCCAAGCAACGGATCGCCGAGATGGGCTGAGAGCGGGCCGACCGCGGACCGGATCGGCCGGGCCGCGGGGAAGCGAAGACATCGGGTCGTTCGCGCGCCTACGGGACGATATACAGGTCATGCGACAGGTACCGCGTCAGGTTTTCGTATCCGTCTTCGGTGACCAGGACAATATCCTCCGGCATGCCGCCGCCGACTTCGTTGGCGGGATCGAAGATGCCAATTTCGATCATGAAAACCATTCCCGGCTGAACGACCGTTTTTTCATCGGCGCGGATCCAGGGAGGTAGGTGATCGTTCATGAGCCCCATGCTGTGGCCGTCGAAATCAATGAGCGGGGCCTGATCGCGTTTCCGGCGAGCGGCCATTCCAGCCTCGCGGATTTCGCAGACGGCGATGCCCGGCTTTATTACGTCCATGGTTTCGCAATGCGCGTCGACCGCCTGTCGATAGATTTCCAGCTGCTTTTTCGGCGGTTTGCCGACATAGAAATTACGCTGGAAATCCGTGCGATATCCCTGGTAGCTCGGTCCGAAGTCACTCATTCCGAAATCGCCATATTCTATCGTCCGGTCTAAGGGTCGGGTTATCCACCGATGGCTCGGCGGCGACTCCCCCGCGTTCGTCGAAAAGGCGATCCAGGTCGACACCTGCGGCGAATCCAACATACCGAGATCGGCACAAGCTCTCCAGAATACCCGATGAAAATCGCGTTCCTTCATGCCGGGACGGATAGCATCAAACGCGGCGCGATGTGCAACGCACGCCCTCCGGCACCCTTCCCGTATCGTCTCTACCTCCCAGGCGGTCTTAACCGCGATTTGAGCACAAATGAAATCGTCCGCACTGACGATTTCTGCATTCGGGAGCCCGGATTGCAATTGGCGATATTCGTCAATGCTCAGGTAGTTCATCGTGAACTGCGGGCCGGTTTCAACGCCCAAAACTTTATCCGACAGATTCAAGTCCGCAAGCGTATCGAACAGACAGACCCAGAAATCAGAATGCGGCGTCGCCCATATCGGCTCTTCGCTCCAGGGCCGGACATCGTCGACCCACGAACTCGATGCGATCCCGAAATACGCATAGGCGCCGTGGGCGACAATAACGGGATCGCGGTCTGGCAATACGATCACGCAACAGCGCCAGGCCGGACAGTGCATGAATCCGGCATCCGTCCAACCGGCGTAATACCACCAGTTGGCCGGCGCGAACAATACCATCGCATCCATCGCCGAGGCGGCGAGTAGGCGCTGTGTATTTTCTATGCGATGACGGAATTCTTCGCGCGGAATCAACGGCCATTTGACGTTATCTCTCATGCTTCCTCCAAGGTGGTTTCCTCGATCCTCGACCGCTTCCTCCCGCCGTCTATGGTGCGACCGCCTTCCGCGCTTGTTGGCGAACGTAGTGCAACAAACCGTCGATGTCGCGATCGGTGAAGTAAGTGAAACGCGGCATTCCGGCACTTTGCCGGGCACCGTTTTTCACGACATCGACGAAAGCCTCGCGTGACAGCGTCAGCGGCGAGGCTCGGAGATCCGGCGCGTAGCCGCCGGAAATAGCGCCGCCGCCGTGACACAAGAAACAGGTCTGCCCGTAGACACCGAGCCCGTGCTTCGCGAGTTTCTCGTCGACTTCGAACTCCGGAACGTCGAGCGCCCGGGCAAAAAACGGTGGCGGTGACGAAGGCATGGGCAGCGTCGCATCGAGCGCGAAGGTCAATAAGCGCCGCGGATGCTGCCGAAACCCCCAACCGTGCTGCGCGGCGACGGGTCCGGCGAACAAACCATAACCACCCCATCCCACCAATAGCGAGATGTACTGCCGCCCATCGATAGCGTAGGTGATCGGCGGCGCGGAGATCCCGGAACCGACGTTAACCGACCATAATCGCTCGCCCGTCTCGGCATGATAAGCAACAAATTCGCCGTCGGCCCGGCCCTGAAACACGAGCTTACAGGCGGTGGTCAAGGTACCGGGATTCCAGTTATTCGGCAGGGGAACCTTCCATACCGCTTTTTGCCGGATTGGATCCCAAGCCTGCAACAACGCCGCGCCGGTTTCTCCCGCATCCTCCCAATTGACGCCGGTACTCGCATCGAAGTTCGGGGATTCCCATACCTCGAGGTCGATGCCCGTCTCGGTAAAACGGGCGGGCATTTCCATCGTCGGAATATACGCCAATCCCGTATCCGGGTTGTAAGACATAGCGTGCCAGTTATGCGCACCGAAGGGACCGGGCCACACGATTTCATCGCCGTCTTCATAACGCGCGCCCGGTATCTCGACCGGGCGGCCGGTCTTCAGGTCGATATGGCTTGCCCAGGTTGCCCTGGCGATCTTTTCCGCGGACAGGAGTTCGCCGTTCGCTCGATTGATGACGTAGAAGAAGCCGTTTTTGGGGGCGTGCAGCAAGGCCTTGATCGTCTGCCCACCGTATTTCAGCGGCGCGAGCACGATATCCATGCTGGAGTTGTAGTCCCAGGTCTCACCGGGGACCGTCTGGTAATGCCATTTGTATTCGCCGGTATCCGCATCGAGGGCGACGATAGCGCACAGAAACAGGTTGTCGCCGCCGCCGGGGCTCCGGATCTTGCGATTCCAAGGCGAACCGTTGCCGGTACCGACCAGCACGGTATTGAAATCCGGGTCATAGGTGATCCCGTTCCAGACATTGCCACCGCCGCCGAACTTCCACCATTCGCCGGTCCAGGTCTTGGCCGCCATCGCCATCGCCAGACTCTCGAAACCGTCGGCGGGATTGCCCGGGACGACGTAAAAACGCCAGACCAGTTCACCTGTCTCTGCATCGTAGGCTGTGACGTAACCGCGCGCCGCATGCTGCTCGGTGCCGCCGTTGCCGATAATGACTTTGCCGCGAAACACCTTGAGCGTACCGGTAATGTACAGGGCCTTGCGCGGATCGACCGTCATCGTCTCCCAGACGAGTTTGCCGGTCTTCGCGTCGATCGCGACGAGGCGCCCGTCGATGGTCGCGATGATGACCTTGCCGTTCCAGAAGGCGAGTCCGCGGCTCGAATCCACCATGATACGCAGCCGGTCGCCGGCATGTTCGATGGACTTCGGATCGTATTCCCACAGCAACTTACCGGTCTTCGCTTCGACCGCTCGCGTTACGCTGTAACTGCCGGTGAAGTACAGGATCCCGTCGACGACCAGCGGGGTGCCGATCAACGAACGGTCTTGGGGTAACTCCAATACCCAGTCGACGCCAAGACGTTCGACCGTCTTGGTATCGATCGCCGACAGCGGGCTGTAGCGCTGCTCGCGATAGGTACGGCCGTAGGCCAGCCAGTTAGTGGCCTCAGATTCATCGGCCAGCGAGGCGTCGTTGACGATCGTTTGTGCTGAGGCGAGTATGGAGGCGACGGCGAACAATCCCGCCGTGAGAAATCTTCCTTTGAGTCCCATGGAGCGCCCCTCTGCGTGCCCTTGAATCCGTGGTCGCCTAAAGGCGATGCTAGATAACTGTTCCAAAATATCGATCACTTTCGTCATGCCGATCTTGTGACTTACAGGACCGCTCTCTGGCATCCTGCTATCGCGGCATTTGTGCATCCATGAACATCAAACGTAGGAAATGCAAAAGGATTGCAGGAGCAATCCTAGCCTCCGGCATCCAGTAGAAAAAGCCCGCCGCAGGCGGACATTTTTTGACTGGACCCCGGATCAAGTCCGGGGTGACGGCGGGCAGACCTAGGGAACGTCTGAATAAGGCATCGATTTGAGAGCTGCGGTCGCGATTCA